>Ga0180216_1000046_pt1 | contig 158876 bp, 151 predicted proteins | sample eDN3rd37CBELigMG_FD_128879 | JGI IMG/M metagenome (GOLD analysis project Ga0180216, IMG submission 128879) | Enriched Miracle-Growth compost microbial communities from Emeryville, California, USA - eDNA 3rd pass 37_C BE-Lig MG (version 2)... ...
CACGTCATTTCGCACGTTTACGTAGTGTCATTTCATCGCTCTTGAAACAAAAAAAGAATATCTTAGCTTCACTTAGTCAAGCGTTGAACGGTAAAACAGTGTTTGAATGACCTAAGTAGTAACCCAAATTTACTATGGCCTAAGCCATGCGATCAGCTCTTTGGGATTGGTGCAAAAACAGCGAGCAAACTGAAGCGATTGCATATCCATACATTAGGTCAGCTTGCAGAGGCAGATGAGGAGCTACTCCTTAAGTCATTTGGCGTACTAGGAGCATGGCTTAAGCAAGCAGCGAATGGCATAGACACAAGGGAAGTGAAAGCAGAGCGAGAGGTTAATAAATCGATTGGCCATACAACGACATTGCCTGCTGATTTGACCAAGCTTGATGATATTAACCGTGTGCTGCTTAACTTATCAGATCAAACGACGCGAAGATTGCGCAGACAAAAGCTAGTAGCATCTACGGTGCAAATTACGATACGTCGTCCAGATATGTCAACTTTTACACGTGCGTATACTTTGCCAACACCTACACATAGTATGGATATCATTTATAAGCACGCACAGCAGCTGTTGCAGCAAAATTGGCAGCCGCCTGAGCCAATTAGATTACTCGGTGTATCGCTGCATAATTTACAGCCTGAGGATAACGCGGCAATTCAACTTGATTTATTCAGCTACGAGCAAGAGCCAAAAAAGGATGCATTGACAAAAGTGATGGACCAGCTTCGAAATAAATATGGTGAAAGTGCGGTTCTTACAGCAGGGATGCTGACAAGTGATCCATCAGCATTAATACGCAATAAAAGGATTCGTGGCACATCATTGGAAAAGCTGGATGATCTTTCGAATGAATAAGTTTATCACGTGGTATTCATTTATGCATAATTTATGATATAATTGTTTTCGGTATATATATAGAATCTATGGGAACATGCTTTGTGATAGAATTAGGAGGGAATAGCGTTGGCTAAATACACATGGGTTGAGAAAGACACCTGTATCGCTTGTGGTGCTTGTGGAGCTACTGCACCTGATATCTACGACTACGACGATGAGGGTCTGGCAGAAGTAATTTTCGAAGGTGACAATAACAGAGGGATCACTGAAATTCCTGAAGATATGTATGAAGATATGCAGGATGCTTGCGATGGCTGTCCAACAGACTCCATCCGTATTTCAGATGAACCATTTAATCAATAAATGCTCTTAGTAAACAGTCAGCATTAGGAATTATTATAATGCTGGCTGTTTTTTTATTAACTTTTACTGGATATTTTTTGAATAATTAAAATCTATTAGGGGGTGATGGCGTTGAAAGGTTATCGTAAGCTGGACTATCTAGTTGTCTTCGTACTAATGTTCGCAATCATGATTTTTAATATGATTTCAGTAAACGGCAGCTTTAAAGATGCACTGATGGCGGTGCTTTTGTGTATAGTCGCCTCGGTTATAGTAAGTGCAATCATTGGTACGATTACTAATTTGATATTTCGCTATGATAAGCGAACAAAAAAAGTAGACCAATAAATGAAAATGCTCCCATTAAAGTAGGCAGGTGTTCGATAAGAATTGCCTACCACTTTGAGGGAGTTTTTGTTTGGTTATGTATATTCTAATCTTGATTTAGTTGCGTTTCATATTCCCTATTCAATATGTCTACCAGCTTTCGAGCTCTAGATTTATCGATCGTATAGATTGTTCCTGTATTCGGAAGCTTCATAATCGTCCCTTGTCCGTACTCTTCACTAACCCAAAGATAATACTGCTTGTTTCCTAAAGTGAAACCGAATGGAGGGCTAGTAATATCCACTTCACCCAGTTGCTTGTTAGCAAATCGAACCGCGTAGGTAAATTGTTTTACCGCGCTCTTATTTTTAATTACACGCTTAGAGTCTGTCTGCATTTCTGAAAAATCCATCATTTTATAAACAACAACGCCGCTTTCCGTTACTCTATAAAAGTAACTCGCTGTTGCTGCTAAACCAATTATGATAACTAATAAAATTAAAATTGCACGTAATTTCACTTTAATAACAATCCCCTTTACACTAGAAAGTCAATTTTCGATCTGAGCATTTATTACTAACTATATGACGAAATTATGTAAAATAGAGTTGCGATTAATTGAATGAAAATAAAAGTTGGAAAATAGTGTTGGGAAAGAGGGAAAAGTAATGGAATAAGTAAGAAACTCAGTGAACCGAGGGAATACAGTAACCGCTTAAAAACGGCACAGTTATTAGTAAAATTAAACAGTAAACAAACTCGAGTAATAGTAAAACATCAAGCCAATGCACACAATCCGAGCGAAGGAGAGACAAATGGTGGCTGAAGCCCTATCACAGCGAAGGAGAGGTCGGCGTGAAGTTGATGCCCTACCAAAGCGCAGGAGAGACAAGCAGAAGCTGAAGCCCTATCACAGCGAAGGAGAGGTAAGCGCGGAGTCGATGCTCAATTCACAGCAAGGAGAGACGAGCGAGAAGCTTTACCTCAGCGTAGGAGTGGTAAGCTCAGCTAAGGAAGTCAAGCTACAGCGTAGGACTAGAAAGCTCTGGAGAACGTAGTGTGACGCCTTTAAATCTTGCTGCTCCCATAAAGACATAACAAAAGCAGCAAGATTTAAAAAGCGTTCCGAAAGAGCTTACTAGTCCGAAGCGAAGCGGGGAGCTAACCACTCCGAAGCGCTGTCCGAGCGAACGAAACCACAGCATTACAGAGCTTACTAGTCCGAAGCGAAGCGGGAGCATACCACTTCGAAGCGCTGCCCAAGCAAACGACTCTGAAGCGCCACCATAGCCGAAGACTTCGAAGCATCAAGCGCTTGCCACTCCGGAGCCATTTATGAGAAAACAATAAGTAATACTGCGATCACAACAACAATGCCAATTGCAGAGCCGATCGTCCAATACAGAGCTTTCTTATTTACCTCTTCTTGCGGCTTTTGTTTAATTGTTGCTGGTTTACGTTTTGGTGCACCCATTGCTACTCAACCTTTCTATAGCGTTTTATACCTGTATTGTAATGCTTTTCGATTGGACTGGCAATATGAATGCGTTATCATAGTGGGAGAAATCGTTACAATACTTTCTTTTTGCGACTAAAAAGGATACACTTAATGTTAGAGATTGTATACGGAAAGAGAGTGGACAAAATGTTATATCGAAGTATACTGAAGCCCTTCTTCTTCAAGATGGACCCCGAGAAGGCTCATCATCTAGTTGTTGATGGAATGGCTACAGCAGGTAAAGTTCCGGGTGCTCTTGGAGTGATGAATGGACTTTACGGCGTTAACCCTGCACCAGAGCTGGAGGTAAATGTACTTGGCATGCAGTTTAAGCATCCGATCGGCTTGGCAGCAGGACTAGATAAAAACGGTGTTGCAACCGATGGCTTCTCCAGCGTAGGATTTTCCTTCGTCGAAGCTGGAACGGTTACACCTAAACCACAGCCAGGTAATGAACAGCCACGCTTATTTCGTTTACCGCCTGATGAAGCGCTAATTAATCGTATGGGTTTCAATAACAAGGGTGCTGAGGAAATGCTGCAATCATTAAAGCGCAGAAAAATACATAGTATACCGGTTGCCGTCAATATTGGCAAAAACAAAGTCACTGCGAATGAGTTAGCGCATGAGGATTATCGTTCATGTATTCGCACACTATATGATGTAGGTGACTTTTTCGTTGTAAATATAAGCTCGCCGAATACGCAAGGATTACGTGATTTACAGCACGGCAATGAGCTTCATAACTTGCTTACTCATGTATGTGAGGAAATGAGTATTCAAGCCAATCGTCGCAATGCAGGGGTTAAACCGATTTTTGTGAAAATTGCTCCTGATATGACGGATGATCAGCTAGAGCACACTGTTCATACGATTGTAGAAAGTGATATAAATGGCATCATTGCTACGAATACAACATTATCTCGGGAAGGCTTAACCCATGCTAATCGTAATGAAACAGGCGGCCTGAGTGGCATACCTCTAAAAGAGCGCTCAACTGAGGTTATTTCCAAAGTGTACAAGCTTACTGATGGAAAGCTTCCAATAATCGGATCGGGTGGAATTTTTACCGCTCAAGATGCATACGATAAAATTCGAGCTGGTGCAAGTTTAGTAGAGGTATACACTGCGCTCATTTACAAGGGCCCTGAATTGCTTCGTGAGCTGACTGATGGATTGAAGGAATGTTTACGTAAGGATGGCTTCTCCAACATTAGCGAAGCAATTGGTGCTAATCATAAATAGATACAGGAGGCGGCCGAATGGACGGAAGAGATTGGAGTCTATTTTTGCAGCCATACGAGCAAGCGGTTGAAGAACTAAAGGTAAAATTCAAAACGATGCGTACCGAGCTGAAAAGTCGCGAGGACTATGCGCCAATAGAATTCGTAACTGGTCGAGTAAAAAGGATCTCTAGCATACTAGATAAAGCTAAACGCTTGAATGTAGCCGGAGATCGTTTACACATAGGGATCGAGGATATTGCTGGTATACGTATTATGTGCCAGTTTGTTGATGATATATACCGTGTCGCTTCGCTTATTCGTATGCGTAAAGATTTGAAGCTTGTGTATGAGAAGGATTATATCGCCAATTATAAAGAGAGTGGTTACCGCAGCTATCATATGATAATTGAATATCCTGTTCAGACTGCGCTTGGTCACACTTTGATTTTAGCCGAAATTCAAATACGTACGCTTGCAATGAACTTTTGGGCAACGATTGAACATTCTTTAAACTATAAGTATAAACAATCGTTGCCGTTAGAAGTAAAACAGCGACTGCAAAAGGCCGCTGAGGCTGCGAATTCGCTTGATATGGAAATGACGAGCATTCGTAAAGAGATATTGGATGCACAAACTACGTTTGAGGAAAACTCCAACGTTGTCGGTACGATATTGTCCGGTATTCAGAAGCTATACACCTTTCATGAAGTGCGGTTAGCGGCTCAATATCAGAGCAAATTTAATGAGTTGTTTGAAAAAGAGGATTATGCTGGATTAGAGCAATTATCGCTAGAGCTTGTTGCTGATATTGCTCAAGCAAGAAAAAATACGCCTCAATAAAGAAGCACCGAGTATCGTTTGCCAAGCGGGGGTCAGTCCCCGGCATGCGATCTCGGTGCTTTTTTGCGTTATTGTCTCAATCGACGTTAATGCATAAATTTCTCATTGATTGCCTGTTTAATTTCTTCAACACTTTTCCCATCATTATCCATCTGTATGACGAGCTCCATTTCTTGTTTGCAAACACCGCAAGTCGTACTATGATCGGTCCATGTGACAGTCCCATCATCTGAAGGATACTCTGCTAAATAGCACCTTCGAAGTGAATCATGGGCCTCGTCCATCTCAGTAGCAACCATACAGCCGCAGTGGCAAGGTAATTCACCAAGCACATGCACATGATCGTGAACCTGACTATACAGTGTTTGGGTCAGCTCTGTATGTTGATCTAGAAATTGTGGGAGCTGATCTTGGGATTCGGTAGTTTCCCAAATCTCCGAACCTACAGTATGAACATGGCTGCTTTCGTTGTCGCTCATATTGCAGGCTGCAAGCAAAGTAATTAAGCCGAAAGCGAGTAAAAACAAATACATTAATGAGGACAGCTTATTACTATTCGTATTTGCTTGTTCTTCATCATGCTTAATTGTGTTCATAATAACTCCTTACTAACCTTTATATTTTTCAAAGAAAGCTCGGAAATCGTCAAGTGTTGCTCCACCAGAAGAAGGATCTGCTGTAACACCGCCAACAATGCGTTCTTTTTCAACACCGTCTTCAAAATAAATTAAAGTAGGTGTATATTCTACATTGTATTTAGCTTGATATTCAGGGAATTCTAATACATTAAATTTGTTAAGGTCAACACCTAGCTCATTTACAATTGGCATAATTTGAGGTGTCGTTTCTTTACAATACTTACAAGTAGAAGAAAACATATACACAAGAAAATCTTCTTTATTTGCTACCTTTTCATCAAGAGCTTCAGGTAATATAATATTCTGGTAATTCTCATCATCTAGAAGAGCACGAGTAGCAGCATTTAGCTCACTGGTTGGCTTACCGTACACGGGGTTGTCCTTCTCTAAGTTGTTTAACGCAAAGATACCTACAAGTAGTACAATGACAATTCCGACATAGATGAAGACGAGATTATTTTTTTTCTTCTTTTTCTTTGTGTTCACTAATAATTCCCTCCGAAAAATAAATTGAGTTTCAGCGGCTTGTTTGAAGCTGCTTACTTTTTTTTATTATACACGATTTTGTTAGTAGATGAAAATTTTCCGTATGAGGTGGAAACAACAGCATGAAAACACAGTTACCGCAAGCGTTTATAGACAAAATGAAAATATTATTAGAGGAGCAATACGATTCTTTTCTAGCTTCATATGAGGATGAACGCGTTTACGGCTTAAGGGTAAATGAACTAAAAATCCAAGCATCTGAGTGGCAGGAGCAAACGGAAATTAAGGAGCATTTAACACCAATTCCTTGGTGTCCAACAGGGTTTTATTATACCGAGCAGGATCGCCCAGGTAAACATCCCCATTATCATGCTGGACTATACTATATACAAGAACCAAGCGCGATGGTACCAGTAGAGCTGTTAGATGTGCGCCCAGGTCATCGTGTGTTAGATCTTTGTGCAGCTCCAGGGGGAAAATCAACGCAAATCGCTTCTAAGCTGCAGGGACACGGCGTATTAGTGTCTAACGACATAGCGACAGAACGGACGAAGCCGTTAGTGAAAAATATTGAGCTTGCAGGTGTGCGAAATGCAATTGTGCTAAATGAGCATCCTGCCAACATTGCAAAAGTATTTACTGGGTGGTTTGATCGAATACTTATTGATGCCCCCTGCTCTGGTGAAGGGATGTTTCGTAAAAATACAGCAATGATTGAAGAATGGGAGGATTTCTCTGTTGAGCGTTGCTCAATGATGCAGCGGGAAATATTAGAGGAAATCGCCCTCATGCTTGCTCCTGGTGGACGAATGGTATATTCTACATGTACGTTTTCTCCAGAGGAGAATGAAGAGCAGATCGCTAGATTTTTAGCGGCGCACCCTGACTTCAGCGTAGTACCAATAGAGGCGCAGTGGGGCTGGGGCAACGGTCAGCCTGATTGGATATCTGCAGAGACTCAGCAGCAGTTAACCGAGCAGCAGCTGCGATCGATAGCTGGAACCATTCGAATTTGGCCGCATCGTTCTAAAGGTGAAGGTCATTTCGTTGCGGTTTTAGTACGAGATGGCGAGTGTTATCATCCACCGATTAGCTGGAATGAGGAAGGTGAGACCCGTATTGCTTGGCCAACACCTGCCCTTAGTACAGCTGCTAAATCACAGCAGTCTAAATCTAGACGCAATGTTGGCGAGGGTAAAGGGAAAAAGTCAGCTGAGGTTGATTACCAAGCGATATGGGACACATTCACAAGCGAGCAGGTCAGCCTAGCAGGTGGGGAGCAGCTTAGAGCAGTAATGTTCGGTAATCGAGTTTCTTTACAGCCCTATGAGCTGCCTAGTCTTGAGGGGTTAAAGGTGATTCGAGCAGGCTGGCTAGTAGGCGAGGTTAAGCATGGCAAATTTCTTCCGTTTCATCCACTAGCAATGGCGATCAAACGGCATGAAGCAAAGCGGACCCTTTCGTTTTCCAGTAATGATGAATTACTGATAAAATATTTGAAGGGTGAGACCATATTTGTCGAGGAACACATGCTGAAGCGGCAGGGGGAAGTTAAGCTAAATGGTTATGTGCTTATTCTGGTAGATGATTACCCTGTAGGATTTGGCAAGTATGATAATGGCATGATTAAAAATGAGCTGCCGGCAGGCTGGAGGTTAATATAATGGGAGAACGACTGCGGCTGGATAAATTGCTAGCACACGCAGGATACGGAACACGCAGTGAAATTAAAAAGGCTGTAAAAGGCGGAAGAGTAACGGTAGATGGCACGAAGGTGAAGGATAGTGGATTAATTGTAGATCCTGAGCAGCAAACGGTAACCTTTGACGACGAGCAGGTGCTTTACCGCTCAGTTATTTATCTCATGATGAATAAGCCACAGGGTGTGATTTCTGCTACGGAGGATGGAAGAGAACGCACAGTTATCGATCTGCTAGAGCCAGAGGATACATTGCTTAATCCGTTTCCAGTTGGACGATTAGATAAGGATACGACAGGGCTTTTGCTGCTTACGAACGATGGTCAGCTCGCGCACGAGCTATTGTCGCCGAAAAAGCATGTGGATAAAACCTATGAAGCGCTTGTGTTAGGTGATGTGACTGAGGTCGATCAGCAAGCATTTCTGCAAGGAGTGACGCTTGATGACGGGTATGTAACGAAGCCTGCCAAATTGCAAATTATTGAGAAGGGTGTTCAGGAGCAAGGAATGTGCAGTTATATATCCTTAACGATTACGGAAGGAAAGTTCCATCAAGTAAAGCGCATGTTCCAAGCTGTAGATAAACAGGTATTAACGTTAAATCGTGTATCGATGGGGCCGCTTCAGCTTGATCCAGACCTGCAGCAGGGAGAGTACCGTGAACTGACGGATGAAGAGGTGCAATTGCTCAAGGAGCATCGTAATAGCGGGAAGTAGCATTCTACTAAAAATAAATTTGTATATCATCTGCTATAAACTAGCATATTTATGAGGCTGTCTGCATTATATAAAAAAGGTTTGCTGCTTGTCACAGATCAGCAAATACTTTTATATAGTCGGAGGGTTGTATGGCTAAAAACAATCGAGGAAAATCATTGTACAGGCAGCCTTCTAGAGCGCGTGGTACTTGTCCTGTCTGCAGGGCTACACGTATTAAATTGCTCTATTCGGTAAAACACACCAATGGAACACAGCTTCAAGTATGCAAGCGATGCAGTAAAGCGACACCTCAGCGGATCGAAGCCGCACTAACTTCATAGCTAATAAATAGGACTGTATGATTTTGTAAATGAATCAGACAGTCCTATTTTGTTGCTTTTATGACTAGTAGTGGTGTACATTATTTTTAACAGATATTTAGAGGTGAGCGCAGATGAATTTAACAAACTTAGTACCTCGCTTCAGAAAGTTTCTAATGATTATCGCGCTTGCATGTATTACTTTGTTTTCATTGCCGAATGAAGGCATAGTTGCCGCTTCCAAAGATAGGATACTAGCGTTAATTGATCTAGCGAAAGTAGAAGAAACTGATTTCTACCAACCATTAGATGGAGAGTGGTTTTTCTTTGAGGATCAGCTATTATTACCAACGCAGGTATACAATCATATTTTGAGAGATTATGCGGAGACCGTGCAGCTTCCTAGCTCTTTTAAGAAGTTGACTGGTAAGACAAGCGGTTACGGTACATTTGCAACGAGAGTGAAGATACCAGAGGCTTATGTAGGACGTACATTAGCAATTTATGTACCGCATCAATACAGTGCCTATCGACTTTATGCAGAACGATCAGAGATCTCTAGTAATGGGGTCGTAGGTGCAACCGAGGAGGAGCATAGAACAGAACTGTCTCCACAGCTTGGTTATGTTATTCCATATACGAATGAATTGTTAATTACAATGCAAATTTCGAGCTTTGGTCATCAACGAGGCGGTTTCGAGCACTCGATCTTTATCGGGGATGCCTCCGTCGTGTCGAAAAAATTTACAACAAGCATTATCTGGATTTTATTTGTAGCAGGCTCAATTTTTCTTATGGGCATGTTTATGATATTATTTGCGTTCTTTCGTCGTCAGGAGCTAGTATTTTTTGTTTTCGGTATTTTTTGTATTTGTTTTTCGATGCGAGCCTTTTTTGCTGAACCATTTATTTACACACTTACATTAATGAAGATCCCGTTTAGAGTTGGGATTGTGCTGGAATACTTATTTACATATTCTAGTATATTACTGTTAGTTTTATTAGTGTATATATGGTTCAAGGAGTATTTCTCAAAAATACTATTGCAGATTTATGTTTCCATTCTTTCTCTTGCAATGGTTATTACTATTTTTACAAAGCCATTATTTTTTCAGAAGCTATCAGGCCTTGTATTTGCTTGCTCGTTGCTAGGGGCAGTGTACTTACTATACGTGCTTTTTAGAGGGTTTAAGCAAAGTAGCTTGCGCAGCCATGCCAATACTGTCGGAATTATCTTTGTTATTCTGGGAATGCTCAATGACTATGTCGTCAATAAAGGCTGGAGCGATTCTGCGTTAATTTCTCTATCGTTAGTAGCGGTTGGTGTTTATGTACTCATTCAAGTAATTAGTATGAGTAAAAGCTATGCTGACAAGGTGGAAGAAACAGAGCAATTAAATCTGTCGCTGAGAGAGCTCAATACGAACTTAGATGTTCAGGTCAATGTTCGTACGATCGAGCTTAAAAAAGCGAATGAACGATTAGAGTATCAAGCGTCTAGAGATAGCTTAACAGGGATTTTTAATCGTCATCGCTTTAATTCATTTATTCAGCAAACCTTCCAGCATGCGTTAGACAACGCGACTTCGTTGTCGATCGTTATGTTTGATATTGATGAATTCAAGAAATACAACGATCACTACGGGCATATTCAAGGGGATTCCTTGCTTAAAGAAATTGTCAATGTCGTGGAAAGGAAGCTGCCACCGAACAGTTTATTCGCTCGCTACGGTGGGGAGGAATTTATCATTGTACTGCCAGATCATGATCTTAACGAGGCATATGTGGTCGCTGAAAACGCCAGAATTGCAGTAGAGCAGGCTGCATTGCCTCATTGTAAGCGGGAAAACGGCATAGCAACCATAAGCGTTGGTGTCGCTACACTTGATCAGAATACAATCTATCGCACAGAGATAGAATTGGTGGATGCTGCCGACCAGCAGCTGTATCGCTCAAAGCGTTTAGGGCGCAATACAACATCGGTTATTAGACACTTTAAAGCGTAAGAAAAGAGGTTGTCCAGCTGTCAGTTAGTGCTGACTTGCTGAACAACCTCTTTCATTTTGTAGATTAGTTAATTCCGTTTAACGACGGCGTCCGCCAGAACGTCCATTAGAACGTCCACCAGCTGAACTTGAACGTCCACCCTGAGAGCTGCCGCCAGAGCGTGTTCTACTACCTCTAGATGAAGATTTGCTATTGCCGCTTCTAGGCTTTATGCCCTGAGCTAGTTCAAGATCGGCCTGTGTGATTTCCCAAGGATTGTTTTTCTTCTTGGCTTTAGGCTTAACGGATTCTCGCTCCTTAGAAGACTCAACACGACCTTCTTGACCATCACGCCCTTGTGAGCGTCCTCGAGTACCTTTGCTAGCTTTGCCCTGCTCATTGCTTCGATCGTCTTGCTGGGATCTTTCTAATTTCAGCGATCCAATATTTTGTTTAATGCCGCGCTCTATGGCCGCTAACTTGCCCATATCTTTGGCAGCAACGAATGTAATTGCATAGCCAGACTGACCTGCTCTTCCTGTTCGTCCAATTCGGTGAATATAGCTTTCAGCGTCAAGCGGAATGTCATAGTTATATACATGAGATACGCCTTCCACATCCAAACCGCGTGCAGCAACATCAGTTGCAACAAGGATCTGTAATTTCATATCACGGAATTTACGCATTACCTGCTCACGCTTAGCTTGCGTTAAATCGCCGTGTAGCTCGTCAGCATTAAACCCGTTTTCCTGCAAAGCCTCGGTTAGCTTACTAGCACGAAGCTTCGTACGGCAGAAGATCACCGCAAGAAACGGGGTTTGCGTGCGAAGCAATTGAATCAGATCGGATTGTTTATTGCGATCTGTCGTTTCTATAACACGCTGCTTAATATTTTTCAATGTCACCTGCTCGGTTTGTATATCGACCTGCTGTGGTTTATTCATATACTGTGCAGCGAGCTGACGAATTGCTTCAGGCATCGTAGCTGAGAAAAGTAGCGTTTGACGAGCTTTTGGTGTTTGAACAATAACAGATTCTACTTCTGGTAAAAAGCCCATATGGAGCATTTGATCCGCTTCATCCAGAACAAGCGTAGAAATTTTACCGATATTAATGCTACCGCGACGCAGATGGTCGAGCAGTCGTCCTGGAGTTGCGACGACAATATGCGGTGCATTTTGCAGCTTTTTAATTTGTGCGGTTACATCTTGTCCGCCATAACAAGCCAGCACAGTTGCGCCTACAACATTAACAAGCTTCTTTAGCTCGCTTGTAATTTGAATAGCTAACTCGCGTGTCGGTGTTAAGATTAGCGCTTGAATCTGATCCTTTTGTGGATTCAGCTTCATCAATATTGGTAGTGTGAAGGCAAGCGTTTTTCCTGTTCCTGTCTGCGCTTTAGCAATCATATCAGCGCCTTGCAGCAGCTTAGGAATTGCAGCCTTCTGCACGGGAGTTGGCTCAGTAATTCCGTTTAATTTTAGTTGCTGAGCAAGCGGTTCGCTTACCCCTAATGTTATAAATGAGTTTGTCATTACAATTAATCCTCTTTTCTTGTGTATCTGTTGCTTAGTATACCAGTTGTAACCAACAAGTGCATCAACTGCTTTCATATGTTATGCTAAAGTATCTATATATTTTTTATGCATAATGGTTAGTTTGGGGGGATTGCGATCGCATTCGGGATAACGCGAGCTGAATTAATGGCTTGGAAAGCTGCTGTAGAGCAAGGCGAACTTGCTTATTTAACACATTATTGGCATGATGAACGCTTTCCAAACTACAAAACGGTAACGAAGGTAGGGTGCAGCGACTTAAGTAAGCTGACAGCATGGTGCAAGCAATTTCATTTGGATCCTAAGTATATTCATTATCGTGATCGCTACCCACACTTCGATTTGCTCGGACCTTATCAATATGAGGTGCTGAAGCAGCTTGGCCTTTATGATCATATCGAGCGCTTCCATATACATAAGCAGCAGAGATGATAGTTAAGAAACAGGAGAAAGTGTGGTGTAAGACATGTTTCACCGAGGGTGGAGAATTGTACTTGTTGCAATACTTTCATGTGCATTGGGCGTAAATTACACCCTCTATACATGGTTGGATTATGAAATACTAGGGATTAGTAAAGGAAAGATGGCAATCGGCTTGCAGCTTTGGGGATATATCGTAGTATTGCTCGGTGTTGTATTGCTGCTTACATTGGCTGCAGCAAAATTTATGAACTCAAAAATGATTCAAAAACAGATTGAAATCGTGATGGCGCTACTGTTTGTGTTGCAGCTGCCGATGATTAGCTTATGGTTTATGGCGCTGTTTATGCAGGGCAGTGATGCGATACCTGGGGTGTTATTACATCATTTATTGATTGGTTTTGCGTTGTACAGCTTTTTACGACACCAATCCTATGTTAAACAACAATTGTCAGATCATGATGATCTAAGTGCAAGCAGCTAAAATAGGGACAGGTACTTGACTTGACACTGAACGATCTGCTTTATATAATCAATATTAATTATTAAATAGTAATGTGATGAAAAGGAATAGTATGAGCGTAATCAAGCTGCAGAGAGCCGACGGAGGGTGAAAGTCGGTGCTTGAACGAGCAGAACTCGCCTTGGAGCAGTGTATGTAAAGCAGTAGCAAAATACACCGTATGTCTGCGATAAAGACATTAAAGTGAGTAGTACATAGAGCATATGACTACTAACTAGGGTGGTACCACGTGAGCAACTTCCTCTCGTCCCTAGCGTTAATCCGCTAGGACGAGAGGTTTTTTATTTTGTTTGTGTGTCGTATGCGAATGTGCATATTTAATTAGCAAGGTTACAATGTCATTAGGAGGAAATGTGATGAGTCAAGAGCAAGCTCGCCACGGTTATAATCCATTAAAGATTGAACCGAAATGGCAACAATTTTGGGATCAAAATAAAACATTCAAAACGGGTGAGGATGAGCAAAAACCGAAGTTTTATGCACTAGATATGTTCCCGTACCCATCTGGAGCAGGTCTGCATGTAGGTCATCCAGAGGGCTATACAGCAACAGATATTGTTTCTCGTTTTAAGCGTATGCAAGGATATAACGTGCTTCATCCAATGGGATGGGATGCTTTCGGTCTTCCTGCGGAGCAGCATGCACTAAATACTGGTCAGCATCCAAGAGATATTACGTTTGTTAACATTGATAATTTCCGTCGTCAAATTAAATCACTTGGCTTCTCATACGACTGGGATCGTGAAATCAGTACGACAGATCCTGATTATTATAAATGGACGCAATGGATCTTTATCCAGCTATATAAAAAAGGTCTTGCTTATGTAGATGAAGTACCTGTTAACTGGTGTCCGGAACTTGGTACAGTACTTGCAAACGAAGAGGTTATTGACGGCTTAAGTGAACGTGGCGGTCATCCTGTGATTCGTAAGCCAATGCGTCAATGGATTCTTAAAATTACAGAATACGCTGAGCGTTTGCTTGAGGATCTAGAGGAACTAGATTGGTCTGAAAGTATTAAAGATATGCAGCGTAACTGGATTGGTAAGTCTACTGGTGCAGAAGTGAAATTCAAAATCGATGGTCATGACGCTGAGCTTGAAGTATTTACAACTCGCCCAGATACATTGTTCGGTTCTACGTACTGCGTGCTAGCACCTGAGCATAGCCTAGTGGCACAAATTACAACAGCTGAACAGAAGGCTGCAGTTGAAGCATATCAAGAAGCAGCAGCACGTAAGAGTGATTTGGAGCGTACTGATCTAGCGAAAGAGAAAAGCGGTGTGTTTACAGGAGCATATGCGATTAACCCAGTAAACGGAGCGAAGCTTCCAATCTGGATTGCTGATTATGTACTTGCGGGCTACGGAACTGGCGCAATTATGGCTGTACCAGGTCATGATACACGCGACTACGAGTTTGCAAAGCAATATGATCTGTCAATCATCGAGGTTGTTTCTGGTGGCAATATTGAAGAGGAAGCATACACAGGAGACGGGGCGCATGTTAACTCTGATTTCTTGAACGGCTTAAATAATGCTGATGCCATTGCAGCAATGATTAAGCATCTAGAGGAAATTGGTGCTGGTAAAGCGAAGGTTACGTATCGTCTACGCGACTGGTTGTTCTCTCGTCAACGTTATTGGGGAGAGCCGATTCCAATTCTTCACCTAGAAGATGGAACAATGAAAACTGTACCTGAGGATCAATTGCCATTGCTTCTTCCTGATGTTGATGAGATCAAGCCATCTGGCACAGGTGAATCACCACTTGCTAACGTAGAAGAATGGGTAAATACGATCGATCCAGAAACTGGCATGAAGGCTCGTCGTGAAACGAATACAATGCCACAATGGGCAGGTAGCTGCTGGTACTACTTGCGTTACATCGATCCAAAAAATTCTGAAGAAATTTGCTCTCCTGAGAAGCAAAAGCAATGGCTTCCAGTAGACCTATATATCGGTGGCGCAGAGCATGCCGTGCTACACTTGCTATACGCGCGCTTCTGGCATAAAGTGCTTTATGATTTAGGCGTAGTGCACACAAAAGAACCATTCCAAAAGCTAGTTAACCAAGGAATGATTCTAGGTACGAACAATGAGAAGATGTCTAAATCTCGCGGGAACGTTATTAACCCAGACGATATCGTTAACGAGTTTGGTGCCGATACATTGCGTATGTACGAAATGTTTATGGGACCACTTGAAGCTACGAAACCTTGGAGCACAAACGGTGTTGAAGGCTCTTATCGCTTCCTAGCTCGCATTTGGCGTCTATACGTTGGGGAAAATGGCGTGCTTAATGAGCGCATCGTAGATAGCGAGCAAGCAAGTGAAAGCTTTATGCGCACATGGCATCGTTCCATTAAGAAAATTAGCGACGATATGGAAAACCTTCGCTTCAATACGGCAATTAGCCAGATGATGATCTTCGTGAATGAAGCTTACAAGGCTGAGGCACTACCTCGTAAAGCGATGGAAGACTTCGTGAAGATGCTATCGCCAATTGCTCCTCATATTGCAGAAGAGCTATGGGAGAAGCTTGGTCATAGCGGTACAATTACGTATGAGCCATGGCCAACCTTTGATGAAGCTTGGACGATTGATCAAGAGGTAGAAATCGTGCTACAGGTGAATGGTAAAATTGTTGATCGCATTTCAATCGCTGCTGACTTGAATGAAGCCGATATGGAAGCGAAAGCGAAAGACAATGCTAAAGTTGCCGAGCTAATCGCTGGCAAAACAATTCGCAAAGTAATTGCGGTTAAGGGCAAGCTAGTAAATATCGTTGCTAACTAAGCGATGAATTGAGGGAAGGGAGCGAGCAATAGTGAAACAGCTATTGCTCGCGCACCTCCTGTATATTAAATGTTTCCTGAACTTTTTGAACATCCTCATAATATTTGTGATGAGTCGTCTCGATGAGCTTGTCAAATATTCCACTTGTTTCTTCTTTTAGCATCGCTAGTGCTTTCGCGGTAATGCCTCCAGGTACAGCTACCCGCTGCTGCACATCTTCAGTTGTTAAGCCACCTTCTGTTAACAGTAATCCTGTACCAAGCAGCATATTGCTAGCAATGACCATTGCCTCAGCTCGCGCGATGCCTGTTTTCTCTACGGCAGCATCAATAAACTGCTGCAGCAGAAATGCAAAAAAGGCAGGACCACAGCTTGAAATATCCGATACAATCCGCGTATAGTTTTCTTCAATTCGTATTGGTTCACTAATGTAAGCAAGTAGCTTCTCTAAACTTATCTGATGCGCTTCATCAATTTGCCCGCCATAAATGCACAGCGTTGCACCACTCCACATTTTATTCGTAATGCTCGGAATAATTTTCGCGATATGACAGTCCAGCTCTTCCTCTAATTGTGCTAATAACACAGGGCTTGTAATGGACACGACTAGCTGATCCCTTGACACAACAGGCTTAATTTCTGTAATGACCTTGGCAAACTCATGAGGCTTAATACAGAGAAAGACGATGTCGCTATCTTTTGCAACGGCACTATTGCTATGTTCTGCTTGTAAGCCAGGAAATTTAATGGCTAGATTTTCGGCTTTCGCAAACGTACGATTGCTAACCTTTATTTGATGCGGCTCTACTGCCTCAGCTAATATAAATGCTTCAATTAATAGGCTCCCCATACTTCCTGCTCCGATAAATCCAATTTTCATCATGATCCCTCCTGTTTATGAAAGTTTGAAAGCACTATTCATAACCTATCGTATTCCACAATGCTTGTATCATATGTCAATTAGATGATAAGAAAGAGGTGTTGCTTATGATTTTTGATCATAAAAAAATGACAGCATCGCAGCTAGTGTTGCTTGCTATGCTGGGTTTGGGCTTGCTCTGCATTGTCATAGCACTTTTTTTGAAATTAGACGCATTATATGAAGATGAAAAAGTACCGCTAGAGCAGCTGCTTCAGCAGCATTGGCAGGAGCAGCTAGGTGAAGGAGCTCAAGACAATAATAAAGAGGATGTTTTGTTGCTGTCTAATGTGGAAAATGCTGAAGCACCGACAGATGAAGTGACGAAAGATGTGCAGGATGGTAGTGAAGTGAAGTCAGAAAACGGTTCGGAAGCTGTGGGTGGTGCGGAAAGTAATGTGGAGTCTGAAGATGAAGCCGATATGGCAGTGGAAGCTGCGAACAAGTCCACAGAAGCTCAAAGAGATACCCCTCCAAGTGATTCAGGTAAAATCGATATTAATACAGCTACTGCTCAGCAGCTTCAGCAATTAAAGGGGATAGGTCCTTCTAAAGCAGAAGCGATCGTTGCTGATCGCGAGAAAAAAGGAAAGTTTAACAGAATTGAAGATATTAAGCGTGTTAAAGGAATCGGAGAAAAACTTTTTGCTGGAATACAAGAAAGTATTGTAGCCAGTCCATAGATCGTTCATAATGATAATGTATAAATCCTATTAATAAGATTTATATTTAATGATTCTGATGATGTATGCCACTTTATGAAAAGAGCATCGCAGGAAGTGTCATGAACTTGGCTCCTGCTTCCTATAGAAGTGAGGCGAGGTAGCTACACACATTTAAGGAGGAATGAGAAATGTCTGAAGAAAGAAAGCTTTCGCTAGAAACATTATCTGTTCACGGAGGTCAAAGCATTGACCCAACAACAATGTCTCGCGCAGTGCCAATTTATCAAACGACTTCTTATGGCTTTAAAGACACAGACCATGCAGCAAACCTATTTGGCTTAGCAGAATTTGGCAACATCTACACTCGCATCATGAATCCTACATCAGACGTTTTTGAGAACCGTGTTGCACAGCTTGAAGGTGGAATCGGCGCTTTGGCGGTTTCCTCTGGACAATCTGCAATTACGTACTCTATTTTGAATATTGCTGGAGCTGGAGACGAAATTGTATCCGCTTCAAGTTTGTATGGCGGTACATATAACTTATTCGCTCATACACTTAAAAAGCTTGGTATTACTGTTCATTTTGTTGATCCATCTAATCCAGAAAACTTCCGTGCTGCGATTAATGAAAAAACAAAAGCAGTTTATGCAGAAACCATTGGTAATCCGCGTGGTGACGTGCTTGACATCGAGGCAGTTGCTGCAATCGCCCATGAGAATGGTATTCCACTAATTGTGGATAACACATTCCCAAGCCCATATCTACTTCGTCCAATTGAGCATGGGGCAGATATCGTCGTTCATTCCGCTACGAAATTTATCGGTGGTCATGGTACTTCCATCGGTGGTGTAATCGTAGATAGCGGTAAATTTGACTGGGCTGCAAGCGATAAATTCCTAGGCTTAACTGAGCCAGATCCAAGCTATCATGGTCTTGTGTATACACAAGCACTTGGACCACTAGCTTACATTATTAAAGCACGCGTACAATTGCTGCGTGATATGGGTGCTTCCCTATCGCCATTCAACTCCTTCTTGCTATTGCAAGGTTTGGAAACGCTACATCTTCGTATGGAGCGCCACAGTGAGAACGCACTTGCAGTTGCGAAATATTTGGAAGGTCATGAAGCGGTTGAGTGGGTTAGCTACGCTGGTCTACCAAGCCATCCTTCTTATGACCTTGCGCAAAAATATTTGCCTAAAGGTCAAGGTGCGATCCTTACATTTGGAATCAAGGGTGGAGTAGAAGCAGGTAAAAAGCTAATCAACGCTGTGCAGCTATTCTCTCATCTTGCCAATGTAGGTGATTCTAAATCTCTTATTATTCACCCTGCAAGCACAACACATCAGCAGCTTGGTGAAGCAGAGCAAGCAGCTACTGGTGTAACGCCAGGTATGGTGCGTCTGTCGATTGGTACTGAGGGGATTGGGGATATTATTGCTGACCTTGAACAAGCAATAGCATCCTCCCAGGAGTAACCGCTCGACTTTGATGACGATGAAATTTCGCTGTAGCATAGTCGACGGCGCATATGCTACTCATCGGGAGCCTCCGGTGCTCACGTACCAACTAACGTACGCTGCGCTCCTCGTTCCCTAGCTTCGTGGCATCTGCTTGGTCCTGAAAGCCGAGCTCTCGAGGAAGGAAGCGGGTGCTGGGTTATTGCTCGCGAAGCATCTTGGTTTTGCTACGAAGGCGCATCATTGAGGTCGCTGCGCTGCTCAATGGTTGGCGCAACTTCTTGTGATTGCTTTCGGAGCATGCTTGGTTTCGCTACGAAGGCGCATCATTGAGGTCGCTGCGCTGCTCAATGGTTGGCGCAACTTCTTGTGCTGTGCTTCCGAAGCCACTTGATTGGCTACGATTGCGCATTATTGAGAACGCTGTGCTGCTCAATTTCTCGCACGATTTTATGTGCTTGACTTCGAAGGGTTTTATTGATTTCTCTTGTTGTCAATGTCTTTCTATACCGTCTACTACTCTTGTTTTGCATTTTTTTTCTTGTTGCGCTTATAATATAGCTAACAGCTAGGCTTGAGATGCAGGAAGGAAGGGTATTATGCAAAGCAATTCAACGGGTCATGCTCGTAAAGACTGGGATACATATTTTATGGATATTGCCTATATGGTTTCTACACGTTCTCGCTGTCATCGCAGACATGTTGGAGCGGTGCTGGTGCAAGGTAAAAAGCTGCTAGGTACTGCTTATAACGGAGCGCCAATGGGCGTGGAGGACTGTGAGGAAGCGGGCTGTATGATAACTGAGGAGTATGAGCTTGTACACAATGAGCACGGTGAGGAGCAGCTTGTGAAGAAGCAGCGCTGTATTCGTACAATTCATGCGGAGCAAAATTTGCTGCTATTCACTGATCGCATTGATCGTGAAGGCTCAGTCGTATATGTTACCGATCAGCCGTGCTGGACATGTGCCAATATGCTAGCAAACAGTGGTGTATCTGAAATTGTATTTCATCGTCCTTATTTGAAGGATGACCAGAAGGTTAGACATTTAATGAAGCAAGTAGGCATTATTTTTCGTTCTTTGGATAGTTATGAACCTCCAGAGCATGCCGCGATGGAAGTGAAACAATAATAGCTTTTATTAGGGAAGAACCTAGATCAACAATCTGATCTAGGTTCTTTTTTTTTGCGTCTATCAGTGAATAGATCCATATTAAAAAAATTTATGGAGCGATAGCTATGAGAAATAGAGCTGTAATATGGGCCGTTATATGCTTTTTATTAGGTCATATTAGTGCTGCCATGCAAGATTTGTCGTTATGGCTGTTGATATGTAGTGGAATAGTTATTTTACTTTTACTATTGGCGATTAGTGGAATAGGTTCATGGAAATTAATTGGGCTGCTATTAGCCCTCTTTCTGTTTGGGGCGCTAGAGCGTTATATCGTTGACAGTAACAATCAATCGGCGGTTACTGTACAGCTAGCATTAGCAAGCCCAGTAACTGAGTATCGTCTGTATGATCAGGGTGAAGATTTAGACATAGAAGGAAAAGGTGTTATTGCTAGTGAGGTGGAAGTGGACGGTAATATTGTAGCTTTCACCTTTCAGGCCAATGAGCTTAAACTCCTCGAACCTCAGCTTACGATAAATGAGAAGGAAATGTTTGTGGTTCGCTTAGTGTTAGAGCAGGAGGAGGAAGTGCAGCAGGCATTAGCATGGCGACGAGGAATGAATATCACCCTGCAAGGTAATATTTCTAAGCCGCCAACGGATAATAATGAGGGGATGTTTAATTATCGAGATTATTTGCTCAAAAAGGGCATACACTGGTTATGGCGAAGCAAAGGCAGCAGCAGCTTACAGGTGATTGATGGGGGCTGGAGCTACAGTCAACTGCTACAATATGTAGATCAGGCACGAAACAGACTTGCTGCACCGCTAGATTCATTGTACAACGAGGCGGAAAGTGGTTATTTGAAAGGGCTAATTATTGGAATACGCGCTGATCTTGATCCTGAACAGTTTCGCAGCTTTTCTAAGCTTGGCTTAACACATATTTTAGCAATTTCAGGACTGCATGTTGCGGTTTTCATGTACATATTTACGCTCATCTTAAAGTGGCTTCGCTGCAGCAAGGAGCTCATTATTACATTATTACTTTTCGCTGTTCCTTGCTATGTTGCGTTAACAGGTGCTTCTCCATCAGTGCTGCGCGCAGGAATGATGGCGGTATTAGGCTTACTTGCGGCAAGAGCTGGAAAGCTAAAGGATGGTCTCAATATTATTGCAATTGTCGCTGGCTTGCTCGTATTATGCAAGCCGTATTTGCTGCATGACATAAGCTTCCAGCTGTCGTTTATTGTTACGCTAGGCTTAATTGTTGGTGTGCCTGCGATGCAGAAGGTGATGCCGCAATCTCGTAGATGGAAGTGGCTAGTAGATTCATTAACCGTTACAATCGTTGCGCAAATCGTCTCATTTCCACTAACAATCTACTATTTTAATCAATTTCATCTGCTGAGCTTGCTTGCCAATTTAGTACTCGTTCCGTTTATAAGTATGATCGTTATGCCTCTGGCTAGTTTTACTCTTTTTCTAGGACATTTATCCATAGCATTTGCTAAGCCTATTTCCACAATTGTCCATTGGTGTAATGAGTTTAGTTTTGTTATTGTGGAATTGTTAAGTAAAATGACTATTTTTCATACAATTTGGGCGTCGCCTACCCTACTGTGGATATTGCTATGGTATGGAGTCTGGTTTTATTTATTTCATTATTGGAGGAGCAAGAGCAGTAATGCTAATAGAGTCATAGAGGATTTGGTTACAGAGCCGCTAGAGGCTGTTGATGAGCTTGCAGTGATATACATGCCGGCAAGGCAAGGCTGGTGGGTGACACATCACAAAACCATCATCGGCTTAACAGTTGCCTTGTCAATGTTAGTGTATAGTTACCTCCCGCAGCTGCTGCAAACTTCTGCAACCGTCAGCTTTTTAGATGTTGGACAAGGGGATGCTAGCTTAATTCGTACGCCGTCTGGGAAAATGCTGCTTATCGACGGGGGAGGTACGGTGCAATTTGGACAACAAGAGGAGTGGAAGCAGCGTAAGGACCCTTTTGAGGTGGGTAAAAACGTCTTGTTGCCGCTGCTGATGAAACGAGGCGTGCATAATTTAGATGTTGTCATTATTACACATTTGGATAGCGATCATATTGGTGGACTGATTGAAGTAGTAAAGCATATTCCGATTAAGCAAATTTGGTGGAATGGCAGCTATAAGCCTTCAAGTGAAGCAGAGCAGCTGTTTCAGCTTATCGTGCAGAAGGATATTCCACTGAAAGTACCGCTAATCGGAGAGCGAATCAGCATTGATCGCTATACTCACGTTGATATGCTATGGCCGTCTAGTGAACAGCCCCAAACTATCGACAATGTATCTGAGCAAAATGAGTATAGTCTTGTCTTCCTGCTGATGCTCTATTCGACGACGCTGCTTTATACAGGAGATATCAATCGGGAGACGGAAGAGGCAATTATTCAAAACCATATGCTAGCAGTGGAGCGGGATGAAAGTGTGCCCTTACCAAAAATTCATATTATGAAGGCTGCGCATCATGGTAGTCGCTTCTCTACCGATTATAGCTGGCTATCATATTTTCAACCAAATGCAACGGTTATCTCTGCAGGACGTAACAATATGTATGGTCATCCGCATCAAGATGTTTTAGGAAGATTGATCCAGTACAAAAGTCTTGTTTGGCGAACTGATTTGCAAGGAGAGATTCAATTTATCATCGGTAAAAAACGTTCCTATTACCTGAATTGGAACTAAACGGTGACGAATGGTGCATAATTTGATATGCTTGAGTATGGTGGAGTCTGAAGAAAAACTGAAAGTTATTAAAATTATAAAAATAATGCCAACATTTAAATTATAGCTGCAACCTTTGCACTTGTTTTAGCGTCTTTAAGGTTGCATGAGAGGGGGAGCTTTCACGTGGTAGAGCCAACGCTAATAAAAGCGGCTCAATCCGGTGATCGAGAAGCATTAGTCACTCTTTTGCGAGAGATTGAAAACCATGTGTATCGAACTGCTTATTATATTCTTAACAATGAGCAGGATGCACTGGATGCTTCTCAAGAAGCATTGATCCGAATTTATACGAAAATAGATACGTACGAAGAAAAAGCGCAGTTTAAAACTTGGGTACAGCGAATTGTGACCAATATCTGTATCGATAAATTCCGACGTAGTAAGCCAACGGTTTCTATTGAGGAGCATGAGCTTATTTTTCAAGAAAAGAGCAATGTTGAACATGATGTGCTTGCTGCATTTGCGATGGATGATATTAAACAAGCCATTGAGCAACTTCCAGAACATCATCGAACAGTTGTTATTTTACGTTATCTGCAGGACTTTTCGTATAACGAAATTGCAGCATCACTAGATCTTCCATTAAATACTGTTAAGTCGTATTTATTTCGAGCAAGGCAACAGCTTCAGCAATTACTACAAGATTATCAGAAAGGTGGTGTTAGAGGATGATTTGCACTGAGGTAGGTGAATTAATGCAACGACAATTAGATCATGATCTTGACGAGCAAGAACTTACGGTACTTATGACACATCTAGGCGAATGCAAAGCTTGTCAAAGCTTATTTGAACGGCTTACGTTGCTATCTGGAAGTTTAGAACAGTTGCCTCGAGTGACCCCTTCGATAAGCATTGTAGATTCGATATTGCCGGAGCTGGATGCGATAGATCGGCAACGGGCAGCGGAAGCTGCGAAGCCGGTTAAGTCTGGATACTGGAAACGTTGGATGACTGCGGCTGCCAGCGTTGCTGCTGCTGCGGCTGTTGTATTAATAATGACGAATTTGGATGGAGCGAATAAACAAGTAAGTGATCTTGCTGCTCCCGAGATGTCGACTCAGCGAGAGTCTAGCGACGTTGCGAGGAAAGATATGGGTATCATGACAACTCAAACTAGCAGTAGCGACGAATCTGCGAGCTCGGTTGAGGATGTACAAACCGAATCAACCGTAGTTGAAGATTCGGGTTATAGCATTACACCGTTATCATCACCAATAGAAAGTTCGCAATCAGAGCCAAAGGGGAAAACTGAGTCAACTGATCATGATTCAAGAGGTCCTATCGATTATACACCTGTGCCTACATCACAATCGTCACAATTACCACAAGCGACACAGCTGCCTACTATGAATGCAGCGCCATTACCAGAAGTGAACGAGCGGAATGAAATTCCTGATGTTGGAATAAGTATGGTGCCACAGCAACCTGAAGTCGATAAAGAGTTGACGGAAAGCGGCGAGCAGCTTGAAGTTGTGAGCAATATGCAGAATCAATTTGGTGAAGAAACTCAGAAGGATTCCGGGACAGTTGATGAAGATTCCAATTCCTTATTGGGCATAGCTAGTCAGGATACATTCGTTGAAAAACATTTTTCTCCTGATGGTCAAGTCTATATTGTGCTCGAAGGGCATACAATAGTGCTGTATGAGACAAGTACAGAACAGCAGCAAAGAACTTGGGAGGTTGAAGCAACAGGTAATCTGAGCTTCGTTGAGTGGGACAATACCAGCTCTTCCTTCGTTTACGAGCTTCAGGCTGAAGATGGAAGCAGCTCACTTTATACAGTCAATTTGAAAGATTAATGGTGTAAAAGTGTCACACATGAGTCAGCAAATGCGTATATTACAATATGCCAAAGTCTACGACAGGTGCTACCGTCGGTAGACCATTCTATAGCTAGTGCCATGGAGCTAGCTAGGAATGTTAACATATAACAAAGGGATGCCTCCGACAAATAAGGTCATCCCTTTGTTTTGCTTCATCCTCCATCTTAAAATGAAGTTTCCATCATTGCGTAAAGCGACAGACAATGATACACTTTTGCAATACAATGTTCGGTGCTTGGAGTAGGGGGTTTACATAATGGAAGCTGCAGATGCGATAAAGGCAGTTCAGCGGGGCAAATTTTCTCCGTTATATGTTGTATACGGTAAGGACCGCTACCGAATGGAGCAGTTTGTTGAGCTGTTAAAAGCTCGAATGTTTACAGATGAAGAGCAAAATATGGGGATTGTTAAATTCGATACTTCAGAAACCTCACTTGAGGAAATTGTTGTCGAAGCAGATTCAGCTCCGTTTTTTGTTGAACGAAAATTGATTATTGCTAAAGATAGTACGGTGTTTAGTGCGGGTAAAGATAACGCCAAGCTAGAGCATAAGCCTGAAGCGTTGTTACAATATATGGAGCACCCGCTGGAAAGCACAGTCATGGTGTTTATCGTGAATGCTGAAAAGCTAGATGAGCGGAAAAAGCTAGTGAAGAGCTTGAAAGACCGAAATGTGTTAGTTAATTTTCCGGAATTAGATCATATCCAGCTTATTCAGTGGTTACGTAAGAAGGCGATTGAGCAAGGTAGAGAGATTACGCCTGATGCGGCAGAGCTACTCATTCGCAGAATTGGTATGTCTATGCAGCAGCTTGTACAGGAGTTGGACAAGCTATGTCTCCATGTCGGCGATCAAGGTGAAATTTCTGTAGAGCTAGTGGATCGCTTAATAGCTGTAACGATTGAAGAAGATGTGTTTGCCCTAGTCGATATGATTGTTAACATAAAGCTTGCTGAAGCTCTTGAAATGTATAAAGCGTTATTAGTGCGTAAAGAGGAGCCAATCAAGCTCGTTGCATTGATCGTGCGCCAAATTCGAATGATGCTGCAAATTAAAGAGCTAGAGGAGTATCAATATAGTCCGAAGCAAATTGCCGGTATGATCGGTGCGCATCCGTACGCTGTAAAGCTCGCTGCTGAGAAGGCTAGCAGCTATCCTAAAAAACGGTTAGCAGACCTGTTAAGTTCGCTAGCAGATCTCGATTATAGTATGAAAAGAGGACGTGTTGATAAGGCGTTAGGATTAGAGCTGTTTATTCTATCGCTTGGAAGCAGTCACGCACTCTCATTTAATAGAGTGCACTAATTCAATAAATTAACTGAACGTAAGCTAGCTGCTCAATAAGCGCTAGCTTTTTTTGTTTTTCCGTTTTTAAGACGGATAATAGTTCCGTCTCGAGAATGATGTACAGAATAGATAACACTAGTAAAATTGGAAATATAAAGTAATTACATCATTTATAAAGGGTAGGAGGTAATGGTTTAAAGATGTTAATGAGTATGCTGAGGTCAGAGCTGCACCGGAAGCGCAGTATTCATCTTACGCTGCTGCTGTTTATTATTGTTGCTTCTCTATTAATGGCTTCTGGTGCGAGAATGCTGGTTGAGCTTACTACATCAATCGGACATTTTTTCTCAGAAGCAAAGGCTCCTCATGTAGTGCAAATGCATAGTGGAGATCTTGAGGTCGAGAAAATCAGTAAGTGGGCATTGCAAAATGAGCTGGTCGATCAATTTCAAATCGTAGAAATGCTGAATGTCGAAGGCTCACAGCTATACTTGCGTGGCGAAGCTGAAAAGGAAAGTGTAATGGACGTAAGCTTTGTTACTCAAAATGAGCAGTTTGATTACTTGCTCAATCTGCAAGGTGAGAAGGTACAAGTGAACGAAGGCTTTATCGCAGTACCTGTTTATTACCAGTCCAAGTATCAATTGAAGCCTGGCGATCTCGTGAAGCTAGAGACTGCTAGAGGGAGCGAAACATTTAAAATCTCAGATTTTGTAAGAGATGTGCAAATGAATCCTGCGCTCGTACACTCCAAACGATTTGTTATCTCTCCGCAGGACTACGAGAGCTTATCGAGGGTCATCCATGAGCGAGAGTATTTGCTAGAGTTCCAGCTTCACGAAGCTGCTAGCGTACAGCAGTTTACGACGCAGCTGCAAAACTCTGCTATGCCACAGCAGGGTCCCTTGGTAGACTATGCACTCTTTCAGCTTCTGAACGGCTTAGGTGACGGTTTAATCGCTGCTGTCATCATTTTAATTAGCATGATCGTTAGTTTCATTGCGATTCTCTGTATTCGTCTAACTATGCTAGCGACGATAGAGGAGGACTATCGAGAAATCGGTGTGCTCAAAGGTATTGGTATAAGCGCTAAGCAGATTAAATTACTCTATATGGGCAAATATGTTTTGCTGTCCTGTATAGGTGGTGTATTCGGTTATATTTCCAGTTTCGCTGTAGATTCAATGTTCACAGAAAATATTACCCTCTATATGGGATCAGCTCCGAAAACATCCACTCATCTGTTTATTCCGATAGCAGCCAGTGGATTTGTAATAGTGCTGATTCTATTATTCAGCTATATCGTATTGCGCAGATTTGACAGGCTTTCGGCTGTGGAGGCAATTAATCTAGGCACATTTGCAGTTGCGGAATCATCAAAGAGGTACTTTTCGATTCATAAAAACAGAAGGATGGGTGTGCCACTCCGTCTTGCATTGCAGGATGGCTGGCAACGGATGAGGTTATTTTCATTAATCTTTTTCGTATTTGCGATCAGCACGTTTATCGTGATTGTTCCAGTGAACTTTTACAATACGTTAAAATCTCCGACGTTTATATCCTACATGGGTATCGGTAAAAGTGATCTGCGTATTGATTTGCGGTATGGGGACGAGATTGAGCAACGCTTTGCTCTTCTTGCTCAGAGGTTGGAGAAGGATGACGATGTGAAGAGCTACGGCAAGCTAATTACGAGCCAATTTAAAATCAAAAATAACGAGGGCTCATATGACAACTTTATTGTTGAGACAGGAGATATCCATGCTTTCCCGCTTCAATATATGGCAGGGAGGTCACCACTGACTGAAGGGGAAATCTCCATATCTTACGGCAATAGCAAAGAGCTAAACAAAGGAATTGGCGATGAAGTTGATCTGCTGATTGATGGAAAAGATGTGGGTTTTATCATTAGCGGAATTTATCAAGATATTACGAATGGTGGACGCTCTGCTAAAGGGCTATTTCAACCCAATATGAATACTATTTTATGGTATGTCGTTAGTCTTGATCTGTGGGATATCGAAAAGCTCCCTGCAGTTACGGAGCGCTATGAAGCGCAGTTTCCTACGGCAAAGGTAACCAATATACAGGGCTATATTGAGCAAACACTTGGCGGTACAGTGGAACAGTTGGAGCTGCTTGTTATGATCGCAACACTAATTGCAGTTTTTCTATCGCTACTGATTACTGCTTTGTTTATGAAAATGCTGATTGCCAAGGATAGGACCGAGATCGCGACATTACGCAGTATCGGCTTCTCTGTCGCTCATATACGGTTGAAATATGTTAGCGTAATCTTACTTGTGTTAACCTCAGCGCTTATAGTAGGGACGATCGGAGCCAATACATTTGGAGAAGCGCTAGCAGGTTTAGCAATGGGGCTATTTGGCGGTGCGAATATAAGTTTTGTAATCGATCCTTTGCAGGCTTATATATGGAATCCGTTACTGCTGCTTATCGTGGTGGGTTTAACGGTGGTAGCTAGCCTTGCATCTATTCGCAAAACCAGTTTTGTTCAACATCTTGTCAATTAGCTTAAATGTATTAGCTTGTGAGAGGAGGAAAGTAATGAGTGTAATTTTACAAGCGGAAGATATTAAAAAGGCAGTACAGGTTAAGGGGCAGCCGAAGACAACGAGCTATATCCTGCAAAATATTGATCTTCAGCTTAAACAAGGAGAGTTTTTAACGGTAATGGGGCCCTCTGGCTCAGGTAAATCAACGCTATTATATACGGTTAGCGGAATGGATTCTGCGACAGCAGGCAAGGTGTATTTTCAAGAGCAGGAGCTGACTGCATTATCGGAAAAAGAGCTTGCTAAGCTGCGTTTGCAAAAGATGGGCTTTATCTTTCAGCATATTCATTTATTAAAAAACTTATCGGTGTTTGATAATATTATACTGGCTGGCTACATGGCTAAAAAAATGTCACGTGAAGAGGTGCGTAAGCGTGCCACCGTACTAATGGAGCAGGTTGGCATTGACTCAATTAAGGACAATATGATTACAGAGGCATCTGGAGGGCAATTACAGCGCGTAGCCATCTGTCGAGCATTAATTAATTCCCCAGAGCTATTGTTCGGTGATGAGCCGACTGGAGCTCTTAATTCGAAAGCCACCAACGATATTATGGAAATATTGGGTCATATCAATGCGTCAGGTACGAGTATTATGCTCGTAACTCATGATAGTAAAGTAGCTGCAAGGTCGGAGCGGGTATTGTTTATGATGGATGGTCGAATTGTTGCGGAAAAGATGCTCGGTAAATACGATGAAAAACGTAGCGAGCTTGCATTGCGAGAGCAAGAGCTGCATCAATGGTTGGTTGAGCATGGATTTTAGCGTTGAACTAAAAATAGAGAGCATTTTTTTTATAGCAACTATCGACTGACGGTCGGTCGATAGTTGCGACTAGCTAGCAAGGAAGGAGTGAATTTGATGGCTACAAGTAAGTCGCACGACGAACGAAGGCTGGAGATTATTCAAGCTGCGGAGCAGCTGTTTATGAGCCAAGGCTATAACAATACGACGATTGTTCATATTTTGCGGAAGGTAGGCATTGCGAAAGGGACATTGTATTACTATTTTCAATCAAAGGAAGAAATTCTTGATGCGATTGTTGAGTTGTATATTGCTCAAGGCGTTAAAGCTGCTGAAGCTCTGCTCGCCAATTCGTCCTTGGGAGCTCATGAGAAGCTGCGGCTAATGATTAGTGTACAAAGCTTTGAGCAAGACGATAAAGATGAGGTCATTAAACATCTGCATCAAGCTAGCAATGCAGAGCTGCATATAAAATCAATTACAGAAACGATAAAAGTCATCGCCCCAATGATCGCAAAAGTGATACAGCAAGGGATTGAGGAGGGTATTTATCGCATTGAAACCAACAATGCGCTGGAGGTTGTTGAGTTTTTACTTGTTGGATCACAATTTTTGTTAGACATCGGGATATTTGATTGGAACGCACAGCAGCTTCTGAAGCGTGCAGAGACCTTTCAAAGCATAATAGAGCGCGTGCTTCATGCCGAGCCAGGCAGCTTCTCCTATATTACCGAGATGTATCAACGCTTTGTTACTCATTTTGAAGTGAAATGAGGGGATATGTTGAGTAAGCAAAAACGGTTTTCAAAGTTCCTCATCATATGGGCAGGACAGTTTATTTCTACGATCGGAATTGGCTTGACGGCGTTTTCTCTTGGCGTTTACGCATTTGAAACGACCAATACGGCAACGTCCGTCGCCTTAATAACTTTGTTTGCGTTTACCCCAAATATATTATTGCGACCTATCGGTGGAGTGCTCGCAGACCGCTATGACCGTCGTCTGCTAATGATTATTGGTGATATCGGGGCAGCGCTAGGGTTACTGTTTATCTATATAATGCTACTTTTTAATTCTCTGCAGCTAGTGCATATTTATGCTGGTGTAGCCTTTAGCTCGGTGTTCTCGGCTCTGCAAGCCCCTGCTTACCGCGCTTCAGCTACAGATCTTCTAGAGGAGAAGGATTACTCTAAAGGGAGCGGACTAATGCAGCTAGCAGAATCGGCGAAGTTTTTATTATCTCCGATAATTGCTGGGGTATTATTGTCGATTACAAGTATTGATGTTATTTTGATCATGAATATGTGCACCTATCTTGTGGCAATTGCTGCTCTATTACTTGTACGAAAGCGACTCAATACAGTAAAGATAGATAATGTAAAAGCATCGTGGTACGTAGAGCTCAGGGAAGGCTGGGAGGCGATTTGTCAAAATCGTGGTGTGTTGCTACTTGTTTTTATCATTTCGCTTATTACGTTTTATGTTGGTTTATTGGAAACATTAATTGGCCCGATGCTGCTTTCCTTTACAACAGCTAAGATGCTCGGCATCTTTCAATCAATTAGCGCCGTTGGAATGCTGGTCACCTCGTTAGTTCTTGGCGTTATGACTATTAAGAGGTCCTATTCCTCGTTATTAGTTCTCGGTTTAATGCTTGCTGGAATTGCCTTTGCTTTATTAGGCGTTACAACTCACCTAACGTGGTTAATTGCTGCTGGTGTGCTGTTCCTCGGTGCTTTCCCATTAATCAACACAAGTACAGATGTGCTCGTACGAAGGAATATTCCTAATGAAAAGCAGGGAAGAGTATGGGGGATTATCGGTATTTTGTCGCAGCTCGGTTTTATTATTGCCTATAGTATCGCTGGTTTATTAGCAGATACTTTATTTAATCCATGGTTAGAACAAGGTGGAGAGCTCGCTGACACGGTTGGAACGTTAATAGGTGTAGGACCTGGCAGGGGAATTGGATTTTTATTTATTATCTCAGGACTTTTCGTTGTTATGATTGCTTTAATCACATCGCAAGTAGCTGCAGTAAGGGCATTGGATCAAAGTGCTCAGCATAAAACATAGATTTTGTTTAAAACAAAAAAACCTCAACAATGTTGAGGTTTGAATTCATCGGCTATTAAGCTTGAGCGCTAAGCGCGTTAAGTTTTTTAGCTAGACGAGATTTTTTGCGGGCAGCCGCATTTTTATGAATTAGGCCCTTAGTTACAGCCTTGTCCAATTTTTTAGATGCGTTAATCAAAGCAGCTTTAGCCGCTTCAACATCAGTACCTGCAATTGCTACATCAGCAGTTTTAACAGCAGTACGAAGTGCAGAACGTTGAGAAGCGTTCAGTGCGCGACGTTTTTCATTCGTTTTAACACGTTTGATCGCGGATTTAATGTTTGGCATGAAATTCACCTCCTAAACTAGTCAAAGCGTTCCTTGTTCCAGAAACCTTATCAACACAACTTAAAATATATTATCATGCGACTTGTTAAAATGCAAGAGTGGAGCGGATTATAATCTAATTTCTCAGTGAATGAATTAATCAATTAGAGAGAACACTAAGCTTGCGATGGCAATTTATTAGTTGTTTTGACAGGTTTACCCAAGAAAAGGGAGACAATGAGAAAGTGACATACACAGGTTTAGGGGGTAACTCTTATGAATAAAGAGCTTGATTTATCAGTTTATAATGTGCGAACTGATCTCGCATTAGAAGCAATGGAGATGGCAACAGAGCTGAGTACAACACCACTTCCAGGTGTAGAGAAAAATATTGAAGAGGATAATGGCATTACGATTACGCGCTTGCATGTTCAAAATAATGTCGGCTCACAGGCAATCGGTAAAATGATTGGTCATTATATTACGATTGAGGTTCCCGAGCTGCGTAATGGCGATACGACATTGCAAGATCGAGTGGCTACCCATATGGCTCGCGAATTTGAACAATTTTTAGTTCGTTTGAATATTCCGAAAAACGCAAAAATATTAATTGTCGGACTGGGTAACTGGAATGTTACACCAGATGCGCTTGGACCGATTGTTGTGGAAAATATTATGGTTACACGTCATTTTTTTGAGCTGATGCCTAATGATGTTGCGCCTGGTTATCGTCCAGTTAGTGCAGTATCCCCTGGTGTACTAGGTATTACAGGGATTGAGTCCAGCGAAATTGTTAAAGGAATAGTTGATCAATCCAAGCCAGACCTCGTCATCGCGATTGATGCGCTTGCGTCCAAATCTATTGAACGTGTCAATACGACAATTCAAATCGCTGACACAGGTATTCATCCTGGATCAGGTATTGGTAATAAACGCAAAGGGTTAACATTTGAAAGTCTGGGCGTTCCGACGATTGCGATTGGTGTCCCTACCGTCGTTTATGCTTCAACTATCGTCAACAATACGATTGATTTAATGCGCCAGCATTTGGAGAAGCAAAAAGGTGACAACGATAAAATTTTCGGATTACTTAATCAAATGAATGAGCAGGAGCGATTGATGCTTGTAAAGGAAGTGCTAGAGCCGGTTGGTCATAATCTGCTAGTAACCCCGAAGGAAATTGATGAGTTTATTGAGGACATTGGAAATATTATTGCAAGCGGGTTAAATGCTGCACTGCATGAAGCGATAGATAGCAGCAATGTGGCAGCCTATACCCATTAATTTGCTTCCGTTGATTTAATCAAAATCTGCAAGTGGCGACTAACCGTTCGCCACCTGCAGATTTTTTATGTTTAAAAATAGTGTTCTAGCAAATACGAATAGTTCATAGAGTAGTAGTAGATTGATAGTCAAGCTAGAGAGGGAGTTGTGATATGGAACGAAGATTAAAGCTTAATGTAGCGTTAGATGATTGGAAAGAAGCTGATGATTGGCAGGAATTAAAAATATATAGCAAGCAGTTTTTGATGCTGATGCTTGTATCTATAGTGTTTATTATCGTCATCGGTGTCGGTGCTTATTTACGTCATAGTATGCTTAGTGATCAACCTGTAAGCCAAGGTGTTACCTTACAGGTTAACGAGCAGCAGGTGCAAGGAATGCTAGCAGAAGAGCTAACCTATTATCGAGCACATCAGCAAAGAGATGATTTTTCTATGAAAAACTTTAGCATTTGGCTGCTAGAAAAAATCACAAATGCCTCACTGCTTAATCCATCTACAGTGGTAAGCAGCGAGTTAATGTATAGCACCGTTAATGAACAAGCGACTTTCATTCATGGTGGCTCAGGCTCTGATCCAACACTCGCGCCGCAAGATCATCATTCCTATAGCAATGGGGATAAAGATGAACCACAGGCAGGTGGTGCTTCCACAGATGTACAGGCTGAAGATGAGGATGATCAGGATCAAGGTGGCCAAGCCCCAGCAGATAGCTCAGCAGCTGGTGGAGATTCAGCAATTGATGATGGGACAAGCAGTGAAGTAAACGTCGGCACCAAGGAGGAAAAGCCGATTGCCTTTATATATCATACGCATAATCGTGAGTCATGGAATGGTGAGCTGACAGGCAATGAACGTGATGCGCAGTCTAGTAAAAAAAATATAACGCTCGTGGGTCAGCGTTTGGCTGAGGAGCTAGAAAAGCTAGGGCTAGGTGCGATGGCGTCTGATACAGATTATCCAACGACCGTTCCTGATTATGAATGGGAATATAGCTATAAATACTCACGTAAAACGGTGAAGGAAGCGATCGCGAGTAATGACGAATTACAATATATTTTTGATCTGCATCGTGATTCTCAAGCTAGAAAATATACGACTGCAGAAATCAATGGTGAAAGCTACGCGCAGGTCTACTTTATCATCGGACAACGAAATCCAAATTGGAAAGAGAATGAGAGCTTTGCACGTAAGCTGCACGACAAGCTGGAAGCCAAGTATCCAGGTTTATCACGTGGTATTTGGGGGAAAAATGCGAATAGCGGCAATGCGGAGTACAATCAATCGTTATTTAGTCAAAATGTGCTGATTGAGGTTGGCGGCATCGACAATACATTAGAGGAATGCTATCGAACGGCTAAAGCATTGGCAGAGGTCATTGCCGAGCTGCATGAGGAAGCTTAACGAATAGATTTACAAAGGGGGAACCGCCATGTTTCGCAGTAAAGCCTGGAAATGGTTATTGCTAGGCAGTGCAATTACAATTATCGTCCTTTATATGGCAGAATTAACGACTAGCGGAATTGAACGGGTATATGGACCGCTAGAGTCTTCGCAAAGTGCTCAGCGACAAGCATTAGAAGCAGGATCAGCTGGCGACGAGAAAAATACGAGAGGTCTAATCCCCATTACGGATGACGAGTGGTATGAAGAAGCAGCGGTAGAAGTGAAAACTGAACGACCATCTTCATCCACTGGCTCGCCGGTTGATCAGGAGATTGCTGCGCTGGAAGCGGAAATTGCCGAGCTGAAACGTCAGGCATTACTTAAGGAAAAGCAAGAGCTGCAGAAGAAGCTGCTCATCAATGAGGAGGCTAGTAAGCCGGCTGTCAATCGAATGGCGGACAGTACATCAGAGGTGCTGCAGAAAACATCCTCGGGCAGCATAGAGTTTATTGCGAAGCTGTTTAGTAATGTAATAAATTGACCATCTGCTATTTGCGTCGTTATTCCTACGGAATGAAGTTTGGGAGAAGCAGATTTGGCTGCGCTGACGGGTTTGGATGAGCTTTAGGGTAGGGCTTCGAGGCACACCGGTTTTGTGGGTGGTTGCTTCGAAGCTCCTTTTTTTTCGGGTGTTTGCAGCGCTGCGCTTATACATGCTCTAACGCTCGGGCATTCCTGCGGAATAAGGTCGCTGTTAGAGCATGTATTAGGCTCCGCTGATGCCTCACCTCGTGGGTGTCGCTTCGTGGCTTCATCGTGTGAAATGCTTCGAAGCTTTTTTAGCGTACTCACCGCTGCGCCATACCTGCTTTGGTCGCTCCTGGAATTCCTGCGGAATAAGGTCGCGAGTCAGCAGCTGGCTCCGCTGGAGGCAGGGTGAGGGTGTCGCTTCGTTGCTGCATCGTGTGAAATGCTTCGTAGCTTTTTAGCGTACTCACCGCTGCGCCATATCTGCTTTGGTCGCTCCTGGAATTCCTGCGGAATAAGGTCGCGAGTCAGCAGCTGGCTCCGCTGGAGGAGGGTGAGGGTGTCGCTACGAAGCCTTGTTAGCTTATTCATCGCTGCGCCATATCTGCTTTGGTCGCTCCTGGAATTCCTGCGGAATGGGGTCGCGAGTCAGCAGCTGGCTCCGCTGGAGGAGGGTGAGGGTATCGCTACGAAGCCTTGTTAGCTTATTCATCGCTGCGCCATCTCTGCTTTAGTCGCTCCTGGAATTCCTGCGGAATGGGGTCGCGAGTCAGCAGCTGGCTTCGCTGGAGGAGGGTGAGGGCGTCGCCTCGTTGCTTCATCGTGTGAAATGCTGCGAAGCCTTGTTAGCTTATTCATCGCTGCGCCATCTCTGCTTTAGTCGCTCCTGGAATTCCTGCGGAATGGGGTCGCGAGTCAGTAGCTGGCTCCGCTGGAGATGTCCAGGTACGCCTCTCAATCGCACGAATACCAACTATTTCTCGCATCGTACACACAGTTTTCTGTCAAGTCATTGATGTGTCCTGCGCTTACTGTTATAATAGGTTGATTGATTTTATTCATGGAATGTGTGGGGGTTAGGCATGACCGACGTTCGCGAAAGGCAGAAGAAAATAAGAAATTTTTCGATTATTGCACATATTGACCACGGGAAATCGACGTTGGCTGATCGAATTATTGAGCTAACTGGAGCTCTTAGCTCTCGTGAGATGCAATCTCAAGTGCTCGACAAAATGGATTTGGAAAGAGAGCGCGGTATTACGATTAAGCTGCAATCTGTTCGTTTGTCTTATCGAGCAAAGGACGGAGAGGAATATTTCCTTAATTTGATTGACACGCCAGGACATGTCGATTTTACATACGAGGTATCTCGCAGCTTAGCAGCTTGTGAAGGTGCGCTTTTGGTTGTCGATGCAGCGCAAGGGATTGAAGCGCAAACGCTGGCTAATGTGTATTTGGCACTAGATAATAATTTGGAGATTATACCAGTTATTAATAAAATTGATTTGCCGAGCGCTGAGCCGGACCGTGTTAAGCAGGAGATTGAAGATGTTATTGGGCTTGATGCAAGTGATGCAGTTCATGCATCAGCTAAAGCTGGTATCGGGATTGAGGATATTCTTGAGCAGGTGGTCGCTAAGGTTCCAGCTCCAGAAGGAGATCCAGATGCTCCGCTGCAAGCACTCATTTTCGACTCTCATTACGATGCGTACAAAGGCGTTATCGTTTATGTAAGGGTCGTCAACGGCTCTATCAAAGCGGGACAAAACATCCGCTTTATGGCGACTGATGCGGAGTTTGAGGTTATTGAGGTTGGTTGCTTTACACCGAAAACGACGATCATTGATGAGCTTCGTGTCGGCGATGTAGGATTTGTTGTCGCTGGTATTAAAAATGTAAAAGATACGCGTGTCGGGGATACGATTACGGATGCGAATCGTCCTGCTACTGAGGGGTTACCAGGTTATCGTCGCATTAACCCTATGGTATATTGCGGTCTTTATCCGATCGATTCACAGGATTACAACGACTTGCGTGAAGCGTTAGAAAAGCTTGAGCTGAATGATGCTTCCTTACGTTATGAGCCTGAGAGCTCAACAGCGCTAGGCTTTGGTTTCCGTTGCGGATTTTTAGGCTTGCTGCATATGGAGGTAATTCAGGAGCGTATTGAGCGAGAATTTAACATTCCGCTTATTACAACTGCACCAAGCGTTATTTATCGCGTTACGTTAACGAATGGAGAGGTCATCGAAATTGATAACCCATCCAACTATCCAGATACAAGCAAGCTGGATTTTGTTGAAGAGCCATTTGTTAAAGCAGGCATTATCGTACCTAATGATTATGTAGGGGCGATTATGGAGCTTTGTCAGAACAAACGCGGTGAATTTGTGAATATGGAATATTTGGACGAAAACCGTGTAACGATTACGTACAATATGCCGCTTGCGGAAATCGTCTACGATTTCTTCGATCAATTGAAATCCAGCACGAAGGGCTATGCATCATTCGATTATGAGCTAATCGGATACCGTCGTTCTAGTCTAGTGAAGATGGAAATTATGTTGAACGGTGAGCAAGTCGATGCGTTGTCGATTATCGTTCATAAGGATCGTGCTTACAATCGTGGACGTATCATCTGTGAAAAGCTGAGAGGACTAATTCCGCGTCAAATGTTCGAGGTGCCGATTCAAGCTTCAATCGGTACGAAAATTATTGCGCGTGAAACGGTTAAAGCGATGCGTAAAAACGTACTTGCCAAATGCTATGGCGGTGACATTAGCCGTAAGCGTAAATTGCTCGAGAAGCAAAAAGAAGGTAAGAAACGGATGAAGCAAGTTGGTAGCGTTGAGGTTCCGCAAGAAGCGTTCATGGCAGTATTGAAAATTGACGAAGATTAATTAAGTTCAATGTTCTGAGCTAATTAAGCGTTATAGGGCTTGCTTTGTCGGGGAGGTAACGACAAAGCAGCCTTTTTTTGAATAGGTTGAGAAGGTGATGACGAGGTATAGCTTCGAAGTTGATTCGACATCTCATATGAGGTTCATCGGAAGCCTGCGTTGCTCACGTACCAATATCGTACGCTACGCTACTCGTGTACCAACCAAGAAAGGAGGGATATGACAATGCTAGTACAAGCACCAGAAGCGTTGTACATTCATATTCCATTTTGTACGAACAAATGTCATTATTGTGACTTTACTTCATATGTATTGAAAGGCCAGCCTGTGGACGAATATCTAGATGCACTTGAGCTAGAGATGGAGCGCACCGTGCAGGAGGTGCCACCGCAAGTCATTAAGACAGTATTTGTTGGTGGCGGTACACCAACGGTACTTACGCCTCCGCAAATGGAGCGTTTTTTAGCATCCGTCCGTCGCTGGTTTCCACTAGCGCCAGACGTGGAGTTCTCGATGGAAGCAAATCCAGGTACAACTGATCGCGATAAGCTGCTTGCGATGAAGGATGGCGGTGTCAATCGAATTAGCTTTGGCGTGCAATCGTTTGATAATGAGCTGTTGAAGCGCATCGGACGTATTCATGAGGTCGATGATGTATACCGCAGCCTTGACTTTGCCCGTTCCGTAGGCTTTACCAATTTGTCGATCGACTTAATGTTTGGTTTGCCAGGGCAAACAACGGAGCTGCTAGAGGATAGTGTCAGCAAGGCGCTAGAGCTTGATCTGCCACATTACTCCCTGTACAGTCTGAAGATTGAGGAAAACACACTCTTCCACAAGCTGTATGAAAGCAATAAGCTAATCCTCCCTACTGAGGAAGAAGAATATAGCATGTTTATTCATCTGATGGAGCGAATTACGGGAGCAGGCTACAAGCATTATGAAATTAGTAATTTCGCGAAGCCAGGCTATGAGAGCCGTCACAACTCCACCTATTGGCGTAATGAACCATACTATGGACTTGGCACAGGCGCACATGGCTATGTGAATCGTCAACGTCATATGAATATTAAAGGTGTAAATCCCTATATCGAGGCATGCAAGTCTAAGCTGCCGCGACTTGACCAGTATGATATTTCGGTCGAAGAGGCGAAGGAAGATTATATGATGGTCGGCTTACGTCTATTAGATGGAGTAACGGCATCGAGATATGCATCGCAGTTTCCTTCAGCCGACATTGAGCAGGATTTTGGAAGTAATATCGACAAGCAGGTAGAGCTTGGACTAATGGAGCGTATTCCGCTCCAGAATGACGTCAATTATCGTCTCACGCGACAAGGACTTCTACTAGGCAATGAGGTGTTCGCCTCATTTTTATCAGAGTAGAAAATTCCCTCTAAAAAGTGTCAAATTAATCATTGCAAAATGGATTGGAATGATGTATATTCATTCATATTGATTGAATATTTATTAACTCATATCTTAATTCTAAACAATGATTACACAATTTTTTGAACGCTTACTGGAGGTGGGGGCAGTGATGCAAACTCTACATGCAACATGCAGAAATGCAACACCCGACGATGTAGAGTCGTTATTTCAATTAATTACGGGCTACGCTGAGAAAGGAATTATGCTGCCTCGCTCGCGTGAAGCGTTATTACGGAATATAAATACATTTGTCGTAGCAGAAATTGATGATAAATTTGTCGGCTGTGGAGCACTAACTCGTCTGGGTGAAGACTTGGTAGAAATTCGTTCCTTAGGAATGTCAGAGGAATTTAAAGGCTATGGCATAGGCGGATTAATTGTTGAGCGTCTTATTGAAAATGCACAAAAGCAAGGCATCAGCAAAATTATGGCATTGACCTATGCAGTATCCTTCTTTGTTAGAAATGGCTTTGAGGTCGTTGACAAAGAGATCTTCCCTGAGAAGGTGTGGACGGATTGCGTCAGCTGTCCCAAAAGACATGCTTGCGATGAGATCGCAGTTATGAAAAAAATACTATAATTTATAATGATGAGTGCCAAATCGACTTGACAATAAGGAAGTCGATTTGGTATTTTTGTATTAATGATTAGCACTCGACTTGATTGAGTGCTAACGAGGGTGGAGCAGCGAATAACCTTTTGAACGGAGGATGAGGAAATGCTAACAGAGAGACAAAGGTTAATTTTAAAAGCGATTGTTGATGATTATATTCGATCTGCAGAACCGGTCGGATCTCGAAGCATATCTAAGCGTGAAGGTATCGGCTTCAGCCCAGCTACGATTCGCAACGAGATGGCAGATCTTGAAGAGCTTGGTTTCTTAGAGCAGCCGCATACATCAGCAGGTCGGATTCCTTCAACATTAGGATACCGTTATTATGTGGACCACTTAATCAAACAGCAGGATGAAGAGCTCGAGTTTGACAAGGCGAAGGTACATTCCTTCTTGTTTGAAGAGCTTAATCGGATGGAGCAAGTGATTCAACATGCTGCACTCGTGCTTTCTAATTTGACCAACTATACATCGATTTTGCTTGGTCCTGAGCTGTTCAGCAATTCATTGCAGCATTTCAGCATTGTGCCGCTTAATGAGCACTCTGCGGTAGCGATTATCGTTACGAACACAGGACATGTGGAAAATCGTACAATTAGCTTACCAGCAGGCATATCGATGGAACAGCTGCAGCAGGTTTCTAATATATTGAATGCGAAGCTTGCAGGCGTTCCGCTAATTCAGCTCAAATCTAAGCTGTATAGCGAGGTTAGTCAGGAATTGGAGCGCTATGTCGGACATTTTGAAGGCTTAGTGCAAGCTCTTGATGATACCCTTAAAAATGGCGATGAGCATCGTGTATATTTGGGTGGTACGACGAACATGCTTATTCAGCCAGAGTTTAAGGATGTTGACAAGGTGAAGACTATTCTGGATATGCTTGAGGAAACACCAACCATTATGAAGCTATTTTCTTCTTTGCCGCAGGGCATCCAAGTGAAAATTGGTAGTGAAAATGATCATCAGGCGATAACGGATTGCAGTTTAATTACAGCAACCTATGCACTTGATGGCAAGGTGTTAGGAACGATTGGAATCTTGGGACCTACACGCATGGAATACGGCAAAGTTATCCGTTATCTTGATCTCGTATCGAAGGATATGGGTACGATAATGGGCAGATGGTTTTACAAATAATGAATATGCAAGTAAGATGAAAGTTGCAGCAAGAAAATATTAGGAGGTGACAGGGTGAGTACGAACGAACAAAATCAACAATTCGTTGATCAGGAAGAGCAAGTTATCGAAAACGATACGCAGGAGCAGACGACTGATACCACCCAGCTTGAACAAGAAAGTGAACAGCAGCAGGAAGCTAACGTTGAGGTTGAGCAGCTAACGAAGCAGCTTGATGAAGCCAACAATAAGCTGCTTCGCATTCAAGCCGATTATGATAATTTTAGAAGAAGAACATTGAAGGAAAAGGAAGAGCTTGCTAAGTATGCTTCTTCTAAGCTGATTACGAATCTGCTTCCTTCGATTGATAATTTTGATCGCGCATTAGCGGCAGCCGCTGCTACAGGCGATCTTGAATCACTATCTAAAGGGCTAGATATGATCTTCCGTCAGCTAATGGCTACGATGGAAGCGGAAGGCTTGCAAGCAATGAATGTTGTTGGTGAACCATTTAACCCAGAATTCCATCAAGCGGTTATGACGGTAGAGAGCGATGAGCATGAGGAAGGCATTGTTGTAGAAGAACTACAAAAAGGCTACGTGCTTAAGGATAAGGTTATCCGTCCTGCAATGGTAAAAGTAAGTGGCTAAGTGACGTATACACATCGATCCAGCCATTTTACTTAATATATACTATTAAACTTAGCAACACATTAGTAATGTCGCTTAGTATGCTAATTAAACTACTGAATTTAATTGATTTTAGGAGGACTATAAAATGAGTAAAGTTATTGGTATTGACTTAGGTACAACAAACTCTTGCGTAGCCGTAATGGAAGGCGGCGAGCCAGTTGTTATTCCTAACCCAGAGGGTGCGCGTACAACTCCATCCGTTGTAGGTTTCAAAAAAGACGGTGAGCGCATTGTTGGTGAAACTGCAAAGCGTCAAGCAATTACTAACCCAGACCGTACAATTATTTCTATTAAACGTCATATGGGTACTAATCATAAAGAAGTGATTGATGGTAAGGAATATTCTCCACAAGAGATTTCTGCAATCATCCTACAAAAGCTTAAAGCAGATGCTGAGGCTTACTTAGGACAACCAGTAACACAAGCAGTTATTACAGTTCCAGCGTACTTTAACGATAGTCAGCGTCAAGCAACAAAGGATGCTGGTAAAATCGCTGGTCTTGAGGTTCTTCGTATCGTCAACGAACCAACTGCTGCTGCACTAGCATATGGTATGGAAAAAGACGAGGATCAAACAATTCTTGTTTATGACCTTGGTGGTGGTACGTTCGACGTATCTATTCTTGAGCTTGGCGATGGCTTCTTCGAGGTTAAAGCAACAAGCGGAGACAACAAGCTTGGTGGCGATGACTTTGACCAAGTCATTATCGACTACCTAGTAGCTGAATTCAAAAAAGAAAACGGCATTGACCTTTCTAAAGATAAAGCTGCTGTGCAACGTCTAAAAGACGCAGCAGAAAAAGCGAAAAAAGAGCTTTCTGGTGTTCTAACAACAACAATTTCTCTTCCATTTATTACAATGGTTGACGGAGTTCCAGCTCACTTAGAAATGAACCTTACTCGCGCTAAATTTGAAGAGCTATCTGCAGACCTTGTTGAGCGTACAATGATTCCTGCTCGTCAAGCGTTGAAGGATGCAGGTCTTTCTACAAGTGAAATTGATAAAATCGTTCTTGTTGGTGGTTCTACTCGTATCCCTGCTGTACAAGAGGCGGTTAAAAAGCTAACTGGTAAAGAGCCACACAAAGGCGTTAACCCAGATGAGGTTGTTGCGCTTGGTGCTGCTGTTCAAGCGGGCGTATTGACTGGTGATGTAAAAGACGTTGTATTGCTTGACGTAACTCCACTATCTCTTGGTATTGAGACAGCTGGTGGCGTATTTACGAAAATGATCGAGCGTAATACAACGATCCCAACAAGCAAATCTCAAATTTTCTCTACGTATGCTGACAACCAACCAGGCGTTGAAATCCACGTCCTACAAGGTGAGCGTGCGATGGCAGCTGACAACAAATCATTGGGTCGCTTCCAGCTTAACGACATTCCACCAGCACCACGCGGTGTACCACAAATCGAGGTTACTTTCGACATCGATGCCAACGGTATCGTTAACGTTACTGCGACGGATAAAGGTACTGGTAAAAAACAAAACATTACAATCACTTCTTCTAGCGGCTTGAGCGATGAAGAAATCGATAAAATGATGAAGGAAGCTGAATTGCATGCTGAACAGGATGCAAAGCGTAAAGAGCTTGTAGAAGTGAAAAATAACGCTGATCAGCTAGTTTATCAAACAGAAAAAACATTAAAAGATCTTGACGGCAAAGTTGATGAAGCAGAAGTAGCTAAAGCAAACGAAGCGAAAGAAAAAGTGAAGTCTGCCCTTGCTACTGATGATGTAGATCAAATCAAAGCAGCAACGGAAGAGCTTATGACAATCGTTCAAGCTCTAACAACTAAGCTATATGAGCAAGCACAGCAAGCTCAGCCACAAGGTGCTGATGATGCAGGTGCAAGTAATGCAAGAGGCAAAGACGATGTAGTTGATGCTGATTACGAGGTTGTTGACGACAACAAGTAATAGTCATGTTATGCTGAAGGGTCAAAGCGGGCTCGTCCCCAACTTTGACCTTTCTCGTGTGTGCAACTATAATTGTTAGGATTTCTTTTGGTTCAATCATTCCAGTTGGGGAGGTGAGATCAATTGGCTGAAAAGCGTGATTACTATGAAGTGCTTGGGGTCGGAAAAGACGCCTCTGGCGATGATATAAAAAAAGCATACCGTAAATTAGCACGTCAGTACCATCCTGACGTTAACAAAGCGGCTGATGCAGAAGATCGATTCAAGGAAGTAAAAGAAGCTTATGACGTATTAAGTGACGATAGCAAACGTGCAACCTACGATCGTTACGGCCATGTTGATCCAAATCAAGGAATGGGAGGCGCTGGTGGCGCTGACTTTGGTGGGTTTGGTGATATTTTTGATATGTTCTTCGGCGGCGGAGGTCGCCAGCGTGATCCGAATGCTCCGCAGCGCGGTAAGGATCTGCAATATACGATGACGATCGAATTTAAGGAAGCGGTATTCGGTAAAGAAACCGAGGTTACTATTCCTAGAGAAGAAAACTGCGATACTTGTCGTGGTACTGGTGCGAAGCCTGGAACATCGCCAAAAACATGTACAACATGTCATGGTACAGGACAGCAGGAGGTTGTGCAAAATACGCCGTTTGGTCGTATCGCTAACCGTCGTGTATGTCAATCTTGTCGCGGTACAGGTAAAATCATCGTTGACAAATGTAATAGCTGTCATGGCGAAGGCCGCGTAAGAAAACAACGCCGTATTAAGGTGAACATTCCAGCGGGTGTCGACGATGGACAACAAATTCGCATTAGCGGCGAAGGTGAAGGCGGTAAAAACGGCGGTCCAGCAGGTGATCTATACATCGTGCTGCGCGTGAAGTCGCATGAATACTTTGATCGTAATGGCGATGATATCTACTTGGAGGTTCCGATTACATTTGCCCAAGCTGCGCTAGGTGATGAAATCGAGGTTCCTACACTTACCGAGCGTGTGAAGATGAAAATTCCTGCCGGTACGCAAACAGGTAAGTACTTCCGCTTAAAAGGTAAAGGGGTGCCTAAGCTCCGTGGTATGGGCACAGGCGATCAGCATGTTAAAGTGACCGTAGTGACGCCAACAAACCTTACTGAAGAGCAAAAAGAGCTGCTTCGTCAATTCGGCGGATTAAGCTCGTCTAACCCTTCAAGCTCAGAGGAGCATCATGAATCCATCTTTGAGCGCATGAAGAAAGCGTTCCGCGGCGAATAATTGTTAGCGGTATTGATATCTATCAAACTATGAACAGCCTATTTTAACAGTATGCTCTGGCGATACAGTTTAGTCAGACATTTGTTACTTTAGGCTTTTCCTATTTTGGAATAATTGCTCGTCTTTTTTCTTATACTAGCAATGGGCTAGTAGGAGGTGAAAGGATGTACAACGAAAAGAAAGAAGTAGAAAAAGTTAACTTTGGCGACTTGCCTGTTGATTGGGAAGACGAAGAGTTCGCTGAAGAATTGTATGATGGGCAGCTAAGTAACTATAAGCAGCAAACGCAGAAAAGCATCGATAAGCTTAATCTTAATAAAGGGCATTATGAAGAGGAGTAGTCAGAGATCTTACTCACTCCAGCCTATTTAACCTGCGTATTAACTATATGGATTCTGTAAACGCAAGTGAACGTATGAAGGATGCATCTTCAGTTGAACTGAACTGTTGTGCTCCTTTTACGGCTTGCGTTTTTCATTTAACTGGACAGAAATTAGCGGAATTTGCCCGCACCTTTGTCAAGATTGTCAAGCTGTTGTACAATAGAGGGTAGGCTTACAGCAGTACGGTCATAAAATATGGAGGTTTACATAATGAAATGGTACGAATTAACGATTGCAACGACTGAGATTGCAACTGAAATGATATCGAATTTTTTACATGAGCACGGTGCAGGTGGCGTTTCGATTGAGGAATCGGGCAATCTGAACAAACCAAGAGATACATCTTACGGTCAGTGGTATGACACGCCGCTTAATGATATCCCAGAGGGAGAAGCAATTATTAAAGGCTATTTCCCAGAAAACACGGTGATGGAGCAGCTACTTGAGGAGCTGAAACCGCGTATTGAGGGCCTTCGTCAATTCGAGATCGATCCAGGTAACGTGCAATATTCCTATATCGAGGTGGATGATGAAGACTGGGCTACGGCTTGGAAGGATTATTTCCATCCGATCGCGATAACCGATAAAATTACAATTAAGCCAACATGGGAACAGTATGAGCCTCGTGAGGATGAGCTCATTATCGAGCTTGATCCGGGAATGGCATTTGGTACTGGTACGCATCCAACTACATCTCTTTGCTTGAAGACGCTGGAGAAGGTCATTCAAGGCGGAGAAGAGGTTATTGACGTTGGTACTGGTTCGGGTGTATTAGCAATCGGGGCAATTAAGCTTGGGGCTTCCTCAGTACTAGCGCTTGATCTTGATCCTATAGCGGTGTCCAGTGCCACAGAGAATGTTAGCTTGAACGGGCTGAGTGAGCAGGTTGATGTACATTTAAGCGATTTGCTTGGTGTATTACGTCAAGAGGATAACAGTCAACTTAAAGTAAAGCCACCTGTTGATTTAGTTGTTGCCAACATATTAGCAGAAATAATTATGCTATTTATTGACGATGTGTATGAAGCGTTGAAGCCAGGTGGAACGTATATCGCTTCAGGCATTTGGAAAAACAAAGAAGATGTTGTGGAGCAAGGTTTGCTTGCAGCAGGATTTGAAATACAAGAAAAATATAGAGATGAGGATTGGCTTGCATTTGTTGCGACAAAGCCAAAGGTGGATTAGATGAATTTTTTTCCATTTCCGCTTGATGAGCTACCGTTCATCGTCCTTGTACTGCTACTTCAATTTACCGTTCATGAATTTGCACATGCCTATGCAGCGTACAAGTTTGGGGATGACACTGCTTATCGTGAAGGGCGCGTAACGCTTAATCCGTTTGCGCATTTAGATCTTTTTGGGTTTATTTTAATTTTAATCGCAGGCTTCGGTTGGGCGAAGCCTGTGCCAGTTCGAGCTAGCCGATTTAAGAATCCGAGAGTGATGAGTGTCGTTGTATCGCTAGTTGGACCACTGAGTAACTTAATACTTGGTATTATCTCGATTTTTGCTATTGTGCTTATATCGAATTCAGGAATTTTAAGCTCGGCATCCGTCGGAGTTGTAAGTGCAGTCGAAGTGTTTTTTAAATATATGATTCATTATAGCTTTTTATTATTTGTGTTTAACCTTATTCCGCTCCCGCCGCTAGATGGCTATCGAATTGTGGCAGAATTTTTACCGTTGCAAACGAGATTTAAACTCGAACAAAATGCACATTGGGGCACAATTATTTTCTTATTGCTTGTGTTTATCCCGCCGCTACGTAATGTAACGATTGTTCCGATACTGAATTTAGGGTCGCAGCTGGCATTTGAAATTTGGGAGCTTGCATTGGTATTATTTAGTTAATAAATTGTAATAAAAACATGCTAGAATAAGCTAGTATGCTTGCAAAGGTATGCTAGGTAAGGACTGACGTATATGCAAAGATATTTTGTAGAGCCTGCTCAATTTACTGGCAATGAGCTAGTAATAGCAGGCGATGATGCACATCATATATCGCGAGTGATGCGAATGAACGAAGGGGATCAAGTGATCGTTAGTGATGGTCAATCTCGTACGGTCATTGCTGAAATAGTTTCATTCGGTAATAAAGAGGTTACTCTCGTGGTTACCGAGGAGCTAGAGCAGCAATCTGAGGCGGCTTGGTCGGTAACGATTGCTCAAGGCTTGCCCAAGGGCGATAAGATGGAGCTTATTGTGCAGAAGTGCACAGAGATCGGCGCTGCGGGCTTTATTCCGTTCGAATCTCAGCGCGTAATTGTGCAATATGATCGCAAAAAGGAAGCGAAGCGTTTAGAACGCTGGCATAAAATTGCTAAGGAAGCTGCGGAGCAAAGTCATCGTAATGTTATACCGACAATTGCTGAGCCGCTGAGCTGGAAGCAATTGCTCTCTTCGATTGCCTCCTATGATCTAGTGCTGTTCTGTTATGAACGTGCGGGTGCCGAGGGTCATGGTGTTGGACTAAAGGATGTGCTTCAACAATATAAACAGCAGTGGCAGCAAGCTGGACTTGTTAAGCCAGCAATATTATTAATTGTTGGTCCAGAGGGTGGCTTCGCCGAAAGTGAGGCTGAGCAGGCACAGGAGGCTGGAGCTAAGCTGGTCGGATTAGGTAAACGAATTTTAAGAGCTGAGACAGCAGGGATGGTTGGTCTATCCTGCATACTATATGAATCAGGCGAGATGGGAGGCGTGTGACCACAATGTCAACGGTCGCATTTTATACAGTAGGTTGTAAAGTTAACTTTTATGATACAGAAGCTATTTGGCAGGTGTTTAAAGAAGCGGGCTATGAGCAAGTGGATTTTGAATCTCCATCAGCTGACGTATACTTAATTAATACATGTACAGTAACCAATACAGGTGACAAAAAGAGCCGCCAAATTATTCGTCGAGCGATTCGTCGTAATCCAGATGCAATTATCGCGGTAACAGGCTGTTATGCACAAACCTCGCCTGCAGAGATTATGGCGATTGAAGGTGTCGATCTTGTAATTGGAACGCAGGATCGCGAAAAAATTATGACATTCGTTGAGCAAATTCAAGCTGAACGTAAGCCTGTTAATGCCGTTCGCAATATTATGAAAACACGGAACTTTGAAGAGTTAAACGTACCGAACTTTACAGAGCGTACTCGTGCGTTCCTTAAAATTCAAGAGGGCTGTAACAACTTCTGTACCTTCTGCATTATTCCATGGTCACGTGGCTTGTCGCGCAGTCGTGATCCGTTAACGGTTGTTGAGCAAGCGAAGGGCTTGGTCGCTTCTGGCTATAAAGAAATCGTATTAACGGGTATTCATACTGGTGGCTATGGCGACGATATGGAAGATTATAATTTGACACGCTTGCTATGGGACTTGGATAAGGTCGAGGGCTTAGAGCGTATTCGTATAAGCTCGATTGAAGCGAGTCAAATCGATGATGCTATGATCGAGGTGCTTAATAAATCATCGAAAATGTGCCGTCATCTTCATATTCCGTTGCAGGCTGGCGAAAACAGCGTGTTGAAGCGGATGCGTCGTAAATATACGACTGAGCAGTTCGCAGAGAAGGTAAGACGTATTAAAGAAGCGATGCCTGGTGTAGCGATTACGACGGACGTAATTGTCGGCTTCCCAGGTGAAACGGATGAGATGTTTGAAGAGGGCTACCGCTTTATGAAGGAGCTTGGCTTTGCAGAAATGCACGTATTCCCTTATTCTCGCCGTACTGGCACACCTGCTGCTCGTATGACTGATCAGGTCGATGAGGAAGTGAAGCATGAGCGTGTCCATAAGCTCATTGAGCTTTCTGAAAGCATGCAGCTAGATTATGCGAAGCGCTTTGTTGGTCAAGTGTTAAATGTTATTCCTGAGCGTGAGCAGAAGGGTAATGAGGGAAGCGGCTATATTATGGGCTATTCCGATAACTATTTGAACATTATTTTCGAAGGCTCGGAATCGCTAATCGGTAAAGTGTGTGCAGTAAAGGTAACTGAAGCGGGTGTGAACGAGTGCCGTGGTCAGCTGGTACGTGTGCTGGAAAATGATGCTCCTGCGTACAGTCAACCGATTCAAGCAATCGCTAAGCAAGCGTAAGTAAAATGTATAGCAATTAAAGGAGGATTCTAGCACCGTTTCGCTGTGAAACGAAGCTAGAATCCTCTCCTGTTTCATGCCCGATTATGTTAAACTTGATCTAGTCGCTGAAACCATTTCATATAGCAGATAGGTAAGGCGATAAAGGAGCATATCACGTTAAACAAGGTCTGTGCATGCGCAATAGCAGAAGGGATCGAATCTGTGATCCACAGTGATGCAGCAGCGAGCCAATCGATAAACGGATAAAATAACAGTGCGCCACCGATATTGAGCAGCAGATGAGAGATTGCGACAAACTGCCCACCCTTAGAGCCTCCAAGCGAGGCGAGGATGCCAGTAAAGCAAGTTCCGATATTGCTGCCTAATACGATCGCAATACATAGCTCTAGCGGTAAATGATCTAATGCAGCGATTCCCATAATCATGGCGATGACTGCAGAGCTGCTATGAAACAGAGCAGTTAATATTGCTCCAGTTACGATGCCCCATAGCAGAGTGGTCTGAGCTTGCTCGACAAACCAGCTATACATTTGACTTTGCTGTAAGCTTGGGCCGATGCTTTGCATCGTTGTGATGCCTAGCAGCAGCAGTCCAAAGCCAAACAGTACAACAGAGATGGAACGTAGCATTGTATTGCCGCTCCAATTTGTAATGAATGCTGGTAATATTCTCATTTCAAGCAGCACCGTTGAGAGCAGCCACAAGGAAAAGGAAGCAATGAGAATTGGCTGAGCAAGATGGAATATATTAAGTCCGATTAATTCGGTCGTTAGGCAAGTTCCAATATTCGTACCTAAAATAATGCCTAGCGTCCGCGAAAAGGGCAACAGCTTACTGTTCACAAGCCCGATCGATAACGCTGTCACTGCGGTGCTGCTTTGTAGGAAGGCAGTGCTTGCTGTGCCGAGCAGCAGCCCATGTAATGGTGTTCTTGTCGAGCGTTGAAGCAGATTAAGCATGCCGGTTCCGCCTAAAGAGAACAGTGCCAACTCCATTAGCTTCATCCCGCACATAAAAATAGTAAAGCCAAGCAAGCTTGGCAAAAGTATCGCAGTAACCACAGCCCGTCTCCTTTCGTAAATACAGCTATTAAGCTTATAACTATGCAAAGAGTAGGACGAGCATGCTAATCATATTACAAATCTTGCAAACTGAAAGAGGTTTTAGCTATGGCAAATGCAAAAGCAACACTTATAAAAGCACGTAAAAAGCGTATTGAGGAAGGTCATCCGTGGGTCTATGCTAGTGAGATTGCCGGGTTAGATCGTGAGGATGTAGAGCCAGGCTCACTTGTTGACGTTGTTACGCATGGCGGGAAATATTTAGCGACTGGCTATTGGAATCCAAAGTCGCAGATTACGATCCGGATTGTAAGCTACGAGCCAATTGCTGAAATGGACCAAGCGTATTTTGTCGAGCGTTTTCAGCGTTGTAAAAAGCATCGTCAACGCTTTGTAGCGGACAACGATTGCCGACTTGTATATGGAGAATCTGACTTTTTACCAGGGTTGATTGTTGATCGCTTTGCTGATGTACTAGTCGTACAAATTCTTACACTAGGCATGGACAAGCATCGTGATGCACTGATCGCTGCATTAGTAGAGGTATTTGACCCTAAAGGAATCTATGAGCGCAGTGACGTAGGTGTACGTCAATTAGAAGGACTAGAGGAGCGTACAGGCGTACTATATGGCGATTGTCCAGCAATTGTAGAAATTACCGAAAACGGACTACAGATGGAAGTGGACATTGTACAGGGACAAAAAACAGGATATTTTTTCGATCAGCGTGAAAACCGTGCAGCGGTTAAACCACTGATGCAAGGATGGGGCGAGCGCAGCGGTATTAAGCTAGAGACGCTAGAGGACGGTAGAATTGCTCCAGTCAATCGTAACGGTAAGGAAGTGACTTTCCCATATTGGGATGGTGCCACTGTGCTTGAATGCTTTGCACATACGGGAAGCTTCACGCTTCATGCATGCCAATATGGTGCGAAAAAGGTGACATGCCTTGATGTTTCTGCACATGCGATTGAAACAGCTCAGCGCAATGTGGAACGTAATGGCTTTAGTGATCGTGTAGAATTTGTTGTAGCTGACGCGTTTCAATATTTGCGCGAACAGGTTAAAGGGCTAGAGGAGCGCAAGCAGCGCGCACTTGGCGGCGTAGACACGTCGAAGAAGCTGGAGCAAGCTGGACGAACATGGGATGTCGTTATTCTTGATCCGCCTGCTTTTGCTAAAACCCGCTCAGCTGTTGAAGGTGCGAAGCGAGGCTATAAGGATATTAATTTACAAGGGTTAAAGCTTGTAAATGAAGGCGGATATTTGGTAACGGCAAGCTGCTCTTACCATATGCGACCTGAGCTGTTTTTAGAGGCGATCGCCGAGGCAGCAAAGGATGCAGGCAAGCTGCTGCGTTTAGTTGAATGGCGCGCGGCTGGCAAGGACCATCCGCAAATTTTAGGCGTTAATGAAAGTCATTATTTGAAGTTTGCCATCTTTGAAGTGACTTCGAAGGTGCGTGCATAGATCTAAGGCTAATTTTCAAATGAAGGGGGAAAACCAATGGCAGTCAAATTCATACTTGGTGTAGCAGGTGCGGGCAAGACGTATACTTGCCTTGAGCAAGTAAGAAAAGAGCTTACTGAGCAGCCGATTGGAGATCCGCTCATTCTGCTAACGCCTGAGCAGGCTTCCTTTCAGATGGAATATGAGCTGCTGCAGCGAGATGAGCTTAAAGGCATGCTGCGAGCTCAAGCGCTCAGCTTTAGAAGACTAGCGTTTCGTATTATGCAAGAAACAGGGGGAACCGCATTAGTTCCGATTACCGATACAGGGAAGCAAATGCTGCTATATAAGCTGGTTCATCGGCTAGGTGAAGAGCTACAGCTATTCCGTGGTGATCAGTTACAGGCAGGTTTTATTGAACGTTTGCATAGCATGCTTACGGAATGGAAGCGGTATGGAGTATCAAGCCAGCAGCTTCAAGAGCTCGTCGGTCAATTTACTGGTAGCGAGAATAACGATGGAAGTGCTCAGTTACTTAATAAGAAGCTGCATGATCTTAGCTTGCTTTATCGGATGATGGAACAGGAGCTTACTAACAAGTACGTTGATGCCGAGGATTATTTATCTCTGCTTGTCCAGGGCTTGCCTTCTTCTACATTTATGAAGGGCAGCAAGCTATGGGTGGATGGCTTTCACGGCATGACCCCGACGGAATATGAGGCACTTGCAGCGTTAATGATGCATTGTGATGAGATCACCATTGCCTTAACGCTGGATCGTCATTATGACCCTGACGAGCCGTTAGATGAGCTGAATTTGTTCTATCAAACGGCAGAGACCTATCAACAGATCATTAGAATGGCGACCGAGCTAGCGCTTGAGGTGGAAGCTCCGGTTATATTGGAGCGACCGCCAATCCGCTTTGCCTCGTCGCCACAGCTTGCATTTATTGAGAGCTATTACGGTAAACGCAAGCAATACATTATGCCAGAGGATGAAGCAAAGTCTGAGAGACAAGCGCTTGTGCTTCATGCTGCTGCTAACCGTCGTACTGAGGTCGAGGCACTTGCGAGAGAGCTGCTGCTGCATGTGCGTGAATATGGCTATCGCTGGCGTGATATGGCGATTATGGTGCGCAATGTTGCTAGCTACAGCGATTATATCGAGCTTATTTTTAAGCAGTATGACATTCCCGTGTTCATGGATCAGAAGCAAAAAACATTATATCATCCGTTCGTGGAGTTTATTCGAGCAGCGCTGGAGACAACGGTTCACGGCTGGCAATACGATGCTGTATTTCGCTTAGTTAAAACTGAGCTGCTATTTCCGCATGACGGCTCAATGCCGCGGGAATGGTTTGATATATTAGAAAACTATGTGCTGGCTGCGGGGATTAACGGCTGGAAGTGGACTGATGAACGGCAGTGGCGTGCACTGGCAACCGTATCGCTCGATGAGGACGAGGATACAGCGTATGTGATCTCCGATGCAGCGAAGGAGCAGCTAGCGATCGCGCTTGCGGCGCGGGGTATCATTGTGCCTCCGATGCTAAAATTTGCTGAGAAGCTAGACAAGGCAAGCAATATTAAAATGATGTGTATTGCCTTATACGAGCTGCTGGAGGAGACTGGGGCAGCCTATCGACTTGAGCAATGGAGTGTCAAGGAGCAAAAGCGTGGCAATCTGTTAATGTCGCGGACGCATCGCCAGCTTTGGGGTAATGTGATGAAGCTGCTGGACGAGCTGGTTGAGCTAGCCGGCGAGGAAAGTGTAACAGCTGAGTTATTTATGGGCATGGTGGAGGCAGGTCTTGATGCACTTCAGCTAGCCAACATTCCGCCGAGCCTAGACGGAGTTGTCGTTGGTACAATGGAGCGCTCGAGATTATCGAATGTGAAGGCGCTGTTTGTGTTAGGCGTATCGGATGGCGTTCTGCCGATGGTGCTGAGTGAGGATGGAATTCTCTCTGAGGATGAGCGTGAGCTCCTGCAGGCTCAAGGCGTTCAAATGGCGCCAAGTGCTAGACGCAAGCTGCTTGATGAACGCTTTATTATTTATAATGTTCTGACCAAGCCGTCTCAGCGATTGTGGCTTAGTTATCCGCTTGCCGATGAGGAAGGGAAAGGACTGTTGCCTTCAGAAATTATTCGTCAGCTGCGCTACCAATTTCCACAGCTTCAGCTGCGGACAACGGCAGTTGAGCCGAAGCCGAGCATGGTTATTGCTGAGCAGCGTAGCTTCCTTGTTCATCCCAATACGGCGATGACTTATCTGATTGCTAATTTACGGCAGTGGCAGGCTGGTGAGCAGCTTTCGCCGCTCTGGTGGGATTTGTATAACTGGTACGCGCTTAGACCTCAGTATCATCCTAAGCTGAAGTCGCTGCTATCATCGCTTAACTATGACAATATTGAAGGCCCGTTGCAGCTTGAGACGGCGATGGGGCTTTATGGAGCCAATATGCGAATGAGTGTGTCGCGAGTGGAGCGCTTCGTCTCATGTCCTTTCCAGCATTTCTCGATCTACGGCTTAAGACTGAAAGAGCGTAAGCAATATAAGCTTGCTGCACCCGACATGGGACAGCTATTCCATGCGGCATTAGGTAAGCTTGCCAATGCTCTAGGCGAGGGCTGGGGCAGATTATCGCCTGATAAAATTCAAAGTCATGCTGACGACATCGTTAATGAGCTTATCCCTCGCTTGCAGTCAGAAATATTACTGAGCAGCGAACGATTCAAATTCATTGCTCGTAAGCTTAAGGAAATCATTATGCAGGCAGCAATCATTTTAGGGGAGCATGCCGCACGAGCACATTTTAATCCAATTGCAACAGAGGTTGATTTTGGTCCTAAGGGCGCAATGCCAGGACTTAAGATTAAGCTAGATAACGGACGGATGATGGAAATTGTCGGACGGATTGACCGTGTAGATGCGGCGTCAACTGAGGACGGGCTGCTATTGCGCGTACTAGATTATAAATCTAGCAGCAAGGCATTGAAGCTAGCTGAGGTGATCGAAGGGCTGTCGCTGCAAATGCTGACCTACCTCGATGTGCTGCTTACTCATGGAGAAGCGTGGCTAGGTAAGAAGGTATCGCCTGCTGGCGTGCTGTACTTTCATGTTCATAATCCATTGATTCAAGTGAGCAACGGGATTGGACCTGACGAAGCTAAGGAAAAGATTCTTAAGGAATTTAAGATGAAGGGCTTATTAACTGCGGATACGACGATCGTTCGAATGATGGATACAGAGCTGGAAAGCGGACATTCTAAAATCCTTCCTGTTGCTGTTAAAAATGATGATAGCTTCTACTCCAGTGCTTCAGTTGTCAGTGGGATGCAGTGGGAGCAGCTTAGATCGTTCGTGCGCGGCAAAATAAAGGGGATCTGTGAGCAGATTGGTGAAGGTGTAGTTTCGATCGAGCCTTATCAGCAAGGTGATCGTACACCTTGTCAATATTGTGATTATAAAGCAGTATGTCAATTTGATCCGACGTTAGAAGGCAATCAATATCGTAAACTAGCAAAGACTAATAAGGACGATATATGGAAAGTATTAGGAGAGTGATGAGATGAGTGGTCAATCGAATGGAGCACCAAAGTGGAGTGCCGAGCAGCTTGATGCGATACAGTCATCTGGCTCGAACATACTTGTTGCTGCAGCCGCAGGCTCAGGAAAAACCGCTGTACTCGTTGAGCGGATTATCCGTAAAATATCTACTCATACCGATGTTGATCGCCTGTTAGTTGCAACCTTTACGAACGCTGCTGCAGCGGAGATGAAGGATCGGATCAAGGTTGCTTTAGAGAAGAAGCTTGAGGAGCAGCCTGACTCAGATCATTTGCGGAAACAGCTTGCCTTAATGGGCAAAGCCTCGATTACAACGTTGCATTCGTTTTGTATGGAGGTTATTCGTAAATATTATTCAACAATCGGCTTAGATCCTGGTTTTCGTATCGGTAACGAAACTGAAATCGAGCTTATTCGCAACGATGTGCTGATGGAGCTGTTTGAGCATCGTTATATGCATACCGATCAATATGGAAGCTTTATAGATTTAGTCAATGTATTCGGTGGGCAGCAAGGGGACGAGCCGCTGTTAAAGCTTGTGGAGCGGTTATATTTATTCTCGCGTTCTCATCCTTGGCCTGAAGCTTGGTTAGAGCAGATGGCAAATGCGTTTCATATTGCTAATGTTGATGAATTGGAGCAATCAGACTGGGTAAAGCAATTAATGGCGGATGTGGAGCTAAAGCTAGATGGAGCCATTGCTGTGTTCCAGCAAGCGCTTGAGCTTACACGCTTGCCGAGTGGACCTTACGCTTATGCTTCGACCTTTGAAGAGGATATTGAAATTGTTCGCCGTTTGTCGTATGAGCTTAAGGGCTTGCCGTGGCGTGATTGGGGACAGCGCTTCTCTAGCGTTGCTTTTCCTAAGCTTGCAACGTTAAGAGGTAAGGAGCATGACAAGGATTTGCAGAAGCTCGCTCAAGAGTATCGTAAGAACGGAAGAAGTATCGTAGAAGGGATTGCTGGCGAATATTTTGGTCGAACGGCACAGCAGTATGTTGAGGAATTGCATACACTTGCACCGCTTATGGGGGAGCTTGTGTCACTGATTAATGACTTTGCTGCAAAATTTCAAGAGTATAAAACCGCCAAAGGCTTGCTAGATTTTGGCGATCTTGAGCATTATTGCTTAGCCATTCTACTTGATCCAAGCTCAACACCAGAGCAGCAGCTTTCTTCTGATGCAGCCCGGGCATATCAGCGGCAATTTGATGAGATCTTGCTGGACGAGTATCAGGATACGAATTTAGTTCAAGAAACGATAGTATCGCTCATTAGTAATAGAGTTCAGGGTAATCGTTTTATGGTAGGCGATGTGAAGCAAAGCATATATCGCTTTCGTCTTGCCGAGCCTGGACTATTCCTGCAAAAGTATAAAACCTATGGCAAGGGCGAACAGGCTAACGATGGCAAGCGGATCGATCTAGCTAGAAACTTCCGTAGTCGTACAGAGGTTGTAGATGCTGTTAACATCGTATTCCATGCGATTATGAAAGAGCGAGTAGCAGAGTTGGAATATGACAAAGCTGCAGAGCTGGTGCATGGGGCAACATACTTTCCGCCTCCAGAATCGCTTGATGGATGTCGCGTGCATTGTGTTGTCATTAATCAAGAAGAGATCGAGCTAGAGCTGGAGCCTGATTCTCAATATGAATCTCAGGATGAAAATGGTGCTGAAGCGGAATCTCATGAGAATTTGCAGCAGGAGCTAAAAGCAGCTCAGCTTGAGGCGCGTTATGTGACACGCCAATTGTTAGAGCTAAAGCAAGCTGAGGCACTTGTATATGACGCTAAGCAGGAGCGATATCGACCGATGCAATGGCGCGATAGCGTTATACTGCTGCGCTCTACCTCCGCTATGGCGCCTGTATTTTTAGAAGAGCTGCAGCAAGCAGGTATACCTGCATATTCCAGCATTGGTACGGGCTACTTTGAGGCTGTCGAAGTTCAGACGATGCTAAGTGTGCTGCAAATTATCGATAATCCTTATCAGGACATTCCGCTTGCTGCTGTATTGCGTTCACCGTTGTTTAAGCTTACGGCTGAGGAGCTATCACATATCCGCATATTATCGATGGATAGCAGTTATTATGATGCGGTGCTGCATGCGGCTGGTAACGAGGAGTTCTCTTATGAGGGTAGAGTTAAGCTAGCTTATTTCTTAGATAAGCTTGATGAATGGCGTGATGCTGCGCGTGAGGGAGCGCTAGCCGATCTGCTTTGGTTAATTTTTGAACAGACAGGCTATTATGATTTTGTCGGCGGCTTGCCTGCAGGTATTCAGCGACAAGCGAATTTACGAGCGCTGCATGACCGAGCGCGACAATATGAAGCAACCTCATTTCGCGGATTATTTCGTTTTCTTAAATTTATTGAACGAATGCGTGAAAATGGTAAGGATCTTGGTACGGCGCTGGCGATCGGTGAAGGTGAAGATGTCGTCCGAATTATGACGATTCATGCGAGTAAAGGGCTTGAATTCCCTATCGTTTTCGTTGCCGGATTAGGTAAAAAGTTTAATGAGCAGGATTTGAAGGGCAGATTCCTTTATCATAAGGAGCTCGGCTTCGGACCTAGAATTGTAGATTTGCAGTTAAGAACAAGCTATCCGTCGCTGCCATTTATTGCGATTAAACGAGCAATGAAAATGGAGCTGCTCGCTGAGGAGATGCGAATTCTATATGTAGCTCTAACTAGACCGAAGGAAAAGCTAATATTAGTAGGGACAGTTAACAAGCTAAGCGGTAAGCTGATGCGCTGGGGAGCTTCACTGGAAGAGGACGGTACATTGACGTTATCAGGTATCGCCAGTGCAAGCAGCTATTTAGATTGGATCGGTCCAATCGTAAGTAAAAGTCTAGAGCAATCATTAGAAGCTCAAGCTCAAGCCGAACAGCGAGCTCAAGATGGGCAAGATGTGGATCGTCGCTGTCATAGCCCGTTCGATTGGATCGTCGAGGTGCAGCCAGCAAAAGAGCTTGCGGTTGACCGTGTTGAAGAAGCGCCTTCAGCTGATGAGCAGCAGGAGCGGGATAATGTGCTAATGGCAATTGATGCATTAGCTCAAATTGAAAATGTTGAGCAAGATGAGAAGCTACATGAACAATTGGAATTTGTCTACCCTTATAGTGATGCAGTGACAATCGGAGCGAAAGCTTCCATTACTGAGATGAAACGAATTCGAGAAGCATTTGAAGAGGAAGAAGAGAGCTTTTTCTTTGGTTCTGCGCCTGGTTCCGAGGAGACAGGACTCCAAGAGGATGTTAGCTTCACCTTGCATTTACAGCGTCCAGCCTTTATGGAACAGAGGGGAATAACCGCAACAGAGCGTGGTTCGATTAACCATTTAATTATGCAGCACTTGCCGCTTGATGGAATTATCGATCGGGAAGTGATCCTTGCTACGATCCAGCATATGGTTGCAGTTAAGTTAATCACTCCCGAGCAAGCTACAGTCATTAATGTGAAGGGGATATTAGAGCTGTTTCAATCACAGCTTGGCGAGCGGATGGGTACAGCTGTATGGATTAAGCGAGAGCTGCCGTTTGCCTTTATGCTTCCGGCCTGTGATGTCTATCGCGAGGTTACTAGTCATACGGCGGAGGAGCCAATCTTTATTCAAGGGGTAATTGATTGTCTATTCGAGGATTCACAAGGATTGGTGCTGGTCGATTATAAGACGGATACAATTTATCAAGGCAACTGGGCAGAGAAGGCAGAACACCATCGTTTTCAGCTAGAGATGTATGCTCGAGGATTGGAAATGATCTTGCAACGTAAAATTGATGAAATCTACGTATTCTTTTTTGATGGCGGCGTTTCTGTTCGCTTATAATAAATTGAACCTATATGTTGGAGGGATACTGTGTCAGAGCAAATGAAAAAAGTGAAGGGGCAAGAGCAGGGGAAAAAGCCAATTGCAATTGCTGTCACATTAATACTGCTAGTCATTTCTTTAATATTTGTCATTCTGTTTGCATCCAAAAATATTGCTTACAAGCAAGAACTGCAGGTGAATACCGGTGAGGACATTGTCGAGGATTTCAAGCAGCTTGATCGCAAACTGGATTATTTGGAGAGCAATATTAACCTGCTTATTGACAAGGGTGGTAACTGGGACGAAGCTGCAGCTTTAACAAGCAGTTATTCGAGAGTTTTACTTCAAGATGTTTCTGAGCATATCGAAGCTTTATATGCAATTGGCAACTCCATCGAAAGTAAGAAGTTTGGCCCAGAGAGTAAGATGCAGCTAGAGATGTGGCATGTAGCTCAGGACGAGCTAATGATGAATCTGGAAGAGAGTGGTAAACAAATGCACAAGGACCACTACTCAGGCTTACAGCTTTTGCAGGGGCAAATCGATCAAATGCAGGCTGCTGTAGGTCGATTTAATTTCAAAATGGAAGGCGTTAAAAATGCGATGATTCGACTTTCCGCTGGTTTTGACTGGATCGAGTATGTTGAAGAGATAAGTGAAGTGGCAATTGTTGAAGATGCACAATAATTTACGGTACAATAGCTGTATTGCTTTATTTTAGGAAGCGTTGCTATAACGATAGGAGGATCAATTATATGGATTGCTTGTTCTGTAAAATAATCGAAGGTACAATTCCGTCAACTAAAGTTTATGAAAATGAACATGTGTTGGCGTTTCAAGATATTGCGCCTGCAGCACCTACACATATTTTAATTATTCCCAAAAAACATATCGCAACAATGAATGATGTAACGCGTGAGGATGACGCGGTGATGGCGGAGATCTTTGCTGCTGCTAGAGAAATCGCCAAGCAACAAGGGTTTGCTGATGCTGGATACCGCTTAATTAATAACTGTAATAGCGATGGTGGTCAAGTCGTTTACCATTTACATTTCCATCTGCTAGCAGGTAAAAAATTAGGTCCGTTACTTTCTGAATAGTTTATAGCTTGTTCAAGTTGACATGAACATATTCATTGACTTATAATTAGGGTTGATGAACCGTGTAATAAACTCTGGACGGTCTGTTTCGGAGGGAGGGAAAACTGGTGTCTGAAATTAAAGTTCGTAAAAATGAAACTATTGATGCTGCGCTTCGTCGCTTTAAGCGTTCCACTGCGAAAGATGGGATTCTTGCAGAGGTTAAGAAACGCAAGCACTACGAAAAGCCTAGTGTAAAGCGCAAGAAAAAGTCCGAGGCTGCGCGTAAGAGAAAGTTTTAGGAGGATAATTCCATAATGAGCCTGAGCGATAGATTGACCGACGATATGAAGCAAGCAATGAAGGATAAGAATAAGGAAACTCTTTCAGTAATTAGAATGATACGCTCTTCTATAAAAAATTCTGAAATTGATCTTAGACGTCCTCTAGAAGATGACGAGATCCTTCAAGTGTTAAGTCGAGAAGTCAAGCAGCGTAAAGATTCCCTCCAAGAATTTATTAAGGCAGGTCGTCAAGACCTTGCTGAGAGTCTTGAAGCAGAAATTGATATTATTAGTAAATACCTTCCCGAACAGCTCACTGAAGAAGAGATTCAAGAGATAGTAAGGCAGACCATCCAAGAACTCGGTGCTTCTTCGAAAGCCGACATGGGGAAAGTGATGGGCGCCCTAATGCCTAAGACAAAAGGTCGCGCAGACGGTAAACTACTGAACAAATACGTTCAACAATTTCTGCAATAGAATACGTGCGGACACAAAACACCCTTCGGGGTGTTTTTTTGTGCTATAATTATTGAAACAGACTTGATGCTCATACGTATAGTAGTAGCAAGCAGAAGGGAGGGAATAGAGATGAGCGTGATTCAGTCAAAACATAGAGGTAAAGGAGCAATTGCTTATACCGCTTACAGTATGTTGATTGCACTGCTGCTGCTTTTTTTGACGCCGCTTTCACTACACGCTGAAAGTCGCGCTGTAGAAACATACGGCCCTGCAGTCTACCATCTCGTGTTGAAGGATGAGGTTGGACCTGCGATGGTGCAATATTTAAAACGCGGGATTAAGGAAGCAGAAGAAGCACGTGCAGAGCATATTATACTGACACTAAATACATATGGTGGAAGGACTGATTCTGCATCGGAAATAGGCGAAATCCTTCGAGCTAATAACATTCCGATTACTGCTTACATCGAAGGTAGAGCAGTGTCAGCTGGGACGTATATTGCTCTTAATGCAGATAATATCGTTATGCAGGAAGGCAGTACAATGGGGAGCGCAGCCGTTGTCGACGGATCTGGTAAATTGATTGAGAATCCAAAGCTAATAAGCTATTGGGTTGAGCAGATGAGTGAAGCGGCGAAGCTGAACGATCGTGATCCACGAGTCGCTGTGGCAATGGTTGATCCTCGAGCAGAGGTAGACTTAACCGATATTTTAGGGAAAGTCGTAGCTGAGGGGGATGTACTAGCAATCTCAGCATCTGATGCTAGCCGTATCGGATACTCAGAGTATACGGTGCAAACGTTAGAGGATGTTGTGTCATGGTTAGAACTAAGTAATCGTGATTTAGTTACAGTCGAGGTAAGCTTTGCAGAAAAGCTGTCAGCCTTTTTACTACATCCCGCTGTCTCGATTATTCTCCTTATTATCGGTTTTGCTGGTATAGGTATTGAGCTGTTTGTACCGGGGTTTGGCTTGCCGGGAATTTTGGGTGTATTAGCAATGGGACTGTATTTCTTCGGTTCTTACTTAGGAGGGCTTGCCGGAATGGAATCTGCACTGTTGTTTATTGTTGGGATTGTGTTAGTCATTCTCGAATTATTTGTTCCTGCATTTGGAATACTTGGAATACTGGGAGGAGGTGCCATCATTACTGGCATCATATTAGCAGCCCCTGACTGGAAGTCAGCAGTTTATGCCATCATCGTTGCCCTAGTTATTGCAACAATCATTATTGTTATATTTTCAAGAACGAAAAAAGGCAGGGCGGTATGGAACAAATTTGTTCTACGCGAAAAGCTAACGACTGAAGAAGGCTTCGTTCCTGCTGAATCAAAGGCTGCACTTGTCGGGGAAAAAGGAGTAACGGTTACACCATTGCGCCCTGCTGGAACAGCACTAATTAATGACAACAGAATTGATGTTGTAACTGAAGGCGGCTTTGTTGAAAACAATCGCCCAGTCGTCGTTGTCAAAGCTGAAGGTACATGGGTAGTTGTTAGAGAGCTAAAAGCTAACGAGTAGAAACAGTCTATTAAATTTCCAGGAGGTAATGTAATGAATTTATCGCTTTTAGGGTTAGACCCGATGCTAGTAACGATTATTTTTATTGTTTTGGCGGTTATCGTATTTTTCACATTGCTGAGCTTTTTCCCAGTTATGCTGTGGATCTCGGCACTCGCTTCAGGTGTAAAGATCGGTATCATTACACTGTTTGCGATGAAGCTTCGTCGTGTAACGCCAAGTCGAATTGTTAATCCGATGATTAAAGCGACAAAAGCAGGCCTAGGTGTTTCAATTAATCAGCTTGAAACTCACTATCTTGCTGGTGGTAATGTAGACAGAGTAGTTAATGCTCTAATTGCTGCACAGCGTGCAAATATTCCTTTGCAATTCGAACGTGCGGCAGCGATAGATCTTGCAGGTCGAGATGTATTACAAGCGGTACAAATGAGCGTTAATCCGCGCGTTATTGAAACAACAAAAGTGTCTGCAGTAGCAAAGGATGGTATCGAGGTTGTTGTACGTGCAAGAGTAACGGTTCGTGCTAATCTTGATCGCTTAGTCGGTGGTGCTGGAGAGGATACGATCATTGCGCGTATCGGTGAAGGTATCGTATCTACAGTTGGTAGCTCATCTTCACATAAGGACGTATTGGAAAATCCAGACCGCATTTCCCGTACAGTACTTGAAAAGGGCTTGGATGCAGGAACAGCGTTCGAAATTTTATCCATTGATATCGCTGACGTAGATGTAGGTAAAAACATTGGTGCACATCTACAAACTGAGCAAGCGGAGGCAGACAAAAACATCGCACAAGCAAAAGCCGAAGAGCGTCGTGCAATGGCGGTAGCGAAGGAACAGGAAAACAAAGCGAAAGTTGTTGAGATGGAGGCGCTTGTTGTTGAGTCCGAAGCGCAAGTTCCACTTGCTATGGCTGAAGCGCTTCGTAATGGCAAGCTAGGCGTTATGGATTATTTGAATATGAAAAACATTGAAGCAGATACGAATATGCGTAAATCAATTGGTGATCCTACCGACCCTGAAAATAAAGGCAAATAAGCTGGAATAGAACTGATCGAAGCTGAAAATGTCTTTAGATTAGGACGGAGGTGAGTGTAATCGGTTCTTTAATAGATTTTATACTTGATCGAATCTATATCGTTGCGATCGCGGTATTTTTCCTGTTTAAGCTATTTGGTAATTCATCTGGGAAAAATAAGCAGCCAGGTATGCCTACCTTTGGTGGTGATACCAACCAACCGCAGCAGCAATGGGATGATGATGAGGATGATAGAACAGATAATACACAATATGAGCAGGAACAGCAGCGTAGGCAGCTGGAATTAGAGCATCAGCGTCAGCTGGAGCAAGAAGATGCTGAGCGACGGAGAAGAAATGAAGAAGCTCTAGCGCAAGCTCAGAGAGCTGCTGGGGCGCCTTCCTTTGAGGAGATTAAGCGCAAGCAAGCGTTAGCTGAGCTAATGAAGGCACAGAACGCACAATACACTCAGAAGCCTCAAGTTAAACGTGAACCCGCTGCTGCTCCAAGAGCGATACAAGTGCAGCGCAGCGACTTACAAAAGGCCGTTATCTGGAGCGAAATACTAGGCCAGCCAAGAGCGAAGCGCCCGCATCGTCGGTAAAAGGGAGCTGTGAGCTTCGATACGAATTAAGTTAAGTGACAGCGATTGTAGTTAGATAATAACTACAGTCGCTGTTTTTTATTTAGTTAAGGTATTGAACATATAAGAAATGATTATCGATTTTCCATAAAGAAGGGTAAGGAGTTCTGGATGAAAGATTATTTCACTGTTTGCTGTTAATAGTTATTGTGCTTATTACAGCTTCATGCTCTGACTCACAGGTTAGCAGCGGAGATTGGACCTATAATTTTGTTGTAGGAACTCGGATATGTATATTACCAGCAACGAAATACTAAATTCTGATGAGATCGATACAAAGATCGGTGAAATTGAAGAGTAACTCTGATATTGAAGGACAGTCATCTTCAAGAGTATTTTCTAACAGGTATCCTTTTGAAGATATTAAATTCGGAAATGAATTTATGTTTTGGTGTATATGCTTCCGTCAAACAGACAGGAAATATTCATGTTGGAGATCGTATATATCTAGAGAAAGTATAAGGTCAAACATAAAGGAAAGAAGGATAGATGGAGGGTTACACCTACTTCCTCTATCCTGTTTAATTCCTATTTGAATGTTCACGCTATTGGTGTTCCGTTTCTAACAGGTTGCTCGGGTTTTAATAACACCACGTCATCTTCTCCTGGGACGCCTCCGATTACCAATACTTCTGATTTAAAGCCTGCAATACGTCTGGGAGGAAAGTTAACTATTGCCACAACTTGATTGCCAATAAGTTGTTCTGGTGCATATCTTCGTGTAATTTGAGCTGATGATTGCTTAATGCCTAATTCCCCAAAATCAATTTCTAATTTTATTGCAGGTTTTCTTGCTTCAGGAAAAAGCTCCGCTTTAACAACAGTGCCAATACGGATATCTAATTTCAAAAAGTCCTCAATTGTTGCCATCTTATAACCCCCATTATTTTCGTATGATTAGCTTGATTTTAACTTATATCTAAATGTGATTGAAAGTCATGGCTTCGCAAATACGTGCAGAATATGAGAAAAAGAAAAGTGCCCATAAAGCCTTCGAAGTACAGCGGAAGATAAAAGTTACAAGGCAACGATGAAGGACAACGAAGCGAGTAATAAAAACTACGCTGATTTGCTATGAATAACAGCTACCAGCATCGGTATAATGCGTCTGGAAAACGGAGTTGGTCTGCCTTTAAAGTTCGCTACTTCCTTAATAAATAATTAGAAAGTAGCGGACTTTAAACCGCAGATGAAAGACGCATTATACCGAAGCGATGTCAATCTAAAAGCAGTGCACCGAAGCATATCAAAATGAAGCATTCTGGAAGCAAAACAACGTCCCGAAAGCCTACAAAAGTAGCGCCTTCGGGTTCTTTTATTTTAAACAAAGCTTAATTGTGCGCTTCAGCAGCAGCCATACTCATAATTGACATCACAAGCGCATATTTTGATAGAGTACCAAACTGTGTAGCGGGTTGATGTTACAGGATGGGAAAGGGGAGTTGCATCAATGGGGCGTATGAAGCGTAAGCTGCATAAGCTGACGGCATCTTGGCTTGACATGCCGCAGGATGTTGTATTTGAGCTGCCAAGAATAACACTAATCGGTGATCGCCAGCTATACATTGAAAATCATCGTGGCGTTATTGATTTTACTAATGATGTTCTGCGCCTATCGCTTAGTAAGGGAGAGCTCGAAGTGCGTGGGAAAGAGCTGATTATCCGTACCATATGGACGGATGAGGTATTTGTTGAGGGGATCATTACGAGCATTGAGCTGCTGCCTTAATGACGCGTTAGGCAGCCTTTATAGTTTAGAAGTTTAGTTTAGAGGGAGGAATTAATGATGCGGCAATCGTTCATTGATTGGTTGAAAGGATCAGTAGAGGTTGAGCTACAGGGAAGTAACGTAGCTCAATTTCTTAATCAAGCTACACAAGACAAGCTAGAATTGTCCAATATTTCGTGGAGAGGGAGCTCAACGGTACATTTTACGGTTAGTGTGGAAAACTTTTTTTTATTGCGTAAATATGTACGAGCCTCAGGTGGAAAGCTCAAATTAGTTAGAAAAACAGGCTTTCCTTTTCTGCTTGTTCTGCTTGGCAAAAGAATGTGGTTCACGATCGGTATTGCACTATTCTTTACAGTCATCTTTTGTTTATCTTCGCTAGTATGGTCAATAGATATTAAGGGGAATAAAGTGATTCCGAGCGATGTCATCATGGACGCGGCTAAGAAGGAAGGATTATACCGTTTTCAATGGTCATTTAGACTTCAGGATGCTGACGTCCTATCTAAGAAACTTGTAACGGCTTTACCAGGTACAACATGGATTGGCGTTGAAAAGGTAGGGACAAAGGTTAATATTCAAGTAGTCGAGGCGACAATCCCTGAAGCGCAACAATTAAACAATCCTCGTCATCTTGTTGCAACAAAAGATGCGGTCATTACGTATATAATAGCTCAGCAGGGTAAACCGATGGTGAAGAAAAATCAGCGGGTGAAAACTGGTGATATTTTAATTTCCGGTATCATCGGCAGTGAAGCACATTCTCAAATCGTAGTTGCTCAAGGGGATGTTAAAGGGTTAGTTTGGTATGAATATGAGGTAAAGGCACCGTTAGTGCAAAAATATCGCGTATTTACTGGAGAAAGACAAGCCCGCTCCTATATCGTGCTTGGTAATCGGGCATTGAAAATCAAAGGATATAACCAGGAGCCATATAGCAAATCTGAAGTTATTACGACAACGGACATGTTAACGCTTGGCAAATATACACTGCCAATTGGTAGAATGAAGGAAATGGAGCAGGAGGTCGCGTTCGAGGAAAGAGAGCTTTCGGTAGAAGAAGCGAAAACAGAAAGCCTTGAGCAGGCAAGATTACGAATTTTAGCGCATGCTGGAAAAGATGCGGAAATTGTTAGCGAAATTGTTTTGCATGAAGCGACAGAGAATGGTAAAGTGGTAATGAAAGTACTTTATGAAGTCAACCAGAATATTACAAAAGAACTACCAATAGTCCAAATGCAGGGAGATTGAATTTTATTGCAAAACGAAATGAAAACAGTAAAAATTCCAGTCGAAAATGCGGCAGAGGCTTTAGCAGTTCTAGGCCCGCAAGATAAATTTTTACGAGTTGTTGAAGAACGTGTTGAGGCTACGATTTCATCAAGAGATGCTGAAATCATCGTAACAGGACCACCAGCGCAAGTAGATTCCTTGGAGCAGCTATATCAGGTGCTATTGCAATTGGTTCGCTCTGGCTATACACCGTCCGAGCGTGATGTCACCTATGCGCTTGATCTTGCTTTGAAAATGCAGGCTGAGGATTTACTTGATCTATTTAAAAAACCAATTGCAACGACGTATCGTGGAAAAAAAATATTAGTCAAAACAATCGGGCAGCGACATTATGCGAATTTGATCAAAAAGCTTGATATTGTTTTTGGTATTGGTCCTGCTGGTACGGGTAAAACGTATTTGGCAGTCGTACTAGCTGTCACTGCTTTGAAGGAAAATAAAGTAAAAAAAATCATTTTGACTCGTCCAGCGGTAGAAGCGGGAGAAAATCTTGGATTTTTACCAGGGGATCTTCAAGAAAAGGTCGATCCATATTTAAGACCGCTTTATGACGCATTGCATGATGTGCTTGGCGCTGAGCAAACCGTAAAAGCGATCGAGCGAGGCATGATCGAAATCGCTCCTCTAGCATATATGCGCGGTCGTACGCTTGAAGATGCGTTTATTATTTTGGATGAAGCGCAAAATACGACGCCTGAACAGATGAAAATGTTTTTAACTCGTCTTGGCTTCGGTTCAAAAATGGTTATTACAGGAGACGTGACGCAAATTGACTTACCGCGAGGAAAAAACTCAGGGTTAATTGAGGCGAAACGAATTTTAAGCAATATTGAGGAAATCGGGATGATGATTTTCTCGCAGCAGGATGTTGTTCGTCATTCACTCGTACAAAAAATTATTATGGCATACGATCGCGATGCTGAAGAAAAAGTGTAGTAGAAATTAAATAATAGAACAAATTGAAGAAAGGATTGAGAGCGAATGACTACAAAGAATGACCTTAGTCCAATCAAAAAACGTCGTTATAAAGTAACGGCTGACTGGAGAAAGAGTTCAGCCGTGAAATGGGCATTCATGGCGTTGTTCGTCATTCTTTTCTACTTCAATCTTGCGCCGCATATTATACCTGAGACGTATAATATTACGGAAAATTCAAGAAGCGATAAAGATATTAAAGCTCCTTCGTTAGTTCGTGATGAGAAAGCGACACGAGCTGCTGAGGAGCAAGCGGTTAATGCGATCGAAGATATTTATTCGATCGTTGCGTTGCGTAATGACATTTTGGTAGAAAGTATATTTTTGCGGATTGAAGGCTTGAATGCTGATGATCAGGTTAGTCAGCAGAATAAAATTGATATTTATCGCACTGAAATTCCAACTCGTTATTATGATGACTATATCGGGAATTTTGTAAAGGCAAGCCTATCTAGTGAGACATATAACGAGCAATTATTAGAAGAAATGACGAAAGTCACGGCTGAGCAAAAATACACGATACCCGAGGAAACGTTCTACAAACTGCCTAAACTTACTCAAGAAGAATTGACCGAAATGCGAATTGTCGCTAGGGACATTGTACGCAAGTTTATGAATGAGCAGCTTAGAGATGCGAATATTGCTCGTACACAGGTGGCGGAGCTAGTTAACTCAAGCTCCATTTCCAATCGTACAGCACGCGAAATTGTATCTGAAATTACTCGATTCGCCATTACGCCTAATAAATTTTTAGATCGTACGGCTACTGATGAAGCACGTGAGCAGGCAAGAATCAATACACAGCCAGTCGTATATAAAGAAAATGAAATCATCGTTAAAAAAGGTGAAATCATTACTCCAGATAAATATGCGTTGCTTGTCGAAGCGAATTTGCTGCAGGATAAAAAGCATAATTGGGCTAAGCTTGGTGTCACTGTAATGGCGCTATTGCTAAGCAGCTTTCTCTATGTGTACATCTCGCAAACTTCAGCTACACTATCGCAAAATAAAAAATACAACAACTCACAGCTGTTTATGCTGTTTTTGATTACATTGATTAACTTAGCTGTTATGCAGATCTTCTCCTTAATTCAAGGGGAAATGTCTAGTATGGTTGGGTTTTTAGTGCCAGCTGCGCTTGGTGCGATGCTAATAACGCTGTTAATAGATGAGCAATTAGCATTGGCGTTCACATTTATTACGAGTGTGTCGGGCGCAATTATTTTGAATGGCTCTAATACAGGCTTGTTTGATTTCCGTTTTGGCTTCTACATCATGGTGATTTCGCTTGCAGCAATTTATTCAATTAAGCACGCTAGCCAACGTTCAGCAATCCTGAAAGCTGGGATTATGGTCAGCTTACTTGGTACGTTAACGGTGTTAGCGATGTCCTTAATGGTTGAGCAGCTAGATCGCGCACCACTAATCTATTCGCTTGCATTTGCGTTTGGTGGCGGCTTGCTTACATCAATATTAGTTATTGGTTTAATGCCATTTTTTGAAATTTCGTTTGGTATTCTATCCGCACTTAAGCTGGTTGAGCTTTCTAGCCCGAACCATCCGCTACTTAGAAAGTTGTTAACAGAGACACCTGGTACTTATCATCATAGTGTGATGGTTGGTAACTTAGCTGAAGCGGCTGCAGAGGCGATTGGTGCAAACGGCTTGCTCTGTCGTGTCGGTGCTTTCTATCATGATATTGGTAAAACCAAGCGTCCAAGTTATTTTATTGAAAATCAAAATAATATGGAAAATCCACACGATACAATTGATCCAATGCTAAGTAAGCAAATTATTGTTGCACATGCGAAAGACGGCGCAGAGATGCTAAAAGCATATAAATTGCCTAAGCAGCTGCGAGATATCGCCGAGCAGCACCACGGGACAACCTCGCTTAAGTTCTTTTACTATAAAGCAAAAAAACAAGCGGAGGAAGCTGGAATTGAGCCGGATTTTACGGAGGATGACTTTCGTTATCCTGGTCCGAAGGCACAATCGAAGGAAGCTGCAGTTGTCGGTATTGCAGACTGTATCGAAGCTGCGGTTCGCAGCTTGCGTAACCCTACGATTGATCAGGTTGAGGATATGATCCACAAAATTATAAAAAGTCGCGTGGATGACAATCAATATAATGAATGTGACTTGACAATGAAGGAGCTAGACAAAATCGCTCAGTCGCTTAAAGAAAGCCTTATGGGTATATTCCATTCTCGTATTGAATATCCAGAGGATACGAAAGCAAAAGCTAAAGATAATTAAAGGAGTCTTATTATGAGTCTTGTACTGGATTGGAACAATAATCAAAGTAAATTCGAGATCCCAGATTCGTGGATTACAATGCTTAATGAAATCTTACAACTCGCTGCGAAAAACGAAGGTTTGAGTTCCGGTGAAGTAACATTGACATTTACGGATAATGATGAAATTCATGAATTGAACAAAACATATCGTGGTATTGATCGTCCAACCGATGTGCTTTCCTTTGCGATGAATGATGATGGCGTAGATGAGCTTGATATTATTTTTGAAGTTGAGAGCGAGGACGAGCTGGATCCGATTTCGGGCATGCTTGGCGATATTATCATTTCAGTTGAGCGCGCCGAGGAGCAACGATTGGAGTATGGTCATAGTTTAGAGCGTGAGGTTGGCTTTTTGTTTGTACATGGCTTTCTTCACCTGCTTGGTTATGATCATCAGGATGATGAAGCTGAAGCGGTTATGACAGCGAAGCAGGAGGCTGTGCTTCAGCAGGTAGGCTTAACACGATAATGGACAAGCTATTGCAAAGTTTTCGTTATGCTTTTACAGGCATTTGGTATGCGATACGTACTCAGCGCAATATGCAAATACACATAACGATGGCACTATTAGTAGTGATACTAGGTGCCATCGTTTCACTTACTCTGATAGAATGGTGTATCATATGCGTAGTTATATGTGCCGTAATCTCACTTGAGCTAGTGAATACTGCGATTGAGGCTACGATTGATCGCATAGGGACAGAACGTCATCCATTAGCGAAAATAGCGAAGGATACTGCCGCTGGAGCAGTTCTTGTTACTGCAATTGGTGCAGTGATCATTGGACTTATTATCTTTGTTCCGAAGCTAATTGCCCTGCTGCAATAATTGTTAATAATGTCATTTACTGAATGAGATAGGGGTGTACACGATGAAGCCGAATGAAAAAGCTTTGCTCGAAGAAGCAAAAGCTGCGATGGATTATGCGTATGTGCCTTACTCACAATTTCGTGTAGGCGCTGCATTGCTGCATGAGTCCGGTCAAATTTATCGTGGATGTAATATTGAAAATGCTGCGTACGGACCTACGAACTGTGCAGAGCGAACGGCTCTGTTTAGTGCAATTGCTAGTGGTGCAAAGCCTGGCAGCTTCACAGCGATCGCTGTAATTGGTGATACGACCGATCCGATCACGCCGTGTGGAGTTTGTCGTCAGGTGCTGGTTGAGCTATGTAGGCAGGATACCATCGTAATAATGGGAAATTTAAAAGGGGAAAGTAAAGTGATGACAGTAGCAGAGCTGCTACCAGGTGCATTTACACCGACATCACTCCTTAAGGAGGAGCAAGCATGATTGAACAAGAGGGTAACAGTAAATTTCGATCTGGCTTTGTCGCGATTATCGGCAGACCAAACGTAGGAAAGTCCACATTAATGAATCATCTGATCGGACAAAAGATCGCGATTATGTCGGACAAGCCACAAACAACGAGAAATAAAATACATGGTGTTTATACTGAAAATAATATGCAAATTGTATTTCTAGATACACCAGGTATCCATAAGCCTAATTCTAAGCTAGGCAACTTTATGATGAAGTCAGCAGAAAGCGCGCTTAAGGAAGTTGAGGCTGTGCTGTTTCTGATCGATGCTTCCGAGGATATCGGCGGTGGAGATCGCTATATTATTGAGCAGCTAGGGAAAGTGAAAACACCTGTCTTCCTAGTTATTAACAAAATCGATAAAATCGACCCTGAAGCGTTGATGAATAAAATTGTCCAATATAAGGACCTATATGATTTCGCAGAAATTGTGCCGATCTCTGCTATGAACGGTAACAATATCTCGACGCTGTTGCAGCAAATTGGCAAGTACCTGCCAGAGGGCCCACAATACTATCCAGCGGATCAAGTAACAGACCATCCTGAGCAGTTTGTTTGCGCGGAGCTGATTCGCGAGAAAATTCTGCATCTAACACGTGAGGAAATTCCTCATTCCATCGCTGTACAAATTGAGGATATGCGCGTACAGGACAACGGTGTCGTATATATCGGTGCTGTTGTATTTGTTGAGCGCGATTCCCAGAAGGGAATTATTATCGGTAAGCGAGGTGCGCTGCTTAAGGAAGTGGGCAAAAACGCACGTATGGATATTGAAAATCTGCTAGGGTCTAGAGTCTTCTTAGAAATTTGGGTTAAAGTGAAGAAGGACTGGAGAAACCAAGATCGCGTACTAAATGATCTGGGCTTTAAGCATGAGTAAGTAATATTTACTACGGATAGTTTTCTTTGTAGTGTCCATCCTAATAATCATCTGGAAGTACATTTCCGAGGCGGAAAGGATGGATACGAATGAGGGATTTTTCGTGGAAATATTTTGCGTTAACCGGGGATGTCGAATCTTATTTACTCTACAGGGAAGTGGAGCGTCATAGAGATTCGATTGCTACCGAGTCAATAGGTACGAATGAAGATGAAGACGAGCTGTCGCTAGAAGGAGCCGAATAGTATAGCGGCTTGCGACTGGCGAGCTTATCGTCGCCAGTTGGGGGAAATGTCATGCTTTATCGCGTGGAAGGAATCGTTATCCGTACAGTTGATTATGGTGAAAATCATAAGATTGTGACGCTTATAACGAATAACAGTGGAAAAGCTGGAGTTCTAATTCGTGGTGCTAGAAAGGTTCGCAGCAAGCATGCCTCGCTTGCCCAACCTTTTACATACGGAGAGTACAGTTTTACAAAAGGAACAGGATTAGGTACGTTACAGCATGGCGAGCTGATCACATCTAATCATAAGCTTCGTGCTGATCTTGATTTGGCTGCACATGCGTCTTATATCGCAGAGTTAATGGATCGTTGCATACAAGACGACGAAGTAGGAAGTATTCATTTTGAACAGCTAAAGGCGTGTTTTTCGGCGTTAATGGAGGGCAAGGATCCAGTTGTCATTACCGCAATGTTTGAAATGAAAATGCTTATGCTAAGCGGTTATAGCCCTGTTGTAGAGGAATGTATACATTGTGGTAATCATGTCGGACCATTTAAGCTATCAGGCTATGCTGGTGGCATAGTTTGCTCTCGATGTGCAGCACAGGATGCATCCTTACCCATTTTGAGCGAAACGTCACTTAAGCTACTAAGATTATTTAAATCTATCGATTTGCGACAAGTAGGCAACATTAACTTATCACCGCCAACGAAGCAGGAAATATGCAACCAGATGCGGCTATTACTTGATATGCAGCTTGGCATTCATTTTAAGACGCGAGGATTTTTAGATAATCTAGGTAAATTAGTTTGACAATCACGCTAGAGTTGAATAAAATTATGAGAAGTTCAATATGTGGCAATGAAAGAGAATTGGTCATGAATTCGCCCAATAAGCGAGCTAGGGATGGTGAAAGCCTAGCGGGTTAGGTCATAAACCATGGCACTCTGGAGCCTATCGAGTGAAAGTGGATTATTCAAGCAGAATAATCAAGTAGGGTGGAACCGCGGGAATAATACTCTCGTCCCTACGTCTGGAAACAGGCGTAGAGGCGAGAGTTTTTTGGTTGCGCTCATAATGACCTGTTTCGAACAGTCTAAAATAAAAGTATAGGAGTTGTGTAGGCATGAATTTTCAAGGCATGATTTTAACATTGCAGCAATTTTGGGCTGAGCAAAATTGTATCCTCGTCCAGCCTTACGATGTGGAAAAAGGAGCGGGCACGATGAACCCGATGACATTCCTTCGCTCAATTGGTCCTGAGCCGTGGAATGTTGCTTATGTAGAGCCATCTCGTCGTCCTGCAGACGGTCGCTACGGTGAAAACCCGAACCGTCTATATCAGCATCACCAATTTCAAGTTATTCTTAAGCCTTCACCAGACAATATTCAAGAGCTTTATCTTGAAAGCTTGAAGCGTCTAGGCATCGATGCGAAGGATCATGATATTCGTTTCGTTGAGGATAACTGGGAGTCTCCGACATTAGGTGCGTGGGGATTAGGCTGGGAAGTATGGCTTGATGGTATGGAAATTACGCAATTCACCTACTTCCAACAGGTTGGCGGTATCGATATGCATCCTGTTGCAGTTGAGATTACGTATGGTATGGAGCGTCTAGCTTCTTATATTCAACAAAAAGAAAATGTATACGATCTTGAATGGGTAGATGGCGTAACATACGGTGATGTTTTCCATCAGCCAGAGTTCGAGCACTCGAAATATACGTTTGAGATTTCTGATACGGCAATGCTATTTTCCTTGTTCAATATGTATGAGGAAGAAGCGAAGAAAACAATGGCACAAAACCTTGTATTTCCAGCATATGACTATGTGCTGAAATGCTCGCACACATTTAACCTGCTTGATGCTCGTGGGGCGATTAGTGTTACGGAACGAACAGGGTATATTGCTCGCGTAAGAAACTTGGCTCGTTCGATCGCTACGACTTATCTTGAAGAACGTGAGCGTCTTGGCTTTCCGCTATTGAAGAAGGGAGAGAACTAATATGGCAAAGGACTTACTATTAGAGATCGGATTAGAAGAAGTACCTGCACGCTTTGTCCGTGATGCGATGGAGCAGCTGCAGCAAAAATATGAAAAGTGGCTTCAAGAGCAACGTATAGCATTTGAGGGCATCAAGGCTTATGCTACTCCTCGTCGCTTGGCGCTTGTTGTATCTGGTGTTGCTGAAAAGCAAGCAGATATTGAAGAAGAAGCGAAAGGACCTTCTCGTAAAATAGCTCAAGACGAGAATGGTAATTGGAGCAAAGCAGCACTAGGCTTTGCACGTAGCCAAGGTGTAGAGCCAGAGGCATTGTATTTCCAAGAGCTTGCTGGCGTAGAGTACGTTTATGCTAAAAAAAGCAGCATCGGTGTTGAAACACAGAGCTTGCTTTCTCAAGGTTTCGTTGATGTTATTACATCAATGTCATTCCCGAAAAACATGCGTTGGGGCGGCCATGAAATGCGTTTCGTTCGTCCAATTCGCTGGTTGATTGGTTTATATGGAGATGATATCGTTCCTTTCGAGCTTGCAGGTGTAGCAAGCGGACGTATTTCTCGTGGGCATCGTTTCCTTGGTGAGGAAGCAACAATTGCGAATGCGAGCGAGTATGTTGAAAAGCTTCGTGAGCAAGCGGTTATCGTTGATGTTGAAGAGCGTCAGCAGTTGATTGTTAAGCAAATTGAACAACTGGCAGCAGAGAAAAACTGGACAATCGCGATTAAAGACGACTTGCTTGAGGAAGTATTGTTCCTAGTTGAATATCCAAGCACATTGTTCGGCACGTTTGAAGAATCATTCTTAAATATTCCGCAAGAGGTGCTTATTACGTCCATGCGTGAGCATCAGCGTTATTTCCCTGTTCTTGATAAGCAAGGAAAGCTGCTGCCTTATTTCGTAACCGTTCGTAATGGTGATCAGCGCTCACTAGATGTCGTTGCCAAAGGTAATGAGAAGGTACTTCGTGCTCGTCTATCTGATGCGAAATTTTTCTATGAAGAGGATCACAAGCTTACAATTGAAGCGGCGCTTGCTAAGCTTGAAAATATCGTCTATCATGAAGAGCTTGGCTCAAGTGGTGATAAGGTGCGCCGTGTAACACGTACAGCTTCGCTTATTGCTTCTAAGCTTGGTGTCGATGGCGATGTTCAGAGCAAGGTTGAACGTGCAGCGGCAATTAGTAAATTTGACCTTGTATCGCAAATGGTTTACGAGTTCCCTGAACTGCAAGGTATTATGGGTGAGGACTACGCAACTCGCTTAGGTGAGGATGAGCAAGTAGCAAAAGCAATTAATGAACACTACCAACCACGCTTTGCTGGTGACGCAGTTCCATCACAAACCGTTGGAGCAATTGTTAGCTTAGCGGATAAAATTGATACAATCGTTGGCTGCTTCTCTATCGGCATCGTACCTACGGGCTCTCAAGACCCTTACGCACTACGTCGTCAAGCAGCAGGTATCGTTCAAATACTGCTTGCACATAATCTACAAATGTCCTTAACAGAGCTATTTGAACTAAGCTTGTCTGTTCATGCAGAACGTGGTATGAAACGTAGCGAGCAAGAAATCGCGAAAGATCTACAGGATTTCTTCGCATTGCGCGTTAAAAACTGGTTAGGCGAGCATGGTGCGAAATACGACGTTATTGATGCAGTTATGGAAATCGGCTTTGCGGATTTGCAGCTAACAAAAAATCGTGCGGAATTGCTAGCTAAGCAGCTTCAAGATGACAATAAGGCTCAGTTCAAGAGCAATGTAGAAGCATTTAATCGCGTATGTAACTTAGCTTCAAAGGCTGAAAGCAAACAAGTGGAACCAAGTTTGTTCCAAGAGCAATCTGAGCGTGATCTGTATGATGCGTGGAGCAATGCTCATAATTCCATCCACGAGGCAATCGCTGCGCGTGATGTAGAAAAAGCTTATGTGTCGTTAGCAAGTCTTCGTGAGCAAATTGTTGCTTACTTTGATTCTGTTATGGTAATGGCAGAGGATGAGGCGGTTAAACGTAATCGCTTGGCAACACTTGCAGTAATTGCGGATGACATTCGCACAATCGGCGATCTTTCTAAAATTGTGTGGGCTTAAGATTTAGTAGATTTGATTAATTCATTATAGAGGGGGAGTTTCCATTATGAGCAGAGAATCTGATGTCATCGTTTATGTCGTTTCGGATGCAGCAGGTGATACTGGGGAGTATGTTGTACGCGCAGCGCTTGCACAGTTTCATCCCATTAACACCGATATACGTAGAGCACCCTTCGTCACTAATAAAGCTGTGCTCGAAGGACTAGCGGCGAAGGTGAAGCAGCTTGATGCGATCGTAATGTACACGCTAGTTATTCCTGAGCTCCGTGAGCATATGCGGCTTGTGGCTGAGAAGTATGATATTCAGGCAATTGATCTACTGGGCTCCCTAATTGAAAAGCTTGAGAAGCGTACAGGTAGAAAATCACGTCAAGAGCCAGGGCTTAACCACGTGCTGGATGCCGATTATTTCCGCAAGGTTGAGGCGGTGGAATTTGCCGTTCGCTATGATGATGCACGTGATACGTCTGGCGTTAAAAAAGCAGATATTGTGCTTGTCGGTGTATCTCGAACATCCAAAACACCACTTTCGATGTATTTGGCGCATCAAAAATATAAGGTTGCTAACGTTCCACTAGTGCCTGAAATAAAAGTGCCTGATGAGCTATTTCAAGTTCCTCGTTCCAAAATCATTGGTCTAACGATTGATCTCAGTTACTTGAATGTCATTCGTAAGGAACGGCTTAAAGCACTTGGCTTACCAGACACAGCTTCCTATGCAACAACCGAACGAATTCAGTATGAGCTAGACTATGCCGATTCGATCATGAAAAAATTGCAGTGCACAGTAATAGACGTCTCTCATCGAGCAGTTGAAGAAACAGCAAGCTTGATTATGGAAAAAGTAAGACTTAACAGTAATTTTTAAGCTTCGAAGCGTAGTCAACGTAATCAAAGCCGAACATTTTCTTCACATTCCAATGAAAGAAGAAAATGTTCGACTTTCAGTACCAAGAAGACGGAACGAAGCTAGAAATTGAGGAGCGCAGCGTAGATAGACCTACGTGAGCACCGGAAATTTCGGCTGAGTTGCGTATTCGCCGTCGAATAAGCTTAGAAGAGTACTCAACGTAATCAAAGCCGAACATTTTCTTCGACATTAAAATGAAAGAAGAAAATGTTTGGCTTTCAGTACCAAGAAGAGGAGGTGAAACTAGAAAACGAGGAGCGCAGCGTAGACAGACCTACGTGAGCACCGGAGTTTTCGGTTGAACCTCATATTCGCCGTCGAATAAGCTTAGAAGAGTACTCAACGTAATCAAAGCCGAACATTTTCTTCATCCTATAAAGGATTTTTGGAGATCATAGCGTATATAATACTACAACACACATTTATTATCGGCTGAATTACTAGCTGCACTGCGAGGTGTTACGCTTGAGAATTATTGTGGATGGCGATGCTTGCCCAGTTAAAACCGAAATCATTGAAACTGCTAAAATCTTTGCAGTGCCAGTCTGCATGGTCGCCTCATTTGACCATCGCTTGCCTCAGGTTGATGGAGTTGAGATGGTGCAGGTCGATCGCAGTAGTCAATCTGCAGATATGTTTATTGCGAATAAAGTGAAGGCAGGAGACGTAGTCATCACACAGGATTTTGGACTGGCTTGTTTAGCAATTGCTAAGCATGCGTATACGCTATCTTTTCGTGGAGAAACCTATACTGAGCACAATATTGACTACTTGCTGGAGCGTAGAGCGGAATTTGCCAAACGACGCCGACAAGGGATGCGTAGCAAAGGACCACGACCGCTAACTGATGAGGATCGTAAAAAATTTCAACAAAACCTGACAAAACTTTTGAGTGAAAAGCAGGAAAAAAGTGAAGTTTAGCGAATATTACTAAAGCGCACATTTTGAAGGTGATGGTAGAATGGCTGGAGAGTTAATCCCAGATGAAGTAATTGATGCAGTCAGAAATCACCATGACATCGTAGAAGTAGTGGGTAAATATGTTCATCTGACAAAGCAAGGTAAATATATGAAGGGGTTATGCCCTTTTCATTCTGAAAAGACTCCTTCATTTACTGTTACCCCAGAACTGCAAATTTTTTATTGTTATGGTTGCGGTAAAGGTGGTAACGTCATTCGATTCGTCGAAGAAATGGAGGGATATACATTTCCCGAAGCTGTACGTACGTTAGCTGAGGAAGCTGGCATTCCAATTACATGGCTATCTAACGGCAATGGTCACGCGCTAAGTCCTGAGGACACTGCTCGCAACAGATTAATTGAGGCACATGAGCTTGCTGTAAAGTTCTATCATTACATATTGAATAATACAGCACAGGGTGCAGGCGCAAAGCGCTACTTGTTGGAGCGGGGATTGACGGATAAGTTAATCGATCAGTTTATGATTGGATATGCGCCGAGTGATCGGGATGTGCTCGCTCGATTTTTAAGTAATCGAGGATTTGACCATAAATTGTTGGAAAAGGGCGGATTAATTTCACCTAATAATGAAGGTGACGGTTTCTACGATCGTTTTCGTAATCGTGTTATGTTTCCATTATGGGACAGAAACGGTAAAGCGATTGCTTTTGCAGCCAGAAGCCTTGGTGATGCCCAGCCTAAATATTTAAACTCTCCTGAGACGATGCTGTTTACAAAAAGCAGAATGCTCTATAATTTGAATTTGGCAAGACCAGCGATAAAAAAAGCGAAGCAGATTATACTGTTCGAAGGCTATATGGATGTCATAAAAGCATGGTCGGCTGAAGTTCTTAATGGGGTAGCAACTATGGGGACAGCATTAACCGAGGATCATTGTTTAATGCTCAAGCGGCACGGAGAGGAAATTATCGTCTGCTATGACGGTGACAGCGCGGGTCAAGCGGCAGCTTACAAAGCGATTCCGATGTTAGAACAAGCAGGGTTAAAGGTGATGATCGCAATTCTTCCAAAGGGAATGGACCCCGATGAATATATAGAGCGCAATGGCGGACAAGCGTTTCGAAATGAAATTATCGAACAAGCCGTATCAACTACAAAATTCAAGCTTATATATTCTCGAAAAAACCATATACTTTCAAGAGAAGAAGGTCGGAACCAATACATCGTGGACGCGGTGAAGATTGTCGCAGAGCTAGATTCATCTACGGAAAGAGAAATTCATCTCAAGGAATTAGCAAAGGAATTTGACATATCTTTAGATGCATTAAAGCAAGATTGTCATGAATTTCGCTTGCAAATGCAAAATTTAAAGCATCCAAGGGATAATAACGTAATTTCGTGGAATAATGGTAGGAATGAAAAACGGAAAAGCGAAGGAAGCTCAACCGTGCTTCCAGCATATGTGAAAGCAGAGCGTATGCTACTGCATGTCATGATGCGAAATAGAGACATTGCGTTGGCAGTTCATGAGAAATTGGGAGATGCATTTAACATCCCGAATCATGAAGCAGTTGCTGCATATTTATATGCGTATTATTTTGCAGACAATGATGCTGATGCTGCTCGTTTTGTTGAAACGTTAAATGATCCTGAGCTTGAGCGTACTGCAACAGAGCTACTCATGATGGATGGCGGATTTCCGTTTGATGAAGATATTATGGCAGCTTGGATCGAAGATATTCAAAAGGTTCCAAAGCTGCGTGAACTTAAGAAAAAGAAAGAAGAAGCGCTGCGTGCTGAACGCGCTGGAGATGCACTTTCAGCGGCGTTGTTGCAGCAAGAGATTATTTCCCTAGAGCGCGAGCTGAAGAACGGCTTTCAGTAAAATCTAGGGAGGAGGGAGTCGCGAAAATGGCGAATGATCAGCATACTGAATTAGATACTGAGCAAAAGTTGGATCTGGCTAAGGATCAACTAATTGAGCAAGGGAAAAAGAGATCTTCTCTTACTTATAAGGAAATTATGGAGAAGCTTTCTCCATTTGACCAGGATCCTGAACAAATCGATGAGTTTTTCGAGCAACTAGATGACTTGGGCATTGAAGTGCTTAACGAAAACGATGATGACAATCCACTTTCGCCTACAGGAGATGATCAGGAGCGAGATGGGGATGAGTTTAATTTTGATGATGATCTGGCACTTCCGCCGGGCATTAAAATTAACGATCCAGTTCGTATGTACTTAAAAGAAATCGGTCGAGTTCCTTTGCTATCCTCAGAGGATGAAATTGAACTGGCGATCCGCATCGAAAATGGCGACGAGGAAGCGAAAAAGCGACTTGCTGAAGCAAACTTGCGTCTCGTTGTAAGTATAGCGAAACGTTATGTTGGTCGCGGAATGTTATTTCTTGATCTTATTCAAGAAGGTAATATGGGCTTGTTAAAAGCAGTTGAAAAATTCGACTACCAAAAAGGGTTCAAATTCAGTACCTATGCAACATGGTGGATTCGTCAGGCCATTACACGTGCAATCGCTGACCAAGCACGTACAATTCGTATCCCGGTTCATATGGTAGAGACGATAAATAAATTAATTCGTGTTTCTCGTCAATTACTTCAAGAATTAGGACGTGAACCGACACCTGAAGAAATTGCTGCTGAGATGGAGCTAAGTACAGAAAAAGTTCGCGAGATCATGAAGATTGCTCAAGAGCCTGTTTCGTTAGAAACACCGATTGGTGAAGAAGATGATTCACATCTTGGTGACTTTATTGAGGATCAGGAGGCACTTGCACCTGCTGATGCGGCTGCTTACGAGCTACTGAAGGAGCAATTAGAGGATGTGCTCGATACTTTAACGGAGCGCGAAGAAAATGTATTGCGTTTACGTTTTGGTTTGGATGATGGTCGTACACGTACGCTTGAGGAAGTAGGTAAAGTTTTCGGCGTAACACGTGAACGTATTCGTCAAATCGAAGCGAAGGCGCTAAGAAAGCTGCGTCATCCAAGTAGAAGCAAACGCCTGAAAGATTTTCTAGAATAGGTAGTATATTGATGACCTTCCTGCATTGCAGTAAGGTCATTTTTATCAATTTATAAACCTCCAATAGAAAGGAACAGGTCTATGAAGGCAGAGCGAAGAACTATTATCGTTCGTGAAATTGAGCATTGGCGCAGATCTAAGCTGCTACCTGATCATTATTGCGACTTTCTGCTTAATTTGTATGCCGATCCGGTCGTTGCACCAAAAACGGTTGAAGAGCAGCCTCGTCATATCGTTGGTAAAGCAATAATGGCTGTGTCAAAAGCAACAGGCAAGCAATGGTTTTTTACGATTGGCCTCTTTACGCTTATTTCATTTATTGTGCTTTATTTTAGCGTTTTTCATCCTATAATGCAAATTTCGATCATCCTATTAGGCACAATTGTTTTACTTTGGTATGGAGAGAAAATTCGAAAAAGTAATGCACCAACTGGATTTATTATTATTTTTCTAGGGCATTTATTACTACTCTATGGTGGTTTGTATTTAATATCAGAGTATGCATTAACCGAGTGGTATTGGAACTTCTCACTGATTATTGCTTGTGCTGTATTTTGGATCATCTATGGGATGAAAAGTCAGCTTAGCTTGCTTCATTTATGTGGTTGGTTATCGTTTTTATCGGCATACGCGATGCTACTCCATCATCTGACAAGCGGGCAAGAGTGGTATGAAATTCAGCTATATTGGTTGCCATTATCTCTTCTTTATTTCTGGATTAGTTGGTTTATTCATCGTTGGTTTAAGCCGGTTTCAGCAATATTATTTGTCGTTGGTATTGTTACATGGTTTATGCCTGAATTGTTTCAGTATGTATTTCTTGGAGATTTAACTTATTTCCAATTGCAAATGATTTGTAAAGTTGTTGTTGGAAGTTTATTATTATTTGTATTTAGAAAACAATGGATGGTGTGGGTAATCTAATGATTCAGCTTTCAAAACGTCTTCAAACAGTAGCAGACTACATAATAGAAGGACATCGCTTAGCGGATATCGGCTCTGATCATGCTTTGCTTCCTGTATACGCCGTGCAAAGCGGTAAAACGCCACAAGCAATTGCCGGAGAGCTTAATCAAGGCCCGTGGCAGGCTGCCTGTCAAGGGGTTGCAAATGCCAACCTAACCGCTCAGATCGATGTTCGTCGTGGCAATGGCTTACAAGTATTGCAACCACATGAAGCAGATACGGTTACAATTTGCGGTATGGGTGGAGCGTTAATTCGTACGATTTTGGAGACAGGAAGCGCAGAAGGAAAGCTTGAAGGTGTGAAGCAGCTAATTTTGCAGCCTAATGTTGGTGAGGATAACGTGCGAATATGGCTGCTTGAGAATGATTGGCTGTTACAGGATGAAAGTATTCTTGAAGAAGACGGGAAAATTTATGAAGTGCTGCATGCTGTAAAAGGTGATGAGGCAAAATCATACAATGAACGTTTATATGAGGGTAAGGAGCTATTGCCCTATCCTGCTGAAATCAATCGCGCAATATTGCTTAGAATGGGGCCTCATTTGCTGCGTAAAAAGGATGAGGTGCTGAAGGAGAAGTGGCATTCCGAGCTAGAAAAGCTCCAATACATTATTGATTCATTGTCTCAATCCCAGCTAGATAGCGCCAAATGTAAACTTGCAGCGATTAAACAGGATCATAAGCTAATTACGGAGGTTCTGCAATGGCTATTCACGGTCAAACATTAATTCAATATATGGAGCAGCTTGCTCCAAAATATTATGCGGTGGAGCATGATCGAATCGGCTTGCAGCTTGGCACGTTAAATAAAAAAGTAGAGCGTGTGCTTGTGACGCTTGATGTTACAGCTCAAGTGGTGCAGGAGGCGATCGAGAAAAAAGTCGATCTCATTATTGCTCATCATGCGATTATTTTCCGTCCGATTGGCAGTATTGACACTTCAACGCCTGCTGGAAAGCTATACGAGCAGCTGATTAAGCATGATATTGCCGTATATATTTCGCATACGAATCTAGACGTTGCAATTGGCGGTGTTAACGATTTGCTGGCTGATTTGGCAGGTATGGAGAAGGAGGGGCGCAAGCTACTCGAAACAACCTATGTGGATGGGTTAAGTAAGCTTGTCGTTTATGTGCCACAATCAGCAATTACGGCTGTCGAACAGGCAGCCTGGAGAGCTGGAGCGGGGCATGTCGGCAATTACAGCCATTGTAGCTTCCAAAGCAATGGAACAGGCACCTTTATGGCAGAGGAAGGCTCACAGCCTTATGTAGGCGAGCAGAGCGTGCTGCATCGAGAGCCCGAGATACGCTTTGAGTGCATTGTGCCTAACAGTCTTCAGCGAAAAGTAATAAGCAGTGTCATTAAAGCACATCCTTACGAGGAGGTAGCCTATGATCTTCTACCGCTGCAGCAAAATGGTACAGCTTATGGCCTAGGCAGAGTAGGCAAGCTTACGGATGGCACGACAACGCTTAAAGAGCTCGCTGAGAAATTGAAAATAGCATACGACGTGCCAGCATTACGTGTCGTAGGAGCTTTAGACACGCCAATCACCAAAATAGCGATATTAGGTGGGATGGGCGCTAAATACGTGCGTTCAGCCAAATTTGCGGGTGCAGATGTCATCATAACAGGAGATATCGACTTCCACACCGCTCAAGACGCACTTGCCGACGGAATCTGCATCATCGATCCAGGCCATCACATCGAAAAATTAATGATCAAAGGTGTACAGCAATGGCTTCAGGGCAAATGTGATGAGCAACGCTCAGATGTGGAAATAATAGCGTCAGAGGTGCACACAGAACCGTTTACGTTCCTGTAAACATCCTCAGCTCATGGTATCTTTTTCTCGACGACTTTGTCAACAGACAGTGGAGGAGAAAAAAGATACCATGAGCGTCCGAGTACCGAGGTTTTTGCTAGCAAGATTCGAATTCGAATATATTACAGAGCTGATATACGTGAGCAAGTTCCCTTTTTATTTCGAAGTTCAATGGAGGAAATAAAAAAGGGAGTTCAGTACCGAGAAGGTTGGGCGCTAGATAGAAAACGAGGAACGGAGCGTAGGTACTATACTACATGAGTACTTACAAAAATCAACGCCGAGTAATTCAAGAAAGAACATCCTCAGCGAATGGTATCTTTTTCTCGACGACTTTGTCAACAGACAGTGGAGGAGAAAAAAGATACCATGAGCGTCCGAGTACCGAGGCTTTCGCTAGCGTTCAAGATTCGAAGTCGAATATGCTACAGAGCCGATATATGTGATCAAGTTCCTTTTTTATTTCGAAGTTCAATGGAGGAAATAAAAAAGGGAGTTCAGTACCGAGAAGGTTGGGCGCTAGATAGAAAACGAGGAACGGAGCGTAGGTACTTACTACGTGAGTACCGAGGCTTTCGCTAGCGTTCAAGATTCGAAGTCGAATATGCTACAGCGCCGAGCATCGTAATCAATTCCCTTTTTTATTTCTACATCTAATTTTTGCTATTGAGTTATTGAGTAAACGTGGTATACTGTAATCTGCATCGGAAAGTTTGACAGACAATCGCTGGCAGCCTTGATGCTGCGAGAGGAAAGTCCGGGCTCCACAAGGCAGGATGCTGGATAACGTCCAGTCGGCGCGAGCCGAAGGATAGTGCCACAGAAATGGACCGCCGATGGCTGAGCAATCAGCACAGGCAAGGGTGGAACCGTGGTGTAAGAGACCACGAGTGACGTAGGTGACTACGTTGCTGGTAAACCCCATCTGGAGCAAAACCGAGAGAACATCGCAGCTTATGCTGCAACCTTAGCCTGAGGTTTGTTCGGGTGAGTTGCTTGAGCTATATAGCAATATATAGCCTAGATAGATGATTGTCGCTCAACGTGGCAGGGTCGTTCCCGTTATGACCACTAAGAGTACAGAACCCGGCTTACGGCAAACTTTCCGCACGAGCACTTACAAAGCAAAGGTGCAGAGAAATGAACTGCAGATCTAATACATGTAAGTTACAAAAAAGTTAGGTGACGATCACCTAACTTTTTTATGCATCTATTCAGCTCTTTAAGTAGACAAGGGGCTGTTCAGAATTTCAGTTTTAATCACTGATTCTGAACAGCCCCATATTATTTCAATTCAATATAATAATAAAGAAAATAATTGCTCTTACACAAATTGATTATTTCAAGTCAAAGCGATCGGCATTGACTACCTTGACCCAAGCGTTAACAAAGTCACGAATAAATTTTTCTTTGTTATCGTCTTGTGCGTAAACCTCAGCGATCGCACGTAGAACAGAATTAGAGCCAAACACAAGATCAACGACGGTCGCTGTACGGACCACTTGACCTGTCTTACGATCACGCCCCTCGAACACGCCATCTGCTTTTGGTTCCCAAGCAATGTTCATATCGAGAAGATTAACGAAGAAGTCATTCGTTAGTGAGCCAACACGATCAGTAAACACGCCATGCTTCGTACCGCCATAGTTGGTTCCTAGAACGCGCAAGCCACCGATCAGTACAGTCATTTCTGGAGCTGTAAGATCCAATAGCTGAGCTTTATCGAGCAACAGCTCTGCCGGGCTTACATTATATTGCTTTTTCTGATAGTTACGGAAGCCATCAGCAACTGGTTCGAGAACAGCAAAGCTGTCTGGATCCGTTTGCTCTTGCGTAGCATCACCACGCCCAGGTGCGAACGGAACGGTGATATCGAATCCTGCCTCGCGAGCAGCAGCTTCGATCGCAGCACTGCCGCCAAGCACAATGAGATCGGCTAAGCTTACTGGCTTACCAAAATCCTCTTGAATGCCGCCTAAAATTGTAAGCACTTTCGTTAATTGCTGTGGTTGATTGACTTCCCAGTCCTTTTGAGGGGAAAGTGCAATTCTTGCGCCGTTTGCGCCACCACGTTTGTCTGAATGACGATAGGTGCTTGCAGAAGCCCAAGCGGTAGTTACCAGCTCACTAATCGTTAAGCCAGAATCCAGAATCGCGGTTTTAAGAACTTCGATTTCTTCATTTGTCGGTACATATTGTGCTACAGGAATTGGATCTTGCCAAATAAACTCTTCATTTGGAACCTCTGGGCCTAAATAGCGAGTAATCGGGCCCATATCACGATGCGTTAACTTAAACCATGCGCGAGCAAATGCGTCTGCAAATTCGTCTGGATTCTCATAGAAGCGACGAGATATCTTTTCATACGTTGGATCCATACGAAGTGCCATATCAGCTGTCGTCATCATCGTTTTAACACGCTTCGAAGAATCCTCAGGGTCTGGAGCAAGATGATCCTCAGTAGGATTTATTGGCGCCCACTGAAATGCACCTGCTGGACTTTTTGTCAATTCCCACTCGTATCCGAATAGTTGTTCAAAGAATCCGTTATCCCATTGTGTTGGGTTTGCTGTCCAAGCACCTTCAATACCACTTGTTATTGCATCTCGACCTTTACCAGAGCCATGGCCGCTAATCCAACCAAGTCCTAGAGCTTCAATTGGAGCAGCTTCAGGCTCAGCGCCTACAAGTGCAGCATCTCCAGCACCATGTGCTTTACCGAAGGTGTGCCCGCCAGCTACTAGTGCTACTGTTTCTTCATCATTCATACCCATACGAGCGAAGGTTTCACGAATATCGCGTGCGCTAGCAAGCGGATCGGGATTACCGTTAGGGCCTTCTGGATTAACATAGATCAAACCCATTTGTACTGCGGCAAGTGGATTTTCTAGGTCGCGCTCACCAGTGTAACGATTGTCACCTAGCCATTCTTTTTCAGCACCCCAATAAATATCTTCTTCAGGATGCCATACATCTTGACGACCACCACCAAAACCTATCGTTTTACCGCCCATCGACTCTATTGCAACGTTACCTGTAAGAATAAACAAGTCTGCCCAAGAAATTTTATTACCGTATTTTTGCTTAATAGGCCATAGCAATCTGCGAGCTTTATCGAGATTGGCGTTATCTGGCCAGCTGTTTAATGGAGCAAAGCGCTGTGTACCGCTACCCGCACCACCACGACCATCTCCTGTCCGATATGTACCTGCTGAATGCCAAGCCATACGAATAAAGAGTGGACCGTAATGACCATAATCTGCAGGCCACCATTCCTGACTATTAGTCATAAGTTCCTTGATGTCCTGTTTGAGAGCAAAATAGTCTAATTTTTGAAATTCTTCTGAATAATCAAAATCTTCTTCCATAGGGTTAGATTTTCTATCATGCTGGTGCAAAATGTTCAGATTTAACTGATTCGGCCACCAATCTCGATTGGAGGTACCACTGGATTTGTGGCTAGTTGCGCTGCCGTGCATTACTGGACACTTACCTAAAGAAGTTGATACGTTAGAGTCCATGAAATCATCTCCTATTCAATTAAAAGAAGTAGCAAATAATAATTGCTCTAATCTTTTTATATAACTAAATGGGTTAGAAATCAATGACGTAATACAACCTTCATCTAAATTTCACAGCATTTTCTAGCTGTTGCCATTAACAAATTTTCCGTAGTCTTTAATCCGAACATCAACATGACAGTTTACTTCTAAATTAGAATAAACCTCATCCCAATCTAACGATTTCCAGTCGTCATAGCTAAGCGTTCTTCTAATATATTTGCCTAGACCAATGCTGTCTACTGAATTCTCCTTCATCAAGGCAATCATCTCTTCGCCTTTGATTGTAATGTATTGGGCAACTAGCTTTTCAATCGTTTTCTGATCGTCTTCTTTATCTAAACTGAGCTTGCCTGTGTACTCTAAAACACTACCTGTAACGTTGATGTAAATATGAGCTTGATAGTTATCTTTAGCGCGATTATAAGCTACTTTTATTTTATGTTTATTGATTAATGAGTTAAACATTAGATATTCATTTTTTCTACCTACTGTGGATAAGTCCACACTCATATCGCCATTTTTAAACCTACCTCTTAAGAAAAAGAAAACTAAGGCTTGATCAGGTTCAATTTTGGTAACATAGTGATCATCACGAAATAAAGCAATGCCATCTAACACAATATCTTCAGCATGATAGGAAACAATTGGAGCAATTGGATCTATTCCATCATCTAAATAATCCCTAGTAAATTGGTAAAGGTTGATTTGTGGAATCATGTGTGCAGAGGCTTCTTTTTCGAGCAAATGATCGAGGTATTGACCTGTTCTAGGATGCTGTGGAAATTCTTTCTTAAGCAGATCGTGTGCTCTGCCATTTACAATCGTTACTTTAACCCGTGGAGAAATAGAAGGATCACGTATTAATGTATCGATATGTGCCCAAATTCCTTGTTTAGCTAAGCTCGTGCCAAAAAGTACATTACGTAATTGACCACTAACAAGAGTTAATTCCGATTGACTTGATAATTTTATTCTTGCTTCTTTACTTGTATATGCGGTAGTGGACATCACAGCTCTGCTTGCCTCTAAACCTTCGGATTGTGGTCTTGGTATTGTTGAAGTGATTAGCAGCTTTGTTGCTTCTTGCTCAGTGTTCTCAGAATCTGATTCTTGGTATAAATCATAGCTTGTCGTTTGTATAAACCCAAGACTTTCTAATACACGTTGATCACCGCACGCCACCAGCATACACAGAATGGCCAGCAACATGAGTATCTTTAGTGACATATACATTGCTATGCACTCCTTTTTCTAAACAGTAGCAATAATATCAGTAGTAAAGGTAACCCCAATGCAATGGTTAAATCGAGTTGCCCGAGATAGGTGAGCCATATTTCAACCTTCATAAGCACATCTGGAATCCACGAAATTGCGTATGCAATGATAAAAATAATGATGGTGGTCCACTTCATATTGGCATTTGGTAGAGCTTGTTTTGCTGTTTTAGTAGCCGCCCACATATATAGTACATGACCGATCAATGCAGTGAACAAATACAAACTAAAAATCAATTGCTCAATCCGCTCTACAAAGGGAAGCTCAATATATGCCAATAATTCAATTACGGGGTACTTCATTCGTTTTAGTTGTTCAAAGCTGTAAAAGCCATAGCACACGAAGCTTACAAGTAAATAGGTTGAAGTTGTAAGTAAGTTCCCATAGTGTACAGCCTTCATTAATTTCTTCCCCTTTTCGGCGAATGGGAATAATAATAATACGAGCTCATAGCCTAAAAAAGCGGAAAGAATATCTACAAATCCAGAAAATTCCCCAGTTCCCTCTCTAAAATAAAATGAGGTGAAGTTTAAAAATTGGAAGTTGTTAATAAAAAAAAGGAGTAGCATAATCGTCCATATGACTAAGGCGAAAAACATGGTTGCAGCTTTAGTGATATTGTATATTCCTTTAATAACGAGAAGGTAAGCCAATATATCAACATAAATTTTGATGAACATGGGATGTGTTGTAGGAAATACGAATGATTGGTAAATAATAATGTACTCCTTGGCAATTAAGCTACCCGTTAACGACCAAGCAACAATCAGCACCATATAAAGAGGGTAGTAGATTATTTTGGGCAGCGTTTGTTCAATGATCTGAAAAATTGATTTGCCATCACATAAACGATAAACCAATGAAATTAACATAATGTTAAGGGTAATAAATGCGTAAAACAGAAGCACTGAAATCCAACCATTATATCCAATATATTGTGCTAACATCCTGGGGAGTGAAAAGATTACTACCCCGGTCTGGATCATATAGATAAGTATTGCAACATGAAAGGGGTTAAGTTTTTCCTTCATACAAGCTCCTTTGCTATTTCTTTTGACGTGATTTTATTTTATTAGAGGTGTTTACTTGAGATGGTCTGCTTTTTAATGCCCAGAACGGTGCTCTAATCAAGACATCAAGCCAATCTTTAAAATTTGTTGGGGCAACAGGTGTAAGATATGAGGTGTTCAAACTTGTTAGCCCAGATAAATGAATGATGAGGTAGGTAATGCCAATTGCAATTCCTAAGTCTCCTAAAGTTCCAGCTAGAATGATTAAGCCGAATCGGATTAAGCGAATGGAGGCACTCATCACATAGCTAGGAATAACAAAGGATGCGATCGCTGATGAGGCAACTGCAATGATTAATACATTGCTCGTAAGCCCAGCCTGAACTGCAGCTTGTCCAATAACGATCCCACCTACAATCCCTATCGTTTGTCCAATTTTAGTTGGCAGTCTTGCTCCAGCTTCACGTAGCAGCTCGATTGTTACCTCCATTAGTAATGCTTCGTATAGAGGTGGAAAAGGTACTTTGCTTCGAGATTCCGTTAGGGTTAATAATAGAGCCTCAGGAATCATTTCATAATGAAAGGTTGTAGTAGAAACATATAATGCTGTAAAGGTTAATGTAATGCACAATGCCACTAACCTTAACAAGCGTGTAGACGTTCCAATAATCCAGCGTTGATAGTAATCATCTGGAGAAGAAAAAAACTCAAAAAACGCAGACGGTGCAGAAAATATCGATGGGCTGCCGTCAAGTATGCCTATGATTCTTCCACAAACCAATTTGGATACAGCTGTATCTGTTCGTTCCGTAGTGAGAAACAGCGGAAAAAGAGAATTTGGCACATCATCAATTAACTGAATAAGCATGTTACTATCATGAACAGCATCAATCTCAATCAGCTCAATACGCTTGATAAATTCTTGCAGGTAGTCCATATTAGCAATTCCATCTATGTATAAAATATAAACATCGGTTTTAGTGACCTCACCAACCTGCAGTTTTATCGTTTTCAGTTTAGAGCTTTTTACTCGTCTTCTAATAATGGATAAATTCGTCGAAGCACTCTCAACAAAGGATTCGTGCGGACCTGTAATAACAGTCTCTGTTTCGGACTTATCGATGGATCGAGTTTCACATTTATTATTTTTTATATAATAAGCACGTTGCCTATGAAAAATAGCCGTGCTGCCATCAAGAACCTCATTGATTAAAAACTCTGAATCAGTGGTTTCCTGATATAGGTTTTCTGAGAATAAACGCTCAATATCAGCCTCATTAGCTAGAGTTAAAGGGTTAATTACTTCTCTAAATAGCTCCTGTTTATCTGTTAAATGCACGAGATATACAATATCGACATGGTTGTTCTGAAAGCTTTGATGAACAAGATCGATACATTGCTCAAAGCTACTTAAGATCTGTTGTAAGCTTGGAGCGGAAATGGAATTTTCATTATTATCGCTATGAAGGAGTTCATTATCAACTTGTTGTTGGTTTGATTCTGAGATGTGCTGTGAGTTATTCATCAAATCTCCTCGCTCAATTTTTTAGATGCAGGTATATTTTTTCCACTGTTAGAAATCTTATGCATTAAATTACAGCTGTTATATGGCGGTCCGATCAACCGGGGTGCATAATAGGTTTATTATTTCGGGTATACTCATTATTGGCATTGCGCTCATCTGCTCTGTTAGATGGTGATAGATTTTCGTAAATTTTTAGTGAATTAATACCGATACAGAACATACGTTTGCATTTTCGGAGATAATATGCTAATATTTGGACGTACCATAATTTTAAGGAGTGATTGGAATGGCTTTGAATCCGTACCTAATTTTTAATGGCGATGCGAGAGAGGCAGCGCTATATTATGCAGATGTGTTTGGTCTTGAGCAGCCACAATTAATGACTTATGGAGATGCTCACAGCGAGCATATGCCTTCAGGAGCAGAAAACTTAATTATGCATACGTATCTAGACATCGCTGGTGGAAAGCTAATGATCTCAGACAACTATCCAGGTGCACCGTTCCAACAAGGAAACAGCTTTTCAATCGCCTACGTGAGCAATGATGAAGCTGCCATTAGAAGTGCATTCCAAAAACTCAAAGCAGATAGTGTAGAAGTGAAATTGGATCTACAGGAGACACCTTGGAGCAAATGCTACGGTAGCTTAATCGATAAGTTTAACGTTGAATGGCAGTTCAGCCACGAGGCTTAAGCGGCGGCATAGGTAAGAACGGGGCTAACGAATAACAAAACAAAACCAAATTGCCAGCTTAGTGCAATTTGGTTTTGTTCTTTTAAAGCAATTATTGTTTCAATATTTTCTCAAGCCGATTTTTCACCTTTTGCGGATAGGTTTGCAATGTACCGCCATAGCTGGCCGCTGTCGCCAATGCCTTCTGCACATTAATTTCTCCATATCCAAAGTATTGATCATAGCCTTCGTCGCCAAGATCAGTCGCAGTTTGTCTCATTATATCCATTACCTCTACATTTGTTAGCGCAGGATTTACTGAGCGGATTAGCCCAGCTAATGCGGCAACATGTGGAGAGGCCATTGATGTACCCGACAATGCTGCATATTGTCCACCGATGTACGTGCTAGCGATTGAATCACCTGGAGCCACGACGTCGATATAGTCACCGTAATTAGAGAAAGCTGCACGCTGTTGGGTGCTAGTTGTTGCGCCTACAGCAAATACTTCAGGGTAGGCAGCAGGATAGCCGGGGCGATTGGTATTATCGTTACCAGTTGCCGCAACTAATACAACATCATGTTCAAATGCGTATTTGATCGCTTCGTGCAAGAAATCTCCACTCGCGTAATTCCCTAAGCTCATATTAATGACTTTCGCACCTTGATCTGTCGCCCAAATTATTCCTTGTGCAACACTGTAGGTGGAGCCTGCACCTGAGCCATTTAACACTTTGACAGGCAATAAAGCGTTATACCAGGATAGTCCTGCGATTCCTTCATAGTTATCAGCAGTAGCTCCGATAATTCCCGCAACATGTGTACCATGTCCAAGATCATCACTTGCATTGCTAGAGCTGTCGTTTACATTAAACCCTGTCAACAATCGTTCTTGAAGGTCTGGATGATTTAATTGCACGCCTGAATCAAGAATGGCAATCGAGACATCCTGAGTGCCCTTGCTTAGCTTCCAGCCGCTATCTGCTTGAATATTTTTTAGATTCCATTGGTATTGCGAGTACAAGGAATCGTTAGGTACAATGGTCGCAGCAGTAGGCTCTTCGTTCGTTAAATAAATATAATGCGGCTCAATAAATGCTATTGGCCAATTTTTGCGGAAATAGGCGATTAGCTCTTCAGTTGGGATTGAATCTGAGACGAAAATATAGGTACTGTTCATTTGTTTCACATTGGCACAATCGATTTCCGCCTTAAGCTGCTGCATTTGCTCATCTGTAAGCGGCTTACTGAACTGTACGACAACCTCACGCTCATAGTAATGACTTGCATTGCCGTTATCTTCTCCGGTTAGCACAGTTGTGTCGACAGTAGAATTTGGCTTAACGGATTCGATTTTCATCGTGCCTTCACTCGGATAAGGAATTAGGCGTAGATTTTTCTTCTGATGATTCTCAACCTGTGAAAGGATGGAGGCTTGGACTACAGCTGTCACCTTTACATCATTAATTACTCGTTTGAGTACACGATATTGCTGGTGATCATCACCATAAAACAAATCGGAGCTGTACGATTTCCCTGGGACATAGATTTGTTCAGCTTCCTTCATATATAAGGTTGCTTCTTGATTACTTGAAGCGGGATGGTTGCCGCTTTGAATTTTAGCCTTGTTATGCTCCCATTTCAAGTAAACATAGTGAGGATGCTCGGCTTGCAGCTGCTTAATGAACGCTGATGCCATTTTCGCATCTTGGTATGCTGCCAGCTTATCCAAATCGAAATCAATTTCTGTCAGCACAAGTCGTTCACTATTGCTGACGTCCTTCTGCAAAATGCTTAACTTCTGTTCCTCCTCCAAATTTGCGCTTAACGCTTCGTGAATGGTAGTTGGAGGGAGCTTGGCAACGTTAGGAGCTTGCTCCTGCTCTTGATCGGGCTTATAAAGCTGCAGCACTAACAATATTGCTGCTGCGGCACAAATTGGAATCAGCCACTTTTTTCTCATTTGATTACACACTCCTAAAATGTTCGATTCATCGCTAATCTGATGCATTTACTCTAGTTAATTTTTCGTATTTGTGTGCAAAATATACGGTTTCATGGTTGAAAGAGTACCGTTTTACAAAAAATTATGTTACGATAGATAGGAATAGTTTTTGGTTTGGAAAATGAAAGGGGATCTACCAACATGCCATCGACTGATGTGAAGTCGCTTAGTGAAGCAACACGTGTGAAGCTTAAAGAAGCGATTGACATTTTGGAATCATTTTTGAATTCACACTCGCTGGAACTACTTGTAAGTGAGGAAAAGAAGGAAGAAGAGGAGCAATTCTATAGAGGATTTTTATCTGATCTTAGACATTTGCTGGTCTTCTCAGAAGTTTCTTATGAAAAACTTGGAGTACTATTAAGAAGACCAAACTTTGATCATGATTTTGCTGAGCGCGCTCTTTATGAGGTGTATCATAATTGCGTTAACGCATTTTTCTATCCGAAAAATGAATGCTATTCCGAAGATGGTCGTTACGCTTATACAGGACAAGATGCAATTCGATTCCGTTATAAGCCAAAGCGTGAAGCAAGAAATATTATTATGAACATTACGAAGTTTTATGAAGAGCTTCGCGATGATCTTGCATATTATGAAAGTGATTATATGACACAGCGTCGTATGATGGGAAAAAAATAACGAGTATAGATCACCTCATCTGCAGGGCAACCTGATGATGGAGGTGATTTTTTATGCCAAAAGGCGTAGCTTGTTCTGTATCGAATTGTCAATTCTGGGCAGAGAACAACCTGTGTGCAGCATCCGAAATTCAAATCGAAATTGATGCACATTCTCGCAAATCTGGTTTGAAGCACAATGATGTTGAGTTCTCAACAGAGTTAGCAGAGGCGCACAAGGATGTAGCTAAGCAATCAGCAGAAACGTGCTGCTTAACCTTTGTTGCTAAGGAGCGATAAGGATGGGCAAACGAAATTCATTTTCTCGTGGAAATAAAGTGTATCGGAGCATGCCAGTTATTAATAAGTCGATGCTGCCGCATGATGATACGACCGTATTGCAGCATGAACCACTTCCGCCGTTGGAAAGAGGCGGCGTGTATACGGAGATGGGCGCAGACTTAACCTATGAAGAGCTGCGAGCGAATCAATTCAATCGCCTAGTGACGTTTGACGAAAGACGAGAGCGCTCAAGCGGCTTTATTGGCTGGTATGTCGGTATGCTGGCATTAGTTGTTTCCATCGCTGCATTATTTGTTTGGCCTTTTTGGACTGGATTATCAGGATTAATATTATCAATGTATGCCTACAGGCAAGGTACTCGCGCGATTGCTACTGTATCGATTGTGTTAGCGTCCATTGCCATCATTGCTTCAATTGTTAGCTATTTCGCCAGACTGTAGCATAAAACCCGTCTCGAATGAAGAGACGGGTTTTTTATTCTGTAAATTATTGACTATTCACTTTGGGATAATTATACTATAATGTTTCATGAATGGCATCATGAAAGGATGAGGACATGAAATACATTTTGAGAAAAAGCTTTATTGTATCGATTGCACTGGTCTTATTGCTAGCACTTATACCAGTAACTGCTCAAGTAGATGCAATAACAGTGACACACCATTGGAAGCATTACACCACTGGTGTTGATCTTATGAAAAAAGGGAAGTATCCAGAAGCGATTGCACATTTTAAGGAATCCGTGAAACAGGAGCCGAAAAATGCAAGCTACCTGCGTGGACTCGCAGAGGCATACGAGAAGAATGCACAGTTTCAGCTAGCTGCAGATACGTATTATAAGGAAGCTGCAATCCACTATGAGCTGGGAACAAAAAGTGGTGACTTGAATACGTACTATGCGGTGCTGAATATTGCAGATTCGTTAAATACAGAAATTGATCTGTACATAGAGGACAATGTTTCACTTGTTCAGAGCAAGACTGGTTTAGCGAAGTTTGAGCCAGAAAACGGGATGTACATCGGTGCCTATATCGAAAAGGACAGCGGCGTAGAAGCTAAAGCTGGCGAAAAATTTTCAGCATTTAACACACTAACAGGTAAGCAGCATGCGATCTACTTCAACTATCATCGTTATGGAGTTAAATTTCCATACATATGGGCATCTCAAGTAAAGGCAGCTGGTGGAGCAATTCATCTTGCCTTGCAGCCAGATGGAGGTTTAGAGGAAGTTAAGGATGATGCGACGCTACGTGAATTTGCACGTGACGCGCAAGCAGCAGGCGTTCCAATTTTCCTTCGTTTTGCATCTGAGATGAATGGTAGCTGGGTGAAGTGGAACGGTAATCCTAAGCTGTATATCGAGAAGTTCCGTCTCGTATCTAAAGTTATGAAAGAGGAAGCTCCAAATGTAGCGATGGTTTGGTCTCCGGCTGCGAATCCCAAGCAATATATTCATGAATATTATCCAGGTGATGATTATGTGGATTGGGTTGGTCTGAGCATTTATAGCGTTAAATTTTTTAACGGAGATATTAAGACTCCAGCTGACCATGTAAATCCATTGTATTCATTAGATTACGTCTACCAAGCGTATGCTGATCGTAAACCGATTATGGTCAGTGAGTATGGTGCATCACATTTTAGTAAAGCAGACAACAATTCATCGGCTCATTTTTCTGTTACGAAAATGAATATGATGTATCATGGGGCAAAATTAAAATACCCTAGACTGAAAAATATTAACTGGTTCAGCTTGAATACGTTGACGGATTCTCATAGTGCAGAACGCAGCTTGAACAACTTCAGTCTTACTGAAAACAGCACAGTGTTGAGCGGTTATAGCACAATGATTAAGGATTCGTATTACTTGAACAAGGTGCCTGGACTAGATGCTAATCGTGCATCAGTTAAGCAGAGCGTTGTTAAGCTTGCTGACCAAGCGGTACGTGGTAAAAATTCCAAAGTTATTGCTTGGATTAAAACTTACGATCCATACATCAGTAAAGTTGTATTTTCAATCGACGGCATACAAGTGGGAGAGCGTAAGCAATATCCTTACCAATTTACCGTTGACGCTACCAAATATAAAGTAGGTAATCATAAGCTAGCTGTTACTGTCTATGACTCCAAAGGTCGCATAGCATCGACGAAGTCTACAACACTAAAAGTTGGTGGTGAGGTTTCGACAATTGAAAAAAATCAGTATGTTATGCATCTAAATGAGAAATATGTGTATACAGCAAACGGGAAGCTGGAATTGCCAGTAGCTCCATTCTCAGAGCAAGGCCGAACACTAGTGCCACTGCGCTTTATTAGTAATGTGCTAGGTGCAGAGGTGAAATGGAATTCTTCCGATAAGTCGATTACGATTAAAGGTGCATCTACCATTGTGCTAAAAGAAGGAAGCAAAACGGTTACTGTGAATGGAAATAAAAGTCAGCTAGAGGTTGCGCCAATTACGGTGAAGGGAACGACTTTCGTACCTTTACGTTTTGTTAATGAAAAGCTTGGCGGTAAAGTGAAATACGATTCTGCTAAATATAGCATTACCATTACGAAATAATTTCATTATATTTATACACAATAGAATAGGTAATTAAATAACAGGGCTGTGCAGTTCATCGTAGAATTGCATAGCCCTTGTTTTGTCGAATGAGGATAAGAGGTTTAAATAATTGGGTTTAGGTAAGGTGGATGCTTTGCAAAACTAGAGGTTAGCGCTCAGAACATGGTAAAATAGGTGAGAGTAATCTTAAATCGGAGGAATAATGATGATTATTGACTTGCAGCAGATCTACTGGGAAAGAGAAGATCGTACAATATTAAACAATGTGAATTGGCAAGTAGAAAATGGTCAGCACTGGTGCTTGCTAGGATTAAACGGTTCAGGTAAGACGACATTATTAAATATGGTCAATGGCTATCAATGGCCTACAAGTGGAAGCATTGCGGTGCTTGGACATCTTTTTGGTACATATGATTTACGAGAATTGCGTAAAGAAATCGGGTGGGTCAGCACCTCCTTACAGCAGAAGCTTTATGGAAGTGATACTGCTTTAAATATCGTATTAAGCGGTCGCTCGTCATCTATTGGAATATATGATGTGCCGACAGACAGTGAGCGAGAGCAGGCATATCATATTATGCAGACATTAGGCTGCGAAAGCTTAGCTAGCCGCACGTACCAAACGTTATCTCAAGGTGAAAAACAACGTGTCTTAATTGGAAGAGCGCTGATGAATAAACCAAAGCTGCTTATTTTAGATGAGCCATGTACTGGGCTTGATATTATCGCTAGAGAGCAGCTGCTGGAACGGATCGCTAGCTTGGCGAAGCAAGAGGATTGCCCAACATTGATTTATGTGACGCATCATGTTGAAGAGATATTGCCGTGCTTTACTCATACGTTATTGCTTAAAAATGGTGAGGTTTTTGCCCAAGGGGAAACGGGGGCAGTATTAACTAGTGAGGGCATGAGTACATTTTTTGAAGTGCCGATTCAGCTTGAAAAGGAGAACGAACGATATTGGCTAACGATCAAGCAGAAGTAAATGAGATGACGGAGGAAGCTTATCCTAATCCTACTTTTAAACAAAAGCTGATTGACTGGTTGAAAAATCGTTTCCAAGTGGCTAAACGTATCCCAAGCAAAAATAATCAAGCTGCGATGGCGATTTTTTATGTTGGTTTGTGCATCGAGATGGCGCTCACAATTCCAGGAATTCCAACAGGAATTGGGGTGTGGTTTGATTATCTTGTTTTTGGTTTAGGCTATTTATTTGCAGCGGCAGCTGTTTATTGTGCTGTTATGTTTTTAGTTTCATTTTTTTATTTGCGAGTTGTTGCTGGCTGGTTAACCGGATCAGTAGCCATTGTGCTGCAAAGCTATATCATTTTGCAGAAAAGCAATTGGGGCTGGAAGGCTGCCAGCGAAATGACTGCTATCATCTTAGCTATATTACTCATCGTTTCGTTGCTTGTATCGTATTTATATGCTTATAAAGAGAAATCAGTAAGCTCTATCATGATGATGTTAGCTACATTGCTATTGCTTGTAGTAGTAGGCTTAGCAGGCAAAGCTTACTGGAATAAAGTTCAGCATCAAGCTTATCTCGCACAATATGCTGACCTGCTGCTTCAAGAAGATAGTGAGCAAGGGAAAGCAGATGATGCGAAGTCATCGAGTGATGATGCTGCATTGGATGACAGTGCGCCACCCAAATCAGACGATGCTTCTGATCGTGGAGAAGGAGCAGTGATCCCAACAGATAATGAGCTTAAACGTGATTTTAAGCTGAAGGGACTAGAAGAGAATTTGTCAGAGCCAGGTGAATATCGTTTTAATCATTATGTCTATAACGCGAACGAAGCTTGGCGTGATGATGAGGATGAAGCGACGATTTATACGACACCAACTGATGGTTCAACGTTGTTAAAGGATTGGTCATGGACGAAGGAATTCGTATGGGGCTTTACTGAGCAAGAAATTCCGATGAAGGGACAATTATGGGTTCCTGAAGGCGAAGGCCCCTTCCCAATCGTATTTATTATGCATGGTAATCATGTTAGTGAAGAGGATTCCTCGGATGGCTATTCTTATTTAGGTGAGCTGCTCGCTTCTCATGGGATGATTGTTAGCTCGATCGATGCTAACTTCTTAAACTATTCCGTATGGTCTGGAATTGTTGATGATGATCAGCTGCTGCGCTCCTGGTTAATGCTGGCGCATATCGATAAGCTGTATGAAGAAGTCTCTGAGCAACTTCATATCGATTGGGACAATGTTGCGTTGATCGGTCATTCGCGTGGCGGCCAAGCCGCTTCGATGGCGGTGGATGCAAAAAAATGGATTGCTGATGAACCTGTTGTTGAGATATTAGATAAAATCAACATAAAAGCGGTTATAGCGATTGCGCCAACAGACTATATGGTAGATAATAAGCTAGCCAATCTAAGGGATGTAAATTATTTAACGCTACATGGCACGATGGATTCTGATTTAACCGAATCGTTCGGTGAACGACAATATGAACGAACGAAATTTACCGAAGTTGGGCATTTTAAAGCAACAGTTGAACTATATCATGCTAATCATGGGCAGTTTAATACGGTATGGGGAAAATACGATGAGCAATTGCCCGGAGCTCTTGTGCTTAATACAGCAGAGCTTATGAGCGGTGAGGATCAAAGACTTGCGGCGAAGCTGTTTATTCATAGCTTTTTGCGAGCAAGCTTTTTTGGAAATACACGATATGAGGCAGTATTTCAAGACTTTAGAACCATTGGTGAATATTTGCCGCTTACAGGCTATGTCAGTCGATATTATAGCTCGAATACGAAGCTTTGGTACGATTTTGAAGTAGCAGGGCAAGAGGGGCAGCTTGTTAAGTCCGATCCAGATATGATTGTCAAGTCGATTGACTTAAAGGGTCGAAGCGGCGGCGATAAAAAAAATCGTGTATTAGCTGTTACATGGCATCAGCCGGATAGTGTATTGCAATTCCCGCTTACTGCGAAGTCAGCTGCTAGTCCGCAAACTAGAATTGGAGCACTGGTTGTCTCGTTAGCGCGCGCAGAATCATTGTATCTCAATGAGCAAGAGGAAAGCGAGGAGGAAGCCTCTAGCGCGGATACAAACGATACCAATAAGGCAAACAATCATAATAGTGATGACCAAGATAACAACGGGGCCAATGCCGGAGCTTCATCTGATGAAACGGAAGGCACTGAAGAAATGAGCTCGTCGTCAGCCGAGGAAGCACAGAAGCAGAAGGAACCGTATACTGGCTTGCAGCTAAAACTAGAGCTGAAAGCAAAGCAGTGGGGGACAGAGGTTATTGACCTCGAACCGTATTTTCATATTTTACAGCCAGCAGCGCATGATTTTACGAAAATAAAGTGGTTAGAGCAACGAATAAAAAAAGGGAAGTATGATGTAGAAATCGAACCATTATTGCAAACCTATGTTATCCCGATCAATATTATTGAACAGCAGCATCCACGTGATGGTTCATTATTTGCTACTGATATGGAGTCGCTTTCTTTCATATTTAAGGGGGATCAGGGAAGCGTAATCGTTGATACAATCGGATATATCACAGAAGGAGGCACTTATGTCGAATATCGAAGATGATTATGAACAAGAGGTACAGCGTGTTCATGATGTTACAGCCTTAATTAGAAAACGGTTAGATAAGCTGACTGACGAGACAGGTGAAATTAAGTCTGAAATTGTAGATATTAAAAAGAATTTTTGGGATGACGTTACTGTAAACTTTGAGGATGCAGCAGAAACCGCTGAAACCTATGCAAGTATGAAGCAGCAGGCAGAGCTACTATCTGAGCGTGAACGCAGCGGGCGAGTGCTTCAGAACGAGGTCAAGCTGTTGCAAAAGCTAGAGATGACACCGTATTTCGGACGAATTGATGTGACGGAGGACGGAGGCACCTCAGAAACGATATATTTAGGTGTTGGCTCGTTGCTTGACGATGCCAATGAAAATTATCTCGTTTACGATTGGCGTGCACCGATATCTAGTGTTTATTATGATTACGGACCTGGACCTATCACTTATCGAACACCGAACGGCTCAATTAGTGGAGAGATGACATTAAAGCGTCAATATATTATTCGCTACGGAAATTTACTAAGTATGTTCGATACAGGTGTAACGATCGGCGATGAAATACTGCAGGATGTGCTGGGTAAGCATTCAGATGCGCAGATGAAAAGCATCGTTGCTACCATTCAGCAGGAGCAAAATGCGATCATTCGTAATGAGCAAGCGAAGCTATTAATCGTGCAGGGCGCGGCTGGAAGCGGGAAAACATCTGCAGCGCTGCAACGCGTTGCTTATTTGCTCTATCGCTTTAGAGAAGTGCTTACGGCTGAGCAAATCGTACTATTCTCGCCTAATCCAATGTTTAATAGCTATGTGTCCACTGTATTGCCAGAGCTTGGCGAACAAAATATGCAGCAAACAACGTATGCTCAGTACTTAGAGCATCGACTAGGCAAAAGCTATCAGCTAGAGGATCAATTTCAGCAGATGGAATATTGCTTAACTGCTTATGATGATCCGCAATATGAGACTAAAATTGCAAGCATTAAGCTTAAAGGCACGACAGAGTTTATGGACTATATCGATGAGTATATTCATAAGCTGGCTAAGTCTGGCATGATTTTCAAGTCGATTACGTTCCGCGACAAGGTGCTAATCTCCAAAAATGAAATTACGGAAATGTTTTACGAGCTGGATGAATCATTAAGTATTCCAAATCGTCTGCAGCAGCTAACAGGTATACTGCTTAAGAGGCTTACTGCGCTAAGCAAGGAGGAGCAGAAGGAAAGCTGGGTAGATGAGGAAATTGAGCTGCTCGATACAGAACAATATGTTGAGGCATTTTATCAGCTGAAGCAAAAAAATCATTATCGAGAAAATTCGTTTAATGATTTTGATGCAGAGCGCGATTATTTAGCATCTCGAGTGGTACAGGAAAAATTTAAGAAGCTGCGTCGTTACGTTAAGCTGCTGAAATATGTCGATACAGGACGAATATATAGTGCTTTGTTTCAGCAGAAGCAAGCTCCAGCTAGATGTGAGCATTGGGAGCAAATTGCTGAGCTTACGACTGAGGCAATCCTTAATAAGGAAATGCCGTATGAGGATGCGACTCCATACTTGTACTTGAAGGAGCGACTTGAAGGCTTTCATACTAATACATCAGTGAAGTATGTGTTTATTGACGAAGGTCAGGACTATTCACCGTTTCAGCTGCATTACTTAAGACGAATATTCCCACGCTCACGAATGACAATTGTTGGTGATATTAATCAATCTATTTTTGTTCACGCTAGCTTGCAGGAAAATCCAAGTCTCTACGAGAATATATATAACAAGGATGAGATAGAACGCATTACATTGCATCGTAGTTATCGTTCCACGAAGGAAATTGTCGAGTTCACAGCGAAAATGATCCCAGGCGGCGAACAAATTATTCCATTCAATCGTCACGGTAAACAACCGGTCGTTACAACTCTAGCGTCTGAAGCAGAGTACGATAATCATGTAGATGAAATTCTACACCAATGGTTGAGGGAAGGGTATACGTCCATTGCGATCATCTGTAAAACTGCGAAGGAAAGCGAAGGCGTATATGATCGTTACGTGCAGCGCTGGAAAAGACTTCGTCTCATTACGCAGGAAACTGCTACCTTTGAGCAAGGAATTATGGTTATTCCAGCTTATTTGGCGAAAGGCGTAGAATTCGACGCTGTCATCATTTATGACGCAAGCTTCGACAATTATCATCTTGAAAGTGAACGCAAGCTATTCTACACTGCTTGCACGCGTGCGATGCATGAACTTCACTTACTAACTGTAGGTGAGCGTAGTCCATTCTTGAACGATTGAAGTTAGCTTCATGTCAGATTGACGCGCGGAGGTGAAGTGATGAAAAAGTCGTATTGGGGTATTAAACAGCAGGAGCTTTTCCTCTTTAATTGTGGTTCATCACATCACAGCTATCGCTTTATGGGTGCTCATCCCATGCAATGGCGCGGTAAGACAGGCGTGCGATTTGCGGTATGGGCCCCCAATGCTAAAGCAGTTTCTGTTGTGGGTGACTTTCATGGCTGGGACGGCTCTGGCGTACCGCTAGAGCGCGCAGGCGAAACCGGCATATTTGTCGGGTTTATCGAAGGTATCGGTGAAGGTACACTATATAAGTATCGGATTGTATCAGCAGACGATGAGGTTCTGTTGAAAAGTGATCCGTATGCTTTTTTTAGCGAGGTAAGGCCTAATACCGCATCGATCGTGCATGGCTTGTCCAAATTCAAATGGAGTGACCGAAAATGGTATGCGAATGCACAGCCTTCCTATGAGCGTCCATTGCTTATTTATGAGGCACATGCGGGCTCGTGGAAAATAAAAGGCAAGGAAGATTATTATACATACGCTGAGCTAGTGGATATGTTGATTCCTTATGTAGCGGAATGGGGATATACCCATATTGAGTTTTTACCGCTGATGGAGCATCCGCTAGATCAATCATGGGGCTATCAAGTGACGGGATTTTACAGTCCTACAAGTCGATACGGCTCACCAGAGGAGCTAAAGCATTTTATCAATGAGTGTCATCGGCATGGAATCGGCGTCATTTTAGACTGGGTTCCCGGACATTTCTGTAAAGATGCACATGGCTTGCGACGCTTTGATGGCAGCCCGATATATGAAGGTGCAGATTGGAAGCGAGCTGAGTTGCCGTTATGGGGCACATTGAGCTTCGACTATGGAATTAGTGAAGTGCAAAGCTTTCTAATTTCCAATGCAATTTACTGGATTGATCAGTTTCACTTCGACGGCTTGCGCGTTGACGCAGTCGCGACGATGATTGATCTTCATATGGATAAGCCACCTGAGCTGCAAACGTTAAATGCAGAAGGTGGGCATATCAATTTGAATGCAATCGCCTTTTTGAAGAAATTAAATGAAACAATGTTTCATTATTACCCTAACCTACTGATGCTAGCCGAGGATTCCTCCTCCTACGCATCGGTTACGAAGCCGACCTTTATGGGGGGACTTGGCTTCAATTACAAATGGAATATGGGCTGGATGAACGACATGCTGCGTTATATGGCATTATCTCCAGCTGACCGCACCCATCATCATCACTTAATTACGTTTTCAATATGGTACGCTTTCTCGGAAAATTTTGTCTTGCCCTTGTCTCATGACGAGGTTGTTCATGGTAAACGTTCTCTGCTTAATAAAATGTGGGGTAGCTATGAACAAAAATTTGCCCAATTACGGATGTTTTACGGCTACTGGATAACCCATCCAGGTAAGAAGCTGCTGTTTATGGGTGGAGAATGGGGACAATTTGACGAGTGGAAAGATCAAGACATGCTTGACTGGGATGTGCTGCAATATGATTCACATCAAAGTATGCATCAGTATGTTAAAAAGCTTAATCATATGTACCGCAATGAATCGATATTGTGGGAAAATGACTTTCACCCAGAAACCTTTCAATGGATCGACGTTAATAATAACGAGCAATCACAAATTTCCTTCGTACGTAGAAGCGCCTCGGGTATACTGCTCGTTGTCATAAATTTTTCCTGGAATCATTATAATCAATATCGCATTGGAGCACCAGAAAAAGGTATTTACTCACTACTCATGCATAGTAATGAAGTGGAGCATGGTGGTACAACAACCGTTGTGACACGGGAATTTCACAGTGAGGAGATACCGATGCATGGGCAGAATCATAGTATCTCCGTTGAACTTCCGCCGTTCACCTTTATGCTTTTCTCCTTCTCATCGAAGGATAATAATCAACAGGGGGATGATATTGATGGTTCGTAAAGAAATGATTGCAATGCTGCTAGCTGGTGGAGAAGGAAAACGCCTTGGTGTGTTAACGAAGGATTTGGCTAAGCCTGCTGTCTATTTTGGAGGAAAGTATAGGATAATAGATTTTACGTTAAGTAATTGTGTGCATTCTGGCATTGATACAGTAGGCGTATTAACGCAATATCAGCCACTTGAGCTTAATCGTTATCTAGGAATCGGTACGCCGTGGGGACTTGACCGCAGAGATGGCGGTATGACGATATTGCCTCCTTATATGCAGAAGGAAGGCGGCGTTTGGTACAAGGGCACTGCTAATGCCATCTATCAGAATATTTCGTACATTGAGCGCTATGATCCTGAATACGTGCTTGTTATTTCAGGTGATCATATCTATAAGATGGATTATGATCTTATGCTGCAGCACCATAAAAAAACAGGGGCAGACTTAACGATTGCAGGCTTCGAGGTCGAGTGGAAGGACGCGAGTCGCTTTGGCTTAATGCATGTTGATGATGATATGATGATCACAGGTTTTGAGGAAAAGCCTAAAATTCCAACTAGTAATTTAGCATCGATGGGCGTTTATATTTTTAACTGGAAGGCACTAAAAAAATACTTAATTGCTGATGAAGCGAATGCTGGCTCAAGCAATGATTTTGGTAAGGATCTCATTCCTGCGATGATGAATGATGGCTTAAAGCTTTGCTGCTATACATTCGAGGGCTATTGGCGTGATGTAGGTACGATCGACAGCTTATGGGAAGGCAATATGGATTTGCTAGAAGAAAAGCCATCATTAGATTTGAATGATCCGAAATGGCGTATTTACTCCGTTAACCCGAATCAGCCCGCACAATTTATTGGCCAGCAAGCGAAAGTGACATCCAGTCTTGTGTCTGAGGGGTGTTTTATAGAGGGCGAGGTCCATCGTTCCGTACTATTTTACGGTGTAGAAATAGGAGAAGGGTCAGTTGTTCATGAAGCGGTCATCATGCCTAGAGTCAAGATCGGTAAAAACGTGAAAATTTACCGAGCGATTATTGGTGATGGGGCAGTGATTGAGGATAATGCAGTAATTGGAGCACCTGACAGCACAGAAATCATGGTTATCCCTGTAGGCGAGCATGTATTTGCACAGGATCAATTAATGGGGGTGGAATAATGAATAATAATAAAATTTTAGGTGTTGTTAATCTTATTCATGAAACGGATGAGCTAGATAAGCTTACGCAAGGTCGTTGTACAGCGACCGTTCCATTTGGTTCGCGCTATCGATTAATTGATTTTACGTTATCCAATATGGTCAACTCAGGTATACATGAGGTTGGAGTATTTGCCCATAAAAAATATCGCTCCTTAATGGACCATATCGGCAGCGGGAAAAGCTGGGATTTACAGCATCGACAAAGCGGACTATTCGTATTGCCCCCAATTACGGACGATGTGCAGGAGCTTAGCCGAGGAGATCTATTCCACTTCTATCAAAATCGTGATTTCTTCCTTCGTTCTAAGCCTGAATACGTGCTGATTGCTCGTAGTCATATGGTTTGCAATATTGATTATCGTAAAGTGCTTCAATATCATCTCGAGCAAAATGCAGACATCACCGTTGTTTGTCATCAAAGCAGTGAGCCGGTGCTTGGCAAGGCGCGCAAAGTTAGGATGAATGATGACGGAAGAATTGTCGAGATACAGGATTCCTATGGCAGAATGATAAGTGAGTATTCCAACATGGAAATGTATCTGATGAAAAAAGAGCTACTTATGGATCTTGTAGAAACTTCTCTAGCGAAAGGACAAGATCATCTTGTACGTCATGCGATTTTCTCTAAGCTGGATGGGCTAAAGGTATATGGCTATGTGCATAATGGCTTCCTTGCCGTTGTAAATACGATCAATAGCTATTACGGCAACAGCATGAAGCTATTGCAGCCTGAGGTGTGGAGAACGCTATTCCGTGAGCCAGGTCCGATCTATACGAAAGTAAAAGACGGTCCGCCCGCTCGTTATTCCAACGATGCGATCGTTGAACGCTCGATTATCGCCAATGGTTGTGTCATTGAAGGAGAGGTTCGCAACAGTATCCTATTCCGTGGAGTCCATGTACATAAGGGGGCCGTGGTGGAAGATAGTGTAATTATGCAAAATGGTGTTATTTTGCCGAAAAGTGTAGTGAAATGCGCCATATTCGATAAAGATGTTGTCATTGAGGAGAACCAACAGATTAAAGGTGTAAGCTCAGGCCCTTACTTAGCAGGAAAACGTAAGGTGATCTGATATAAATATAGAGAAAATTGATAGGAGGTAGAGAGGATGAATGTTCTGTTTGCAACTTCAGAGGCTGTACCTGTCGCCAAGACTGGTGGTCTCGCAGACGTAGCAGGAGCGCTTCCTAAAGCGTTAGAGGAGCTTGGAGTTCATACTGCTGTGGTCATGCCGAAGTACGGCTTGATCAAGGAGGAGGTACTGCAAAGCTTTACTCAGATTGCCCAGTTTGAGGTGGCTTTTGGCTGGCGCAGTCAATATGTAGGCTTATGGAAAGGGGTAGTAGACGGCGTAACCTACTACTTGATCGACAATGAGTATTATTTCAAACGTGGCGGGCTATATGGCTATGGTGATGACGCTGAGCGCTTTGTTTTCTTTAGTGTAGCCGTGCTAGCTGCTGCTTACTTCTACGAAGAAGAAAAGTTTGATCTCATCCATTGTAATGATTGGCAGACAGGACTAATTCCGTTTCTGCTTAAGCAACGGTTTGCGGATCACGATTTTTGGCGCAATACGAGCAGTGTGTATACGATTCATAATTTAATGTATCAGGGCATCTATGGCATTGAACAAATGAAGGAGCTGCTTGGTGCTGGTGATGAGTGCTTTACGGCGGAAGGACTAGAGTTTTATGGCGATGCAAGCTGCATGAAGGCTGGTGTGCAATTTGCTGATAAATTAACGACGGTCAGTCCGACCTATGCACAGGAAATTCAAACGGCGTATTATGGAGAGCGTATGGATTCTCTATTAAGCTATCGTAGTGAGGATCTGTACGGTATCATCAATGGAATTGATACCGAGCATTATGATCCAATGAAGGATATTCATCTCGTATCGCCTTACCGTCATTCACTCGCTAGAAAGCGTAAAAATAAAACTGATCTGCAAGCTGAAATGTCATTGCCTGTTGACGAAAGCATTCCGCTAATAGGTCTAGTGTCTAGATTAGTAGAGCAAAAGGGTCTTGATCTTGTGATGGAGACATTAGATGAATTGCTATATGAACAACCGGTGCAAATGATTGTGCTAGGTTCAGGTGATGAAAAATATGAGCGCTTCTTCTATGAAGCTTCTCTCCGACATCCTGATAAATTTCGATTCTGGCTTGGCTACAGTGATCGCATGGCTAGTCGCATTTACGGGGGAGCAGATCTATTTTCGATGCCCTCGCGATTTGAGCCTTGCGGCCTAAGTCAGCTGATCTCGCTAAATTATCGTACAGTTCCAATTGTGCGTGAAACAGGTGGCTTAAAGGATACCGTTCTCCCATACAATGAATTTACGTATGAAGGCAATGGCTTTACGTTTACGAACTACAATGCTCATGAATACTTATTTACAGTTAAACGTGCAATTGAATTCTATCAAAATAAAGAGGTATGGCAAAGAATTGTAGATAACGGTTCACGCGTCGATTATAGCTGGAAAAATTCAGCGAAACAGTATAAGTCGCTCTATCAAGGAATTAAGAAATAGGAGAGGGGAATCTTCATGGCTCGTCATCTAGTTGTAGGAAATGGTAAACTGCTTATTAATCTTGATCAACATGGCTTTATACGAGATATTTATTATCCTTATGTTGGTCAGTTAAATCATGTTGGCGGACATTACTGTCGTGTCGGGATTTGGGTGCAGGGAGAGTTTTCTTGGCTTGACCATCCTGAATGGAAGTTTAAGCTTGATTACTTAAATGATTCACTAGTTACTAATGTAGTCGCACAACATGAACGATTAGGTATCCAATTGCAGATTAATGATGGTATCCATCAGCGTGAGTGCATATTTTTGAAGCAGGTTACAATTCGTAATCTTCGCGATGATGTGCGTGAAGTAAGACTATTCTTCCATCAAGACTTAATGATTGAAGGTACAGAGGTCGGTGATACCGCAGTATATTATCCTGGCAATCATACGATTTATCATTATAAACGCTCTAATTATTTTATGTTTAACGGCTTCTCGGATGAAGGCGGCATTAAACAATATTCGACTGGGGTAAAGCGATTCAATACTGCTGAAGGAACGTGGCGCGATGCTGAAGATGGTACACTTATGGGCAATAGCATTGCGCAAGGCTCCGTAGATAGCACGCTAAGCTTTAGCACGACGTTAACAGCAAACTCCAACAAAACGATCTATTATTGGATGTCAATTGGCGCTAACCTAGAAGAGGTTAAGCGACTAGATCAATACGTGAAGGATTCGCATCCTGAGCGTTTATTAAGTCGAGTGGTTGTATACTGGAAGCATTGGCTGCAGCGCGCTGAGTCTGATCTGGGTGACTTACCTGAAGAGGTTAGCAAGCTGTTCAAGCTAAGTCTATTGCTTGTCCGCACACAGATCGATGAGCGTGGGGCAATTACAGCAGCGAATGACACAGATATTCTTCAATATAACCGAGATCATTATAGCTATATGTGGCCGCGTGACGGGGCGTTAGTTGCCGATGCGATGTCACTTGCAGGCTATCAGAGCATGATCGCACCATTTTTCCAATTCTGTGCCAATGGAATTTCCAATGAGGGTTACCTGTATCATAAGTACAACCCAGATGGAACGGTTGGCTCAAGCTGGCATCCGTACATCGTTCAAGGTAGCCAACGATTGCCGATTCAAGAGGATGAGACGGCACTAGTGTTATTTGCGTTATGGCAGGATTATTCTCGACACCAAGTAATCGAGCTGCCGCAAAGTCTATACTCTAAGCTAATTCGCAAGGCAGCTAACTTTTTAAGCAGCTTTATCGAGCCAGAGCTTGACTTGCCTAAGCCAAGCTACGACCTGTGGGAAGAACGCTTTGGGATCTGGACGTATACGGTTGCCAGCGTATATGGCGGCTTGATGGCGGCAGCGTACTTTACGGATTTGTTTGGTGATTATGAGCGCAGTGATCATTATCGTGAAACGGCAGAACGAATCAAGCAAGGGATGCTGAAGCATTTATGGGATGAGGAAGCGGGACGATTTGCACGTGGACTTATTCAGAAGGATGGCGTATGGGTGAAGGATATGACGCTAGAAAGTAGTATGTTTGGCGTACTAGACTTCGGCGTATTGCCAGTTGATGATGAGCGTGTGCAGAAGACGATGCTGTCGATTAAGCATGGACTGCAGGTGAAGACGGAGGTTGGTGGTATTGCGCGTTATCGTAATGACTATTACTTCCAGCAAACCGGTGATATCGATCGTATTCCAGGTAACCCGTGGATTATATGTACATTGTGGGTAGCTAATTTTGAGATCGATTCTGCTAAATCATTGGTTGAGCTTGAAAGCCCTAGAAAAACGTTAGAGTGGGTGGCTAAACATGCGTTGCCGAGTGGAATATTACCTGAGCAGCTTAATCCATTTGACGGCAGTCCGCTGTCCGTAGCGCCGCTTACGTGGTCTCATGCAACGGTTGTACAATCGGTTTGTAAATATGCCGCGAAGTACAAAGAGCTGAAGGGTTAGCAATCATATTTAAATTAATAAAGGATGCTTGGATCGTCAGTGGCGTTCCTTGCATCCTTTTATTATGAGGAAGATAATTGAGCGGGATCCAGCTTAATCCCATCTAAAAACTGGCGAATATTCTTTTGACGGTTTTCTGCAACCCGTTTGCTGCCATTACCGATATGAATGTTGGACGAGGAGGAGCTCGTAATAATATTCACACTACCTACCTCGATCGTTGGTAGAGGAGGAGGTAATGGTGCAAGCTTGCCGTACATCTCATGTACGACCTTCCCATCTGGTAGCCATTGATACAGTGGTGGCAGCTCGTAGCAGAACATTGGATAGCTTGCAAAATAAGGCTCATCAAAGCCATATATCGCCTTGCTGCGTTGAATAGAGATCCCTTGCTTGTATTGATAAGTATTGTCTCGATCTCCTACTTGAATAATCGAGCTAGTGGAGTTATTAACGACGTTTAGTCGCTGAAGTGATACGAGCGTTTCTTTGCTCACTATGGTTAACTCCTCTAGACAATTGTGGGAAAGGTCCGATTTGAATGCTGTCAGGCACATCCTCGGAAATCGCGTATAGTATGACTTGATCATTATCCCCGATTTGAAAGGTTGAGCTTGACGAAACAGCGATAATATCGATGTTACCAACCTTTAAATTCTGCTGTTGAATATAAATGTTCATCTTATTGCTCCTCCTTCGTTCGACTCAATTGATAAATATATTGGTCGATTGCCCCTTCAATATCTCCTCGTGTCAATGAGAGCACCTGCTGAATTAGTTGCTCTGAGCTGGCATCATTATGCTTTGCCAGCTGATCATTCATATAATGCTGTACCCTTGCAGGCAACTGGCGAGCGATATCTTCGAGAATTAGCATATTATGTCCCTCGTCTACTTCTACATGATGTAAAGAGCCTTGTCTTTGAATATATCCCCTAAAGCGTTCATTTAGTTCGTTCTGCAGCATTTCTAAGCAGCAGTCTATTATATATTGTATCGCGAGCTCCGATCTACTTCCGTGCAGTTGACTCTCGCTTCCATTGGTAGGGGGCTGTTGATTCAGCTTTTCTGGTGCATCATGGTGGAATTGCTCCTCGTTATCTCTAGGCATGAGAGAAGAGTTTTGAAATTTCTGCTGTATTTCACTCATCTTCGAATTAGGCTTGCTGCTATATTTGCCGAGATAAGGGGCTTGCGCTTGAGAATTTGGATAAGGCCCATTGACAGGATTTTGCTTACCATTAAACATAGGAGCATTGACAGCTCCGTTTTCCTGCTGCTGCTTCATCATAATATCTTCAATCATCATTGGTAATTGCTCAGGGTTGCTCGTAGACAGACCAATTTGCAGCGAGCCTTCTAGCGTATCGACCTTTAATTGATCAAAATGATATTCAATTTTATCGACATGAATGGTCGGTGCCGACTGCTGCTCTCTTGTATTCTCTTGTTGTCTTAGCAGCTGAAGCTCTTGCTGTAGTTGTTCGATCAAATCCTGTTGCTCTTGTAGACGTTGCTCTACACGAAAAGCCCAGTGCTGCCAAGCATTTAAGTGCGTGTTAGAAGGTGGATCAGAATTGTACATAGTGATCAATGCCCTTCTTTTTGAAATTAGGTTGGGTTAGGTAGTGGCACAAGGGTTGGAAAGAAAAAATCTCCCTGGCCTTGATCAATCATTGTGCTCAGTGGTGCTTGCTCATTTGAATAGGACGTTGCATTAACGCCACCTGATGTTCCGATTTGTAGCATGGAGCTGTTATTAATGGCTTCAATTCGCAGGCTTCCAATATAGATATGCTGCTGTACATGGATATTCATTACGATGCTGCTCCTCCAAGGTTACTAATTAGCTCGTTATCCAAGGAATTTGTTGCGCTTGCACCTGTATTGGAGTTAGCTAGACTGCCCGTTAGGAAGGAACCTGCTCCTGCAAATGTTTTGGATGCACTACTCGGTGTGACTGCTAACGCATCGCCAAATTGTACGACTCCCCCTGAACCATTGCTGACGATGTTTACAAATCCTACAAAGGCTGGCATAGCTTCACCTGCTTTCATTTCATACCTTTTACTGTAGTCTATGCAGCATTCGCCTAGACGTGACACGAAAACCGTTATAGTAGCCTACCAGAGACTTGCAGCATATGCTGTATTAACGGAGAACGAGCTAAGCGTTCGGTGAATATATAACGAAATAGGTGAGAGTATGAGTATGAATAGATGGTCAGATATTGAGAAATGGTTAAACGCCACTAATTTTGAAAAAGGAATGGAGGCATTCAAGGACATTCCTGTCGTTGAGCAGTTTTTTCGCAGCCTATCCCAATCGACGAAGGATAAGCGTCAAGCTAACGAAGGTAAAAACTATCGTTTTAAGGAAGGTAAAGAATTTATAGATCTTTTATATAGCTTGCCGATGGATTGCAATGTAGATGAGCTAAAGCTCTTTTTACGTGAGGACTATGTGCGGATTGAAGGCTTGCCTGATGAGGGGATTGAGATGATTAAGCTTCCTAAGCTGGTAAAGGCAAAGTATTGTAGAGCGAAAATTGTCGATCAGGAGCTGCAAATTCGACTTGAAAAGCGTCCTCGGCCGAGAAAATTTTTCGAGCATTACATTCAAACTAGCTAATATAGTGATGATTTAGTATAATGACAAGTGATTAGATATGTGACGTGAAGGAGTGTCCACCTTGTCTGCAGTAGATGTTAGCGATGTTTCAGCAGGTTTTTTTATTTTTGCTGTCGTATTTATATTACTCGTTTTTGGTTTACTAAGCTTAGGTATATTAAAAATGTTTCAGCAGCGTTATCGTGTAGGTTGGCTAAGCTTTGCTGGAGCAGTGGTTAGTTCTGTTATTTTTGTCATTTTGCTAAATACATGGTATCTGTAGTTGGAGGCAGCACATGAATTTGACAGCAGTGTGGTTTGTTATTAATATTTTTTTCGTGATATCCTTTATTGTAACGTTATTTGTACAGCGTTCTTATTCAGCTGCAGCACTGGAGCGCTCCAACCCTGGAAAGATTAGTAGGCTGAAAGTCTGGCGAAATCTATTGGTTATCGTTACGATAATATTATTTATTGCAATGAGCGGCGCGTTTTTGACCAATATGCGGATTAATGGATAGACTACGAATAGTTTGGAGGAATGTACATGCAAACGATTGAAGAAATCGTCTCGCTCATGTCTTCCAGTGGGTTAAGAGTAACCGATCAAAGAAGAACGTTGGCGAAGCTATTTTCAGAAACAAATGGCTATCTGTCTCCCAAGGATGTATATGAATACATGGGGAAATCCTACACTGGATTAAGCTTTGACACGGTATATCGCAATTTGCGCGTAATGGAAGAGCTTGGCGTGCTGGAGCAGGTAATGTTTGAAGAAGGAGTAAAGTTTAAGCTGCATTGTCGAGAGCATGATCATCATCATCATATGATCTGCCTAGGCTGTGGTAAAACGTATCCGATTAAGTTTTGTCCGATGGATCAAACGGAGGTGCCTTCTGATTTTAAGGTGCTTCGTCATAAATTTGAAGTTTTCGGCCATTGTCAAAGCTGTGCTGAAGAAGAAGGACTGCAAGAACGGTGAACAAGACAACGAATTCTCGTTCCTCCAGCTGGATGAAAAGAGCAGCGAAAGCGCCGATTTATTTTTACCGAGGCGTCATTTCTCCGCATTTGCCGCCGACCTGTCGGTTTTACCCAACATGCTCTGCCTATGGATTAGAGGCGATTGATAAGCATGGTGTGTTTCGAGGGAGCTGGTTGACGGTGAAGCGTATATGCAAATGCCATCCCTTTCATCCTGGCGGCGTAGATTTTGTGCCTGAGCCGAAGCAAAAGCATAAAGTGAAACATAAGTAAGTGGAGCTGCTGGTGTCTTTTATGCTAGCTTAGGCTGTTGCCCTTGACTTTGCCAAGCAGTTTTTTTATATTAAGTATTATATATGCGCCAATGAAGAGATGAGTACATTAGCAAGCTATTGTAGAGAGCACGACGCGTGGTGGAAGTCGGCATAGGGAGCTAATGGAAGATGGTCTTGGAGGCACTTTTTTCGAGCAGATGATAGTGCATCTGTAAGGGGAAAGCGTATGTCTGCGTTAAAGATGGCCTTCAGGCGCAATGAGCAAGTTTATTCTGTAAATTTTCAGAATGACTTGGAATTTGGGTGGTACCACGTGAGTTAACCTCTCGTCCCATGTTGGACGGGGGTTTTTTGTTTTTAAATATGTTTAGGAGGGAAAGTTATGGAGAACAAAACGTTTTACATTACAACACCAATTTATTATCCAAGCGATAAGCTGCATATCGGACACGCGTATACAACAGTAGCTGGAGATGCAATGGCTCGCTACAAGCGCTTAAGAGGCTATGACGTGTGGTATTTGACAGGTACGGATGAGCATGGTCAAAAAATTGAGCGTAAGGCACAAGAGAAAGGTCAAACTCCAATCCAATTTGTTGATGAAATCGTGCATGGCATTCAAGCGTTATGGAAAAAGCTTGAAATCTCCAACGATGATTTTATCCGCACGACGGAAGAACGTCATAAAGTTGTTGTTCAAAAAATCTTTCAACGCTTGCTAGAGCAAGATGATATTTATAAAGGAACATATGAAGGCTGGTACTGTACACCGTGCGAATCATTTTTCCTAGAGCGTCAGTTGCAGGATGGCAATTGTCCGGACTGTGGACGTCCAGTTGAGCTAGTTAAGGAAGAAAGCTATTTCTTCAGAATGAGCAAATACGCGGATCGTTTGCTGCAATATTATGATGCTAACCCAGAGTTTATTCAACCTGAATCTCGTCGTAATGAAATGATCAACAACTTTATTAAGCCAGGATTAGAGGATTTGGCAGTATCCCGTACAACGTTTGACTGGGGAATTAAGGTTCCTGGTGATCCTAAGCATGTCATTTATGTATGGATCGATGCGTTGACGAACTATATTACAGCAATTGGCTATGGTGATGAGCAGAAGCAAGCGATGTTTGAAAAATATTGGGCTGCAGATGTTCATCTTGTTGGTAAAGAGATTGTTCGCTTCCATACGATTTATTGGCCGATTATGCTAATGGCATTGGATTTACCGCTGCCGAAAAAGGTATTTGCACACGGCTGGCTATTGACGAAGGAAGGGAAAATGTCTAAGTCCAAAGGTACAGTTGTTGACCCAGTTGTACTAATTGATCGTTATGGACTAGATGCGTTGCGTTATTATTTGCTTCGCGAGGTTCCATTCGGAGCTGACGGCGCATTTACGCCAGAAAACTTCGTTGAGCGTATTAACTTTGATTTAGCGAACGACTTAGGTAACTTGCTAAATCGTACAGTTGCGATGATCGACAAATACTTTGACGGATTAATTCCAACTGAGCATATCGTAGCGACTGAGTTTGACGCTGAGCTAGAGCGTGTCGCAGCTCACACATTGCAGCAAGTAGAAGCAGCAATGGAGAAAATGGAGTTCTCCGTAGCATTAACTGCGATCTGGCAATTTGTTAGTCGTACCAATAAATATATCGACGAAACTCAGCCGTGGAGCTTGTCTAAGGATGAGAGCAACCGTGGTCAGCTGGCATCCGTAATGAATCACCTAGCTGAATCACTACGCTCGATCAGTATTCTACTGCAGCCATTCTTAACTCATGCGCCTGAGCAAATTTGGCAGCAGCTAGGCTTGAAGCAAGGTGAAGCAACAGCTTGGGATAGCATCGGCAAGTATAATGTTATTGCTGAGCTTACAAGAGTAGCGAAGGCTGCACCGATCTTCCCACGCCTTGATTTGGAGCAAGAGGTTGCCTATATTGCAGAATCGATGAGCGGTGGTAAAAAGCCACAAGCACAAGAGGAGCCACCAACTGACTTAAAGCCGGAAATTGGCATCGATGATTTCTCAAAAGTAGAGCTTAGAGTTGCACAGGTTATCTCCGTCGAGCCAATTCCTAAAGCAGATAAGCTATTAAAGCTGCAGCTTGATCTTGGCTATGAGCACCGTCAAGTCGTATCTGGTATCGCTAAATTCTACAAGCCAGAGGACCTAGTTGGCAAAAAAGTCATTTGCGTAACTAACCTTAAGCCTGTTAAGCTACGTGGAGAGCTGTCTCAAGGAATGATCCTAGCCGCGTCCAAGGACGACCAGCTAACCCTCGCGACAGTGCCTGACAGCATGCCTAACGGTGCGATTGTGAAGTAAGGTAGTGCCTCGATAAATATAATGAATAAGGGTTGTTTAGCTGTCAGTAGTTAATGCTGACCGACTAAACAACCCTTTTTGTAGTGAAGATGTGCGGAGAAACAGAGCTTGTAGAACTAATTAGACTGCCGGAGCGCAGATGAGCTTGCTATCCCTGAGCCTTTAGATAGTACGTTCAAGCTTAATCTCACATTCAGTTGTATTAGCAGTAAAATACTCAATATAATTTACAGAGCCATCAAACTTTAAAAACGCTTCATATCGTATACGTATAGGAGGTAAAGTAATATAATCAAGGACCTGTTCCTTAGGTACCCATTTACAATCGCTCGTTTCATCAGAAGTAGCTAATTCACCGCCAACAGCTTTACATAGAAAATCGAACATCACCTTCGTCGGAACATCAGTTACTCCGTCATACCATTTATGTATAGCAGTATTCGAGATAACATTCACTAATTGAATAACAGTGGCATCAATACCACTTTCCTCTTTAATTTCTCGAAGAACACCATCAATCAAATTCTCTCCAGCCTCAGTGATCCCGCCAGGAAACACCCAACCATCATCATGCGCCTTTACTAGAAGAACATTACCTTTCCCATCTTCAACAATTCCACCTGCCGAAACAATATGAGTTGGAAACGCCATCTCACAACCTCCTAGTTCAACTAAAATTAGTAGTTACATTTAAGGGTACAGTAATGACACACTCTCTATTTTATTTCTTATGACATTTAGACGTAATCAAACCAATGTATGTTTCATACTAACAGAAATGGTAAGAACTAATATGGTGAGGTTTAGCGATAGAATAGAGCCCAAGAACCGCACCAGCGAGGACGAAGCCTATGAGTACCGCATCAGCGAAGGGACAGCACGTTCTGAAAAACGAAGTGTGTCGCCTTGAAACCGAGCTACCACAATTAAATACAATCAGGTAGCTCGGTTTAAACGCGATCTGGAAGAACGTACTGCCCCGAAGCGCTGCAAAAAGCTTCACATCGAAGCGCAGCAAGAGGCTCCATCTCTGAGCGGTCCTGTAGCGCAGCAAGAGGCTCCGTCTCGATGCGCAGCAAGAGTCTCTGTCTCGAAGCGAGGAATAGAGCCTACAAGAAGCATACCTCGAGGAATTGAGCAAGAACAACTGCACCAGCGAGGGACGGAGCGTTTCGGGAACACACACCAGCGAGGACGAAGCCTATGAGTACCGCATCAGCGAAGGGACAGCACGTTCTGAAAAACGAAGTGTGTCGCCTTGAAACCGAGCTACCACAAAATAAATTCAATCAGGTAGCTCGGTTTAAACGCGATCTGGAAGAACGTACTGCCCCGAAGCGCTGCAAAAAGCTTCACATCGAAGCGCAGCAAGAGGCTCCATCCCGATGCGCAGCAAATGTTCTATTCCGAGCCCATTAATAGTTGACATTACGATTAAGAACTAATATAATAAAAATCGTAATAGTAATGATTACAATTAATAAAAAGATAGAAGAAAAGAGTGGAGCATCGGAATGAAGAAAAAATTATTATTAGTTTTGCTTGCAGTAATGCTAGTTTTGAGCGCTTGTGGCAACAATGATAAGAAGGACTCAAAAAGTAATAGTGGTAGCAACGATTCTGCCCTACTTAACGTAGTTACTAGCTTTTATCCAATCTACTATATGACAAAGCAAATTGGTGGAGAACAAGTAAATGTAGTAAATTTAATTGCTACTGGTGTAGAACCACATGATTGGACACCAAAAAGTAAGGATTTACTGACGGCATCAGATGCGGATCTTTTACTATATCATGGTGTAGGACTTGAAACATGGATTGATAATTTTGTAAATGGTCTAGAGAAAGACAGTGGTGTTGTTATTAAGCAAGTTAGTGATGGGATTAAGCTGATCGACAGTGACGAAGAAGAGCATGAGCATGATGCGGAGGATGAAGCGCATGATCATGATCACGACCACGATGCTGAGGGTGATGATCATGACCATGATGCAGAAGATGATGGACATAATCATAGCCATGACATCGATCCACATACTTGGGTTTCGCCAAAATCTGCACGAATTATTGCTGCTAACATTAAAGATAGCCTAATCGAGGTTGATCCTGACAATAAATCGGTCTATGAAAGTAACTATGAAGTGCTAGAGCAAAAGCTTAAGGCTATTGATGAGCAATATGAGCAGCAGCTTGCCAATGTACCGCTACGTACAATTGTTGTTTCACATCAATCTTTTGGCTATGTTGCGCGTGATTATAATCTAGAGCAGATTGCAATTATGGGCTTGTCACCAAGTGCAGAGCCGAGAGCACAAGATATCAAAAACATCTCAAATCTCGTTAAGGATAGAGGAGTAAAGGTTATCTTTTTCGAGGAGCTTGTATCCGATAAGCTAGCGAAAATGCTTGCTAGTGAAGCGAAGGTTGAGACGAATGTGATTTATTCGCTTGAAGGCTTAACAACAAAGCAGGAGCAAGCCGAAGAAGATTATTTGACACTTATGGAACGAAACTTGCAAAATCTAGTTGAAGCATTACAATAGAAATAATGGAATTGGCTGCAGAGCTTGTAATGATGCAAGTTCAATAAGCTAGACGTTTAGCAACAAGAAGCTTGGATGGCGCAGAAATTTGCTGATAGCAACGTATGTACGTTACGTGTGCATTGGCTGATTTCCCCATTCAAGCTTCGATGCCGATTATGCATACTGCTAACTGCGCTAAGGCTTATTGAACAACTCAAGCTCTGTTTTGCTGTGAAGGGGGAAAAGTATGAGTATAGGAACAGCAGATTGTCATCGAGACGTAATAACAGTGGACTCGGTCTCGTTCTCCTATCAGCAAAAAAATGTTCTTAGCAATGTTAGCTTCAACGTTAAGGAGCGCGACTTTATCGGCTTAATCGGCACAAATGGGGCTGGTAAAACAACGATGCTAAGAATGATTGTTGGTCTGCTAAAGCCGACATCGGGAGAAATTAGGATATTTGGTGAGCCTATTTCACAGTTTAAGGAATGGAATAGAATTGGCTATGTCCCTCAAAAAAATGCATTGAATCCGCTCTTTCCTGCAACGGTGAAGGAGGTTGTATTGTCTGGACTAGTTGGTAAACGGAAATGGTTTGGTGCACATTCTCGTGAGGATTATAACAAATGCGACGACGCATTAATGGCGATGGGCGTAGAGGATTTGGCTGATAAGCGAATCGGACAGCTTTCAGGTGGTCAGCAGCAACGCGTGTTTCTAGCAAGAGCACTTATTAACAATCCATCCCTATTAATTTTAGATGAGCCAACTGTCGGGATTGATCACGAGACGCAGGAAAGCTTCTTTCATATGATTAAGCATATGCACCAGCATCACAATATGACGTTTCTAATGGTTTCGCATGATATGGAAATGATAAAAGGATATTTGGGTGAGCAGCCAGCTTCAACAGCTGGGAAGCTAAACTTCTATATACGCCATTCACACGAAACTCAGGATTGCGTTGAGCAAAATCTGGCGCATAGCCTGAAGCATCTACGGGCTCAAATGGCAAGCGCGAAGGAAGGGAAATAGTGTGGATATAATTTTTAGTGGATTTTTTCAACGCGCACTTTTAGGTGGCGTCATGATCGGAATTACTGCACCGTTGATCGGTATCTTTTTAGTGCTGCGTAGATTGTCAATGATCGGTGATACTTTAAGTCATGCTGCAATTGCAGGGGTTGCATTGGGCTTTGTTATTGGTGATTTTCCAATAATATTTGGTTTATTGTTCTCATTATTAGCTTCTTTTGCAATTGAAAAATTACGTAAGTCCTACAAGTCCTATGCTGAGCTATCGTTAGCGATTATTATGTCGGGAAGTATCGCACTTGCTTCAATCTTTTTTACATTGGGTAGAGATTTAAGTATGGATGCCAATAGCTTCCTGTTCGGTTTTATTTATACGTTGACGGCTACTGATTTATGGGCAATGTTTGCAGTTACTGTGGCTGTATTAATAATTGTTGGCAGACATTTGCACGGGTTGTTTTTAATAACCTTCGATGAAGAAGCAGCGTCTGTGAGCGGCTTGCCTGTGAGCTATTACAATGTTATGATCAGCGTATTAACAGCACTCGTCATTAGTATTTCGATAAAAATTGTTGGAGGCTTACTTGTTTCAGCCTTATTAACGATTCCTGCCGCATGCAGTCTTTTGCTTGCTAGAAGCTTTAAGCAAAGTATTATTACAGTTGTTATTGTAGGAGAATTAGCGGTAATTGCTGGTTTATTAATTGCGGGTGTGTGGAATTTAGCAGCGGGAGGTACAATTGTGCTAGTTCTCATTGCCATGCTGCTGCTTATTTTATTAGGAAGAAATATCGTTTCGCGGGTAGCATAAAACCACAATGAGGTGATGTAGTGAACGACATTACGATATGGGTTGCTTTAGCAGCGGGCTTTGCTTCATTTATTTCGCCCTGCTGCTTACCGCTTTACCCATCATATTTATCTTATATAACTGGTATTTCGGTATCTGAAATTACGAATTCGGAAATAAAAGGAAGAAATCGTTGGTTGATGTTAAGTCATACCTTCTTTTTTCTTTTAGGATTTAGTACGATTTACTACGGTCTTGGATATGGAGCAAATGCATTTAGTGAATTTTTTTACGAATATAGCGGTTTAATTCGTCGGCTTTCTGCAATATTAATCGTGCTTATGGGTTTGTTTCTAGTAGGGATTTTTCAGCCGAAGCTGCTAATGAAGGATACTCGTTTTAATCTCATCCCGAAAAAAAGCAGCTACCTTGGCTCTTACATATTTGGACTTGGATTTTCTGCAGGCTGGACACCTTGTATGGGACCGGCACTTACTGCGATTATCGGATTGGCAGCAGCAAAGTCAGGCACATGGTTTTCATTAACGACGGCATATGCAATTGGCTTCGCAATTCCGTTTTTCTTAATGGCGTTTTTCCTTGGTTCATCACGCTGGATATTGAAATATTCCGAACGTGTGATGAAGGTAGGAGGAGTTGTTATGATCTTAATGGGGTTCTTACTATTTACAGATCAAATGACGAAAATTACAGTATGGCTTAACATGATTACACCTGATTGGTTGAAGTTCTAGCCACCTAATTACTGCCATTTAAAGTGCTGTGAAAAGTTGCAGAATGAAGTCAAAAAAGTGTATGATAGATCAAGTGACACCAAAGTAACGGTGATGAAGCAATGATAGGAGGTTCTTCAATGCCGACTCCGAGCATGGAAGACTACTTGGAACGAATTTATAAACTTATGGAAGAAAAAGGGTACGCACGCGTATCTGATATTGCTGAAGGCTTGTCTGTCCATCCTTCCTCAGTAACGAAAATGATTCAAAAGCTTGATAAGGACAGCTACTTAATTTATGAAAAGTATCGTGGACTAATCTTGACACCTAAAGGGAAAAAGATGGGCAAGCGTTTGATGGAGCGGCATCAATTGCTAGAAGCTTTTTTGAATACGATCGGTGTACAAGCTGAAAATATATATCATGACGTGGAGGGGATCGAGCATCATTTGAGCTCGGACTCTATTACTTGTATTGAAGCGTTAGTAGAATATTTTCGTAGAGACGCATCACGAATGGAACAGCTACAGCAGGTTAGAAAAGAAATGGAATCGGAAGACTAAGTCCAATGCAAAAAGCCAATATGGAGAACTTACAAGGCGTGGCGCCGAGCGTTCTCTATATTGGCTTTTATTGTTCTTACTAACTGCTAGTATTAATGATAACGAGGTGTATCGTTATCATCTCTGCCGCCTTCAATCACTTTAAATGGTACTGTTTTTGAGCGTGGACGTTCCTTTTTTGCTTTGTTAGTCTTAGCAGCTGCTGTTCGGTAGCTGCGATTGGTGCGCTGCCCCTTACTTAAAAAGGCAGGCGGCTTTTTGTACCAATAAAAAATTAGCCCAAAAACAACAACAGGAATAATAATCGTCATTGGGGACTCCTTAAAAGCAAATGAGACACCAACAATGACAAGTACTAGAATAAGATAGGGAACCCAATTTCCTGGTTTCATGCTGCGCTGCTCCTTTCTAAATTACGAGTTTACAGATGCACCGTTAGCGTATTGTTTTTCTAGTTCTAGCATACGATTAAAGGAGGCAATTGATACTTCAACTTGCTCATTATTCGGTTCCTTTGTCGTAAGCAACTGTAACCAGAGACCAGGATAGCCTAAAAAGCGTAGTCCAGGAATATCACGTACAGCATTCGTTAAACGTAGCACTTCATAAGATACGCCTAACACTACTGGTAATAGCAAAATACGAATATAAATTCTTTCCCAAATTGAATCCCATGTAAACATGGAGTAGATAACAACACCAACAATGACAGTAAAGACAATAAAGCTAGAGCCGCAACGATAATGTAAGCGACTAAAACGTTGTACATTCTCAACTGTTAGATCTACACCCGCTTCATAAGCAGATATCACTTTATGTTCAGCGCCATGGTATTGGAACAAACGTTTTATGATTGGAGTTAACGTCATCAGATATAAATAAACCAATAAGAAAATAATTTTAATAAGGCCTTCCAGCAAGTTGTGCAGAATTGTGTTATCAAACATTTGACCAAACAACAATTCTTCAGCAGCAGCTGGTGCAGCTGTAAAGATTAGCTTACCGAAAATAAAGGACAGTACACCGATAACAGCTACACTAAGCACCATCGATAGACTAAATTTACCTTCTTTTTTCTTCGCTTTTTCTAATTCCTTAGCGCGTTCCTCTTCAGTCATGTCGTCCATTTCATCCTCGGCATATTTGTCTGCTGAGAAGTTAAGATGGACAGAGCCTTTAGCACTCGATTCTACAATTCCCACTACTCCACGAACTAAAGGAATTTTTTTCAACGTTTGTACCCAAGGAATACTTTTTTTCGGCACTTCTAGGTATTCAATTTCATTATTTTTACGACGAACTGCTGTGACGTTTACATATTTACCTGCAAACATAACGCCTTCAATTACTGCTTGTCCGCCATAAATACTAGGTGTTTTGTCTGACAAGAAAAGGTCTCCTTCCTAAGTTAACAATATAGTACTATTGTACTTTATTTTCTATCCGATTGCCACCTGATAGCGGATAAGCCTAAGTGGAATCGTTCATACTATTGGTAGTATTCTGTTAGTGAAGGGAGTTTTGATATGCGCAGTAGTATATTTCGCAATTTAAAGCAAACAGGGGTTACAAAGCCGATTCCTTATGCATTAAGCCTTGGTTTTTTTGCCGGCTTAATTTGGGGAGGTTTGCGCTTGCTGTCTTATTTCCTTCATTTTACGTATGAGCCAGCTTCATTTTTGATACGCGGCTGGTTAACGGAAGAAGCGGCAATTGGCGCGTTTGGGCATATTACAGGAACGATTAGCTTTATTATTTTCTCGATGATCGCTTCCTTTTTATATCTGTGGTTCTTTCGCACGCTGGAGGGGCCATGGCCAGGCATATGGTACGGAATTGGCTGGTGGGGGATATTGTATGGCTTAGGTCCGCTATTTGGCTTTACTAGGCTATCTCTCGATGTGACGTTTACATTAGCTGCAACAGATTTTTGCTTTTTTGTACTATGGGGGTTATTTATCGGATATTCCATCGCATTTGAATTTACCGATGAGGCGTCAAGAGAGCCGGCAACCTCGCATTAACTGTAACTTAGACTTCTCAAATACCCTCTATTTGTGGTAAAATGTCAAAGGCTCATTGTGTGGGCTCATTTGTCGCAGGTTGGAGGTGCAAGTCTTGCATCGAATAAAAGTATTAAATGGTCCGAATTTAAATATGCTTGGAATTCGTGAGCCAGGAGTTTATGGAAGTCAGTCATTGTCGGCAATTGAAGCTAATTTGACTAAAAAGGCAGAAGAGCTTGGTGTGGAGCTGAATTTTTTTCAAACCAATCATGAAGGTGAGATGATTGATTCAATCCATGCTTGTTACGGTCAAGTAGAAGGGATCATTATTAATCCTGGTGCTTGGACGCATTATAGCTATGCCATTCGAGATGCATTATCTGCTGTATCATTGCCAGTCGTCGAGGTTCATCTGTCGAACATACATAAGCGTGAAGAATTTCGACATCATTCTGTTGTAGCACCAATCGCTGTTGGGCAAATAGCTGGCTTTGGAGCGTTTGGTTATGAACTAGCACTGCTTGCATTGCTAGAGCATTTAGAACAGAAATAAGCTTGGTTTTATGATGTGAGGTACCCTTAATGCCATTGAAAGCGAGGGAATATGATGACCAATGTAAGAATTGAAAAGCTTCGTCAATTGCTAGTAAGTAATGGACTGGATGGGATCATTATTGATAGCGCGGTCAATCGTCGCTATTTGAGTGGCTTTCAAGGCTCGGCAGGTACGCTGCTTATTACGAACGAAGCAAGTTATTTGCTAACAGATTTTCGTTATAAGACACAGGCAGCAGCTCAGGCATCAGGTTTTGAGGTTATCATCTATGCTTCGCATCCTTTAGACGACATTAAGTCATTGCTAACTAAGCATGGTGTAGCAAAGCTTGGATTTGAAGGAGATATTGTTTCGTTTGCACAGTTTAAACGTTACGAGTCTGTGTTAAGTAACGCAGAGCTAGTAAATACCTCAGGGATCGTTGAGCAAATCCGTCAAATTAAGGACGGATTGGAATTACAAATTATCCAAGAGGCAGCTAAGCTTGCTGACGATGCATTCACTCATATTTTAAATTTCATTAAGCCAGGCGTACGAGAGCTAGATATTGCATTAGAGCTTGAAACGTATATGCGTAAGCATGGCGCAACCAGCACTTCCTTCGAAACGATTGTTGCGTCGGGTGAACGTTCCGCGTTACCACATGGTGTAGCTAGTGAACGAGTGATTGGTCAAAATGAATTTGTGAAAATGGATTACGGCGCTTATTATAAAGGATATTGCTCTGATATTACGCGCACCGTGTTTGTGGGTAAGCCAACAGATAAGCATTTGGAGATTTATAATATTGTGCTAGAAGCTCAGCTTCATGGATTAAAGCATATTAAAGCAGGAATGTCTGGACTTGATGCAGATGCATTATGTCGCGATGTGATTGCTGGATATGGTTACGGCGAGCAGTTTGGTCATGGTACTGGACATGGTATCGGAATGGAAATCCACGAAGCGCCAAGACTGTCTCGTTTAAGTGATACATTGTTAACACCCGGAATGACGGTTACTGTAGAACCTGGTATTTATATCCCTGATTTTGGTGGAGTAAGAATCGAGGATGATATCGTAATAACGGAATCCGGAAATCAAATATTAACCTCATCACCAAAGGAATTAATTCTTTTGTGATTGAGATCAAAATTCAGGAGGGAATCATTTATGATTTCAGTAAACGATTTTAAAACAGGTTTAACGATTGAATTTGATGGCGATATTTTCACAGTGTTGGAATTCCAACACGTTAAGCCTGGTAAAGGTGCAGCATTCGTGCGTACGAAGCTTAAAAATCTTCGCAATGGTAACACAGTTGAGAAAAACTTCCGTGCTGGTGAAACAATGAGCCGTGCGATGATCGAAAACCGTGAAGTACAATATCTATATGCTGCTGGTAACGATCACTCGTTCATGGATAACGAAACTTATGATCAATTCACATTGACAAGTGATCAATTGAAGTGGGAGCTTAACTTCCTAAAAGAAAATATGAACGTTAACATCTCTAGTTATCAAGGTGAAATTCTTGGAATTCAATTACCTACAACTGTAGAGCTTAAAGTAGTTGAGACAGAGCCAGGCGTAAAAGGTAATACAGCGCAAGGTGCTACAAAAAGCGCTAAATTAGAAACAGGTCATACTGTACAAGTTCCACTATTTATCAACGAAGGCGATGTATTGATTATTGATACACGTGAAGGAAAATATAGTTCTCGTGCTTAATAATGCGGGAAAAGGGGAGTAATTCCCTACTATAAAAAAGTTGTAATGAAAAGACAATTGTCTTTTCTTACAACTTTTTTGTGCGTAAAATAGGTGCTTAGTGCATTGAAAAGCGACGTAGCAATGCAAGTCAAATCTCCACTGAAAAGCAAGCAAATGCTACAGCGAAGGAACAGTACGTGAAGGAAAGCGGAGCGAGCCGCCTTTAAAGGCTGATGCAACAACAATAGGTGAAAGAGGCATCAGCCTTTAAAAAGCGTGCTGTATTCACGAACTGGTCCGGAGCGATGCAACACGTGGAGCGACGAAGTGTAGCAATACCTGAGACATCAAAGCATTGCAATAAAACATCTACGAAGAATTGCAAGCCAAAGCTCCACTGAAAAGCAAGCAAATGCTACAGCGAAGGAACAGTACGTGAAGGAAAGCGGAGCGAGCCGCCTTTAAAGGCTGATGCAACGATAGAGGAAGAAAAAAGCATCAGCCTTTAAAAAGCGTGCTGGATTCACGAACTGATCCGGAGCGTTGCGAAGCAATGTAACAAATTTTCAAAAGCAGTATTCTTTTAGCTTAATGAGTGATATAATATATAACCGTATGCATATGTCAGAGTTGGGAGTGAGCAGCTTTGTCTTTGATCGTGATGAAGTTTGGTGGTAGTTCCGTAGGAACGCCAGAGAGAATGCAACTTGTTGCACAACGAATCATTGAGAGACAGCAAGAAGGTAATGATATTGTTGTAGTCGTATCCGCAATGGGTGATACAACGGATGATTTAATTGATCAATCTAAATTGTTAAATCCTAATCCATCCGCTCGTGAGATGGATATGCTACTAACAGTAGGAGAACAAATTTCTATAGCATTGTTGTCCATGACAATCCAAGCTGCTGGTGGGAAGGCAATGTCCTTCACAGGCTGGCAAGCAGGTATTCAAACGGATGCAATTCATGGAAAAGCGAAAATAGCAGATATTCAAGCAGATCGTATTAAAGAAGCGTTGAAATCAGGACATATTGCTGTTGTAGCTGGTTTCCAAGGTGCGAGTGAGACTGGAGAAATTACTACGCTTGGTCGTGGTGGTTCTGATACGACAGCAGTCGCACTTGCTGCAGCAGTAAATGCGGATCTATGTGAAATTTATACCGACGTAGATGGAGTATATACAACGGATCCTCGTGTAGTAAAAAATGCTCGTAAGCTTAATGAAATTTCTTATGATGAAATGCTTGAGCTTGCGCATTTAGGAGCTGCTGTACTGCATCCACGCGCAGTAGAGTATGCTAAGCATTACAATGTTCAATTAGTTGTTCGTTCCAGCTTTACTAAGAATGAGGGCACAAGCGTGAAGGAGGAAGCAGTTATGGAGCAAGGCATTGCAGTACGCGGTATTGCCTCTGAGAAAAATGTTGCAAGAATTAAAATTATGGGCGTTGAAGACGTTCCTGGCGTTCTTGCCAATGTATTCGGAGCACTAGCAGATAACAGCATCGATGTTGATATTATCGTTCAAAGTGGTACACAAAACGGTAAGGCTGATTTTGCATTTACTGTACATGGTGACGATAAAGACAAAGCGTTAGCTGTTATTGAAGGATTAAAAGAGGTTGTACCATTCCGTGAAGCTGTTTCGGAAGGAAATCTTGTGAAGGTTTCTATCGTAGGCGCAGGTATGGTAAGTAATCCTGGTGTTGCTGCGCAAATGTTCTCCACAATTTCTTCACTTGGTGTGAGCATTAACATGGTTAGTACATCAGAAATTAAAATTTCTTGCGTGATTGCAGCTGAAAAATTAAATGAGGTTATAGTTGCTTTGCATACTGCTTATGGCTTGGATGCAAATGAGCAAGTATTTGTTGGCGGTCCATCAGAAAGACGCTAATGATAGCAATAGTTAATCAATAAGTCCTTGTAGGATGTTAGTTGCTTAGGGAATATGCCCTGAGCTACTCGTCCTATAAGGGCTTTTTTACTTAAAAACGTCTGATTGAGGAAGTAGCCATTCTTGATTGGCTTATGATGCGTCTGTAGAGGAGTGAATGTAGGCAATAGGCCAAGTGATTTCTAGTTTGCATGTGTCTTAGAAGTACGCTAAGATTATTGCTGGTAATGCTTTTTTGTTAACATTACATTGAAAAAAATGTCATAGAAGCTATGAATATTATTTTTGGCTATGAAATTTTCAATTGTATGCTAATTAAAAAAGCATTCCGCAAATGCTACATTTAATCTGATATTATAGAGTTTAGTTGATTGTTGCACTTTAAGAGGAGGATTTACTATGAGAGTAGTCATAGCACCTGATTCTTATAAGGGAAGCTTATCTGCTATAGAAGTCACAGATATTATGGCGCGTGCTGTGAAGGATGAAATTCCGACTGCTCAAATTATTAAAATACCAATGGCGGATGGTGGAGAGGGAACGGTCAATGCGCTAACTTCAGCATTAGATTGTGAAGTGAAATCTATTCATGTCCACGGTCCCTTAGAAGAAAAGATTGAAGCATATTTTGGGTGCAATAGAGACATAGCGATATTAGAAGCAGCTAATATATTTGGCCTATCGATGGTACCTAGTGCTAGTCGTAATCCGTTAAACACTTCCTCTAGAGGGCTTGGAGAAGCGATCAAAAATGCACTCGATCTTGGATACCGTAAGTTTATTGTAGGAATTGGTGGCAGTAGCACCAATGACGGTGGGATGGGTATGCTTTCCTCACTGGGAGTAAAGTTTCTAAATTCGCAAGGAAAACAATTAGATGGATTTGGTCGAGATCTTCTTCAAGTGAGTCAAGCTGATGTCAAGGGAATCGATCAGCGAATATTTGAGAGCAAGTTTACTGTTGCATGTGATGTTAGTAATCCTCTATTAGGTGATCAAGGAGCATCTTACGTCTACGGTCCTCAAAAAGGAGCATCGCCTCAGTTATGCAATACTTTAGATGCTGCTATGGCTAAGTATGCCCAGCTTATTGAGACTGAACTAGGAGAGCATAAGAATCGGGCTGGTGCTGGTGCTGCAGGAGGTTTGGGCTTTGCATTTCTCGCTCTAGGAGCCGAACTAATTTCTGGGGCAAAAATAGTTGAGGAGCAGACAGGTCTTCGAGAATATATTCGTTCATCGGACTGGGTGTTTACAGGAGAAGGACGCAGCGACGGACAAACGTTATTTGGAAAATTACCTCTGCATGTGGCTCGTATCGCACAGGATGAAGGCGCTAAGGCAGTTCTTATTTCTGGCAGTCTTGGAGAGGGGAGCGAGCAGCTTGAAGATGAATTTGTTGCTTGTTTTTCTATAGTTGATCGCCCTGCTTTGTTAGAGGAGTGTATAGAACGTGCAGAAACACTTCTATATCAATGCACAGCTAATGTTATTCGACTAATAAAAGCAAGTGCATCCATTAATCATAATCATTCTTAAATATAATGAAGGAGATTATTATGAAACTCGCATTTATTGGATTAGGAAATATGGGAATGCCGATGGCAACCAACCTTGTGAAGGCAGGCTATGAAGTATACGGTGTCAATCGCAGCAAGGAAAAAGAAGAAACCTTTGTGCAAAATGGTGGTAAAACAGGCTTAACGACGCAACAATTAGCGACTCAAGCTGATGTTATTATGACTTGCTTGCCAATGCCAGCAGATGTGGACAAGATGTATTTAGGTCAGAATGGAATCATTGAGAATGGAAGAAAGGGGCTTACATTAATCGACTTCAGTACAATTTCTCCGGATCTAGCTAAAAAAATCGCCAAAGCTGCTTCAGAGAAAGAAATTGATTTTATTGATGCGCCAGTAAGTGGCGGGAATGTGGGAGCTCAGCAGGCTGCATTGTCGATTATGGTTAGTGGCGAGAAAGAAGTATTCGATCGTGTGCTGCCTTTAATGGAGAAGCTAGGGAAAAATATTTATCATGTTGGAGAAGTTGGAAGCGGTACCGTAGTAAAGCTATTAAATCAGCTTATGGTTGGAATTCATACACAAGCTGCCAGTGAAGCGATGCTGCTTGCTGATAAGATGGGGCTTTCTAAAGATACAATGCATCAAATTTTAAGTGAAAGCTTTGCACAAAGCAGAATTTATGATCGTCACTTTACATTATTCGTTCAGCAAGAAAACTTCCAGCCAGGCTTCGCCTTAAGTTTACTGCACAAAGATATGGCGCTTGTGAAGAAGATGGCTGAAGAGCATGGTGCGGTAATACCTGTCGGAGCTCAAGTTGAACAACTGCTTGGAAATGCTAAGTCGGAGGGCTTTGGCGAACTGGACATGTCAGGCATGTACAAATATTTAAAAGTAAACACCGAGCAGTCGGACTCTTAACTAGACCTTGATATTTATAGAATATCTTCGATAGAAGAATGACACATCGTTTAATCCCAAAAGGAGAGTTTATTAATGAAAGGTTTTATCTTACTTATGCTGTATTGGCTAACTGGGGAATGTATCGTTCGATTATCGCATATTCCTTTGCCTGGACAAATTGTTGGTATGGGACTGTTACTGGGCTCATTATTTTTGGGGATCGTTAAGCTAGAGGATATACAGAAAACAGCAGATTTCTTACTAAAGCATATGATGCTTTTGTTTGTACCTGTCGTAGTCGGTGTAATGGTGTATTTTCCTTTCATGCTTAAATACTGGCTGCCGATAACGGGTGCAATAATACTAGGAACGCTTGGTGTTCTTGCAGCAGCTGGAGGAGCTACTTACATCATGAATAAACGTAAGCGGAAGGAGCAAGGACATGACTCCATTGTCTGAGTTAACAACACATCCTATGTTTGGAATATCCATTACATTACTCGTTTACGGGATATCGCTCAAAATTGGCAGACGGTTTCGCAGTATTCATCCTGTATTATTCTGTAGTGTAATTTTAGTAGCGTTTTTAATGTTGCTCCGCATCCCCTATGAAGATTACAACATTGGCGGAAGCTGGATAAGTTTATTGCTTGGACCTGCTACAGTTGCGTTGGCAGTGCCGCTTTATGTGCATAGAGAACGTATTTTCAAAGCTTGGAAACCTATCATTACCGGAGTTCTAACTGGAACTGCATGTAGTCTGGCACTTAATTATGCCTTGGTTATTATACTCGGGGGAGACCATGAGCTTATGTTAACGATGCTAGCAAAATCAACCACTGCACCTGTATCGATCGAACTGACTCGTTTGTTAGGCGGAGTTCCTGAAATGGCAGCAGTATTTACTGTATTAACAGGGATATTTGGCAGCATGATTGCCCCTTGGTTTTTATATCGGATTGGCGTTCGTGATGATATGTCTATTGGAATAGCAGTTGGAACAGCAGCCCATGGAATTGGAACAGGGAGAATTATTCGTGACTCAGAGATACAAGGTGCTTACAGTGGAATGGCGATGGCACTGACTGCCTTAATCATCTCCTTACTTTGCATGCCGCTCAACATATGGCTTGCTTTGAATGGTGGATAAAACGATAGGCGTATCCGAGGTAATAAAAACATAATTAATTAATTGAAGTGAACCAATGTCATCCAACGGCAGCTATAAGGATGTCTAACAATCAGCTTCTGACGACCGTCACTTATCATATGACGGCTTTTTTTTGTACATTTATTGTGTAAATAAATGGAACAGAAGAGGTGTAAATGTTGAGTAGAGGAACGGCAGAGCTGAATAATAAGTTAAGACATTTGAGTGAAAATGCAGATGCCAATCAATACAGCATCAGAAAAATAGTGGGGCTCTGGGCGCTAGTGACATTTCCGATGGTCTTTTTCCGGTTTGTGCTTTTGCCGTTGCTTGTTCCTGTCGTCAGCATACATCCGGGTATCCTTTTTTGGCTGCTTATGATTGTTGGCATGATGTGGCAGTTTGTATTATCACTTATTATTAAGCCAGAAAGCTGCATCTGACTCAAGGCACAGTCAAAAACTATTTGAGTGACATCTATGCCAAAATCGGTACCAACGATCGGGCCAAAGCGGTTTTGTTATTAAAGGGATATTTGTCATGAACCGCGTCTACGCACACTTAATTCAGCATAAACTTATCTCAAATAAAAACAGCACAAAGGTGAAATCGATAAGCAGATTTCACCTTTGTGCTGTCTAACAGTGAATGGGAACCCTCAGCTTCCCACCTACATATTGCGGAACAATCGGCATCGTATCAGTCTCCAAGCATAGCTTCAAGTCCTCCTCTAAACCTAGCTCCAGTAATCTTCTTCCAGATATACAATATCGGACGATATCTTCAATACTAGCTCCAGTATACTGATAAAGCGCTAACATCGCGGATGCAAAATCATCGAGCTCAAGCTTCTCTGGTGATAACTGCTGCTGTAAATTCGCGATTAATAATCCTGCACAATAGCCATCTTCTATTGTAAATTGATCATGGCTGCCCGCACATACTATGACGATGTCCTTCCCGATCGAAGCCGCTAGATCGGAGCAAGCACTAGCATTGACTAAACCGGCAACGAGCAATGTATCCGCTCGTATGCAGCGTTTAATTGCGCTAGTACCATTTGTCGTAGTTAAAATTATATTTTTTCCCTTCACCGTGTCGGAGGTATAATCCTGCGGAGAATTTCCTAATTGAAAGTCTGAAATACGCTTGCAAAATCTTTCTCCTCCAAGCAAATCTCCATTCTGCCTGATTCCTTTCGCTTCCATTATCGTTTCTACTGGAATAACGCTAGCTGCCCCTGCGTGGAGTGCAGCAACGATTGTCGTTGATGTCCGAATGACATCGATCACAATCGCTACCTTGCCAATAAACTGGCCGTTGTGGGCATCACTAGCATTCGAAATAACTTGCACCTTCATCTATAGCCCTTCCTTCTTAGCTACATTCATAACATACGTTATGCAGCATAAGCTAGGCAGGTGTAGGCGATCACTAATTTCTCTCTAGTAAGCTAGCAAAGTCCATAAAAAGTTGGGATATTTTGTTCAAGACAAGCATAGACTTGTATCGTTAACAGCAATTTGCAAGGAGTGACCTCAGGCTATGCAAGAACATATTGCTCATATATTGCCGCAAGAGCTGAAAAGTATTCTATATCATTTGCCAGAAGACGTGAAAAATAGCTTGGAGGAAATTCGTATCCGCGAAAATCGTCCATTAGAGATTTCGTATCAGGGTAGTTTTCAGTATGTTACAGAAAAAGGGACACTCACACTAGATTCAAGACAAGCCTATTGTCCATCCTATGAGCAATGTCGCAAGCTACTAGAGCGGATTACGAACTATTCGCTGTATGCGATGGAGGAAGAGCTACGTCGAGGCTATATTACAATCGCAGGTGGTCATCGGATTGGAATTGCAGGCAGGACGATACTAGAAGGCGGTTCAGTGAGAGGGATCCGAGATATTGGTGGGTTCAATATCCGGATTGCTAGAGAGGTGGTAGGTGCTGCGAAGCTTTTATTACCGAAGCTGTTTTCCGGTGAAGGCGGTTCATTGCAATCGACACTGATCATTTCGCCGCCACAGCAAGGGAAAACGACGATGCTGCGCGATGTAGCACGCTCCTTAAGCTATGGCACCTACGCCCGTCAGCTTCCTATGAAGGTAGCGATTGTAGATGAACGCTCAGAAATTGCTGCCAGCGTCAGAGGGGTGCCATCGTTCGATATTGGACCTAGAACCGATATTATGGACGCTTGTCCTAAAGCTGAAGGTATGATGATGCTTTTGCGCTCGATGTCTCCTGAAGTGATCGTAGTGGACGAGATCGGCAGACCTGAGGATGCGCTTGCGATTCGAGAAGCTGCACATTGTGGTGTGAAGGTAATCGCTACAGCACATGCCTACAATGTTCAGGAAGCGTTAGGACGCAGCGAGCTTAAAGGTCTTATCGCTGAGAAAGCATTCCGCAATATTGTAGAGCTGAAGCGAAGTCAGCAAGGGTTTATGCACCGAATTATTTCAGTAGATCAGCTAGCTGGGCAAGAGCGTTATACGAACAGTTTGTTTTCGCTACAAAAAAGAGCTGAGAAGTTGGTTTGAGTACAGAGATGAGGTGAGGGCATGTACGGCTTAGACAGCAGGATGATTCGTACAAGCAGACAGCATGATTAAGCTACTAGGTGCAGTGCTCATATTGTTCGCTGGTACGGCGATCGGTTTTGTACAGGCTTCAGCTTACATTAATCGTACGAAGCAGCTTCGTCAACTAATTCACGCCTTGCAGCGATTGGAAACGGAAATTAATTATGGCCAGACGGAACTGCCAACGGCGTTAGTGAAATGCTGTGAAGGTTTACAATCGCCTGTCAGCAAGCTCTTTATTAAAACGTCGGACTTGCTCAAGGCTGAGCCTGAGCAGCAGTTATCAATGGAGGAGGCTTGGCAGCAAAGCATCGCCGAAGAATGGGGTTCTACAGCATTACGTACACGAGAAAAGGAAGTGTTGCTTCGGATGAGCAGTGTACTAGGTATGAGTGCTACCCATGACCAGCTAAAGCATTTACAGCTAGCGCAGCTTCAATTAAAAAGTGAGGAAGAAGTCGCACGAGAAGAGCAAGCACGTTATGCCAATATGTGGCGCAGTCTCGGTACACTTGGAGCAATATTAATCGTCATACTGATGGTGTAGAGGGTTGGAGGATAATTATGGAAATTACAGCAATTTTTCAAATTGCAGGTGTCGGTATTATTATTGCGATCATGCACACGGTACTTAAGCAGATGGGCAAAGAGGATATAGCACATTGGATCACGGTGCTCGGCTTTGTGATCGGAATATTTATGGTGATAGATGTTATTGCAAAGCTGTTCCAAGAAATCAAATCTATCTTCTTATTCCAGTAGGTGAATGCTGTAAGTAGGTGAAATCGTGGAAATTATCCAAGTTGTCGGTATCGGCTTAATTGCAGCGCTGTTAGTTATTCTAGTTCGAGAACAGAAGCCGCAGTTTGCATTTTTAATTACAGTGTTTACAGGAGTGTTTCTGTTTTTACTAGTAATCGGAAAAGTAGGTGCGGTAATCAATGTCATTAACGAGCTAGCCAACCGCTCGGGTATTCCAGATGTTTACTTGAAGACGATCTTGAAAATTATAGGGATTGCCTATGTTGCTGAATTTGGCGCACAGATGGTTAGAGATGCTGGGCAAGAAAGCATCGCCTCTAAAATAGAGTTCGCTGGGAAGATTTTTATACTAGTGCTAGCAATTCCGATAATTAACGTCATTATTGAAACATTGCTGACGTTGCTGCCGCTAGGTAGTAGCTAACAAGGGGGCGGCAGAACATGAGGCAGGTGAAGATGAGGGTAACTCATTGGAGCATAATTATAGCAGTTATTTTCATGTTTTTTGCGGGTGCACAGCAGCTAGCGGCCTCTCCCGTCCAGCAGGAATCTTCGTCTTCGTCATCGGAATGGGGCGACCAATGGGTTCAGCAGCAAGTAGAGATGCTAGAAACCGATAATATCGAGCGATATTGGAATGAGCTTGGTCAGAATTATGCTAGATATTTTCCGGGAGAGCAGCTGCCATCACTAACCGATCTTATGTTTAGTCAATCTGACAAGGGCTTTAATGGCTGGAGCATCTTAAAAGGGGTATTGAACTTCTTTCTTCAGGAAGTGATCTATAACGGCAAGCTTCTGCTGATCATCGTTATGCTAGCGATTTTCAGTATGATGCTAGAGACGCTGCAAACCGCATTTGAGAAAAATACAATAAGTAAAGTGGCCTATTCTATTATTTATATGGTGCTCGTCACAATTGCCATTAATAGCTTTATGGTAGCAATTGATTATGCGCGAGAAGCGATCGAGAAGATGATCGCCTTTATGCTGGCGATGGTGCCGCTGCTATTAACCTTGTTAGCATCAATGGGAGGCGTAGTCACGGTATCGGTTATGCATCCACTCATTATTTTTATGATTCACGTCGTAGGCTCTTTGATCTACTTGGTTGTATTTCCGTTACTATTTTTCTCAGCTGTTTTACATATCGTTAGCGCGATAACCGAAAGATTTAAGCTGACGCAGCTGGCCAATATGCTGCGAGGAGTAGCGGTAACTGTGCTTGGTATATTACTAACGGCATTTTTAGGAGTGATATCGGTACAAGGCGCAACCAGCTCAGTGACAGACGGGGTAGCGCTTAGAACTGCTAAGTTTATAACTGGGAATTTTGTACCAGTCGTTGGGAAAATGTTTTCCGACGCCGCTGATACGATTGTATCGGCTTCTCTAGTCGCTAAAAATGCAATCGGAATTGCTGGGATTACAATACTGCTCATTATATGTGCTTTTCCAGCGATAAAGATTGTTGCCTTAGCGTTTATATATCATGTTGCAGGGGCGATTATGCAGCCGTTAGGCGATTCACCGATTGCTACTTGCTTACAAACAATCGGTAAAACAATGCTTTATATTTTTGCCTCATTAGCAGCGGTAAGCTTAATGTTCTTCTTAGCGATAACGATCATTATTACGGCTGGAAATGCGAGTGTGATGATGCGCTGAAGATATTGCTGGCTATCACATTGAGCTTCCAAGGGTTGGCTCAAATCTAGAACCTGTCAGTACAGAGCTCCGAAAAGGTAAGTGGCATATTTCTTATGGGAGGTGAGGAGGATGTGTTAGCTTGGTTAGGAGAATGGCTGCAGAGTATCGTAGTAATTGTTCTGCTGGCCATTGTAGTTGAGCTTGTACTGCCAAGCAGTAAAATGCTTCGATACTCTAGACTTGTCGTGGGGTTAATATTGCTGCTTACAATCCTTAATCCTGTATTGCAAATTTTTCAGGTCAATTTTCAAGAAAAGCTAGATGCCAGCTTCTCATCCTGGGAAAAGGAAATGAAAAGTGGTGGCGAGCGCATGACTTCTCTTCAGCAAATTACGCAGGATGCGGAGAAGCTGAAACAGCAAAGAGAAGGCGCAGCGTTAGACGTGACAAGGCAAAGCCTTGAACAAGCAATGCTAGCGGAGCTCAAACGCTCGACGTCAACGATCGTAACCAATATTTCTGTAGAGCTAGGCTGGAGCGAGGGGAACAATAAACAGTCGCTTCCTTATATAGATCATGTGACGGTCACAGTTGCCGAGCAGCATGATTCTACAGATAGTGAAACGATTGAAGCAATAGCACCAATTGAGATTGCTGAGGTGAGCATTCCTCCGATCAATAGTAATGAAGGAAAAAGTCCACCTAGCTCAGAAGATCAACAGGAAAGCGCCAGCGATCTGCATGGGCAGCAAGATAACTCTAACTCGAATAGAAGCTGGCGATGGAGCGAGCAATTAAGCAAGCAGGCCCGAGAAATTGTCAGCATTATCGCATCGGGCTGGAATGTACAACATGATCATATTTTCGTACAAGCAAGCAGCTAACGATTAGGAGGATTTGATGTGGGGAATTGGTACGCCAGTTTTGAAAAATTATTCGGTGGAGGACCTGGTGGCAAAAAGCGGTTAACTGTCGTCAGAATGCTAATACTTGTCGGAGCCGTCGGCATTTTTTTCATGCTCATTCAATCCTATCTTCCGTTTAAGCGAATTGAAACCCTTGGAGCTGTTCCGACAACTGAACCAAGCAGCGAGGAAGTGTTTAAAAGTGATTCTTCCATGTCAGATAATCCGTTCTCCAGCATTGAAGCGACATTGGAGGAGCGACTAAAGGAAATGCTGCAAAAAATGATCGGCGTAGGCAAGGTTGACGTGATGATCACAGTTGAATCAACCGAGGAAAAGGTTGTTGAACGCAATATTAACAGCAGTGAAAGTGTAACAGATGAAACTGATCGTAACGGTGGAAGACGACATTTAACAACAGTGACATCAGACGGTCAGGTTGTGCTGTATCAAGCTTCAGGTGGACAGCAGCCGCTCGTTACGAAAATCATTAATCCTCGGATTCGCGGAGTGCTAATCGTTGCTGAAGGGGCAGAGGATGCTGCTGTACGAAAATTGATAATACAAGCAGTTGAAAAAGGGATGAATGTGGTACCAACTCGGATCTCTGTAGTTCCGAGCAAAAAATAATGATGGTTAATGGAGGGGTTTATATGAACACAAGAAGACAAACAATTTGGCTAGTTTCAATGCTTAGTTTAATGGTGATTTTATCGGCTTACTACTTATTCACACAAGATATTACAGGCAAGGATCAGCTTAGCGACGCGACAAAGGGTGAAAATGGTGCAGTAGTTGCATCCGATACGACGGAAGAGGAGCAAGAGTACACCATTACTGATGCAGATCAGCAAGTGTTAAATCAACTAGATGCCGAAGGATATTTTACTGGCGGTATTATTAGTGAGCTATTAACGAAGCGCGAAAATAAACTTGAATCAGAAGAAAATCGCATTATGTCCGTACTCGCAGATACAACCAATGATACCGATACATCGCTTGAAGCTTGGAAGGAAATGGAGCAGCTTGAGGCCAAAATGGAGAAGGTAAGTCAATTGGAGGACAGCTTAAAGGAAACTTACGAAGTGGTATTAATCTCTGAGGAGGTTAATGATAAGTACAAGGTTGTCGTAACAAGCGACACTGCTGAGAAGAAGCAGGCTGCTGCTATTATTGAACAAGTGATCGCTGAGCTTGATCTACGCCCTAACCAAGTTTACGTTGAGTTTATCGCTAATCCATAATTAATTGTAATCATTTTTTGACACACAATGTCAAGCTCCTTTCGACATATAACTCCATTAGCTGCGCTCTGTCGCACTTAATGGAGTTATGTTTTATTTCACAATGCTTCATTGATACCGTTTCATAAAAAATAATTCGTGTTATGATGATATTGTGATATAATGTTAGACGTTATGTAAAAAAAGGAGTGATAACGTTCATGTTTAAGTTGAGCGAGATTAAAGAGTTAATTAAATTAGTTGATCAAACATCCCTTGAAGAACTAGAAATTGAAAATGAAGGCTCTCGTCTTCATATTCGTAAACCAAAAAGCTCTGAATTGGTTACAGTACAACCAGCTCCAGTTATGCATACATATACTCAGCCAGCGGCAGTTCCAAGCGCTGCGATTGCTGCACAGCCAGCTCCACAGGCAGCTGTACAAGCTGAGGAGGCTCCAATTCAGGCTGCAGCTTCTGAGAACTATCATAAAATAACGTCTCCAATGGTTGGAACGTTTTATAGTTCGCCAGCTCCTGATGCAGCTCCATTTGTACAAGCTGGTGATCGCGTAAATACTAAAACTGTCGTATGTATTCTTGAAGCGATGAAGCTTATGAACGAGCTTGAAGCGGAAGTGAATGGTGAAATTGTTGAAGTATTAGTGAAAAATGGACAATTGGTAGAGTTTGGTCAACCATTGTTCCTTGTTAAAGCGGACTAGCCACTGTCTGAAAAAGATGGTCGAAAGGGGTTCTCATCAAAGTGAAATTCCAAAAAATTCTAATTGCCAATCGCGGTGAAATCGCTGTTCGTATTATACGAGCATGTCGTGAGCTTGGCATTCAAACGGTAGCCGTTTTCTCTGAAGCCGATCGAGATTCGTTGCATGTTAAGCTTGCTGATGAAGCTTTCTGTATCGGTCCAGTTGCTTCTAAGGATAGCTACTTGAATTTAACCAATATTATGAGTGTTGCCACGCTTACAGAATGTGATGCAATCCATCCAGGCTATGGCTTTCTAGCGGAAAATGCTGATTTTGCAGAAATTTGTGAGTCATGTAACATTACGTTTATTGGCCCTTCACCTGAAGCCATTAGCAAGATGGGGGATAAAGCGGTAGCAAAGCAGACGATGCAGGATGCTAAAGTACCGGTTATTCCTGGGTCAGATGGGCTAATTGAAGATCTAGATGAAGCCATTATGATTGCGCGCGATATCGGATATCCCGTAATTATTAAAGCAACTGCTGGTGGCGGCGGAAAAGGGATTCGTATTGCTGAAGACGAGGCAAGTCTGATTTCGCAAATCTCCACTGCACAACAAGAAGCGCAGAAAGCATTCGGCAATGGTGGTGTATACCTTGAGAAGTATTTGACAGGTATGAAGCATGTCGAGGTGCAAATTATGGCTGACAAGCATGGCAATGCCGTTCATTTGTTTGAGCGCGATTGCTCCGTGCAACGTCGTCGTCAGAAGCTTATTGAAGAAGCACCTTGCTCCACGTTATCTCCAGAGCTTCGTGAAGCAATGGGTCAAGCTGCGGTCAGAGCGGCGCTTGCTGTTCAATACTCTGGAGCGGGTACACTTGAGTTTTTGCTTGGACCAGACGGTAATTTCTACTTTATGGAAATGAATACGCGTATCCAGGTTGAACATCCAGTGACTGAGATGATTACGTCTGTTGACCTGATTAAGGAAATGATTAGCGTAGCTGAGGGCAATCCATTGTCCATCACACAAGAGGATCTGAAAATTCATGGCTGGTCGATTGAATGTCGGATTAATGCCGAGGATTCTGAACGTAATTTCATGCCTTCAGCAGGTAACATTCCATTCTATCTTCCACCAGGCGGTAATGGAGTACGTGTAGACAGCGCGGTATATCCTGGTTACACGATCTCACCGCATTATGATTCGATGATTGCTAAGCTTATCGTATGGGGAGCAACTCGTGAAGAAGCGATTTTGCGGATGAAACGTGCGCTGCAGGAGTTTTCAATCGAAGGGATTAAAACAACAATTCCATTCCATCTTAAAGTGCTTGATCATGAAAAGTTTATCAGCGGAGATTTTGACATCAAGTTTTTGGAGGAGCACGATATTAACGGAGCTTCTTAAAATGGCTAGAAAAGTCGTACTGAGTAAACGATGCTAGGCGTGTCTGAAAGCCCGTTTAGTGGCACCTTTCACCGCCTTTTCGCCCCTGCTTCGTTCCGTTTGCTTGATGTACCCCTGGTACACCTTCACAAACGCGCCTTGCATGGAACTGAAATTCGGCAAGATTGGCTGTCCTCAGAGTTCTCAGACACGTCTTAAAACAATTTGTACAGGCGCAATATCGTTTGTCATAATTGTTGCGCAATGTTATAGTATAGAAATAAGTAACATTGGTAACCATGACCATAAAGCAGGTATTGATAATTTGGAGGTGCAACGAGTATGAGTATAATCGCTGAATATGAGAAAACAGATATGGGTACGATTCAAATTGCTCCCGAGGTAATCGAAGTAATCGCAGGGCTTGCTACGATTGAGGTTGAAGGTATTGCTGGCATGAGCGGAGGATTAGCTGGTGGTATCGCCGAGCTTCTAGGTAAAAAGAATGTTTCCAAAGGCGTTAAAGTGGAAGTAGGACAAAAGGAAGCAGCTGTTGATGTTTCTGTTATCATTCAATACGGCTTTAAAATCCCTGAGGTTGCTAGCAATGTTCAGGAAAACATTAAGCGCTCCATTGAAATTATGACGGGATTGAACGTTGTGGAGGTTAATGTTCATGTGCATGATGTGCACCTGAAGGCTGAAGAAAAGGCAGATTCAGAGGAACAAGCAACGCGTGTGAAGTAATAGTTCATATTAACCCCCTAGGAGCCTAAGCTTGTGCTAGGCACAGGGGGTTGATTACGTTAGATGAGAGGATGAAGATCTTGATCAGAGTTGTGGACAAGCTACTTTTATTTTTATACAGTATTATTATTGCCATAGTTTCAGCTGTAGCCGTTAGTATTGGGTTTAAATGGATTTCAGCTAGTCTTGCAATTGATACCATTGACAGACTGTATAGCAGTAGCACGATTCTACTGATCGTTGCTATCGTCGGTATTGTAATGTTCTTGATAAGTCTTCGTTTCTTTATTGTATCTCTTTCTCGCAGTTCGGTGTCTTCACAATCCGTTGATCAGCGTACAGAATATGGCGACATTCGCATTTCCATTGAAACGATGGAAAATTTAGCATTAAAAGCAGCAATGAAGCAGCGTGGAGTTAAAGACTTACGTGCACGTGTGCATGCTACAGATTCAGGTATGGACATTGTGCTTAGAACGGTTGTTGATGGTGAGGTATCGATCCCACAGCTTACCGAGGAAGTACAAAAGGCTGTTAAAAGCTATGTAGAAGAAATCACTGGCATTCCTGTAACCAATGTTTCCGTATATGTGGCAAATATTGTGCAAAACAATACGATTAAAAGTCGCGTAGAGTAGAGGTGAATCTATCTATGTGGAAGGAACTATGGAATAATTACTGGAAACGAATTATAGGCGCAGGTGTGGGCTTATTTTTTGGTATTATTTATTTAATATGCGGATTTTGGGATATGTTGTTTATCGCTTTACTTGTTGCTGCAGGCTATTGGTATGGCAAGCAGAGTGAATATACTTCAGGCTCCATTATACCGTGGGAGCGCATATGGCAAAGCATCGGTAAGCTTTTTAAACCATATCGCTAGTCTGTGGTCTCCTCCGTGCCTCGGATTCATGAATTCGTAGCAGGGAGGAGATCATAACAATATGATCGCATTATGGAAATGACGTGGAGGTCACATGAAACGGAGATTAGCTAGAGAGATGGTAATATCTAGCTTGTACAGCATGGAAATTAATGAAGTACAGGCTTATGAAGCGCTGAAAAGCGTTATAGAAGAAGTGATGGCAGACAATGAAGTGAGCGAGAAGATCAGCGACGAAAACACCAATGAATTTGCTCGTAAGCTGCTACTCGGTGTTGTCGAGCATCGCGCGTCGATTGATGATTTGCTGAAGCAGTTTTTGACAGGCTGGCAAGTAGATCGTTTATCTCGTGTAGATCGTCAAATTTTGCGACTTGCTTGCTATGAAATGGTATTTGCAGAAGATGCTCCACCTAAGGTTGCTGTCAATGAAGCGATTGAGCTAGCAAAGCATTTCGGAACTGATGAATCAGGTAAGTTTGTTAACGGAGTATTAGCAAAGCTATTACAAAATTTAGATTCAACTAAAGCATAGGCTTGTCGCGTAGGTTTGCGATAAGCTTCTTTCATGAGCACAATGAGGAGAGATGGATAATGTCAGCTAATATTATTGATGGGAAACAAATTTCAGCAGATATGCGTAATGAAATGATCGCAGAAGTTGCGGCATTGAAGGAAAAAGGTGTAACGCCAGGTTTAGCGGTAGTACTTGTAGGAGAAGACCCAGCAAGTAAGGTGTATGTTGGTTCCAAAGAAAAAGCGTGTATCGCGCTTGGAATGTACTCGGAGGTACATCGTTTGCCTGAGAACACAACTGAGCAAGAGCTGCTTGCACTTATTGATAAATTAAACAATCAAGATAGCATTAACGGTATTCTAGTACAGCTGCCGCTTCCTAAGCATATTAACGAAAAAGCAGTTATCGATGCGATTAGTGTTGAAAAGGACGTTGACGGCTTCCATCCACAAAGCGTTGGTAATCTAGTCATTGGTGATGACAGCTTATTGCCATGTACACCAGCAGGTGTTATTGAGCTAATTAAACGCAGTGGCATTGAAATTTCTGGTAAGCATGCAGCTGTAATCGGACGCAGCAATATTGTTGGTAAGCCTGTTGCTATGCTATTGCTAAGAGAAAATGCGACAGTAACGATCTGTCATTCTCGCACAGCTAATTTGCAAGAAGTTGTGAAACAAGCGGATATTGTTGTAGTAGCGATTGGACGAGCTAATGCAATTGACGCTTCTTACATTAAACCAGGTGCGGTTGTCATCGATGTTGGTATTAATCGTCTTGAAAACGGCAAGCTTGCTGGTGACGTCGATTACGAAAGCTGCCTAGCTGAAGCTGGCTACATTACACCGGTTCCAGGCGGCGTTGGTCCAATGACAATTACAATGCTAATGAAAAATACAATTACTGCGGCTAAGAATGCGAACGGGATGTGATTAGCCTATGGCGAAGGAGCCACATATTTATACGATCAAGGATATCAACAAATATATTCGCATGAAAATGGATAGCGATGTGGTCTTGTCAGATGTTTGGCTGCGCGGCGAAATTTCTAACTTTACGCATCATTCCAGTGGTCATATGTATTTTACCTTGAAGGATAAAGACAGTCGTATCAAATGTGTGATGTTCTCCTCCCATAATGCTCGTCTCAAGTTTATTCCCAAGGAGGGCACTAAGGTGATCGCCAGAGGAATAATTTCTGTGTACGAGCGTGACGGTGCCTACCAGTTTTATGCTAATAACATGCAGCCTGATGGACTAGGTAGCTTGTACTTAGCTTATGAGCAGTTAAAAGGAAAGCTTGAGGAGGAGGGGTTGTTTGCGGCATCTCGCAAACGAACACTTCCTCTTTTTCCAATTACGGTAGGTGTTATTACGTCGCCAACAGGAGCGGCGATAAGGGATATCATCACAACGATACAGCGAAGAATGCCAGCCGCACAACTATTGTTAGCTCCAGTTCAAGTGCAGGGAGAGCTAGCAGCTCCGTCGATCGTACATGCGATTTCGACAATGAACGAGCATTCGAACTGTGATGTTTTAATCGTCGGACGAGGCGGTGGCTCGCTTGAGGAGCTATGGGCGTTCAATGAGGAAAGTGTAGTACGAGCAATTGCAGCTTCAGCCATACCAATCATTAGTGCGGTTGGACATGAAACAGACTTCACGTTGTCCGACTTTGCAGCTGATGTACGAGCTGCTACACCAACTGCAGCAGCAGAGCTTGCCGTACCGCATGTACAGGAGCTGACCGCGGTAATTCGCAGACAGGAAGAGAAATTGAATGCTGCCTTGCAACGTAAAATCGACCGAGCGAGCGAACGACTACGTCGTATTCAAAGCACGCCGATTTTTGCTCAGCCGAAGCGTTATTTCTTACAGCAAGCTGAACGAATCGATTATTTGCAGCTAGCTTTACGTAACAGTCTTCAGGAAAAGCTTCAACAAAGTCAGAGAAGGCTTGCACAAACCGAAAGTAAATTGGCACGACTGCACCCAGAGCAACGTATAAAGCTACTGAACAGTCAGCTATCGCATCTTAAGCAAAAGCTAAACGAGCAAATAAAAGCTAACGTAAAGCATAAATCAATGCAAACAGGCGCACTCATCCGCCAGCTTGACGCATTAAGCCCACTTAAAGTTATGGCACGAGGCTATAGTCTAACTTATACAGAGGATGGACAATTGCTTAAAGATGTCGACCAGGCGGAAGTTGGGGGTAGGGTTGAGGTTAAAGTAGAAAATGGAAGCTTAGCCTGCACAGTAGAGGATGTTAAAAGATCTGGAAGATGATGATTGATGATGTAATACGGTGTAGCGTATTGGGATGAATACCGGGCTGTGTGAACGTGGCAAGTGGTGATCAATGACCGATAAAAACTGTGAGGTTTGCATCAATTAATCAACGGTCATCACTGTCCATTAGCGCTTCAAAGCGGAATTGAAGAAGATTATTTACCCTTCTAACGGACGTAATGAACGTTAGCAACATACAGCATGGAAAAAGTGTTTCTAATGGTCAACGTTGTCCGATGCAATGAAGCACACTATAGAATGCCAACAAAGCGAAGCTTTTTTGTCTATAGATCAACAACCAAACCTGTAACAGGGGGCACTAAGGAGGAATAGTTATGTCGAACGAAAATTTAAGCTTCGAGCAGGCTTTAGAACGCCTTGAAGCAATTGTTAACCAGCTTGAGCATGGTGATGTACCACTAGAGCAAGCAATCGAGCTATATCAGGAAGGCATGAAGCTTTCAGGCTTATGTACAGGAAAGCTAAAACAAGTAGAAAGTAAAATTGAAATGCTAATTGAGAATGAGCAGGGCATTGCAACCAAAGCATTTACATCCTCACAATTAGAAAAAGGAGAATAAATTGTGATCGAATCCGCAACGATACATAAGCATATTCAGCAAGTAGCACAGGAAATAACAGAGGAGCTCAAGCAAAGCTTAAGTAAATTTGAAGGTGCGCCGAGCCAGCTAATAGAAGCGATGGAATATTCGTTAACTGCAGGTGGTAAACGAATTAGACCTTATTTAGTACTAGCATCTGCTTATGCGGTAAATGCTGATCAGACAATGGTGAAAAATGCGATTGCTGCAGCATGTGCGGTAGAATATATTCATACCTATTCCCTTATTCATGATGATCTGCCTGCCATGGATAACGATGATTTACGACGCGGTAAACCTACCAATCATAAAGTTTTCGGTGAAGCGATGGCGATTTTAGCAGGTGACGCATTGTTAACTGGAGCATTTGGCTTTATTTCAGCACTAGTGAAGGAGAACGGACTTGCTGCAGATATAGCAATAGAAATTATCGATGAATTATCTACTTATGCAGGAGCTTTAGGCATGGTTGGTGGGCAGGTTGCTGATATGCAGGGTGAGCAAGGAATTACTTCACTAGAGCAGCTCGAATACATTCATCAGCATAAAACAAGTGATCTCATTGTCTTTTCAGTAAAGGCCGGTGCAAGAATTGCTGGGGCAAATGAATTTCAGTTGAAACAACTTGAGCTGTTTGGACGTAATATAGGTATGGCTTTTCAGGTTCAGGATGATATTTTAGATATTATTGGTGATGAGCAAAAGCTTGGCAAGCCAGTTAATAGCGATATTGAAGAGCAAAAGGTAACGTATCCATATTTACTTGGTATGGAAGAAAGTAAGAAGCTTGTGACTGATTTGACGGAAGCGGCAAAGGAAGCGATTCTTTCCGCTGAGCTTGCCTACACCGATCAATTACTTGCTTTGGCAGATTATTTAGTTACCCGTGAATATTAGTAGGAAATACAAGTGTTGTACTCGTAGAACAGCTTCCATTATGTAGGATGAATAGAATGTGTTATAATACCGTTAGTTGTCTGAAATTTGGATTACGAGAATTACAACCCTTTTGAAAGCGAGGAAGGCGATGTGCTTTTAGATCAAATAGATGGCCCGCAACAATTAAAATCGTTAACAGTTGAGCAATTGGATCAATTAGCAGAAGAAATTCGTCAATTTCTAATTGAGAAATTGTCTCTTACTGGTGGTCATCTTGCTCCTAATCTCGGAGTTGTAGAGCTTACCTTGGCGATGCATTATTTATTTGATAGTCCAAGTGACAAGTTTATTTTTGATGTTGGTCATCAATCTTATGTTCATAAAATCATTACAGGTCGTAAAGATCAATTTGATACATTACGTAAATATAAAGGGCTTTGCGGGTTTGTTAAACGAAGTGAAAGTCCGCATGATGTATGGGAAGCGGGTCACAGCAGTACTTCGTTGTCAGCGGCAATTGGGATGGCGATGGCGCGTGATTTTAAAGGTGAAACTAACCGTGTCGTTGCGGTCATTGGCGATGGTGCTTTAACGGGTGGTATGGCGCTAGAAGCACTCAACCATATCGGTCATGAAAAGCGTAAACTAATCGTTGTACTTAACGATAACGAAATGTCGATCGCTCCTAATGTCGGGGCGCTTCACCATTACTTAGGTAAAATTAGAACGGGACGTCAATACCAAAAAGCAAAAGAGGAAGTTCATCAGCTGCTTAACAAAATCCCAGCAATTGGTGGAAAGCTAGCGGAGACGGTGAGCCGTTTCAAGGATAGCGTGAAATATTTGTTAATGAGCGGAATTCTGTTTGAGCAATTTGGGTTATCTTATCTTGGACCTGTAGATGGTCATGATACAGAAGCTTTAATTGAGACATTAAAGCAAGCGGACAATATTAACGGTCCAGTGCTTGTTCATGTAATTACAACTAAAGGTAAGGGCTACAAGCCTGCAGAAAAAGATTCACATGCATGGCATGGTGCTTCTCCTTATAAAATCGAATCAGGTAAAATGGTCAAAGCTGTTGGTCCACCAATGTATACCAAAGTGTTCGGTGATGTACTAATCGAGCTTGCTGAGCAGGACGAACGTGTAGTGGCTGTAACACCTGCGATGCCAGGCGGTTCTGGTCTTATGGAATTTGCCGCTCGCTATCCAGCAAGAATGATTGATGTCGGGATTGCTGAGCAGCATGCAGCGACAATGTCGGCAGCGCTAGCGATTGAAGGAATGAAGCCAGTTTTTGCTGTTTATTCTACCTTCCTGCAACGTGCATACGATCAAGTGGTGCATGATATTTGCCGTCAGAACCTTAATGTTGTATTTGCAATTGACCGTGCAGGCTTTGTTGGTCCTGATGGAGAAACACATCAAGGTGTGTACGATATACCATTTTTACGTCATGTGCCAAATATGGTCTTAATGATGCCGAAGGATGAGAACGAGCTTCGCCAAATGATGAAAACAGCACTAGATTATAACGATGGTCCGATTGCTGTTCGTTATCCGCGAATTCATGCGGAAGGTGTGGAAATTAATCCACTGCTAACAAGCATTCCAATTGGATCTTGGGAAGTGCTTAAAGAAGGCGATTCACCATTTGCGTTGTTAGCAATTGGTCCGATGATCAAGGTAGCGAAGGAAGCTTCTGAGCTGCTTATTCGCGAAGGTATTGATGTAGAGATCATCAATGCACGCTTTATTAAGCCTTTAGATGAAAAAATGCTGCTTCGACTTGCTGCACAGCATAAACAGCTTGTTGTAATCGAGGAAAGCTCTGAGCTTGGTGGATTAGGCAGTGCGATTCTTGAATTTTATGCACAACAGCAAATCGATCATGTCACTGTACGAATGAAAGGTATTCCTGATTTGTTTATCGAGCATGGCAGTATCGAGCAGCAACGTGATGAAGTTGGCTTAAATGCGGCAGGAATAGTTAATATTGTGCAGGGCATGAAGGCTAAACGCAAGAAAAATGCAAATTAGCATGGATGCTAGATAGGTAGGGATTTCATGACAACAGGACCGAAGGAGCGAATAGATATTTTGCTCGTTGAGGGTGGGTATTTTGACAGCCGTGAAAAAGCGAAAAAAGCACTCATGGCTGGACTTGTACTCGTAGACGAAGTGCCAATTGATAAAGCTGGCATGAAAGTACCACGATCCGCCGTTATTAAAGTAAAGGGTGCATTACATCCCTATGTTAGTCGCGGTGGATTGAAGCTGGAGAAAGCGATCAAGCATTTTCAACTGGATATGAAGGATGTTGTCATGCTAGATATTGGTGCATCAACCGGTGGTTTTACCGACTGCGCCTTGCAGCATGGAGCAAGCTATGTGTACGCCATTGATGTCGGCTACAATCAGCTGGATTGGTCGCTGCGACAGCATGAACAGGTCAATGTCATGGAGCGAACCAATTTCCGTTACTTGAAGCCAGAGGAGCTTGTTGGACCAACTCCAAGCTTTGCCAGTATTGATGTGTCATTTATTTCGTTGAAGCATATACTGCCTAATTTATCGACGTTATTGCCAGTTGGTTCATCGGTTGTTGCATTAATTAAGCCGCAATTCGAGGCTGGTCGTGAAAAGGTTGGTAAGCTTGGCGTTGTACGTGAAGCGTCAGTTCATAAAGAGGTTTTGAATCAGGTGCTTAGCTTTGCTGCTGAAGTGGGCTATGAGCTGAAAGGATTAACCTTCTCTCCAATTACAGGTGGTGAAGGTAATATCGAGTTTTTAGCACATTGGAGCTGGCAAAACCAGCCGATGCTGCACACACTGCTGTTAGGACAAGTGGATGAGGTTGTGCAGGAATCTAATACGACATTTAAAATCTCGAAGAATTAATGCATGACTATTATATTTAACACCAAAGATGCCAATCGAGCAGATCGTGAGGCATCTTTTCTCTTTACAGTCAATGTCTTCTTTTGTTAAACTATATATGCAAACAAGTGTTCTATAAATAGCGTTTGTGAAGGGAGCTTCGCATCTATGGACTATCTTGTGGAACTGGTTATTATGCTTGTTGCTGCTTTATTTTTAGTTACAGTCCTTTATCGGTTAGTGTATCGTTGGCTGCATGCACCGGCTACGATCTCTAGAATTAAGCTTGGCCGTGGTGGGAAGCTTAAAGATAATGATCCTAATATTAGCTTGCTTGAGCAGCGTGGATTTGTCGTTGTTTCTGGGCGTCATCAAATTCCGGTTGTAATCGAAGTTGATGATCATGTGCTCGAACGTTCCGCAACAGTCATTATTGATTATATTGCCGAAAAAAAGGGTCGCTCATACATCGTAAAAACAGAAAGAGAGCGATTGCCGATCGAAATGACGGCTGCTGATTTGAAAAAGCATTTATTACTTTACGCTTTGTTGCTGCCAGACATGAGCGGCATTATATACATAACTAAGGAAAGCAAGCTTCATGTCATTGCTTTTCATCTATCTGAATAACAACGATAAGGAGCTTTTTGAATATGAAGGGAATAAGGCAATTTCGCATAAAGGAAATTATTACAGAGCGAGATATTGAAACCCAAGAAGAGCTAGTTGATGCACTGAGGCAAAGCGGCATGAATATAACTCAGGCCACCGTCTCCAGAGATATTAAGGAATTGATGCTGATTAAAATTCCATCTGCCTCAGGTGGTTATAAATATGCGATGCCAGGCGAGACGCAGAAGACTAATCCCATTTTTAAGCTGAAACGAGCACTGCAGGATCATTTTACTAGCATCGACTACACAGAGAATTTAGTCGTGATGAAGTGCTTACCCGGTACTGCAAGCACCATTGCAGCACTTATTGACAGCATGGATACAGAGGAAATTATGGGTACGATTTCTGGAGACGACACAATATTAATTATTTGTCGCACAAAGGAATTAAGTGAAAACGTTGTGGAACGCTTTTTATCTATGCTTAAGTAATACAAAAACAATTGTTAATTTGATTGAGGGGGGAACGACATGCTGCACGAGCTGTCGATTCGCAATTTAGCGGTTATTGAAGAAGCACATGTTCAATTTCATCGAGGATTTCATGTATTAACTGGCGAAACTGGCGCAGGTAAATCTATATTAATTGATGCACTAAGCCTTGTAGTGGGCGGTCGTGGCTCTGCAGACATGGTACGTTACGGCTGTGAACGTGCTGAGGTGGAAGCGTTATTTGATTTGGCGGTAGATCATCCAGTTTGGCAACGTCTAAAAAATCTTGGTATTCAGCATGACAGCTCAGAAATGCTTGTTGTGCGTCGTGAGCTTACGTCTTCTGGAAAAAGCAGCAGTCGTGTCAACGGTCAGCTCGTGACGATAACAATGCTGAGAGAAATTGGTGAAAGCCTTGTTAATATTCATGGTCAGCATGAACATCAATCATTATTGAAAAGTGAACAGCATTTGGAATGGCTAGATATGTACGGAGGCTCAGAGCTGCTAGATATTAAACGTCAGTACGGTGAGAATTATGAACGATTATTGTTTGTACGTTCACAACTGCATGAGCTGGAAAATACATCCCGACATAATATGCAGATGCAGGATCTGTACCAATTTCAAATAGAGGAAATAAGCGCGGCGAAACTCAAGGTTGGTGAAGATGAAGAGCTGCTTGAGCAACGTAAAATGCTTATGTATGCTGAGAAACGTTCATCCTCTGTAAACGAGGCGTACGGCTTACTGAATGATGGACAAGGGCTTGATGCGTTAAGTCGTGCGATAAGCCGTTTAACGGACATTGTGAGCTATGATGAAAGCGCATTGTCCCCAATGCTGGAGCAGTTACAAAATGCGTACTACACCGCTGAGGATGTCATGTACCAGCTTAGAAGCTATCGTGATGGTATTGAGTCTGACCCAGAGCAATTACAATATGTAGAGGATCGACTTGATCTGATCCGTAGTTTAAAGCGGAAATACGGAGAGAGCATCGAGGAAATTAACCTCTATCTCGAAAAAATCATTAGCGAGCGAGATAAGCTGGAAAACCGTGAAGAGCTGCTAGCTCAATTAAAGGAGCAAGAAGCTGAGGCATATGGAGCTGCATATGAACTTGCACAGCAGCTGTCCGTGATGCGTAGACATGTTGCAGAACGTTTAGCAGGGGAAATTAAGCTTCATTTAACGGAGCTGCAAATGGGCGCTGCTAATTTTGAGGTTGATCTATACTCAATGCAGCTTGATGAGCAAGCTACAATTCGACTAAGCGCAACAGGCATAGATCAAGCTGTGTTTATGATGAGCACAAACCCTGGTGAGCCGCTAAAGCCACTACATAAAGTTGCTTCTGGCGGTGAAATGTCTCGTATTATGCTTGCATTAAAAACAATCTTTGCAACAATTGATCAGATACCAGTACTTGTCTTCGATGAGGTCGATACTGGAGTAAGTGGACGAGCTGCGCAAGCAATAGCCGAGAAGCTTTCTCGTCTTGCAAGCGATTGCCAAGTATTCTCGATTACTCATTTACCTCAAGTCGCATGTATGGCTGATCATCATTATGAAATTCGTAAGCAATTTGTTGCTGATCGCACGTACACCTCCGTAACTGAGCTATCTGGAGAGCAACGTGTAAATGAATTGGCACGTATGCTTGGCGGTGTAGAAATCACTGAAAAAACAAAGCATCATGCCCAAGAAATGCTTGATCTCGCTGTAGGCTTGAAAGGTGCTTGATTAAAGGAAATTTGGGATGTTTTTGTGGTCATAAATCTTTTGGAGCGGGGTAACTTAATGTTACGCCGTTGGCGATGTCGTGAATCAATGCAATGACAGGAGAGTGAAAAGATTGGACCCAAAGCAACCTAAACGTATATTTGGACTATTTCTCGTCATAATAGTTGGTCTTATTGGAATTTCAACGCCAATGCAAAACATCGTTGCTTTTCCTAATGAGCTGCGGCTGTTTGATGGGCAAATGAAAAATGTACAGTATAGTGTACCTGTACAGGCGGAGCTATCGTTTGATCCGAAAAGTTTGCAAGTGAATGGTTCATCTCAGTCGTCTTTATCTGTTAGCTTGAAAGAACCGTTATCATTACATTCTTATCAAATTGGTCAAACACAAATGAAGGTTAGGCTGTTTGGCAAAATTCCATTCAAAACAGTTAAGGTCGATGTAGTTCCGAATTTAAAGGTAGTGCCTGGCGGTCAGACAATAGGGGTTAAAGTAAACTCTGCAGGTGTATTAGTCGTTGGTCATCACCAGGTTGTTGATGAATCAGGCAATAAATTATCTCCTGGGGAAGCTGCAGGTCTTAGGCTAGGGGATTTGATCGTCGCCATTAATAAGCATAAGGTCGACGATGTGAGAACGCTAGGAGAGCTTTGTGACAAGCTTAGCTCGAATAAAAAGCCGCTCTCGATCACCTTTGTACGGAATGGTAAGACAATGACAACAAAATTAAAGCCAATTTATAATACTCAGGAAAAGGAATGGAGAGTTGGCTTATATATTCGCGATTCAGCAGCGGGTGTCGGAACATTAACCTTCTATGCGCCTGATCAAGGGGTATATGGTGCGTTAGGACATGTCATTACTGATATGGATACAGGAACCCCAATTGTTGTAGGTAAGGGCGAAATTTTACAAGCAAGTGTCACTTCGATAAATAAAAGTCAAAATGGCGATCCTGGTGAGAAAAGAGCTCACTTCGTGAAGGAAAAGCAAATATTAGGGAATATCGAAAGAAATACGCCATTCGGAATTTTTGGTAAAATGAGCGAGATGCCGTCGCATAGCTATGAGGAAGAGGCGATACCTGTTGCATTTGCAGAGGATGTAAGGGAAGGTCCTGCACAAATATTGACGGTCGTTAATGGTCAGAAGGTCGAGCGCTTTGACATTGAAGTGGTCCATGTTGCAAAGCAATCCTCACCGGCTACCAAAGGAATGGTCATTAAAGTAACGGATGAGCGTTTAATTAATAAGACGGGCGGAATTGTTCAAGGAATGTCAGGTAGTCCAATCATACAGGATGGCAAATTAATTGGAGCAGTGACGCATGTCTTTGTTAATGATCCAACCTCAGGATATGGCTGCTTTATTGAGTGGATGTTACAGGATGCTGGTGTGCTGTTACATTCTGAACAAGATCAACAAACTGAACAGGCGTCATAATTGCGAAAATGCTTTCCGTTTCAGAGGATTCGGATGGCATTTTCTTGTTCTTGGCGAACATTGACTGCTTCTGTCGAACATCTGCGGATAATGTAGCAAATTATTCATTATAACGAATTATTGAAAAAAAATAAAGAAAAAAATATTTCGACAGAAGGAATTCAGTTGTCTGTGTCGAAAATGAAAAAGAGCAAAAGACAACTCGTCATTCATATTTAATTAAAGGGAGGCTAGCATCTTGCAAAGGATCGATGTATTGTTAGCAGATGACAACCGAGAATTTACGAATTTATTATCGGAATATTTCGCAAGTCAAAGTGATATGAATGTATGCGGTGTAGCTTATAACGGTGAAGAAGTTTTAAGGCATCTGGAGAACGCTAGGAAGCTACCAGACGTACTTGTCCTAGATATTATTATGCCACATCTCGATGGCCTAGGAGTATTGGAAAAGCTTCGTGAGATGAATCTAAATCCAATGCCTAAAGTAATAATGTTAACAGCATTTGGGCAGGAAAATATTACGCAGCGTGCAGTTCAGTTGGGCGCTTCGTATTATATGCTCAAACCATTTGATATGGACATGTTATCTACTCGAATTAGACAATTGGTTGGTGTGCCAACTACAACGTCGTCTACAACGACATCATCAACATTTAGCTCAAGTGTTACGACGAGTCGAGCGAATGTAGTGCCGATCGGCAAGCATAAAAATTTAGATGCTAATATTACTAGCATTATTCATGAAATCGGGGTACCTGCACATATTAAAGGTTATCAATACTTACGTGAAGCAATTACGATGGTTTATAACAATATTGAAATTTTAGGTGCGATTACAAAAACACTCTATCCTTCAATCGCAGAGAAGTTCCGTACAACGCCTAGTCGTGTTGAGCGTGCGATCCGTCATGCTATCGAGGTCGCTTGGACTCGTGGCAACATTGACAGCATTAGCAACCTATTCGGCTATACCATCAACATCAGCAAGTCTAAACCAACCAATAGTGAATTTATAGCGATGGTTGCGGATAAGCTTAGAATTGAGCATAAGGTGTCTTGAGAGCTTAATACATAAGGCTTTTTCTTGTCTAGATAAACTAACCAATACCATGATTTCTTTGGAGATTACTCCAATGAGGTCATGGTATTATTTTACGTTACATCTCTAATAGGAGTATGTGTTCTTCCCTTGTTTTTTTGAAGTGTATAGAGCTTGATCGGCTTTTTGCATAAGTGAATCGACATCCTGTTCATTATTGCTGGAAGTAGATATTCCGATACTTAAAGAGATAGGGAATTGAAATTCGTATTTAGTAGCAATTTGTTCTTGAAAAGAGACAAGTAAGTATTTTGCAAGCTCCTCAGCACGCTCAAAATTATTGTTAGGAATAACGATAATGAACTCGTCACCACCTAAACGAAATACAAGCTCGTCGTCAAGAACAGCATCCTTCATCAAATTAGCTGCTGATTGAAGCAATTTATCTCCAAAGTCATGACCATGATTGTCATTAACTAATTTAAAATTATCAACGTCAATCATAATAAGAGTAAATGCTCGACCGCTATTAGTAAATTTAGACTGAATATACTCTTCAAAATAAGCGCGATTACCTAGAGAGGTAAGGGTATCATGGAATGCCAAATGAATCGGTTTTGCTAACCATCTTGAAAGTAGCAATGAAAGTATAGTTGTCACTAATAAAATAAGCAAAATTTGAAAACTAAATGTTTTCTTATATTGATCAAGTTTCAGTTGTAGCATTTGTTTACTGTAGATGAGTTCAATTACTTTTGTTTGCGAGGCACCTAGATCTTCCTCTGAAATGTACAACGAGTACAAGAAAGTAGCATCCTGATTGTCCCATGTACCTTCATATAAGCTATCCTCACCAGTATTAAGTGTATATTGAAATGCTTCTCTTCCTTTTTGATCTAGCTTATATTGATCTTCTGATTTTCCATATGCTAAACCACCTAAGTTTAACACGTTCATGTCAAGTATTGAGGAATCAGATTGTTTAAGTCTCGTTATTGTATCCAAAAAATTAAATTGTTTGAATAGGGGGTTATCATTCCACGAAAAACCAAGCTGAATAATATATTTCTGATCAGGTGTCCCCATATAACTATAGCTTTTTATAGCTCCAGTAGCTTGCTCGACATCGAATCCTTCTACATAAAAGCTACCTTTAGCTCTTCGTTCATTTAATAATGAAGCAAGGGTTTTACAGCAGAGATTAAAGTTAAGTCCAATGTCTTGCTGAACATTACTGTACTGTATTACATTTTCTTCATCAATTATGTAGAGATCAATACCGTATTGTTCACTAAAACCTTGATAATCCCATTGTTCAACATTAGGAAATTGCTGATACTGGTCTTGCAATTGAAAAGTAAGTGCTTTCATGTTTTCAGTAATATTTTGTTACTGCTTAGGTCATCAGAATGTAAATTGACCATTCAGGGCTTCGGTAAGGGAAGATAGCAAAGAGCGTTGCTGTTTTTTGAATGTCGAAATGATGCTGCGCAGTCGAGCAAAGATCATGGCCCCGGAAAGGGTTCGGAAGGTTCCAGAGACCTTTTGTTTCACCTTGACCATACGTAAGTCACGTTCGGCTTGGTTATTATCAAAAGGAATATGTGCATCCCAAAGAAACCGAAGTATAGCGTCTTTGTAACGAGCCATTCGTTCGCCTAATTTGGCCGCTTTCGGTTGTTTTCGTCCAGTATTGGCTGTACGGTTGCCCGACCATTCCCATTTGCCATCCTGCAGGATTTCATCGTAGTAATGGCAAATGGTCTGAATAACGTCTTCGGGAATCGGCTCTTCGTGCGCTCGCGATGAACGGGCCAGCTGCCAGCTTTCTTGAAGCAGTTCCGTCATTTGGCGAGACCAATCATGCTTGTCGTGTTCGGTGATCCCTTTGCATTCCCGTAACAGATGGGCATTGCAAAGGGCATGGCTAA
>Ga0180216_1000047_pt1 | contig 158114 bp, 139 predicted proteins | sample eDN3rd37CBELigMG_FD_128879 | JGI IMG/M metagenome (GOLD analysis project Ga0180216, IMG submission 128879) | Enriched Miracle-Growth compost microbial communities from Emeryville, California, USA - eDNA 3rd pass 37_C BE-Lig MG (version 2)... ...
CTCTCCATTAAAGTGTTTGATTGCTCATTTATTTCGCTTTTTATTCATCATTCTCACGGGGTGAAAATAATGAATGGCAGTTCTTACTCGTTGTTCAGTTTTCAAAGATCAATGTGTGTCTCAGCCGATGTCTCGGAGCGACAAGAAATAATATACCACAGATTGAAAATATAATGCAAGCTTTTTTTTATCATTTTAATATACAATTATTAACTGATCAAAAAAACACCCTCAAGCCCATTCACATCATCTAATGACATGAATGTATAGCTTGAGGGTGTTCACTATTAAATCTTAATACTTACTACTCTGACTGAACGATTAGCTGCATACGCCCATTGAATAGCTCCATCGTGATAAATCGGCATTTCATAGGAGTTCAATTGCCAAATGCCGAGTGAGGTTTTTGGAGTAAGGATTTCCCCGCTTGCTGATAGTACCATATAATAGGCCTGCGGCTTATAATTTTTAGTTTCAGACCATAGAATGACGATTCGATCATCAGCTACAACAACCTGCGGCGCAGTAACATCGACCTCTGTATTGTTAGTTAGCCATCTCACTCCATAATCAGTGACCTTCGTTAAAGGACTATTTTGACTATCGTTTATATCGAACGAGGTAGCACCGCTACGTGTTGAACCTCCAACAAACATTGATTTAGAAACCTCCTCAGCTAGCGGATCAAAAATTTGTACAAATAAGTTTTGCTTTTCCTTTTTCGCTGCTTCACTAATTGATTTGGCAGATGCTCCGACAAGCGCGACGCCTTTACTTGTTTCTACAAGTCCACCTAGCTGAGCAAATGTTTTATTAACAACATACATATCGTAGTTCGCATTTGCCTGAAGATAAAAATTGAAAACATCTAACGATGGTAAGTTTAATGTATATAGTGGCTTACCCGTCTTTTCATCTGCTACCTTCGTCATTCTGTCGATTACAAATGCGCGAGAGTATGCATCCCCATGATTCGCGAAGACAAAGCCCTGTGCTTTTTCTGAATAAATGACTGACTGATTAAAGGAATGACTGACATAAGGAATATTCGGTGTGCTTTTATCCCAGAATCTTGTCTCAAATGGATAAGCTGACATATCCGCTATATTTACACCAACAACATTGTTTGATTGATGACCATTGTACATTGTTCGAGCATAATTCACCATTAATACGCCATCGTGAATTGCTGATTCTGCTTTCCCTGCATTAAATGGAATTTTTGTATTACCGTCTGCCTTCATAGGAGATGCGCCAACGAATCCAGTTGTTTTGATTAGCTTACCTTCGGGTGAATATTTAGTAATAAATACAGTTTCTTTCGTATTAGATGTACTTTCTCTTCCCCAGATCACATAAAAGTTGCCAGTCTCATCTGCGATGACATCCCCTAATATTGGATAGAGCAAATCGACTTTTAACTCTTTTTTCGGAGTTTGTATAATAAGCTTTTTATCTTTCTCATTGGTAAATGCGTAAGCTAATCCATCACCTTTATAAGAGAATTGTTGCACTGATGATACTTCAGCCCAATTCCAGAAGTCCATTATTTGAGTATCCATTACTGGAACATCTCTTTTATAAGCATAGCCGTTGATACTCTGACCATAACGGAGACCAGATTCGATAACTAGCAAATTTTCTTTCTCGTCCCAACCCACATAGAAATCTAGTAAACTTCCAAGATCACGTAATTTAAAATAAGTAGTATTATCAATACTGTATGAAGTTACATTTGCTAGCTTACCATCAAGATAAACCTTAGTGTTGGATGCCGTTGCTTTTTTGGAATACCACCCATACGAATCCTCTAATTTTGTAGCTGCAGTAGCATATTTTTTACCGCTAACTAGATTAATTGCATTATTTTTCGAGTCAAATTTAACGTCAAACTTTTTTGAAGTATGCGACAATACATATGCAATATCTCTCAATTTAAAATAGTTATTTCCTTTAATCTCATAAGCTTCGAAGCTTAGTGATACTCCATCTACCAATAAATATGAAGAAGATGCGGGCGAAGCAGTCACAGATTTATTATCTGCAGCGGCAACGACGGTGGTGCCAAGCAATAAACACAGCACTGTTGTAAGTAACGTCAAGTAAATTCTCTTCACTAATTTCCCTCCAGATGAAAAATATGGTTTGTTGAAAGTATATCATTTTTTTAGGCAAATGACTTAATCTTAATGATAAACGTTCAAGTTTTAGGTAAAATTAAAGAAGGAGTTTTTTGTTGTGGAGGAGGAGCTATTATGGGTCATACAAAGTTAGAAGAACAACTGCCTGACATTGAACAGCACTTAGAGCTTTGGGTAGAGCAAAGCAAGGAGCAATGTACTCATGGTAAAGTTGCCTCCTATATACCTGAGCTGGCTAAAGGGAATAAATCCGCCTTAGGCATCTATATTATGGATGCACACGGTGGACATATTAGTGCAGGCGATATAGAGACTGTTTTTACGCTGCAGAGTATTTCGAAAGTATTCACTTTATTGCTTGCGTTAATGGACAATGGTGAAGAAGTCGTGTTTCATAAAGTAGGAATGGAGCCGACAGGAGATAGCTTCAATTCCATGCTTAAATTAGAGCTAGTTCAGCCTGGCATCCCATTTAATCCGTTAATCAACGCTGGAGCGATTGCGATATCCTCTCTCATTGAAGGGAAGGACACAGAAGATAAGCTAGCACGCACATTGCAATTTTTCCGTAAATGCGCTCAAAACGATCAACTTCAATATAATGAGCTTGTATATCGTTCCGAGCTGGAATCCGCTGATCTTAATCGTTCAATGGCCTATTTCCTTAAGGACAATGGTGTGCTAGAGCATGCTGTCGATGATGTGCTTGACGTTTACTTCCACCACTGCTCGATCGATGTTACAGTGAAAGACTTAGCGCGAATGGGTTTACTGCTCGCTTATAATGGTACCGATCCTATCACTGGCGAGGAGATTGTTCCTAAGCGCTACGTGCAGATCGCAAAATCGTTTATGGTGACATGTGGAATGTACAATGCATCGGGGCAATTTGCTATCGAGGTTGGACTTTCTGCTAAAAGTGGTGTGTCTGGCGGTATTTTGACGCTTGTTCCAGGTGCAGCAGGAATCGGAGTCATTGGTCCTGCACTTAACAGTAAAGGAAATAGTATCGCAGGAGTAAATTTGTTAGAAAAGCTGTCCTCCTTTTATGATCTAAGTATTTTCTAGTAAATCAATTTTCTTTCATAGCAAATAAAAGCTGTCGTGCAGCAAGCGTAGTGTGTTTCATTGACACTAGTCTTGATCTGACCGACAGCTTTTACTATATGATAAGTATGATGCTAGTTAAGCCTCTAGTACAACTTGGCCTTGAACAAGCTTACGATATAAGCCCTCCTGCTGGGATAACTCCTCATGCGAACCAATTTGCGAGATTTTACCTTTTTCCAGCACGATTATTTTATTCGCTTGCGTGATCGTATTAAGACGATGGGCGATCACGAATGATGTTCTGCCCTTCATCAAACGCTGCAGCGCTTCTTGAATCTTTATTTCTGTAACGGTATCAATACTGCTTGTCGCCTCATCAAGAATTAAGATAGCTGGATCGGCAATGAGCGCTCTTGCAATTGCGATTAACTGCTTCTGCCCTTGAGAAATCCCTACTCCACCTAGCTTAAGCTCTGTCTGATAGCCATCCTTTAATCGCATAATAAAGGAATGAGCATTTGCAAGCCTTGCAGCCTCGTACACTTCCTCGTCCGTTGCATTTAAGCGACCATAACGGATATTCTCCATAATGGTGCCTTCTGACAGATAAGGGTCCTGCAATACAAATGCCATATGAGAACGCAGACTTTCTCTCGTATACTGGGCAATATTTTGTCCATCTATCAATATTGCGCCTGAGCTTGGTTCATAAAAACGTGAAAGCAGCGAAATTAACGTCGTCTTACCAGCACCTGTTGGTCCGACGAATGCAACCATCTCCCCCGCCTTCACTTGAAAGCTAGCATGTTGAATGATCGGCTGTCCTTGATCGTAATGGAAGTTCACATTGTGAAACTCAACATCGCCAACAACTGAGGTTAACGGCTTCGCATTTGATTCGTCCTGCACTTCTAGCGGCTCATCTAAAATCTGAAATACTCGCTCTGCTCCTGCAATGGCACTAAGCAGCGTGTTCCATTGATTCGCCAAATCATTGAGCGGTCGTGTAAATTGCCTTGCATATTCTGCGAAAATGATAATGATCCCAACTGTCACGCTATCTGTCCAAATGGTCATAAGCGCACCGACACCAACTATTAATGCGAAGCTAAGCGAGTTCAGTCCATTCATTAGCTTAGGGATAAAGCCTGAAATCGCCTGTGCCCAAAAGCCTGCTAGTCTAATATTTTCATTACGAGACGTAAACCCTTTTATAACCTCTTCCTCTTGACCAAATGCTTTAATTATTTTCTGACCAGACAATGTTTCCTCGACAAAGCCATTTAACGCGCCAATACTTCGTTGCTGCATTCGAAATAAACGACTGGTACGATTAGAAATCCACTTCATCCCCATAAACATTAGTGGAATGACGGTAAAGGTTAACAGGGTCAGCAGCGGACTTAAGCTAAGCATAACGACCACAATTCCAATTAACGTTAATGTACTGGAGAACACTTGAATAAATGAGCTATTCATCGAGGAGCTAATATTTTCGATATCGTTACTGGCACGACTCATCAAATCTCCCTGCTGACGCTTCGTAAAGAAAGCAATCGGCAAGCGATGAAACTGTGCAAACAGGTCTGTACGCAGCTTGTATACCGTCTGCTGCGAAACTTGAATCATCCATATATTTTGCAGCCAAGCGCTTATCGCTTGCACCACGTATACAGCAGCAGTAAGCAGCAGCATGAATAGCAGGCCATCCTTCGATTCAACGATGTAATGGTCAACGATATGTCCAATTAGGTAAGGACCCAGTAAGGTCATTCCTGTTGCAATAACGATCATTACTAATACGGCGATTAAGCGAACTCGGTATTGTGCGAGGTAACTCCAAATTCTCATCAACGTACCCCACATATTTTCTGAACGCTTTACCTGCTGAGGTGCGCGACCTGGAGCACCACCGAGCCCTAACCCCTTATACTGACGAGCTTCTCCACTATCCTTAAGGAAGGAGCTTGGCTTTTCGTAACGAAACGGTAGTACAAAAAAGTGCAGCCAGCGAGATATTCCCTTTAAGGAGTCATTAGCTTCTGTTCTGTTTTGTTGCTCCATTCAGTCGCCTCCTTCCCTCTTTGAGACTGATAAATTTTACGGTAAAGAGTCGATAGCTGAAGCAGCTGCTCGTGCGTACCTTGCTTAATTACTTTACCGTCATCAACGATAAGCACAGAATCAGCACGTGTGGTGGTACTCATTTTCTGAGTGACGAGCAGTACTGTACATGAAAGCTTATTAATGGCGTCGAGCAATTTGTTTTCTGTTTCGACGTCGAGCGCACTCGTGCAATCGTCAAGCAACAGAATCGAAGGCTTACGCACAAGTGCCCTAGCAATACTTAGCCGTTGCTTCTGACCACCAGACAAATTTACCCCCTTCTGTCCGATCAACGTATCGTAGCCTTGCGGCAGCTCCATGATCGTTTCGTGAATTTGTGCGAGCTTGGCAGCCTCAATCACTTCTTCAAGGCTAGCATCTAACTTCCCCCAACGAATATTGTCGGCAACAGTACCTGTAAACAGCATTATTTCTTGCGGGACATAACCGATATTAATACGCAGCTGGTGGAGATCGTAATCGTCAATATTTTTACCATCGATCGTTATTACTCCCGCATCACTATGATACATCCTTGTCACTAGCTGCAGGATGCTGCTCTTGCCCGAGCCTGTTGCGCCCATCATCGCCAGTAATTGCCCAGGCTTCACCTTAAAGCTAACGTCGGTTAACGTTTTCATATTAGATTCTGGATACGTAAAGCATACACCCGAAAAGGAAATATCTCCTTTCAAATGTAAAGGCTTCTGTGCGCTAGGTGCATCCGTCTGCTCGTGATCCTTCACATGGAATACTTCATCAATTCGTTGCATGGAAGCCGATGCTCGAGCTAGAGCAGTAACAATCCAGGAAATCATCGATAACGCACCTGTAATTCTCATTGCATAGTTAACGACAGCGACAATTTCCCCAACGGTAATTGGCGAGCCCATTTGCAGCTGATGACGCGCTGCCCATAGCATAAGTAAAATACAGCCATTAATTAGAATTATAACGACTGGATTGGCAAGCTCGGCGAAAATCATCGTTGTCACGGTATGTGCTCGAAGCTGCTCATTTTGCTGTTGAAACTGTTTATTCTCATGACTCATCCGTCCAAAGACGCGAATAAGCCGTACGCTCATTAAGCTTTGCTGCATCACCTTATTCACTTGGTCAAGCTTTTGTTGAACTGCACGAAACAATTTATTGTTTCGAACCATTAGCCACCCAAGGAAGAAGGATAGAAATGGAAATGCAATGACTAAATATAAAGCGAGCTTGGCGTTTATCGCTAACGCCATAATTAAGCTAGTAATCACTAGTAATGGTGCACGAAGCAATATCCTCATACCCATAAATACCGCATTTTGCACCTGATTGACATCATTGCTAATTCGGGTTAGTAAAGATGCTTCCTGAAACTTACCAAACGCATTGTAGCTCATCCGTTGAACGCTTTCATAAATCCCTTGTCTAAGATCAAAGCCAAAGTTCTGGCTAACATATGAAGAATAAAAGGAGCTTACGATCCCGATGGCAAATGCAAATATGGTTGTTCCGACAAGTAAACCGCCCCATAGCAATATTGAATCAACATTTCCAGCCACGATGCCCTCGTCTATAATTTTGGACATCAACAATGGTTGAATCACTTCTACTGCAAGCTCAACTAGCATTAAAATAATCGCTAAAATAACATAGCCTCGATATCGGAATAAATACTCAGTAAATGTTCGCAAGCTTTTCCCTCCTTCTAAAGTTATTATAAGCGAAGAGAGACTATAATTTGAATACTTTTTTATAGATGTAAATATCTTAAATTTGAACCATTCTCACAAAAAAACATCGCAAACAATCATCCTTCAAAGCTCTACGTTATTAGCGTATTCCCAATAAAGACAATTGATTGCGATGTTAGCCGTGACGGCAACATTTATTCATAATACATACGGAACGATATATCGCGGCTGTAATTACCGAAGCCTTTGCCAAACAGCGTTAAACCACCGACATGCTGTGCATTCTCATGTACGCCAAGCTTAAAGCTCCATACATTGCGATGAATGCTAAGCATATCCAATGTCACGTCTGAAATTTTGTCCCCATCTACCCAACTGCCAGCCTCATCAATACGAAGCACCTTTAATAATCCATACTGATTGAGAGGATCAGTCCACCACGATGGCGAAAATCTACCGCGCTCAGCACCGAAATCGCCCGGGCTCGTCCACACGCCGATTTCCGTATCATTTATTTCAAAGAAAATATCTGATGGCCAGTTTTCATTATAGCCTGGCGCCTCTGAGCCTAGCTCTAACGAAATTTCAAGTGCTGTAATTCGTTGTGAAGGCAATAAGTAATTAGGTACCTTATATTCTAGATACCCATGACCAAGCCATAAAATCCCTGCATTGACTCGATCAGGCGTATAGAAATATCGCGGATCATCAAACTGACCAATAACACGATCAGGCGTAGCAAGCCCACAGGTTGGATGAATTTCAAACTCCGTATAATGACCGATTGGTATCGTTACCTCATGGCATTTGTACTGTGCGCTGCTATGCGATGGCAGTTCAATATGGATATCATATTCGGCAAGTGAACACATTTTATGCGTACCGCCATCTTTACGAACCATCTGCGTCGCAACTAGACCAGCCTTCTCCAGCTTTTTCACATGCATCGTAATAATCGCACTGCTAAGCTGAAGGGCAGCAGCGAGCTGTTTCACATTCATTGATTCCTTAGAAAGCAGCTTAATAATTTCCAGACGAACTTCGCTTGCTAATGCTTCATAGAGAGGTAGCCATTTTTTATCCGTATTTGCCTCTATCATCAACTTCGATCCTTCCCGTATACTTCTGACAATTGTTCTGTAATCATCGTACAACTATTGAATGTCATTTGTAAATAGAAGGAACATGAATCCACTTCTCACCTAACCAAGTATCTACCTTCACCCAGTCTAATGTTTGCTTTATTATGTTAATTCGTTGTGGCGATAGCGTGGCAACTGGCGTTGCTCCCTCATATGGATAAGGATAAAGTGGTGTATCCCGCTGCAGCTCAATGGATTGAATTTCAGTCAGCAGCGGCTCATCAGGCAAATAAATATAACGCTCGCCCAGCCACGTATCAACAAGAAACCAATGATCCCACTGTGCTTTAACCTTTACACTCTTTTGCTCAAGCTTCGCATAAGTATAACTGGAACGCTTCGGCTCCTTATACAGCTTCACCGCTGACGTTAGGTTAATATCTCGATCAACCTCCTGGAACTCTGGCTTCTGCTCGTTAACCCATAAATCATATGCGGACTTCGCTGCCCAAACCATCACATCACGGTTACGCGACCATTCTTCATTAAAGTATTTTAGGTCAACTGGCTTGCCCCCATTAGAGGGTGCCATTTCTGGTGTAAACGCTGGTTTAGCAAAGGTTTGAATAAACCAATCGGTATAGCCGCCGCCTGAAGGATTAGGTCTTGGCGGTATTAATGAATAGCCTGTAAGACCCGATAGCTGCTGGGCAAGCTTGCGATCTCGTTCAAGATTCTCCTGTAGCGTGTGGAAGTTCCAATAAATAACTCGACCCGTTGAATGATTAGATATCGCTAGCTGAGGATTAATTTCATATGTAAGTGTTACAATTGCTTGATTTTCCTTACTTTGCAGTGGCTTACTGCCTTTATAGTTAGACGGACTTGCTTTACCGGGATTATCTATAATATTTTCCCAATCAGCGGGATATTGACGGTTTAAGTCTATCCCTTTTCCATTGGCTTTCCACGCTCTAAAAATAGTGCTATCGTCATTAATCGCTAATATTTTATTATGTACTTCCTCTGGAAATGACTGCAGTCCATTTTGTACAAGTGACACTCCATCTGGATTGACCATCGGCACTACCCATATGCTGACATGCTGCAACAAATCTGCAAGCTCATCCTCTTTTGTCTGTCTTGACAATAAATCTTGAATTTGATTCATCACAATTGCGGTCGTAAAAAATTCACGCGCATGATGTGAAGCGTTAATGAATAATGCTGCACTGCCCTTACCGATCTTCAAAGCATAAATGTCGCGACCGTACTCACTTTTTCCAATGCTATGAAGCGAAACTAGCTGAGGATACGCTTTCTCTAAAGCTATTAAATCCCGCTCCATCATTAGATACGAATATTTCTGCTTTCCTTTCACAACATCCTTTGCAACGCCTTCAGCTGCAGCAACAGTTCCCGACATGATGAGTAGCATCAAGCTAATTGCGGTTAACCAAAATCTGTACACTATAGCACTCTCCTAAATCTAGTATATATTGTATATTTGCAACAGTTAATAGCATACCATATTTTTCATAGATTAGGAGATCTAATTTGCCAATAAAAAAGCTTTGCATCTGCGACAAAATGTTCACAGGAGCAAAGCCTTCTAATAGATATCATACTATTCGATAGTTTTCTGAGCTTTAATTTTGTTGTTTAATAGGTGCTCAACATAACCGTAAATTAAAGCCGCAATTCCAAAAACGATACATGGTGTCCAAGCGTTAAGGCCATAGCCACGACCATCAAGTAAATAAGTGCCATATTGAGTTACAAAGAGCAGCAGTCCACCTGCGATTGCGACAATTACATAAATAATGACTCGAATGATATGATTGCGCAGTAGCCAATTACATAGTAGTGACAATGGTAAAAAGGTAACGATATATAACGCGATTCCAGCTGCTAGCACGATAAAGATAAAAACAAACCCCATTGCGTGCATTCCATCTAGTTCGCTTGTCGGTATTTTGCTGGCTTCAATTAGCTCTACTGCCATAACGGAAACAACAAAGAGTATAATGTAACAAAACCAAAGCACAAAGTATTTGCCTAGCGCGTAGCCTTTGGACATCGCAGCTTCACTCCTTTAATAGCTTATTTCGATCCTACGACAAATGAAATTGCAGTGCTGAATTGGAATTGCTCTGGTTCCTTCTCTGTCTCATTTGGCAAATGCTCACCAAAGCTCGCATAGGCTGTTATTGTATACTGACCTTCAGGAAGTGCATTGTCTTTAATTTCCTCGATAAATGCGAGATAATCCTCGCCATCCTCCTCAGAATATCCTCCGGTGAAGGTATAGTCATAGCGCACAGGCTCATTACGTTTTAATTGTGTAACGACATATGGCTCTGCCATCACACCTTCAATGTGAATGTCGCGCGTATGCTCTCTAATACCGAAGCCAACCGGATACATCGCATGACCAATCTCGATCTCATCCTGCTCTCCTACATAAACTAACTCCGCATATACTTCAATTGGCTCATCAACCTCATAGTGTGTTTTGCTCGTATAGAGAATAAGCTCAAACTCCCCTTCAGTTGCTTCCGTACTTAGTTCTAGATCATCTTCATTGAATGCTGGTGACGGACTTGGTGTTACTTGACCTTGACCTGCTTGATCCACGCTATTTTTACCTCCCGCCCCACTGGATGGTGGAGTTGAGCTATTCAATTCACCTTCTCCACAGGCTGATAATAATAACAGTGTCACGATAACAATAAGCAGTTTCTTCAAACCAACACCCCTTTTCTACAGCTTTTCTTACTTAACAGACGACGCCCCTGGCGGGAATGTTGCTGAAAAAAAAAATGGGAGTTCACTGCATTAGCATCGCAGCTGAACTCCCGACTTTTCTTATTCATCGATTGGATCACTTAACAAATCCGCATATTTTTTATTTTTCGCAATAAACAGATGCAGCTTATCGCCATAGCTAACAATTAACTGGCGAATTAGATTTTCTGTATAATCTGCACCTTGAAAGGTGTAGCCAGCCTTGGCAGATGTTGCTTCGTAATCACTCCACAGCAGCTCTACCCACAGCATTGCTTTTTCCTCAGATAGCTCTGGATTTTTCTCCCTAAGCAGTTCCGTTAATCGCTTTATGTTATCAAGCATAATATCATACTCTCCCTTAATCATTTCCTTAATGCTATAAAGTCTTATCATACTAAAGTATTGGTCAATGTTAAAGTTTAAAACTTTTTTGCAAAGTATACTTTACAAATCTTGCAAAGCGAGCTATACTAAATTTGTAAAGCGAACTATACATAAACCAAAGGGGAAATTCAAATGAAAACAACTCAACCAAGAAATATTTTTATGATGATTCTAATCGCCTTCTCTTCAATCCAAGTGAGAGAATATTCTAGCTTCTTATCTGGATTAATGTTAGGACTTTCACTTATTATGCTTGTAAAAATATGCTATGACGCAATTCGCAGCAAAGAGAGCACAAACTAGTAGACATTCTTATTTACAATAAAATAAGACTTTAAAACAAATATGAGCCTTCGGCATAGGAAGGCTCATTTGTTTGTTTGGATTAATATTTACGGTTGTAATACCATTTTGCAATAACCATAACTAAGGATAGCACAGCGAGCACAGCAAACAAGGTGATAGATACGGTTACACTGAAAAAGCCAGCAACGACCGCAGCCAATGATGTTAGCAAAAGGATGATCTGCAGGCTTAGTGAATTGGTGCTCTGTTCAATAAGCTGCTTGCGTTCGTCCTTCTCCTCTATGTATAGCTTCTTCAATGCTGCCTCGTCACGCAGCGCTAAACGTAATCTGTTAATCTTCACGCAAATCAAAGCGAGCGTTCCAATAAAAATCCCTGTCTGCATCCCTAATACGAAATCACCCAGGTTACTTTCTGTTTCATAGCCGTACAAGAAAAAGGCCAGCACAATCAATACGAATAATACTACCACTGAAATTAACAATTTAAACCTACGTGATATAACTCCTTTGAATTCATTCATAAAGTATTAATCTCCTCATCGCTAAAATCAAACACGTCTTCTATCGTTAAATGGAAGTACTTCGCTATTTTATATGCTAGTACAAGAGAGGCTACATATTTCTCATTTTCTAGTGATGTAATGGTTTGCCGTGTTACACCAACTGCGTTTGCCAATTCCTCTTGACTGATCTTATTTTTCTTCCTTAATTCTTGAATCCTTGACTTCATTCTCTTACTCTCAACTCCCTTCCAAAGCAAAGTTAGCTATACATATTAAGTGTAGTATTTGTTCTGTGGCATGTAAAGAAATTAATTAGTACAAAAAATTGAAAAGTCTACTTTACATTTTATGTACAGTATACTATACTAATTTTGCAAAGTTCGCTTTACATAATTTATTGTCTAGGGGGACAACACATGCTCTGGTTTACAGTTATTTTTCTAATTACAGGATTCATTTTTCCAATAGTAGACTGGTTTTGGGACAAGTCGATCAAAAAGGATTTACACAATCATAACAAAGTAAAAACCTACTCGTTAGTTATGCTTTATCAATGGCTTATGGCTGGCTGTATCATTATTGGATTTACCTCTATGAATATTTCACTTACTGAGTTAAAATTTGTTAGATCAGCACTCGATGTATCTGCGCTTGGCGGCTTTACTGTTGGCCTAATGCTAAACATTATTATACTTTTCACCGTTGCCTTATTCATACCTATCGGCAGAAAACGTGTGCTTGCGATGTTTGATGCAATCGAGGTTTTACTTCCTAACGGCTGGAAGGAACATCTACTGTTTGCCGCGCTTGCAGTTACAGCGGGCTTCTGTGAGGAAGTGATCTATAGAGGCTTTATGTTCTATTACCTTGAACGACTAGATTGGGGATTAACTCCGCTTGGAATCGCTATTATTACAAGCGTCATTTTTGGGCTAGCTCATTTCTATCAAGGCAGGAAAAATGTCATCTTCACCATGCTAGTAGGTTTTGCTATGGCTAGACTATTCATTTCCTTTGAAAGTCTATGGATTCCTATTATTGTACATATTTTAATCGATCTTAGATTTGCCGTATTGCCGAACGTCCGCAAATTGCTGACAAAACTTAATAAGCTGCCTGCCTAAGGAGGGGATAATGATCAATAACAGTGCTCGATTATATGGTCTGGATAACTTAAAAATTGCACTAACGATCCTCGTTGTTGCCCATCATGCGGGGCAGCCCTATGGAGGGTCGGGGGGCTTCTGGTATTTCGACAGCCAGGATACACCGATTAATCTAGGTATCTTTTTCTCAACGAATGCAGGCTTTTTTATGAGCTTATTCTTTTTTATCTCAGCTTATTTTATGCCATCGTCCTATCATCGCAAGGGAGCGAAAGACTTTATATTCGATCGTGTGAAGCGATTCGGTATCCCTCTCGTTTTTGGTTTTCTTATCCTTGTTCCACTAATGATGTATGGCTACTATGTCTATTTCCGACCATACGAATACATAAGCTTCTGGACATACTATACCACTATTTATTTCGGAATAAGCGATATGCCTTCTAATTGGACAGGACCTTCATGGCCAGATATGCAGTTTGCTCATCTGTGGTTTATTCAGCATCTACTGCTGTACACAGTGCTGTATGCAGGTTTCCGATTGGTGGTCGATAGAATTCAGCCAGCGAGGTTGCAGGAAGTGAAGTTGCAAGGAGCGAATTTGAGAGCTAATGAATGGACACCAACTAATTTACCACCGGCTAAGGAGCGAGGGGGTAAACCGCTACGTGCTCTACCTGTAATCATATTCACCTTATTGCTTGCACTTATCACATTTATCGTAAGAATTTGGTATCCAATCGATACTTGGGTTGGCTTTCTAGGGTTTATTCAGACGGAGTTTGCTCATGTGCCACAGTACATTGCATTGTTTATCGCAGGTATGCTCGCCTATCAACGGAATTGGATAAATCATTTATCACCTAAAATTGGTTTAACATCTCTGCTTGTAGGGGTAGCACTAACGATTGCACGGTACTGCGGGATCATCACGGGTTATGCTGGTGGAGGCTGGAGTATTGAAGCATTGCAATACGCTTTGCTGGAAACGACGCTCTGTGTCGGGTTGTGTATAGGGCTTACCTCGTTATTTCAGAATGTTTGTAATGTTAGCAATCCGATACTTAAGAGAATGTCCAATGCTGCGTTCGGCGTTTATATTATTCATGTCCCTGTGCTAGTGCTGCTGCAATATGCATTAGCCGACGCCACATTATTAACGAGCGTCAAGGTTGGCATCGTTATCGTCGCAGGAACAGCAATTTCATTTATGATAAGTATGGTTTATCAACTCATCATTAAGAGAATGACTGCAAGACATAGCCCAAAGAACACAGTAGCCAAGCTGTAAATATGCAAAATGCCTTCGGCTGTTAGCGAAAACTAACGACTTGAGGGCATTTGATGTTATAGCTAATTCATTTAATCCGTCCAACGGAAGAATTTAGTACCGATTACTGCTGCAACAATGAGCATCCCGACAAGAACAGCTAAATCTAGTACCGCATCAGCAGTAAACATTGTACCGTTCCAGCCGTATCGCAGCACGTTCACAACGTAGGTTAATGGGATAATGGCAGCTAGCTTCTGCAGAAAGTCAGGAAAAACGTTAAGTGGCAGCGTTGCTCCTGATAGGAACAGCATCGGATACATCGATACCATGGCGATCCCTAGAGCCGTATGCATACGCTTTGCTAAGCTTGAGATGACAAAGCCCAGCGCAAAAAACGTAATTGCACAAAGCGTTAATGCTAGGAAAAACTGTAGTGGATGCTTGGTTAGTGCAGAGCCAAACCCTAGCTTGGCAATGAGCAGTATTTCAATCGTACTAAGATAAATAGCGAAAAAGCCTTTAATGATCGTAGCTGTGAAGATTGCATTCTGATTAATTGGTGTTCCCTTTAATCGTTTATACACACCCTTCTCACGATCAATAACAATTTGCAGTCCTAATGAGAAAAATGCCGTTGTAAAGATAATAATTGCTAGCATGCTAGGTATGTAGGCTTGAAAATAATCTAAGCCGTCATAGGATTGCGACTTGAACATCATGCCGAAGATGACGAAGCTTGCCGCTGGCACAATTAATGTAAATAAGACCGCTAACGTCTCTCTAAAAAATAACTTCAACTCCATTTTTGTATGAGCGATTACCGATTGCAATTGTGATTCCTCCCTAAGTTAAGAGCCTATTGCGTACTTCATATAGACATCCTCTAACGTTTCTCCACCATCAGTAAGCGTGCTAATCAGCTTTTTCGGTTCATCACAAGCAACTAGCTCGCCCTTTTTAATGATCGCGATTCGATCACAATGCCGCTGCGCTTCATCCATATAATGCGTAGTAAGAATAATCGTCTTTCCTTCAGCACGGTATTTGTTAATACAGCCCCATAGCTCAAGACGCGCTTGAGGATCTAACCCTGTCGTCGGCTCATCTAGGAAAATAATTTCAGGATCATTGACTAAAGCGAGCGCCAAGGAAGTGCGCTGCTGCCAGCCGCCAGAAAGGTTTTTTACATATTTGTTCAGATAAGGTGCTAATCCGAGCGTATCAATAATTTCCTGCAAATCTCGCTTTTTGTCATAATACGAGCTGAATAGCTGCAGTGCTTCCTTTACCTTAATTCTGTCGTACAACGCCGTTTGCTGTAGCTGAATCCCGATCCGCTGCTTAATCTCATTGGTCGCATTCTTCATATCCATGCCGAGCACTTCAACCGACCCAACATCTGGTTTACGTAAGCCCATCATAATTTCTAATGTCGTAGATTTCCCGGCACCATTGGCTCCTATAATACCGAGCACTTCACCCCGCTTAACCGTTAAGGAAAGATTGTTAACTGCCTTCACTTCACCATAGTTTTTATGTATTCCTTCTAATATAATGACATCCTGCTTCACACGACACACCCCCTAATTAATGACAGTTTTCATAAAAATATACTAACGAACTGGCTTTTATTTACTGTAAGTTAAGGTTAATTTTAGAATAAGTTATAAATTTGTTCAATATTTATTTTACAACTATTTCTTCGAGGCTATATTTTTGAGAGATTTACTGAATTTTTTAGGATGTAGGGACTATATTGGTAATAAAAAAAGGCGACCGTGAGGTCGCCTGGTGAGAAGTTTACATAGAGATTGGAGCTTCTTTTAGTTCTTGACTTAACATTCACAAATCATTTTTTTACGTAAAAGTATTCATTCTCACCTAAGTTCTGACCTCTTTCTACCCCCTTATTGAATGCACCTTTCAAGAATGCAACAAAGCACTCCACTATTTTTTTATTACTAAAATAATTTTGAGCTTCATTTAACATTGTTCTCGAAATATCCTCCATCAAAATATCTGTTTCCTTTACATATTGGGGATCTGCTTGACCTATTGCATGCTGATGTCCTAGACTAAATCCATGCTGAAAGGCTTGAAAACCATAATACGTAGTTATTTTATCCATAAATGGACTTTCTTTTACTTGTTTTATTTCAGAATCAGTAGCATTTGCATGATGTCTTATAGTATTTCCAAGTAAGTATGCGCCTGCTACAATACCTTCTTCTAAATACTCTTCCTCTATTTTATTAACTAACGCATCATAAATTTTAGGGTCTGACATTAATCTTTCTCTAGTTAACTCAATCTTTCGATTCATACGAATTTTATTTGGATTGTTTTTCTTTAAAAAATTAAACATTAATTTATCCCTCTCTCTGAATATTTATGTTAGATAATCAATAATTAACTGCTTATTAGACTAAATAATTAACATTACAACTAAATAAATTCTATAGATTTTTACAAATCCCTTTTTCTATTCCTTATTTTTGATTTTGATGCTAGGAATTTCAAACTGTTATATTATTGTTTTAATTTAAGGATATATTTTGTAAGATTATCCGAATTTTCAAGCAACAGTGAGACTATATAGGTAATAAAAAAGGCAACCGTGGGTCGCCTAGGGGTGAAGTTTAGATACAACATTGGAGCTTCTACTTCTTTTAGTGCATGAACGAAGGCTGGGCTTCGTATTGCAAAGGTGGTTAGAGGAAATTAAGTAATACACAATTAAATACAGATTTGGTACAATACTGTATAGATATTAGAAAAGGGGGATTATTAAAATGACCTTTAATAACATTGTTATTTTTTCCATAGATGTAGGAATACATGGTCATAATTGGATTCGCTTAGAACTTTCAGATCAAAATGTCTCTGCATTAAATACTCTTTTTATCCCTTCGTCTGTTAGTGAAATTCTTGTTAACAGTGGTAATGATCTGAATGCTATGGGCAATCTTTTAATTTCTGATCTTAATAATAAAAGAAAAGTTGCAATAAGTATTGAAGCACCTTTATGGCACTTTAATACAAGTGCTAGTCCCACGATTAATAATTGTTATATAGAGAGATTTCCGTATGAAACTACTGCTGAATGGTATAACATAGGTGCATCAGCAACATTAAAAAGTTTACCAATTATGAATTTTATTATATCGATAATGAATCAAAATAGTATTGCTAGCTATACAACAAATTTACATAACTGGAAAAGTAACTCTAACTTGATTTACTTATTTGAAGGTTTTGTTGTTAAGAGTTTCAAACCATATGCAAATGATTTTAAAAATGTTTATAAAATAATTACTTCAAAAACCAAAAAGCCTAAACAGAATTCAAAAACAATTAAGAAAAACTTAAATAAAGATGAACTTGACGCTTTTGTTTCTGCACTAGCATTTTATATAGAGCAATTTAATGCATATCATATATTAAAACCAAATTATCAACATCTTTCAGTCAAAGTTATCTCAGGAAATACTATTGAACAGATTATTACTAACTCTAATGGTAGACCTTCAGGTGTTCAGACTTTTAACTATATACACAAATCAAACAAAAAAAGTATTAACAGGACAGTAGAATTTAATAATCCTAATACTTATACTTTATCAATAGCTACATATATTCATTCTTACTGGAACGAATCGTTATTTAAATACTACAATGATCCGTTATCTTTCAACTTAGAACCTTCAAATGTATATGGTATAAAATTTCGTTGATTTATTTTCCTAGTAAATAAGACACCTAATATCTTTATGGTTTAGATGTCTTATTTTTTATTTGGAAGAATCAAAACGTCTTACATTGTCAGTCAAAGATCTTGAAACTATAAACGACAACACAAAGATGATTCATATCCTAAATCTGCAAAAACAACACTTACAGCGACAACTTAGTATTCAAAAATCAGAAATAATAAGATTAGAGAAGAGTGCCAACTACCTAAATTTAATTGAAGATAATAAAGCCCAGATTACTCAAAAATAAAAAACTTGAGTATTTTGACAAATCAGGACAGCGATAACGATTTACGAAAGATGATCACTTATTTAGTCCAGCAAGCTGATTTCAAACCAATTAAGTTTGACAGTAAAAAGAATATAGTAACTCATGGAGAAATGTCTATCCAAACTAGAACGAGTCTTGTAAAAACAACAATTGGTTAACCTACTATCTTAAAAAGATGGTAGGTTTTTTTAGTTACTTTAGTAATATCAATAAACTTGGACAAGTTCTCGGTTGTTAGGTTAGCTTGTCCTTCACGGGTGCCAAAATCTCGGTAACGAGGTAGGCACCCGATCGGTAGCCTACCCGTCTACCGAGATAAGAAGCAACAAAAGTGCTTGTACACTGGGGTTTGTCCACTTTCTATATTCACCATTATGGACAGATTTTTAGGTTGGTAAACATTTCTCGGTTGTTTCGGACTATATAAATCATTACATTGTTGTAACTAGTGGAAAAAGAAGGTTTTTGTTAATGATTGTCGAATTAAATATTTTAAGGTAATTACACATTTTTCCTAGATAGAGGTAATTATGAATTTTGAAGACGGTGTTATACATTTACAAGAATTTATTAGAACAAGACCAATGATTATAGTTGGCACAGGTCTCTCCCTCTCAATGGGTTTACCCGGCATGAGCCAATTACTTGAACATTTAGAAAAAAGAATTCCTGAGTTATCTCAAGGGAATACAGCCATTCATGAAGAATGGAAATCCTGTTTGGATCTAATACACAAATATGGATTTGAAGAAGGATTAAATCAAATAACAATTTGTGATGAACTACTTGAACTCATTACTAATGAGACTGCTGATTTAGTACAAATCAAGGATCTCCAAGCATTTCAATCAATTCCAAATCTACAATTGAGTGATTTTCCCTTTGCTAAATTAATTAAGCATTTGGTTGATAGCCTTCATCCAGAAAACCAAATTTTAAATGTAATAACTCCAAACTACGATCATTTGGTTGAATATGCTTGTGATCTAATTAATGTACACTGTTGTACAGGATTTACAGGAACCTATTTATTAAAATTTGACCCTGCACAATTAAAGAATGATAGTTACAACTTGCATCCAATTCCTGATCATAAAGGAAATAAGAGATTTAGAAAAATCCCACGTGTTAGGCTGTTAAAACCTCACGGATCGTTATATTGGCAAAAGGTAGGTAATGAAACATACGAAGCTTATCATAAAATTGACAGTTCAAAACGAGTAATTATTACCCCAGGGAATACAAAATTCAAGAGTAGTCTAACGGATTCAATAATGAACTTTCATAGAGAACTGGCAAATGACTGCATCCTGAATGCAAATTCAATATTAATTATTGGTTATGGCTTTAATGATCTTCATTTACAAACCGTCTTACAAGACAAACTTCGGGCAGGAGTGAGTTGTTTAATATTGACCAAAGAGCTATCTTCTTATGCCAGACAACTTATTTCTTCACATAGGCAAATTTTTGCATTAGAAGAATGCGGCTATTTAAAAACAAAATGGTATTTTAATGAACTCGAAGGTATATGGGATGACCCTATATGGAGTTTAGATCAATTTGTAAAGAGAATATTATAATAAGATGGAGGAAAGTATATGTCCATTTTTCAGTTTCAAGTACATATGGCTATAGGTGAAGTACAAGGAGTTGATACATCACAAGTATTTATCAGAGTTACTTCTGCTGAAAAACTATCGCAAGCTAGGGTTGGGCGTCTAGTCGCTATTCAAGGTCAAGATGCAAATGAATGGGTTGTGGGTCTAGTAAATAGGGTTTGGAGAGATCCTGTGGAGTATAAAATACAAGAACCTACAGATGAAATACCTATTGAACAGATACCGAATGAACTGAACAGAATTCAAGTTACTTTAGTTGGAACTTATTTAGCTCGCCATGGAACAAAATTCAATCATTTTACCAGAGCGATCTTAAGTTTGCCGGACATTAATCGTTTAGTATTTCCACTTGAGGGTACCGCCCTTGAGCAATTTATGGGCATCATCGGTAATGCAGAGAACGGCGAAATAAATAAACCGTTAGAGATAGGAGTTTATACTTTAGATAGAAAGGCAAAGACATTTCTAGATGGTGACAAATTATTCCAAAGGCATGCTGCACTTCTTGGTAGTACAGGATCAGGTAAATCGTGGTCTGTGGCAACAATACTTGAACAAGCATGTCAGTTAAAAAATACAAATATAATATTATTTGATCTACATGGTGAATACACAGAGCTTCCTTATGCTCAACAAATTCGTATAGCAGGTCCTGGAGATTTAACTTCTCCAAATGATGAAACCCTTTTTCTACCTTTTTGGCTTATGAACTTCGAAGAAATACAATCACTTATTATCGATTACTCGGAACAATCTGCCCCCAATCAATCAATGGCTGTATTAGAAGCAATTACAGAGATAAAAAAAGAAACACTTCTTGCACTAGATAAAAGAGATGTCCTAGAAAGTTTTACCGTAAATAGTCCTATACCATTTCGTATGGAAAGTGTTATTGAATTCTTAAAAGTAAAAAACTCTGAAGAGATAGATACGGGAGAGGTTTATAAATCTGGGGACAATAAGGGACAACCTAAAACAAAACAAGGACCTCTTTATGATAAACTCACTCGAATGCTTATTAGATTAAAAAATAAAATTGAAGATAGAAGGTACGGCTTTTTATTTCAAGCACCAGAAAAATACTATGAGTACGATTCTTTATTCGAAATAGCAAATACATTAATGGGTCATCCCGGAATTAATTCGTACGAAAAACCTGGAATTAAGATTATTGATTTCTCTGAAGTTCCCTCGGATATACTTCCAATAATCGTTAGTCTAGTGGCGAGATTGGTTTACCAAGTACAGTTTTGGTCGGATCCAGGAACAGATAACGAAGGTAGACATCCAATTTTATTAATTTGCGATGAAGCACATTTATATTTACCTCATTCCCCAGAGAATGTAACGGAACGAAAATCTCTTGAGAACTTTGAACGAATCGCCAAAGAGGGTCGTAAATATGGTGTGGGAATTTTTGTTGTAAGCCAACGTCCTTCTGATGTTAGTACAACAATATTGAGTCAATGTAACAATATAATATCCTTGAGATTAACAAATGAACGTGATAAGTCTGTTGTAAAAAATTTGTTGCCTGATACCTTAGGGGGATTACTAGAAGTTATACCTGGACTTGAGGTAGGCGAAGCTGTCGTAGTTGGGGATTCCACATTACTTCCAACAAGAATAGTGCTAAACAAACCAAATCATCCACCAAAAAGTTCAACAATTGATTTCTGGAAGAGATGGGATAGTAGCGGGGATAAGGTTGACCTGTTGCAAGCAGTGGAGAACCTTAGAAAACAAAGTAGAAATAAGTAAGAATAATAATTTCCACTGTAAACCCTAGCTATATAGAAAAGGAAAGATTTATTTCCTCTCATCAAAAACTACCGTATAATATATTGGTAATATTTATCACGAAGGGAGTATTTGCGTGTGACGGTTGATTTTTTAAGGGACTTGTTAAACATGAGGGAACCAGATAGGAATAGTTTAATTCCAGCCCTGATGAACACAGTAGGAGATCTAACATTTAGGGACGTTGTAAAACTAATAAATACTATTAATGATGATATTAAAGACTCAGAGCAAACAAGGAATAACTCCCTTGAACGAATTACTAGATATACTAACTCATTAAAGCGTAATACAAAAAGAAATAAATATGGTGAATTTTTTCCATCAGTAATTCCAAATCAACTTGTATTCGTCAATTTTGCTGGGATATCTGCTGAATTGGATTTTCCCCACTACGCAATAGTTTGGGACACTGATTCTTACCAAGAAACAGTGCAAGTTATACCGACAACAAGCTATAAAGAAGGTGTAACGGAAGAATCATCAACCTTCTTCAACATAGGTAAGATATCTTTTATGAATGTAGAAACAGTTGTTAAACTCGATCACATCATGTCAATCAGTAGAAAGAGAATCATTAAAAGCCAATTAAAAAACCCTGCCACGGGAACAGACGAGCCTGTTGTTATTTCTCAAGCTCAAATTCAACGAATTCAAGAAGGTTTTCACTGTATGGGAAACAGACTGCCTTCTCTGTACCATTTCATATTGAACAATAATCGAGCTTCTTTACCGGAGCTGCAAGATCCTGTTCAATATGAACATTTACATCGTCCGTTTATTAGGGTACAGCCCTCAGAAGTTGATGTTTTCTCATATACCCTTTTGTCGGACCCATTAACTGTGTATAACATCAACTGGAAAAGGCATGCCTTAACAGGAGAAAAACGCAGAAAACTCCTTGACTCATGGAGTAAGGCTAAGGCAATTCTTGATGAAACCAATCCAACCAACATAATCAAGACAAAGGACCAATCTATTTTAGACAGTTATAACTCTATTCAATCGGAGTATGCTGTTTAAAAACACCTTGACATGGAATATTAGACGTATTATTATTAACTTAACGAATTATAATTTGCCTGAGTTTGAAGGCGCACTGACTTAAACGGATGCCCACGTTTGCGGGCGGATCCCCCTTTACTCTTTAGCTAGGAGTGAAGGGGTTTTCATTTCTTGCGATAGTTAGGATAATAACGTAATAATTCTCCACATTTAGGGCAATAGTCTTCTTTTTCGCGATTCAGTTGGTTTGCAAGATTAACAGCAGTTTCAGATGAAACAGCTTCAACTACATTCTCCGTAATATCATAGTCACAATCATTATTACCACAACATAGCAGTAATTTATACCCCATAACCATCCCCCCTATTTTTTAGGCTTAACAAATACATATGTTGTTCTTTCTGAAAATTGTCTGCTTTATCTATTCCCCAATAAATTTTTTTTAGACTCTAATAAACATAGCACTTTCTTCCCTATTTATCGTCTCTGGCGATGTCCTGAACTTCTATAGTCCAATGGGTTCTGTATTTTTTTACCATTCATAAGCACCTTAACAATACGAAGGCTGGGCTTCGTTCATGCACATAAGAAGATTTCTATTCGAATATAACATTAGAAAACCTCCTAATCCGCACACAATACTCTGTGCATACTAGGAGGTTTCTAACTCTCTATCACTTACCACTAACAACTAAACTCTTCTGCACTCCATCCTTCCGATGAAAGAAAATCATATAAACCGCCAGCGAAACAAAGGCAATCACCGTCGAGCTAATAAACATAATTCGGAAATTGCTATGTGAGGCGATGACACCTAGCACATATGAGCCCGCTCCATAACCAAGATCACTCATAAGGAAGAAGGTTGCCGTTGCTGCCCCTACACGACTGTAGGGCACTTGCTGAATAATGGTGTTTTGCAGCAGTGGATTAAGCACACCGTAGCTTAAGCCCATTATTACGCCTGCACCAAGCACCATCCATGAATTAACCGCTATACTTAACAAGCCCATACCTAATCCAAAAATAATAATCGCTGGGTAGAAGAAGGTATGCGGTGAAAATCGATCAAACAATTTCGCGATAAATGGACGAAAGCCAACAATCATCAGCCCATAAATCATAAAAAATATGCTCGCTATTTCTGCTAAGTTAAGCTCTTGTGTATATGCTGCGAGAAAACCCGCGATTGAGCTGTATGAGAAAAACATACAGAAAGCTACAAAGGATATAGGAAGTGCCCTTAGCTCAATAACATCCTTCCATGAAAAGGAGCGAGCTTGCTTATCCCCATCCTGTACTTTTGCTTCAGGCAATTGAATTTTCCACATAAAGAACAGGGCAACCGCCGACAGAACAACGCACGGGATCAGAATCATAAAGATGTTGTCGCTTTTCCATAGAAACAGTCCTAATGATGGCCCCATGACCATCGCTAAGTTAATAAACATACCAAAATATCCGATACCTTCACCTTGCCGATTTCTAGGTAGAATAGAGATGACCGCTGTATTGATTGCGGTTGAAGCAATGGAGTAGCTAATACCATGAACAAAGCGGACAGCTAAAAACAAAACTAAGCCGCCTTTCACCCCTAGATATAGAACGCAGGCGATGAAAAATAGTGCAAAGCCTAGTATCGCCATCCTCTTTTTACCGAAGTGATCTACTAGATAACCAGAGAACACTCGACAGAGCACACTGCCCAATACATAGACTGAGATCATTAGTCCCATCTGACTTTCATTCCCGCCCAAATGCGTTTGCACATATAGCGGTAATGTCGTAGCTAATAAATAGTAAATTAAACCAATTAAAAAGTTGCCTCCGCAAAAATATAGATAATTCCTTGTCCAAATCCTTGATGTCGATGAGTTCAATTACTCCAGTCCTTCTCTCATGTTTAGTATCAACCTACTATTATATATTAATCTCAAATTAATTTGTGGTAGATAATAAAAAACAAGCAAGGGTGGTATCCAGAAGCGAATTCCACCCTTGCTTGTTTTATTAGACTATACTGTCCTAGCTCAACCTACGATATTCACTTATTCAAATTATAAATAATAATTTTTGTAGATTTCGCATTAAACCGTTCGGCGATATTCTTAAATATGACCTCCAACGATTGAGCATCGAAGGCTACGAAATCATAACCTAACGTTAAAATTTGATTCGTGCCATATTTGCTCTTACCTTCAACTGCGGAGTAGCTTTCCCTAAAATAATATTCCTCTTTATGGCTATATTGACTGCTTGCTTCAATAGAGGTGAGCTCTCCGAATAACTCAATATAATCAAAGGCAGTTATTCGATCATATGGCGTTTCAAATTCTAACTGTGTTTTCAGCACAATTTCCTCTTCTTCGGTAATAGGATCACATTTACGTACAATGAAATTTAGCTTATGTTCAGATCTGACCTCATTCATGATGATATTCTCTTCTTCGTTTATTCGTCGATAATTCATACGAACCCCTAACATCTGTAACACTTCAGCTGTACAGCTCGCACCAGACCCGCTATATCCGCAGGATGCTCCTTCTATCCATACCTCTTGATTGCCCTCATCACATTTCAAAATTAAACCGTAAGAGGAAGGGATTTGAACGACATCCCCCTCATCAAGACGATAGTTCGTTATTCCCTCATACTTTTTAGGGGGTTGAGCATAAACCTCGAAGCCACTTATGCCCCCTATTTCTCCGAGCAAGCCTTTAAACCTTCGAGCACAGACATCAGGTGAACCATTAATTCTAATAATCTCCGGCATTATTAAGCATCCCCTTTCCTATAAGTAGCAATGGACGGTTCTACTTTAATATCTGTATGACTGCCAGTTTAATTTTATACAGATCGAACTCTAAAGAAACTCTCCAAATTAAACAAAAAAACAGAGCAGCTACTTCACGCAGCTTACTCTGTTTTCCTACATTAAATGTTAGACATATTCACTGGAATAAAGATCGCTCGTTCATGTGGCGTTTTGTTAGGACTGTGCAGCGCTAGCAGATCCTTGCCCTGAAATGTTCTGAAGATCATGCCATGCCCGCCGTCCTCTATATATAGCGGTTGCTGCTGGTGTAGCCAAGGTCCGGTCACTTTGCCACTAGCTGAGACCGCCGTCCCCTGTGCGTACTTATTGTCGATAAAGCTTGCCCATAGCAAAATGAGCTGTCCGCGATCATTTTTTAACATAAAGGTGCCATCGGTTACATAGTTAATTTGATTCGGATATCGTGGATGGAGAAAGGCTGTCGGCCAAGGTGCGTCTGAAGCAGAGAACAATAGCTGTGGCTCATGACTTGCCCGCTGCAAATCCTGACTTAATTGAACAACCCACACCTCTCCATCACCAATGCTTTGCCATTCACGGCAAAATACCATCCAAGGCACACCTTCATCATCCACATACAGCGATCCATCCAGACAGCTCCATTCTGCTGGTGTCACGACGCCATCGCTATAGAGCTGGAATGGCCCGTATAACGATTCACTTCTCAAAACTGCCGTCCCTAGTAAATCATTATCTCGTCTGCGAAAAGTCGCAAACATATAAAAGAAGCTGTTGTACTCATAGACCTCTGGAGCCCAGAAGTTTCGATCTGCGAAGAAACCCTCATAGTTTCTAAACACTTGAAAAGGACCTTCCCACTCCTCTAAATCTTCACTGACATAAACATCAAAGCCATTCCCCAGCTGCCATATATCTTTATCTGTTGAGCCATACATATAATATTTGCCCTCTTGAGGGCGCGGCACGACGAACGGATCACGAATTTGAATATCTGAAAGTTTCATTTGCCGTCTCCTTTCGACTGTACGTAGTTAATAGGTTGGTGAGACTACTCCTGGCTGATGAATACTGATCCACTGTCCGTCCTGCAGCACCAACTGCTCATTACCTGAGATACTAACTTCATATTGATCTGAGCCAACACGTACTACTCCAGAAATTGTGCCATATACCATACCGATCAGCTTCTGCAGCTGGCCTTGCTCGTCCAGCTCTACACGCAGACCTGCTGGAAACTCGATATATGGAATATCATTTTTATAGATCAGACATCTATCCTTAGCATTGACAAATTGATAGGTGTTCCCGTTGACCTTACGTCTGTACACTAGGCTGCCTGTAATTTGCTCTCCATGATCGCTATCATATGGCAACACAGCTGTAAACCAGATCGTATTGTCCTTTGTAGGCAATATACCGGACAGTCGTTCGAGAAAATCCAGCACACATAATATTGCTGGTGAGTAGACTTCGGTAAAGCCTTCTTCTCCTGTCCACGGGCTAAGCGTTTGCGAGAACCTCTTCATTCTAGTCATCGCAGCCACAATCGGCTGAATTGCCCATGTCTGCTCAACATAGCGATGATGATACTCAAAGGCATGTGCTGCACGAATAACTGCTAGAAAGTTCGTTGGACCAGCCCAGCTATTATAGGTTGTGTGCGGGTCAAATCTAGGATCATCTAACGCGATGGAGGTGAAGGGATATTTCGCAAAAAACTTACGAGTGTTTAATAAATATTTGCTCAGCATCCTGCTAAACATCTCATCATCCGCAACTTCGCAAGCAAGCACACGAAGCAATACATCAGATTGAACGCGAACAAATTGTCCTTGTGCATCGACATCATAGAAGAAATCATCGACTGGATCATAGCAGTGCTGAAATAATGCCTGCTTTGTTGCTTCAGCTTTGCTGCTCCACTCCTCCGCTTCCTTCCCCTTTCCTAGCTCACTAGCAATTAAAGCTAAATATTTCCGCTGACAATATACATTCGCCGTTAGGTCGGGAGCTAGCAACGGCAAGATCGGCGAATGTGGATTGCACTGTGTCGGATCATTATGATGCGGAGTATCTGCGACATGCCAGAAGCGTGGAGACAGATCATGTCCCGTATCGAAAGTGCTGAAGGCTTCAATGCAGCCTGTCCCTCTCGTATTACGATAAGTCATCAACCAAGCGTCATACCTCTTCATTGCCTCGTACATCGTTGAAAGGAAAGGCTGTGAGTTGCCGTTAAGCTGATAATGATGCCATACGCAACGAGCAAGCGGCGTTACCAATTGAATTTGCCGGAAGCTGGGACCTGACTGTGTTAGCTTATATGGAATTAATCCATCCTCGCGTTGGTGCCGGGCCAGCTCTAGATAGGTTTCTTCCGTGACCTCTGGTAAAAACCGCGCCAACAGCTCGTTGTTGATGGTACCCGTGCTTTCAAGCCAGCAGCCATAATAGATTCCGCCCTCATGCAGAATCGGCTTAGCGCTTAACGTCGGCTTGATGCATTGCAGCAGACCTGCAATCGCCTCATTATAAACAACGGAGAGCTTATCGCTCTCCGCTGTAAAATATACATTGCCAGCTTGCTTCCATTGCTTCAGAAGCTCGACATCCTTATCTGATCTGACTGCAATTTGCTCCACTATATCCATTTGCTCGAGGCGTTCTAATAGGTTATGCCCTAGCTGCATCTCTGTATCCTCCTCGTCGCTAGTAGCGGATTATTGCTCCACGTTGTTAGCAATAATTTCTTGCGCATTTTTGTAGAAGCTTGCTACTGCTTCCTCTACTGTTTTACGCCCAAAGCCAATTTCCTGAATCGTCGTCTTCGTCATTTTTTCAAATTCAGCATTACCCGGCAAGTTATAGCTAATGTTGAATGGTTCTGTCTTCGTTGCCTCAGAAACACGAGATGTGTAATCATAAATGATCTTCTCTACATCACTCGCTTCCGCTTGAAGCACGTCGCGGTTCTTAGCTGTTACTGGTACACCGCGATTGTTGCCTAGTGCTAGTGCAGCTTCTGAATCATTGATAAAGAAGGAAATAAATTGTGCTACCGCCTCAGGATGCTCTGTCTTCGCATAACCAGACAGGCCTTGAGATGATTCGAACACCACACCAGTACCCTTCGGACCACGCGGCAGCTGAACCATAGTTAATTCATCTGTCGTCAATGCTTGAAGTGATGTCAATTGGTTAGATGGCAGTAATGTCATCGCAACTTGACTAGTAACCATTAGGTTTTTCGCAATATCCTCACTTGGATTGGATACCGCAAGCTCAGGAGTTACGACACCACCGCGTTTAGATAGGTCAGACCAGTAATTGAACCATTGCGAAGCCATATCCTGATCGAAGCCGATTTTTTTCTCATCCATTAAATAAAGCTGTTGACCATGCTGCTTAAAGTAAATATCTAGACCGTCATATGTGAAATCATACGTACCAAAAGCATCTTTGCCTAGCTTCTCGCTAATTTCTGTAGCGATATTGCCATAATCCTCCCAAGTCCATCCATCCTGAGGAATTGGCATTCCTGCTTTTTCAAACATCGTCTTGTTGATGACGATCCCTCTCGCATTAGCTCCTGCAGAGATATGCACCAGCTCGCCATTCACCGTACCATATTGAATCATGGAATCATCCATATCTGACAAATCAAGCTCATTGCCAACATATTGATCTAGTGGTAACAATACTCCCTTTAATGCATAGTCAACCACATTACCGCCTAGAAAGAAAATATCTGGTGCAGTGCCTGAAGCCAGCTGTGTATTGATCTTATCCCAGTAGCCTGAAGAAGGAGCAAATTCACCGATTACATCAATATGCGGATATTTTGCCTCGAACAGCTCAATAACCTTATTCGTAATATCTGCACGATCCTGATCTCCCCACCACATCATGCGCAGCTCAATTTCTTCTGGTGTGTCAGTCGTTGTTTCTGTATTACTAGCTGGAGTTGAAGTATTTGCAGTGCTGTCATTACTTTTTGGTTGTGAGTTACTGCCAGTGCTTGTGCCATTGCCATTTGAACATGCGCTCATTAAGCCAACAACAAGCATTAATGATAAGATTAAGCTCCACTTTTTCATACAAATTTCCCCTTTAATTGATTTTTTTTCTTGCTGTAGTTAACAATAAAGCTTTGCCTATCATTTTTGAATTCTATAATTTCGGGTGATCATATATTATTTTTTTGGGATTGCCTGCCCCATTACTTAAATCCAGTCGTAGCGATCCCCTCTAAAAAGTACTTTTGGAAGAATAAGAAGATTAGCGAGATCGGAATAAGTGACAAGGCTGACATCGCCAGCAGTGCTCCCCAGTCAGACGAACCAGACGGGTCAAATAACGCGCGAACACCAAGCTGAACGGTAAACAGATCGATTTTGCTAATATAGATCATTTGGCTAAAGAAATCATCCCATGTCCATATAAATGTGAAGATCGCCGTTGTAATCAGTGCTGGCACTAGCAATGGCAGCATAATTCGCCAATAAATGCTGCGCTGATTACAACCATCTATCGTTGCACTCTCATCAAGCTCTCTTGGTATCCCACGAATAAATTGCACCATTAACAGAATAAAGAAGGAATCCGTTGCAAGCCACTTCGGTACAATTAATGGGTAGTAGCTGTTCAGCCAATTCAGCTCGCTAAAAATAATGTACTGCGGAATAAGCGTGACATGATAAGGCAGCATAATCGTCACGATCATTAGAGCGAACCATAATCGACTTAGCTTAAATGTTAATCTGGCAAATGCATAAGCTGCCAAGGAACATGTAATCACATTACCAAGCACGCATAATACCGAGATAAATGCTGAGTTTAGGAAGAAACGTCCAAAGGTAGTTCCTTGAAAGCCAGCCCAGCCCTTTATATAGTTATCTACTGTCCATTGCTTCGGCCACAGCCCTGGCTCGCTAAATATAAGCTGATTAGGCTTGAACGAGCTGCTAATTAACCATAGCACAGGATAAAGCATCAATATTCCTAAAGCAATAACGAACAAATGACGCAGCAGATTGGAGTTTCTTAGTTGATGCACCATATTATTTCCCTCCCTCATCACCGTAAAATACCCAGTACTTTTGTGTGGTGAATACGATGGCTGTTAAAAATCCGATGATTAGCAGCATAATCCATGCAAGTGCTGAAGCATAGCCCATATCAAAGAATGAGAAGCCTTTCAGATATAGATACAGCGTATAGAACATCGTTGCATCTAGCGGACCGCCCCTACCGTCACCAATGACAAATGCAGGTGTAAATGCCTGAAACGAATTAATAATCCCCATCACGAGGTTAAAGAAAATAACAGGTGTTAATAATGGCAGCGTAATTGAGAAAAATTGACGAGGCTTGCCAGCTCCATCAATTGAGGATGCCTCATACAGCTCGCCCGGTACTTGCTTTAAGCCAGCTAGAAAAATGACCATCGCCGAGCCAAACTGCCATACCGTCAGCATAACAATCGTATAAATAATGTAGTCCGGGTGCGCGATCCATGATGGGCCCTCTATTCCAAACCAGCCTAGAAAGCTGTTGAATACCCCATCCCCTGCGAAAATTTGTCTCCATACAATGGCGATCGCAATACTTCCTCCGAGTAAGGAAGGCAAATAATAGACCGTTCGATAAATTCCTAGCCCCTTCAGTCCTTTATTCAATATCATCGCTACTATTAAAGCAAACGCTAGCTTTAATGGGACAGATAGAAAAACATACTTAAAGGTCAGCATCAGTGAATTTCGAAATGTTTCGTCCTCAGTGACGATTTTGATGTAATTGTCCAATCCAATCCAAACTGGAGCATTCAGTAGATTGTATTTCGTAAGAGAAAAATAAAGCGAAGCGATCATGGGGCCTACGGTTAAACAGAAAAATCCGATGAGCCACGGTGTAAGAAACAGATAAGCTGTTCGGTTTTGCTCACGAACTAGGCTGTTCCCGCTACTTTTTTTCATATTCTTGTCCCTCCTAATCATTGTGCATAGCTCAATATTACGAGGGACGAGGGGAAATCTGAATTCCATTTTTTCGGTGATTGGCTATCAATTTTTTTAGGTCGCCTTTTCACTTCGATATTCTGAAGGCGAGATATTAAAGATTTTCTTAAAGCGAGAGCTGAAATAGCTGGCATTCGAAAAGCCTGTCAGCTCGGCAATATCACTTAAACCAAGCTCCGTCGTTTCGAGCAAACGACAAGCGTGATTCATACGAATTTCCTGCAAATATTGAACAAAGCTTTGCCCAACCTTCGCTTTAAATAGCTCAGAAAAATAGCTCGTATTATAATTAAAACGTTCAGCGAGTGATGGAAGGGTAATTTCATAGGCGTAGTTCTGCTTAATATAATTCAGTACCTCTGTAAAAATATCTTCATTGCTTGCCTCACTCTGACGGAGATGATTTTGCGCTAAATATTGCTCGATATACGTTACTGCCTTATCGACTGTTGTCAGCTTAAGCACCTGTTCCGGGTTGAGCCATAGCGAATGGGATAGCTGATCTCCTTGCTTTTGCTCTAATAGCAGCCGTTCTAACGTCAGCAGCACCTCGAATATAGAACGAACGAGATCCGTCTGAGAACGCAAGCTAGCTTCACTTAAAACAGAAGAGATATATTGCAGCGCTGGAGCTAATTCGTCCTTTGATAGCAGCTTGCGTAGCATATCATCATCTACTCTGCTTATCCGTCCCTCATAGGAGGCTTCTTGTGTATTTCTACCGCTGCTGAAGTGATAGCTCCATTGCAGTAGTGCATCCATATAAGCACGATGCCACTGGGCAAAGCCCTGCACCTCTGGACTAATCCCGAATACAACCTTCACGTTAAGATATTGCTGTACCTGCTGCTGGTAGTGCTCAATAATTGACGCTCGTGCTTCCATGCCATCACGACAGATCATATGAATAAGATGAGGAAAGCTGCTGTCCTTGCAGATCAGTAGCTGATCACGATATTGCTCGGAAAATTCTCTCGTCATAAGCTCCATCGGAAGCAGAAATTGTTCTGTCTTCTCCATCTTGCTATCCTGCTTGGAGAGCTCCTGAGCAGCCTGCAGTCCAATCGTAATAACTTGAACATGGGAAGAATCCCAGTCATGTATCTGAATGCTGCTAGCTTTGCTCATTATCATCGAGGATAAATCCCCCTTGAGCATATGGAATGCAAAATTCTCTCTAATTTCACGAAACCAGCGCTGATGCATACGGCTAGATTCCTGCTGAATCATGAATTCTTTACGCTGTTCATGTATCGATTGCTTTAGTTGCAATAGCACCTGCTCAAGCTCATCGGACATGACAGGCTTAAGCAAATATTCAACGGCTCGATGGCGAATCGCAGCCTTCGTATATGCAAAATCATCATAGCCTGTGAGCACAATCGCTTTAATATGAGGATATTGTCGCTGTATCGCAGCAAGTAAACCTACTCCGTCCATCATTGGCATATTCATATCGGTAATAAGGATATCAACAGCTTGTCCGTTACTGTCAGACATTAGCTGATCTAGCTTATCTAATGCCTCAACACCGTTAGCAGCTTCAGCTATAATGTGGAAGCCAAGCTTGTGCCAATCCACCTTAAGCTGCAGCCCTCTGCGAATTTCCACTTCATCATCAACTAGCATGACATTAATCATGATGCTCCATCTCCTTTATCGGTACCAATAGAGTTACCATCGCACCGCCAAATTCACTGCGATCTAATTTATATTGGAAATCTGAATGATAGGTTGCATAGCATCTCAGCAGCACATTTTTCAAGCCAATCTGCTGATCACTATGCTCAAACTGTCCAGATTCAAGCTGCTTATCGACTTGCTGGCTCAGCTTAAATTGCTCCTCCTCGGTAAAGCCCGGCCCGTTATCACTTACCGTTATTGCAATATGCTCAGCTAGCCGCTCAATTACAATTTCGATCCTAATAAACTCTTGGCTTTGTGAGCTGAATTTCACCGCATTCTCGATAATTGGCTGCATAATTAGCTTTAACACCAATAGCCCATCGAGCTCACCTATCGTCTTTAACTGGATCTCACTGCGATTTTGAAAACGAACCGAAATAATATCGAGATAATGCCGAATAAAGCGAAGCTCCTCTCGAAGAAAGACGTAATGATCGCTAACCTTTAGCGAATAACGCATCATCTGCCCTAGCGTCAATATCATTCGCGACGTTTCCTTACCACGATTTTGCAGAGCAAGACTACTGATCATCTCTAATGTATTGAATAAAAAGTGCGGATTAATTTGCATAACAAGCGCCTTATATTCTGCCTTTTGCTTGAGCAAGCGCAGCTGATATTCCTTGGCGATATATTCTCGCAGCTGAGATATCATATTCTTAAACATTTCGATAACAAAAGCGATTTCCATCGTATTCGAGTGTTCGTGCTGCATTCTGCGCTCCGCTTGTGCGAAATCACCGCGCCGTAAATGTCTCATCGCTGCAATAAGCGAGCTAAGCGGCTTTGAGATACTATGCGAGAATAGCAGCGTAACAATAATCGAAACCAAGAGTAGGATCGAAACAACAATGACCACTGTTTCACGGAAATGAATAAGCGGAGAATAGAGATCCTTCTCGTTAACGATCCCGACAAGCATCCACTTCGTTTTCGGTATACGCTTATATACGACCATTTCCGTTTCACCGCTTGGACTTTCAAGGAACAGTCGCCCTTCACCGTTTGTAATCGGTTTCAAGTAATCGAAAAACTGTTTCTGGTGCTCCTCGATATGCTCGTTCTGCTTGCTAAGCAGCATCTGTCCATTACGATCAATCAAGTAAATTTGACCGGTTTCACCTAGATGCAGTCGTTCTAGCGGCTCTAAAAAATACCCCTCACTTACGTTAATTTTCATATACGTATTCGCGATAGCTGGATTGTAGGAGTCAAGCGGCATCGTCATACTAACCATCTCATTATGATTCCCCTTCGCTAGCTCCACACGGTCAACATTGGCAGGACTCCAGTAGCGTTCCTTCTCACGAATATCGACATACCAGGGCTCATCCTTATAATTTCCGCTTCGCTCGATGTAGTTTTCACCACTAATCCATAGATCCTGCTGTTGCCTATAAATGGTGATGTTGGCTAGCGGAGTATAGCTGTTCTGCACTTGAGTTAAGTACTCGCTTAAATCGATATTCGCCAGCATCTTCGTGCCTTCACTCGAATCCGGATCTGAATGAACTCGATCCCACTGGCTAATCATGTCGCTGTTATAGACAAGTGTTGCTGAGTCATAAACCTGATTTTGCAGCATCTCTACGTATGTCGCATACTCCTGCATCTTTTCGAGTGCGGATTCTTCAATATAGCTGCTAATAATCGTCTTTGAGGAATTAAAAAGAAAATAAGCTAACACGCTAAACGAAACAACGATTAATAGAATATACGTAACCATTAGCTTAAACTTAAGAGAATTCACCACGGTTTTATCTCCTTCTGATCAAGATTTAACGCGCGTACATTTTTAGCTTATCCGAATTGATTGAGAAGCTACTATATTTACGTTACCATATTGAACTCTTGTTGAAAATCATTAATATTCATTCATTTCGTGTATAATAGAGTCAATTCTCTACATAAAGGATGGTATCAATGAAACTTAGCATACTTGATCAAATTCCTGTTCCTAAAGGATTAACGCCTACAGAAGCACATGCGGCAAGTGTACAGCTTGCCTTGCTTGGTGATTCACTTGGTTACGAACGTATGTGGCTCGCTGAGCATCATAATACAAACTCCATTGCGAGCTCTGCTCCTGAAATTAGCGTTGCTTATCTCGCTGCGTTGACGAAAAGAATCCGAGTTGGCACTGGTGGTGTTATGATGATGCACTATTCGCCTTACAAGGTTGCCGAGGTTTTCAAAACGTTAAGCGCTCTTGCCCCTGGCCGAATCGACTTTGGAGCTGGTCGAGCACCCGGTGGTGATCGCAATGCGATGATCGCTTTAGCAAGCGGCCGTCGTCCTTATGTCGATGAGCAATACGAGACGCTGGATCTTATCCTGCGAATGATTGAGGATCAAAAAACTGGAAATGAAGTTTATGATTCCGTCGTTGCTGCTCCTAGTGGTATTCAGCTACCTGAAGCGTGGTTGCTTGGCTCAACCGGACAAAGCGCGCAGCAGGCGGGAGCGAATGGTGTAGGCTACGCCTTCGCACAATTTTTCCAAGGTGAGCTATCGCGCTACATATTAGATCTGTACCGTAATTCCTTCGTTCCGTCCAGCTTCATGCCTGAACCGAAGATCCTCGTTACTTATGCAGTAAGTGTTGCTGAAACGAGAGAAGAAGCGGAATATTTGTCCATGCCAATGCAAATTACTCGTCTACAGTTATTACGCGGTCGTTTGGAGCCTGGACTTACGCCAGAGGAAGCAAGCCAATATCCATTGACTGAAATGGACAAGATGATATTAGAACAAAACCGCCATCTCATTCTAATCGGTACGGCGGACGATGTATTATCACAAATTGCCGCTGATATGGAGAAATACGGCTTTGACGAGGCGATGATTAATTGCAATCAGTATGGCATTGAAAAAAGATTGAATAGCTATTCGCTATTGGCTGAGAAATTGTCTAGCTATAACTAGTTCGCTCAGTAGTTTGTCGCTACAATATAAAGGTCTACTTTGTCTGATTTATGCTCAGATAGAGTAGACCTTTTTGCTTAATCATAGATTGCTTAATTATAATCCTTCGCATCACTTGGCAGAGCAACCTATGATTAATAATGGTTCATTTATGATATTCGATAAGCTTTTTCTCACAATATGTTATTGTCATTGTGATCTTATCCTTTACGACAAAAATAACAATATTATCTATAACTCTTAGCAAAGCTCATAAATTTCACTTTGCGATCTGCTACATAACTTTCTTGTCCGAATCATACATATGTTAAATAAGATCGGATAAGGGGGATTAGCGATGACCGGGGACGAGATGAAGCAGCTTGAACGTGCGATTGCTGAAATTACGGAGGTAGCCAAAGGTTTTGGCTTAGACTTTTATAATATGCGTTACGAAATATGTCCAGCCGACATCATCTACACCTTCGGTGCTTACGGTATGCCGACTCGATTTAGTCATTGGAGCTTCGGAAAAACCTTTCATAAGATGAAGACGCAATATGATTTTGGACTAAGCAAAATTTATGAGCTAGTCATCAACTCCAATCCTTGCTATGCGTTTCTGCTGGAAGGAAATTCTCTTATTCAAAACAAGCTCATCGTCGCACATGTTCTCGCTCACTGCGACTTTTTCAAAAACAATGTGCGCTTTAGCTTGACGAATCGAGATATGGTTGAAAGTATGTCGGCAACGGCTGATCGTATTCATCAGTACGAGCTAATGTATGGTACAGATACGGTTGAACAATTCATCGACTCCATTCTTGCTATTCAAGAGCATGTTGATCCGGGTGTGATTAAACCGTATCAGCTTGATAAAAAACGATATATCGAAATGGTAATGCGTGACAATGAACGAGAAAAGGATCGAGCAGCACTTTCTCAGGAAGCAGCGAGCCCATATGATGAGCTATGGTCACTTGATGAAGAGGTAAAGGAACTGGAGCGTCAGAAAAAGCAAGCGGAGCTGCAGGAAGCCAAACGGTTCCCACCGCGACCAGAGAAGGATCTCATATGGTTTATTGAGGAATACTCTCCGATATTAGAGGACTGGCAACGTGATATATTAACGATGCTGCGCGATGAGATGCTTTACTTCTGGCCGCAAATTGAAACGAAAATTATGAACGAAGGCTGGGCTTCGTATCGCTGGCGCGCTTCGTAGATGTGCATTCTACAAAGCAGCACCCCTTTCCGCACATTAAAGGATAGCCCCATTATATGCAGGTTTTGATTGGAGTGTAAATGGAAACTGGAAAGCCATATTTTGCAAAAGGAGCCTAGCCAAAAATATACATTGGCTAGGCTCCTTTGTTTTATTTACTTGGGTGACAACTGCAAAATAAAATATTAAAAGCTATGTAATTCCTAAAATTTTTTTTGCATCTTTAGGAAATCGCTTTTGAATTTTAGTAAAAAAATATCTTTTCGCCTCAATACCTTTGATTTTATAATGTGAAATCCCTTCTGAACGAATTTTTCCTTGGCTGCATAATCGGGCAATTGAATCTCGGTGCATCCCAACGATTTCAGCTAATTCACTTGTTGGATAAATGCCTTCATCGTCAATTAAGTCAAAGTAATCAGGGAGAAGCCCGAAAAGTCCAAACTCTCGGGCTCTTTCGCAAAATTGATCATAGCTAATCATGATATTCTCCTGTGTCTCATGAATTAAAACGTAATTTCGCTTCCAACATATCAAGTTTTTCGCGAAGTTCTTTGGTTTTCTGAGCACGTTCCATGGATGTTAATCCCATTGATTTGGCTGACGAATTCAGAAGTTTTTTCAACAATGCTTTTGTATCGTTATATTCGCTTTGTAGTAGCATTTCGTTTTCAATTGGTTGCGATTCATCTTTTTTGATTGCGCCTCCGACAACGATACCCGGACTAGTTTGTGCTGAATATTCTTTTAAACCCGCGAGACCGGAAGTTTCGCCACTCCCTATAAACTGATAAGGGTTGTATTGATCAGCGACAATACCTGCCTGTTCTTCTTCGTACAGACCATTTTCAATCTCCCACTTTTTCAATTCATCGTTATCCCAAGGGAAATTTAAAACAGCGTCGACTACATAAAAGTATTCATTCGGTTGTATTTCATCCGAATAGTGAACATCTCCTACCGTTCCGGAGTTCATAAAGATATCGTGTCTCATTTGTACTTCTTTTGCTCTTCGCTTTACTCCCTCTAGATTCGCCTTTAGTCCTGTTTTATTGAATAACTGGTTCATCGAACGCCTGGACGTTTTAAATTCAATGGCTCCAAGTTGATTTTCCGTAAGAAACTCTTTGAAAAAACCTTTATATTCATTGAACCAATGATAATGTTCTGATTCGCCTTCACCTCGAAACAAAAACCCTTCGCCCGGTTTGTTCAATTTTCCTTTTTCTAATAAATATTCGATATATTTATTTAACAATTTGACCAAATTCGGGACAACAAGAGTACCTAATTCAGGATGAGACGGAGAATATTTTCCTTTTGATGCGTCTGCCGGGAGACGCATCAAACCATAGCCGTGATCGTTTATTTGGGCTATATACCCTTCTTTATTTAATATAAAATGTTCAACACGCAATTCAAAGAATTCCTCTGGGCGGATTCCAAGAAAGCATCCTGTCATCCACATTACTGCATATTTGAACCCCTTTTTATACGCCACTAAGGAAACATCTTCTACAAATGCGGCATAAACTTGTAGAATCTTTTTCCGTGTTAAAAACACTTTATGCTTTTGTTTTTTCGTTTCGACTTTTGGCTTCACATCCGGCAAACTATTTAGAGCAGATACGAGATTAACCCTTTTCATGTAATACTGCTTTCCTTGTTCTTGATCCAATCTCCAAATTGGGTAATTCTTCTCCACTTCCATTAATAAAAAATACAGAAATGGCTTGAGTAAATTAATAGCATCCCTGTATACGGTGAAAGCGGATAAACCTTTGGAGTAATTGGAGATGTCCTCCTCATTAATGCTATCTAATAAAAGCATATCAGGATTGAATTTTTCAAGTTCCTCTTTTGTTAATTGTCTGACAGCCTCTAAACCTTTTTTTCCTTCTGTTACTGGAGGAATACCGTTTCTTCCGCAAACCATTTTCCATAATATCCGCGCCAAACGGTCCCTATAATTATCCGACTGTTTTTCGGGACGCGAGAAGGCATTTTTGTAATACACCTTATCTTCCCAAGTGATTTTTGAACCATTGCTTCTTGCAGTCAGATATTTTTCTATCATCCTCTTCTGAGATTCGTTCAGCATATTGTAAGGCAAAAGGCTTTCATCGCCTTTATATCGAACCACTTCATTCCACGCCATTTCTTTAACACGAGGAATTTGTTTTTTTGCATGTTCAACATCCCAAAGATTTTTGTTTTTAATTCTTTCGGGTAAATCGGGATTAGGTTGAAGCCAACCTTTACTAATCCAACCTTTTACAGTTGTTTGGGGTTCATTTAATTTGATAGCCAGCTTATTAATCGAAACATAATTGCTCATTTCTAAAACTTTGTTTCGATCGAAATAATAAGTTATCCGCCCTTTTGAGAAATGATAACGAGTCGCGCCGATTGCGTCGTCCCACTTCCCATTTTCAATCTCCTTTAAAAGAGTATCAAGATTGATTGAAAATGATTTTGCTAGAAAATAATCCTGAATCAATGAAGGGTCATTGTCTAATTTCCCCATCTCCTCTTTTAACGCTAATATTTTTTCTTTTGCTTGGTTTATACAATCAACTTTAAATCCAATTTTAGGTGCATTAGATCTTGGGGAACCATCTTTCGTAAGTTTAGATTGAACGTCAACTCCCGCTATGACATAGAATTCTCTAAGCGGTTCAAAAGGTGAATCCACAGCTTTGTTGATATAAAATTTGCCCCAGCCAATTAGCTTAGCAGCTTGTTCTATTGTTAATAGCCCGCCATGTTTACTTTCTAGTGCTGACCATGTGGGCAATTCATTTACTTTTTTCATATTTACCTCCAGGAAAGGGATCGTGCTCCACCTATATTCTATGCCCACAAAACACACAGCATGATATAAAAAAACTCGTTACATTCCCAGTCCATACTATGTAATTTATCTTGTTTTGTCGGTTTTGTCGGTTTCCCTATAATAATTTTAAATCGATTCAAACTTTTTCGTAAACCAGTAAATACTGGCAACAAAAAAAACGACTATCTATACGATGTCGTTTTTTTGCGAATTATCCTGCTCGTCAGTTTTGTTTTCGTAATACGTTAAAAGTGTTTCAATTTTTTCAAATAGCTTCCTATATTTTGTATCCTCGGTTTCGATCACTTGCTTAATTTTTTGTTTGATCGCTCTTCTTTCCTCAACCGGGTGATAAACTTTGCGGACATCCTTTTTCACGAACGAATTCGTCGGCATTTGAAGTAGAGTAATCAAATTTCCGTTTTCCGTGCACGATTCGCATTTCCATTTTGTTGATGGTAATTCTAAACAAATATTAGAAGCGCAGCGAATGCACGGAAAAGTTACTTTACTTTCATCTTGGTCAAAGTAATAATGAATATTGTTTTGCTTTAGAAACGATAACACTGCATATTTATTTTTCATTTCAACCGCTTATTTTTTGAACTAATTTATTTCTTTTTCTCGATTTTTCCATGAAGCTATTGAAAGATGATCCTGGAATTATATATTTTCCGGCACAGTTATAACAGTCCAATTTTCCTTGCCTGCACCACCGTCTAACTGTTTCAACATTCATGCCAATCAATTGTGATATTTCTTCAGGTGATAAAATTGCTTCGTCATCAACTTGAAACATAGGGTGGATATTTTTCGACAGTCCCATGGTTTTTTCTATATTTATTTTCATGCGCCCTCCTGTAGCATATCTGTTGGTGTAATTATGCTTCAATTAATATTTTATTCTCGGACTACAATTTTATGATAAATACGATCAATAAAAATCTTAGATTTGAAATTGCCCACAAATTTAAAAATAACATTCAATAGAAAATAAAATTTTAAAAGTAAAGGCTATGTTCATTCTTAATGTTGATTTTCAGCCAAAAATTATAACCGCACTGTAAAGGGCGGTTTTACTGGGTTTCTCTTCTATCCGCCGTGTACTCTAATACGAAATAAAGGATGTACATTGAAATAAAGTAAACCACCAATCGGCGTCCGAAAATATAATAGAATTAGTCGAATCGTTCAAAGAAAGATTGGATCACGACTACGATAAGCAATTTGAGATTATCATCAAGCAATAATTCGTTAAAAAAACGCGCGGCTCCGACCGCGCTTTTTTTACGCCTATGTCTCATTCAGTTTCATAATAAAACTTGCTCTGTAAACCATGTTTTCATTTCCGAAACAGAACGAAACATCTTGACGATTTCTTCATTCGGACCGATGACGAAAAACTCGCGATCCAGCGCATTTATTTTTATTTGAAAGATTTGATCTTGCCACGTGATTATGATTGAAAAACGATGTTCAAATTCAAACGAAGCTCCGATCATTTCCGCATCACGCTTCCATAGCAGCAGCTGCCACATGACAAGAGTTGGGTTTTCTTTCGTGCAAATATTCCGGAGTCGCTTCAATCAAATCGCTCCTTTTGTCAAAAAAAGAAAAACAACCTCGTTTCTGGAAGTTGTTGCAATATTATTTTCTCCAAATCCTTTCTTTCCCCTCTTCGAAAACACAGCCCTTCTATTTTCAATTTATTAGGTTGTTTTGAACTCTTGCTAACGATCACTGTACGAGGATAATGATAAATACTGAACTCACCTGGTTATCGGATATCCGTTTTTACATCAAGCTCCATCCACGAAACAGTACCGTATTTCTCATCGTATTTTCGACCTTGTTCAAGCACTTTAATAATTTCAAAATATATAAGAATCATCTCCCTATTATAGTATTCCCCGTATTGTGGAAATTATGTGGATAAAACTGTTGATAACTCCAACATTCTACTAATGCGTATAGAATATAGCGATGTTACAATGATAATGGTGATTTCCATGCTCTTTGAACCCATTAAACCGATGCTGCTCCACAAAAGCGAAGACGTTCCTTCCGGCGATTATATTCATCAATTGAAGTTTGACGGTCATCGCGCTCTGCTGCATATATCCGCAGACGGATTCAAAGTTTTCAGCCGCCATCAGATGGATTGTACGCAGCAATATTCGGAACTATCCAGCATCAAAATAAACGCCTCCAGCGCCGTTCTAGACGGCGAAATGATCGCCTTTGACGAATCAGGCAAGCCTTGCTTTGAGCTCGTTATGGAACGCTTTATGGCTCGTGGAAAGCAAAAGCAAAACATGACGCCGGTTCATTTTGCGGCGTTTGACGTTTTATATGCAGATGGCAGATCCGTAACCAACATGCCTTTGTATAAGCGGCTTGATTTGTTAAACGACTTGGTCGCTCCAAGCAATGTGATTTCAGTTGTGCCAAGCTTTGATGATGGCAAACAGCTTTTTTCGCAAGTCAAAGCTATGGGGCTTGAAGGGATCGTTTCGAAAAAGCGGGAAAGTAAGTATCGAATCGATAGCCGTTCGTATGATTGGCTAAAAGTAAAGAACTACTTATACGAAACCGTGTCGATCGCGGCTTTAAAAAAAGGCGAGTTTGCGTGGAGTTTGGTTAAGGACGGGAAATATGTAGGCATAACTGAATTTGTGCCTCCGGTTGCCCGAAAGGCTTTTTTAGGGGTTTATAAGCAGCTGATGATAGGCGAGGACAGGAACTGGATTTTTCTTAACCCCAAACTTTCATGCCGCGTCAAATTTCAATGCTGGACGCGAAACGGGCTAATGCGAAGTCCCAGCTTTTTGGAATTTATTTTATAAATATAGAAAAAACACTTAACGAGCTGCCTTTCTCAGCAGCTCGTCTGATAATCTTTAACGCTTTCGTTTAGAGGATGATTCGAATCGGTTTTTCGTAACTTCGGATTGCAAATAGTCTTCGTTAATAATCTTTAACAATCGAACGGCATTTTTCTTCGTCAGATTCACTTTTTGGTTTTCCATATCAACTTCGATGTCGAGATTATAGTTTTGGATGGTTGCGCATACTTCTGCAAACCCGAAGTTGGCATAACTTCCACTTTTCATGATGCTGGCAAGCTTTCGTTGTTTGTTGCTATCCGTGCTGACAAAAGAAGCGAGCACCTCGGCATCGATAAAATTAAAAGTCTGCTCAATTTGTTCCATCGCTTGGTTTGCAGCAACTTCGTACAAATCATCGAAACCAAAGATCTTTTCAAAATTATTAGTTTGAAAAATAATAAGCTCGCTGTTAAGAAGCATGCAATCGATTTGCGAATCGATCTGAAACACATCATCTTCCATCGCTGAAAATCGTCCATTCTTAAACACGACAGCATCAAAAATATTTTGCTTTAATATTTTATTTCTGCTGTACTTTCTAAAAAAGATGATTTCTTTATTGCCGTATTGGATTTTTACAGCATAAGCCCATAATTTTTTTAGGAATTCATCTGATAAATCCGTTAATGACGGCGTAGCATCAGTAACTAAGATCGGCTGCACAATATGCCCTGCAAACGGCACTTCACCTTGATCTATAAACTGAATGGTTTCTCCCGTAACATCCTCAATATCATAAACCGACACTTCCGGCTGCTTTCTAATAACGTCTTCCAGCAAGTGTGTGACCAGCCCTACAAAAGCGGTGGAGATTTGATCGGTAATTTCCGATTTATGCACAAAAAAACTCTGCTCAGTATTTTTATCCCTTGTAATCATAAAAAGCTGAGCCTGTACGCTACCTACCTCTGAAATTTCTCGTTTTAGCTGTTCCAAATCATCCATTGTTGCCACGTATCTCCACCCCCAGATAAACATTATTTTCCATTTTATAAAAATTCATTGAACTGCCGGTAATCGGTTTTCCTTTTGTGATCAGTACGGATTGTTCATTTACTTGGAAAACATTATAGCCACACATGATTAATACTGGATTTATGTAAAACACATTGGCGTTGATATATACCAGAGACAAAATCGCTAATAAAAGAATAAAAGCGATAAAATCACTTAATTTGTCTGTTTTAAAAGAGAAAAACGGAATCAAATACGTGGCGATGTAATTAAGAATATCACTATTTTTGTAGGCTACCTGGTTGATTTGTTTTCTTTCTGGAGTAAACCGTTTGCAACGACTTATAAGAAAAATGAGCACTACATTGGGAATTAAAAATAATACAAGCATTAAAACTGCAATAAAGTTGCTCTGAAAAATTTGAGTAAATTGAAATGATTTAATTGTTATTTTTGAAAAATCCTCAAACTTAATATTTTGAATAAAAATAATAAAAAAAAGCGGCGAGAATGAACTGAAGAACAACGTCGTTTTAACCCAATTTCTCATTGTCCTCCCTCACCCTCGCTCATTTTTTATTAATTATACCATTTTTTATATTTATCTTAAATTCTAAAAAAATTTAAAAGTATAATTCACTTTGAGAAATGAATGTTGCCTCTTTTATCCATGTAACACTCTTTTAGCTTGTGTTCAACAGCCAAATTTCTTGGATATTTAGGCAGTTTATTATCCAGTATATCGTAACATTTTATCTTTCCCTTATAGTTGATAAACAAGTTGATGAATAGCTTATTCCTGCATACGCTTGCCCCTTTGCCTCCCCATGCGAGGATCACCATGCCCGAACTTTCGACTGCATCTTTGATAAACCGGAAATTTGTCTCTTCAAACACTTGGTATTCCTTATCAAGCTCATTTTGAGAATTGCTTGTTTTGGCAAATAAATTCACGACTTCAATCGAACCGTATACACCTCCATCTAACACTTCTTTCGCGCAACGGCTTAATGATTGCCCCAATAAAAATGGATGCGGGTTTAAATGCCTTGGATTAAACATGATGATCGCCGCTTTTGGCTTTTTTGCATCCCACGCTCTCACCAATGAATAGCGGCATTCTTTGTTTGGATCGAAAACGTTAAATGCTTGAAGATTCTCGTATGTAGCTTTTTCTATTGTCATGATTTCACCTTATGTTTTATTGGCTTAAACAGCCGTTACATTCCTGCACTTCGGAAAAGCGCTGCATCCATAAAACTCACCTTTCGGACCCTTCCGTAAAACCATCTTGCTTCCACACTTTGAACAGGTCTTTTCTACGGTTGGCATAGCTTGCTTTACTGCCTTTGCAGAAGGCGCAGCACCTGGGTTAAGCTTTAAAATCATTTCGATAAGCTGCTCTCGGTTAATGAGGCGGATCCGGTTTGATTTCGCGAGCGCATAAGCTTCGTCAGTATATTCGTGGTTCGCGATAACCCAGCCCTCAGAAGCTCCATAATGGGCAATGGCAGCTTGTGCTTCCTGAACGGCTTTAAGACCGACATTTTTGCTATATCTCTTCGCCTGAACCACGATCTTCTTTCCGTCCTTTGCAATCACCAAGTCAGCGCCGTAATCGCCAGCCGCACGGGTGACTTGAACAGTGTAACCATGCGCTTTAAACAAGTGTCCCAGATAATGCTCGAACTGCCGACCATCCATTTCGTCGATGTCTTTGATGCCGGATTTCTTTAACTTCTCTTCATAAAGCATTTTCCGGTAGATCATTACTCCGATAAACAGTCCCAAAACACAGCCCGCTGCTACACCACCGGCTGCAATAGATTTCGTAAGGTTGAATACTCCAAAAAATGCGCCGAAAATACACAGCATCAACAAAGCTTCGATTAATTTCCATAGCTCTTTTTGCGCTTTTTTCTTTTTCCTTGACATTTAACTCTGATCCTCCAATATCTTCTTTCTTATTTTTTTCGGCAAGTTTGCAAAAAAACGTTAATAAGGTTACCTCTTCGGGATAATTCGCAAGAGAGCTTTCATTTTCATTTTAGGGCTCAATACAAAACAGCTCCAAAAACTTGACTTTTTTGAAATTTCTTTTATCCAAATCTGGATTAATTTCAAAAAGTTTGGTTGGAAGGAGTGAAGATAGTTTTGAAAAAAAACAAAAAACACAATTTTATAGAACCGAGTAAAAATATAAAAATCAGTCGCGGCGACTCCCTTATAGTTTTACGGGAACTTGAAGATAACAGCATCGACTGTGTAATAACCGATCCCCCATATTTCATTGATGGAATGGGAAACGATTGGGACATGGAAAAATTAGATGAAAAAACAAGTAAAGCAGGTATTGTTAAATCGCTACCGGTAGGTATGAAATTCGACCCGAAGCAAGGGAAAGAGTTACAAATTTTTATGGAAGCGATTTCAAAGGAAGTCTTTCGAATACTTAAGCCAGGAGGATTCTTTATCAGTTTTTCGCAAGGAAGATTGTATCACAGAATGGCTGTCGCAATTGAAGATTGTGGTTTTGAAATAAGAGATATGCTGGTTTGGAAAAGAGAAGGTCAGGCTAAAGCCTTTACACAAGACCATTTCATAAAAAAAATGGATATTTCTGATGAAGAAAAAAAATCAATCATCGAAAAGCTCGATGGTAGGAAAACCCCACAATTGAAAGCCCAAAGCGAACCTATGGTGTTGGCTCAGAAACCGCGCGAAGGAACCTTTGTTGATAATTGGTTGAAATGGGAAACTGGTTTGATCGATGTTAAACCGACACTCGATGGAAAATTTCCGGGCACTGTAATGAACGTGGAAAAACCAAAAGGCGAAGAGAGAAAATTTAATCATATGACATTAAAGCCATTAGCTTTGATTGAACATCTAATTAAAATATTCTCAAAAGAAGGGCAAGTGATTTTAGACCCGTTCTTAGGCAGCGGAACAACAGCAATAGCCTCCATAAACACAAACCGTAAATTCGTTGGGGTAGAAATCAGCGAAAGATACTTTAATATGTCAAAGAATAGAATTGAAACGCATAGTTCAGACGGAGGAGACGAATGATGGATTTTGATAAACTTGGTATTAGCGGTCCTCATTGTTACATGTCTCCAGAAGAAAGAAAAAAACTATATCAAGAAATAAAAGAAATTCATGATAAACATCTTAAACAATACAATATTACTTTGCCAAAAGAAGATTCAAATAAGGCACTCTGGTTGATTTACTTATATAAATACAGGAGAAAATTAGTACATAAAGATACCATTTCAAATTTTGTTAAAAGTATTGATTCGAACGCAGCTCACGATCAACAAATAAGACATTTGGGGAGAGAAGGGTGGTATGTTCTAAACAAGGGCGATTTGATACCAGGTACTGATGATCAAAAAATGTCAGTTGGCTATCATCTTTTATACGACATCAATTTTCCAAAACCATCTTATTTACACGAACAATTAAAAAGAACAGGTCGAATTGGAGCCAAATCCTTTGAAGAATTAAAAGTTGTTTATAACAATAAATGCGCTACTTGCGGAGCAGAAGATAAAAAACCGCACCCAAGATTTAAAAATAAAGTTGTTCAATTGCAGCAAGGTCATATGGATCCAACATTGTCCTTAAAATTAGAAAATACGATTCCGCAATGCCAAGTCTGCAATCAAACATACAAAGACTTTTTTATTTTTGACGAAAATGGTTACATAAAAGCACTTAATAATCCTCAATTTGTTGTTCGTTCTAAAGAAAATGTAAAGAAAGAAATTTTCGAATTTTTAAGAGATTTATTGGATGAAGGTAAATAAAAACCAAATTAAAGAAAATGAACCGCTAACGGTTCATTTTCTTTAGGGTGGGTTTCCTTATTCAATTAATGTTCTACAACCCCGAAATAATTCTACATTTCTACAATTTCCAACGGCGGCAGACTGTTCACCAAATCCACAGTTTTAACCGACACGTTGATTACTCGTAGTAACAAATCAAAAATGTAGCGTTCATCATCAGAGTACAAATTTGGATCATCTATAATACCAGAACTTGTATCCGTCTTCACTTGATATTGGTCAATAATCCATTCGATTGCTGGCTTACCATTTACAACGTACTCATACGCCTTTTTAGGAATATTAGAAATTGTAATATCGGTATTGAATACAATCTTGTCTAAAACATCTTTCTTAGGATGTTTCATCTTCGCAACTTTGTATGAAGGATTTTCTTTTCCCTCTACCTTAACATCTGGATAAGGTTCAACCATTTCGTAATTTAAATGCAGATCAGCTAACTTTCGTCCAATTGCAATGTACTTCTCTTTATTTCTTAAAAGAGGAATTCTAGGGACTTCTTTGGACAAGTCATTTTTATAAAGTTCTTTAAATTCAGAAGAATGAAGAACTGCATAAATATAATAAAATAACTCTTCACGACTCATTCCAAATAAGTTTGCTACATACTCTGATTCGTTACCAAAATGGTCAGTAGCAAACAAGGTTTCACTTTCATTTATCTGAGTAACGAACACCTTTCCTGTATCCATGTTATGAAAGTTGGGTATTCTGTTCCCGATAATCGCTGAAAATTCTCTCTTTGAACCCAAACCGAGTGTCTGTATATATTTAAAATCATCCGAGTTCACATTGATGCTATGGAATCTACCAGGCATTTCAATAATGTCCTTCTCATAATAAAGCCATTTCTTACAGAACGGACGATATTGACTTAATACAACATTTTTATTATTTAATTCTATAACTTGAGATTTTCCAAACTTATTTTTAAGCGCTCTACTCCAGTTCACAAATGAGCCATTTGTATTGATTAAATTAATATTTCCAGGCTCGCCCATTTGTTTTAGTCGTTCAATTTCTGAATTATAGTTCTCAACCATACGTTCCGCATTTTTAATTGTTTTTTCTTTTGAAAATCCGTAAACCCAATAATCCCTACTAGTAGTGACTCCAATCATCATTTCGTTGAATACTCGAATTTTATCATCAGAATATAACGGAACAAATGATTGATACTTCACATCTCTTTTGTTTAACCAATCGTTTTTATCGTCAGGGGTAATTCTGCCCCAACTAATTCCACTAATTGACTTAAACTCTTTAATTTTCGATAATTTCTGTACTTTACTTAAATAGTCACCAATATCATGGTAGTAAACTTCATGGTTTTCAGAACCATCCTTCACAAGAATAGTAATAGCAACTAAACTTCTACTTCCTTCCCCAAAAACGTTATCACTTTCTTTTCTTCGCTGTTCTCCTGATGTTCTAGCGTCACCTCTAAGATTAAAAACATAAATATAATTAAATTCTTCATACCAACATTTTCGTAATCCATCTGTCGCTTGGCTATCTATAAATGAACCATTTGAAACAAATCCAATAACCCCTTTTTCACCAATTCTATCGGAAGCCCATCTAAATGCACGGATAAAGCTATCGTAAAGGGTTTTCTTCATTTTGGCATTCGTATACTTGGCATAAGTATTAGAAATTTTTTGATCTAATAACTGATATTCAATATTCGCATTATTATCATTTTCACTTGATTGTCCTGCTGAATACGGCGGGTTACCAATTATTGCGAATATCGGCTCTTTCTGTTGGCGTTCAAGACGCTCATTATTTTCTCCAAATAAAACGTCCTCAAAAGAATTCGCTTTCTCTGTACTCTCAAAAGTATCAGTTAATACTATGCCCCGAAACGGCTGATAATCACCTTTCATAATAGAATGGAAGGTTTCTTCAATATTAATTGCTGCAATGTAATAACTTAATAGCACTATTTCGTTTGCATGAAGTTCTTGCGTGTATTTACGCAACAGATGTTCTTTAGAAATCAATCCGCTTTGCAATAATCTTACGATGAACGTACCAGTTCCAGTAAATGGATCAAGTACGTGGACCCCTTCTTCAGAAATGGATTTACCAAAGTGTTTTTTCAATACATCATCAACGGAATGAATAATAAAATCTACCACTTCAACAGGAGTAAATACAATCCCCAATCGTTCGGTTGTTTCCTTAAATCCTACCCTAAAGAACTTGTCATACAACTGAATGATAATGTCCTGTTTAGCTTTAAGGTTATCAATTCCTTCAGCGCGAATACGTACACTTTCATAAAAGTCATTTAAGCGTTCCTGTTCCTTAACAAGCCCTTGTTCATCCATAACTTTCAAGACAGTATCCATGGCTCGTGAGACGGGGTTATCATTTGCAAAACTATACGAATCAAACAATGCCTCAAACACTGGTTTTGTAATCAAGTGTTGTGCCAACATTTCAATCGCTTGTTGGTCAGAAATAGCCCCGTTGATATTATGACGTAGCCCCGAGACGAACTTTCGGAATGCCTTAAATGCCTCACTCTTCGTATCCTCCAGCATAATACGAATACGCATCATGTGCTGCTGGGCGATATCAGCAACATCTTTTGACCAATCTTCCCAGTAGCGTACATTTCCGACTTTCTTAACAATTTTTCCGTAAATCGCACGTTCAATATCGGTGAATGCTTCTCCATCAAGGTCTAACGTCATCTGTTCTACGCCTGGTTCTGATACTTTAAATCCGCCTTCACTCTCGTCTGGAGCAGAACCAACCCCGATGACTTGTAGCTGATCAGGTTTCTTTTTGTTCAATTCCAATTTGTTAATGGTTGCATCGAAACGTTCGTCTAGCGAACGCAACGCATTCAGAACATCCCAAACAACTTGATATTTTTCATTTTTATCTAAGACCGTATTTTCGTCTGCACCTGCTGGAATGCCGACTGGAAGGATAACATATCCATAATCCTTACCTTCAGCTTTACGCATAACACGACCAACTGCTTGTGCAATATCGATACGCGATTTTCGAGGTTTTAAAAACATTACAGCATCTAAATCGGGAACATCCACACCTTCTGTAAGGAACCGCGCATTTGAGAGTATACGACATGTATTCTGTGGAACTTCCGCTTTCAGCCAAGAAATTTTTTCATTTTTTTGCAAAGCATTCATTGAGCCATCCGCATGATCTATTTCTACACGCACCGGCTCTTTTTGATTTCCGGACTCATTGATATACATATCTACAACTTCTGTAAACATATCTTTGATTAATTTCGACTCACGAATCGTACCTGCAAAAGCAATCGCACGTTTCATTGGATTGGCTGATATTATGTTAGAATTGCTCTTACGCTTAATCAATCCATTCCAACAACCGATAATTTTCGTTACATCATTAAATTCAAGCTCCGTATCACGCTTATTCGCCAACATGGTTTGAAAATGTCGAGCAATCGCTTCTTCATCAACAGCAAGAACCATTACCTTATAGTCAGTCAAAATCCCCTTGTTTACTGCTTCGCCAAAACCAAGGCGGTAAAACTCTTTTCCATAAATTTGTTCATCATTCATATCCGCAATAACCACAGACATTTCATCCGCTTTTTTCTTTACATCTTCGCCGTAAATACGCGGCGTTGCTGTTTGATACAATCGTTTTTTAGCTTTAATATTGTTATCGCTATGAACTTTCACAAAAGCACTCGCTTCTTTTCCTGCTTCTGTTGCACCAGTTGTACGATGGGCTTCATCGCAGATAACCAAATCGAACTCATAGAATCCCTTCTTCTGAGCTTCAATAATTACATCAATAGACTGATATGTTGAAAAAACTACTAAGAACTTACTTTGATTATCAGCTGACTCGATAACCTTTTGACGTTCTATTAATTTGTTTGAATCTGTTGTCGCAGGATAGCCTAAATCCGCCGCCGCGATATCCTCAATCTCATCTTCACCTTTTAAATTCTTCGTAACTTTTCTATCTGAACAAACGGCAAAGGTTTCCATGTCTTCACGAAACTTAGAATCAGCAGTCCAACCTCTTAATGATTGAGAAAGCAGTTGAATACTCGGGACAAGATACAACACTCTAAATGTACCATTTTTCTTCTCAGCCATCTTTTCAGCGATAACCATAGAAGTATAGGTTTTCCCAGTTCCAGGAGCCATAATTAACTTCCCGCGATCAACTGCCTCAAATCCATTTACCACTGCCTCAATTGCTGGAACCTGATGAGGACGCGGATTCTTAGCAGATTTCAATTCAACTGCCTTCGGTTTGTCGGCAGAAAACTTAGACCAATCAATCTCACTATCACGTAATTGAGACAACCCAATACGAACAATCTTTTTATCTCGATCCAACAAAGCATCATTCGCATTACTACTCCAATTATCAGTTGATGTTACTATTATCCCTTCGGCATAATAACTTTTCCCAACTTCGTTTAAGAATGAATCAATATGAGATTTATGGATTGTCGTATTTTTCGAATAATATTTGCATTGAATAGCAATCAAATCACCTGTTTTCCTATTCCGTGCAACTAAGTCCACGCCGTTATCTTTCTTGGGAATTCCATATTCATCAGGTACGTTCCCTAACATCCATACTTCATCAAACAAACGTGCATACATTGGCTCATGTTTCAAATACGCTGTAACCAACAACTCAAATAATGTCCCACGATCTCGTTGAGCCATATCCTCGCGTTCTAAATCATGAATAATCTTATCGAATGAGTGGCTTATATTCTGAATTGTTACTTTCATTTAACCTAATCCCCCCATACTTAAATTAACCTAAACAGTTTTTTAAGTATTTTTTCTTGTTTAAAATCTAGTTGAAAAATTATCAATTCTACATTTAAGCAAAGGTTTCCTCTTTTTTTAGTTTATCTTTTTCGCTTTTCCTGCTACTTTAAGGGAGACGTTCTTACGCAAATAATAATTAGAATCTTCAAATTCGATAACATTTTCATCAAAACGCTTTACAATTCCAACAAAATCAGTTTGACCTGCAAAAATCACCTCAACATTAACATTGTTTAAAGCACAAATTAGCAACTGTCCGTCCGTCTTGATATAATTGCTATTTTTCAATGAAATCTCAACCTCTCTTATCAAAAATAAAAAAGCACAGTTAACCCCCATGAAAAGGATTAACGGTGCTTCCGTTGTTTTGAAAATATCAAATTATTTATAAATAATCAAGACCAATTTTCTATGAAATCACCAATATCTTTTCTTAATTGCCTTATAACTTTTGGGACGGATTTATTTAATTCGTTTTTGAGTTCCTTCATAAGCAAATCTGCAATTTCGCTGTCTTTTAAATCTGTTTCCCCTCTGTGTAATTCATAGCGCCTTCTTACGTTATCATCCGTTGTCGATCTAATATGGTGCTTGCTAATTGAAAATCCACTTGTTCCATACAGCGGCGCACTTAAAAGCACGCGAACATAATATTCATCATCATATTTTCTCATTGCTGCAAAATAAGGGTCTTCCCATTCACATATAAGTAATTTTTTAGCTCGATTCAAAATCTTTTTTTGAGACTCGACGTTATGGTTTTCAAAATAATCACCAAGGTCATTATAAAATTTACCGTCACGAAGCCAAAAACGATATTTTAGATGCAGATCATAAAAAAAATTGCTAATTTTTCTGGTATTCAAACTAACACCTCCTAACTACATCATACACAGGCTTCTTTTAGATTTCTAAAAATAAATAAAAAAAGTGATTCCCGTTGCGGAAACCACCTTAACAGTTTATATCATTTGCGCAAAATCAGGATTTTCAAATCTATACCACCACGAACGACCTTCACGAGCCATCTCATCTAACCTTGCAAGATAATCTTCATTTGTAACAACAAAATATTCATGTATCCCTAGGTTATCTCTTTCAGATTTATCCACCGGAACTTCACTTATGTTGCTTTCAGGTTCAGTAACATACCACATCTCTTGCCCGCTTGCGAGCGGAGTGTCCATGATTTTTTCGATCAACCTCACTTGGAATTTTGTGGTCCGGTTATCTTCGGTAAAAAAGTTGCCGGCATAACAATCCGCTAAATCGCCTGGTTTGTAAATCCTTCTTTGAAATGACATCGCTTTGCCTCCATTTTTATATTTTCAATTTTCATCTTTTCCAGTGTTTGTACGATTAAAACTAAACTAAAAAACATAAAAGCGCCGCTTAGGGCGCTTTTACATTAAAAAGTTGCAAATTCAATATTGATGTTTTTCATATCGTTTACAGTTACTTTTTCAATCAGTGTCTGTACAATCGGTTTTGCGTCTTCAATCGGCATAGTGTCAATTGCGTCAACCACTTGCTTAATACGGTTTTGGACAATCGTTTCAAGGTCAATTAAATTATATTCTTTGGTTTCATCGTTTGCCTTTGCCAGATCCTCTAAAGCTTTGTCGTATTTTTCTTTTTCTTTTTTCAAATCATCCAATTCAATAATTCCCGCCGCGTAAGCCTCTTTTTGGCGGTTGTACCTTGCTTTTGCGCTGCTTGCTCTTTGTTCGATCTCACTTTTAATATTTTCTTTGTATTTTTCTTTTATGGATAAAGAAATTGCGCGGGTTCCATCTTTAAAAAGCGTCATTAATCCTTCCTTAAACCAACCTTCTACTTCTTCGGCTTTATAATATTTATTGGTGCATACGCCTTTGTTTTTATTTGCGGCGCACCTGTAAACCCTGTATCGTTTATTTTTAGAGCCTGAGAAGCTTCCGCTCATAGCGGCGCCGCATTTCCCGCACTTAAGTATCCCGCCCAACAGATGCGGGGAAGCAACAATCTTTTGCGATTGCCTTTTCGGATTGCTTGCTATTTTTTTGTTTACCCTCTCCCAGGTTCCTTTATCGATAATTGCCGGAAGCGCATCTTCAATAACAATCCATTCATCCTGGTCTTTTTCGTAACGAACTTCCTTTTTCACTTCGCCTCTTATAAATACGTCGTCGTCTTTTTGGCTCTTCACTTTTTTTATTTTCCGCCCGCTGCGGTTCCAAATGTATGTCCCTTTGTACGTTTCATTCAGCAACATCAATTTAACCGTCCGGTGGGACCAGCCTTTTTCATATTTTGATGGGACATTGTCGTCATTGAGTCCTTTTGCGATTCGAAAATATCCGTAGCCTAAAGTAAGATACTCATGAAAAACACGTTTTACAATTTCTGATTCTTCCGGATCGATGACAAGTTCTTTTTTTTCGTTAATTTGATACCCATAAGGCGGTTGTGTCAGCCATTTTGCTGTTTTCGCTGAAAAGAGCATATTGTCAACAACGCGATCACTTATTCGAATCCGTTCGAATTCGGCGACGGCTCCAAGGATGGAAATGACCAGTTTGCCCGATGATGTTCCGGTATCAAAGCCTTCGGAAGTCGAAATAAAGTCCACGTTGTGATCTTCATAGGTTTCAATTAAGAAAAGAAGTTCTGTTAGCTTTCTGCTTAACCGGTCTAATTTGGTCACCAATACCCTTGCCACTTTACCTGCCCGCACATCCTTGTGCAGCTCTTTTAGCTTGGGACGATCTAAAGACTTTGCGGAATACCCATCGTCTATGTAAAGGCGAATGTTGTCCTTCCATCCTTGGCTCCTGCACCAGGCTCTCAGGCGCTCTTCCTGCTCTTCTAGGGACGTGCCTTCCCGAGCCTGATCATCCGTCGATACGCGGGCGTAGAGGGCGTTAAAACGCGAATCTATTTCCTCTGACATATCGTTCTCCCTCCTCTATGTCTCGTACAAATAATGTATGAATGTTGTCTGTTAATGATGAAAAGTAAAAGGGTTGTCCTCCTCAATGCGCCGCATAGGCATGTATTGAGGTGATCCAATGGAGAATTTAACTGTTACGTTTACAGCAAAAACAAGTCAAGGCAGCGTGACCTTCTCCACTCTGGATGAGGTTGGCACAACTATGATCCATGAACAAATCGTGCTCAGGCTTCTAGAATGGGAACAAGCTGTAATCCAAACCGCCGTCAAACACCTCCTGACTCAAGAAGTTGGTCCTGTAGAAGCAGAAAAGATAAGGGTGAGCGTCAGCTCCCAACTTTGAGCCATGGATAAGAGCCTTCGGGCTCTTTTTCTCATCTTTCCCGCTTAAAATATGTGATAAACCCTTGATTTACTTGAGCGCGTCAGCGATAGGACGGTTGGGCTTCGTACTGGCATCAGCGCATCATTCGCGAGATGGATTTAACAAGTGAGGAAACGATTGAATTTGCTAAGCTAAACAGCTCAGTTGTTGTACCATCACGCCACACGCTTAATCCGTATTATTTGGGCTTGAAGATCTTCGAGGATATCGAAAAGCGTTGGGATAATCCAACTGAGGAAGAAAAACGCCGCTTCGGTAGAAAGCCCGGTAAGGGACGTGAGAAAATTTTCGAGGTGCGTGAGCTGGATTCTGATCAATCCTTTTTGCGTAACTATTTGACGAAGGACCTTGTCAAAGAGCTGGATCTGTACGTATTCGAGAAAAAAGGACCAGAATGGAAAATTACAGATAAAACTTGGGAGAACATTCGTGACCAGCTCGTTTACTCTAAGGTCAATGGCGGATTCCCAACACTGCAGGTTGTTGACGGCGATTACTTAGGCAATGGTGAGCTATATATACAGCACCAATATGAAGGTGAGGAGCTGGATCTGAAATACGTCGAGCGCACCCTTCCGCATGTCGTAAGCCTATGGGGCAAAACCGTGCACTTGCAGACGGTAGTGGAAGGTAAACGAATTGTGTTTACGTGTAATGGAGTGAAGGTGACAAGGAAGTTCATGTAGGGCTACGGATTATGCGCTCTTGTAGCTTCGTAGTTAGTTTGTTTGCATCGCTTCGGATTAATTCGCTCTTTCATCACGCTTTTTAAATCCTGCTGCTACGATTTTGGTTTATCTAGGTAGCAGCAGGACTTAAAGGCGGAACACTTCGTTTTCCAGAGCGTATTAATCCTGCGCTGGCAGTAGGACATACTGTTGTTACTCTCCAAGGTGATCACGCATTATCCTTCGTGGAATGGTTGTGTGGATAATGCTTTGTGGATGTCCGTTACTCTTTAATACAAAAAACCGTCCCTGTTGAAAAAGGTTCGCTTCTCGCGAATCATTTTCATCTAGGGACGGTTAACTATGCCAATTTCCGCTTCTATTTCACAAATATTGGATTAAGCATGACTAAGTCTTGTTCTTTCGCAGAGGTGTTAGTGATGTCAAATTCGATTGCTTTCATACCTCTAAGTGGAACAGTTAAGTCCAAGCTTTTGTTAATTCCATTGAAAGTATAAGACTTATAAATAATAACTTTGTTTTGATCATTGGTTAAGTACACGATTAGTGTAACTGGCTCTTCGTTTTTCGGAGCATCCACACTCGCTAATGCAAACTTAGTGCTAAATCTTCTGTAATCTTCGTTCAATTGAAATGTAATCGAAGAATTAGCTTTAGCCCCTTTTTCCTTTTGTTGGAATTTCGTGTGAATGTAGTTTTCATACGTTTTACTGCTTACAACTAGCGGCTCACTTGCATTCACGTTAAAGGTTACGTTAGCCCTTGTATTATCGACTGAGCTTGGGATAATTTTTCTCAAACCATCATCATCGTTCGTATTTTGCAACGATGAGCTTGGAATGTATTCTCTACCTTTTGCATTTAATAGAATGTTTTTCCCATCTGCTGATCTTGAAGGAGAGTATCCCATTTCACTGAGCACATAGCTCGGTACATAGGCTACACCGTTATACGTAAATGCAGGATTGTTTTTTTTCAAAGCAACCGACTTACCATCCACATAGATTTCGTTGATATCCCATTTAATTTTTATGGTGTCCTCCATTACGGCTGCCACTCCAATACTACCAAAAAACATAGCACCAAGTATAAATCCAAATATGAATTTTTTCACCTGTTATCCCTCCTATATGATAAAGCCATATTTATCAGCCATTTGCTTAGCTAATTTATTATTAGGATCAATTTTTATTAACTTTTTACATGCATCCGATATGTCTGCTATTCTCGACTTAGGATCTTGATCGAGCTGTTTTATAGACGCTTCTAACTGGGAAATTTCCTTCTTCAATTCCTCGTTATTCGCTTTTGGCGTCGCTGTCGGTTTCACCGTTGGTTTTGGTGTTGCCGTTGGCTTCACCGTTGGTTTTGGTGTTGGCTTTACCGTCGGTTTTGGTGTTGCCGTCGGCTTCGCTGTTGGTTTTGGCGTTGGCGTTGCCGTTGGCTTCACTGTTGATTTTGGTGTTGCTGTTGGCTTCACCGTCGGTTTTGGCGTTGCCGTTGCTGTTGGTTCTACTGTTGCTGCTGCAGTTGGTGTTGGAGTTGCAGCATTCTCTGCTTGTGCATCCCCTTCTCCAGCCGCAGTAGTTACCTCTAGAACCTCAGCTTCAGCCTCTGCTGTCGGTTCAGGTGTTAGCTCTGGCGTTGGCTCTGGTGTGCTTGTTGGCTCAACGGTCGCTTCAGGCTTGCTTTCATCGTTCGCAGCAATTGTCTGTTCACTCCAGCCATCTCCTTGCCCTTCACTACTATTAGAGTCAGCTTGCAGAGCAGTCAATGGTACCTCCGCTTCGCTAGAACGGTCCTGCAATACCCATACTACAGTACTACCAATAATAAGCAGTGCCGCTACCGCAATCGTAAGATATAACTTGCTTCTCTTACTGACTTGCTTGTTGCTAGAAATGTTCGTGTTATCTGTATCCTTAATCCCTTCATTACGAGCAGTACTTTGGGAAGCAGCTACCTCTGTCACTGTTGCTTGCGCTGTCGTAAGCTTTTTAATATATAATTCTATTTCCTCATACAGCTCATCGCTTGCAGTTAATCGTAGATTGATTGCTTCTAGTCTTTCAATTGCTTCACTTATTTCTCCTTGCTCCGCGAGTCGTCGCGCTGCTTCAATATCCTGTAGAATAAGGTTTCGATCACTAACCGTTTCTTGTTGCTTAACGGGCTGTGATACTAACTTCTCAGAGCAAATCATAATTTTCTGCAGCCAGTCGCTGAAAGTAGGACATTGGACAGGATCGTCGCTGAACCATGCTCGTTTAAACAATTCTGCAATTGCTGAGCCCCATTCCTTCTCAAGCGATGTGTACATTAATTCATATCGTTCGTTATCCTCCTGCATTTCTGCAGGATCGAAGTAACTTTCTCCCCATGCTTGCGTTCTAATGTCTTCTCGGCACCAAGCAAGCATTTCACTTATTAACACAGCTCCAGCGAAACGGTCAGTATATTTATTCCAAATCGGGTTGTTAGAAATGCTGCGAGAAGCATATCCAGGTGATCCAGCAGGAATTCCTTCGGGTTTTTCGAACTGTGGACCGTACATTTGCTCAATATCGACCAGTTCAATATAGTAGTGCTGCACTGAAGTCTGCTGAGCTAGACCCGATACAATAACGTTAGCAGCCGATAGATCACAATGAGATAACCCGCGCTGTTCCATATGTGAAAGCACACTCGCCATACTTTTAGCTAGTTCAATGGACTCTTCGCGGCTTAACGATCTGCTGTCTGACATAATATCAAACCATGACGGCCCTTCAATCCATGGCATTAGCACGGCATATAGAAAATCCGGATGATCAGCAATGAGCTTATGGTCGCTTTGCGGGACAAGTACTGTTCGATCACAAACCTTTAATCCTGCTGTATTGGCACGACTTTGCATTAGCTCTGAAGCGTACACCAAGGAAGGCATTTGAAACTGCTCATTGAATACTTTAAGTGCTTTAGCATCAGCTTCATTATGAACAGAAACTAGCTTATATACCGTCCCTTGACGACCGCCTTGACCATATGGCATTCCTGTAAATGCTGGATGCTCTGCAACATAGTATTGTGCACCACGTATCGTAAGCACATCTCTAGCATTAATTTGCATTGACACTCTATCTCACCTCCAGCTCTAAAAATGTAATATCATCGCTTGTTGGCTTAGTTAAGCTATGTTCTAACATTGCAGTAAGCTCACCATCAGTTGGAGCTGTAGTCCAATCATCAAGCGCTATTAAACCATCTGTATAAATGTGAAGCTTATTAATCGCTCCATGAGCAGTACTCGTATATACATGTGGCCCTTCACCAATGACACCATGCACAGTTGACCAGCGTTCTTGTGTAAGGAATTGACCTCCAAGTCGGCTAGTCTTTTCAAGCTCATTGCTCCACATTCGAACTCTTGTATCCCCTGCCCAAGCTAGTGCAAGCTTAGTCATGCCTGAATCGGAAAACTGTACTTTTCCACATACAAATGTGCTTTCACTGCCATGAGCTTTCTTCGCCTCTAGCACTTCGCGCAGCATTCCGCTTATATGCTGGGGGACAACGTGGTTTCGTAGCTGAGCTGTAGCAGAATCCGTCAATTGCTGTAAATATTGCTTAAGCTGCTCTTGTAGAGCTTTCGCCTCATCATAAGCTTGCTCCCCTAATTCCCATAAAAAATTAGTTAACGCATCGCCTAGTAGCTTGGACGCGAGATTTCCAAAATAGGATAAGCTCACACCATCACAGATACAGAAAGCAAGCTCATCTTCCGAATAGCGACAAGCCAAATAATCTTGACCAATATCATCCACCTGCTGTGTTTCCAGTGCACGCTGGTAAGCATAACGCATATGTAATGAGGCAATTTGTTGTGAAATCAACCCAGTTTCCTTGCTTTGATCAATATAAATGGTGCCCATTGTCTCCCCCTCTTTATGTTATCGTACAGGTGTTGCCGCAGACATTTGAAAGCCCAAGGACACAAGCTCAGCATTCATTCCCGGTAGCATCATTAATGCTCCCTTTTGTAGCCCATAACCAGCTTCATTCATTATCTTTCTATAGCTTTCTGGGATAACGGATGACATTCTTCTTAGCTTCTCTGCCACCTCGTTACGAAGCACATCATTATCGCCAATTCCCGACCACAACTTAACATTTGGAATAGCTTTGTCTAAGATCGTATCGGAAATAAATATATTTTCGACCAGCACATTTCCGTCTGGTACGGACATCTCCATAATGCGCTTTGCAATTGGTTCAGGATCGTCTCCCGTATGAGCCCCATCCGTCATATGGCAGACTAATGGAGCAGGGCATTGCGCCATGTTAGAGATTTCCGCTTGAAGCAGCTGCTCTGCATATTGAAACGCTTCTGCCGCATCGCTAAACGTTTGCGGCTCTAGCACAGGTGAAAAGCCTGATCGCGCAATTTCCTCAATGCTTTTCACACCGCCTAGCAAATCCTGCACCTGATCACTATAGGTTAATATGGCAAGGCGATATCTAGATGATATTCGGCTGCCCTTCGTAGAACGAAACACCATCTGCTTGATTGCCGTCATTAGCGCCTGCTGAACAACATCAATTCTTCGAGAAGTCCCCATTTCCTTAGACATCGAGCCACTTACATCCAACAAATAAATGATTAAAGCTGGTGTCGACTGTGTCGCTTGCACCTTATAATTCTGGGGCGGGAGTGCCATTGGAGCTGTTCCCTGCACTGGCAGCATCTCCGTTTTATCTTCTAAAGCATTACCGAGCCGAATCGTCTTATGATTTTTAGCATCAAACAAGGTGTTATCAAACACATTTGAAGCATTGTTCACTTGATGGAGAAGCTCATCCTCCACCTCTATGTACTGAATGCCATTATCGTTAAATTGCAATTGAAGAAATGCAAGCTTAACGGCAGTGGCGGTTTGTGCTCGATCATTCACGTCATACTCAAGCAGTGAGCTTACAATAGATTTTAGCTCTTCACTGCAATCTAGCGTTGTAATAACGTTACGACGATGGCCGTAGTAGCTTCCACCAGATAATAAATAATATAGCGTTGCTCCTAATGAATATAGATCGCTGCGCGTATCGGTCTGCTTATTTTCCAGCTGCTCAGGCGAAGCAAAAGCATATGTCCCAAGGGCAACCGTATCCGTCATCTGCTCTTCCTTGTACGTCCGAGCAATTCCAAAATCAATCAGTTTTATGTCGTCTCGTTCATCAATCATAATATTGTCAGGCTTCAGATCACGATAAATGATCGGCTTAGCTAGACTATGTAAATACTCCAGCACCCCACATAACTGAAGCGCGTATGTCACGACTTTACTTGCTGGGATTCTTTTATTGCGCTGTTCAAAATACTCCTTTAACGTTTTACCGTTAACTAGCTCCATCACGAGAAAGCAATTACCTTCGCGATCCGGAGCAATGTAATCTGATATGTTCGGAATATTAGGATGTGAGAGCTTGGCAAGCATTGATAACTCATCTAGATGAGTCGTCGTCTGCTCATCAACAATAATGTGCTTTACAGCCCAATTTTTATTGTTAAGCCTTAGATCCTGCACTTTGTAGACAGCCCCCATCCCGCCACTGGCAATGCGTGACTGCACCACATAACGTTCCCCTATTATTTCTCCCACATTCAGCATAAAAAGCCCCACTTTCAAAACTTAAATTCTATGCAATTGCCCTTTCGTACGTTCACATCGTTCTGCAATGTGATTCAGTTTAGATGTGCATAGCTCTGCACCTATTCCTTGAGAACTTCTTAGTTCTCCTGCAATCTCATGTAACTCTCGAACCAATGTATTCAGCTCATAGAGTATCTCTTCTTTAGTAGAATAGAACGAATTTCCCATCATGACACCTCTTTATTCTAGCAGATCGTTATAACGCATTCGCTTCAGCTACTAGCGTACGCTCACTGCGATCAAAATTATCTGCGGCAATATGCAAATATTCTGCAAGCTTGCGAAGATCAGAGCTATAATCAAAGCCAATATCAACCCATGCTACTGCAAGCTTTTTATCTAGTCTAGCTAAATATGCAAGGTCATTTAGCCTTGAATCAATCCTTTGTGCACGTTGCTGTGCGCGCTGTAAGCGGAAGGCTAGATCACGTAGCTGTGTAGTACGAAGCTCAATATGCTCAGAGTAAAGCGCATGTGATACTCCTGAGCGGAAGCGTGCTCTAATACTTGCAACAAAAGACTTAACCGTCTGAACAGCCTCATTAAACCAAGTTTTGAGCTTTTCTCTCGCTTCATGAGCCAACTGGATCATATTGTTTATCACTTTAATTGCTTGCTGTTGAAAGTACGCAGCTACCTCATCTAGCTTTCTTTCAATCGCAATACTAATCCGTGACAGCCACTTTACTACTTCATACGTATAACGCTGAGCAACAGCCTGTGCCGCGATTATTGATAATCCTAACAATGAACCGCCCATTAGCAGCTTAATTTTCAAGTTCCCCTGCAGCATATAGTCGACAAACGTAGGCTTACGAGAGGAAACAAAATTCCCATGCTCATCAAATGCGACACTATCCAATGAATGTGGGTAGAAGAAATCCCATGAGTCCTCTTTGATCGGAATCATAAGATCGATATAATCTGTTTCACCAAGGGAGCTGACGATATCACCTTCATGAACAATGAAGGTATAATTATCGCCTCTAATTGCTACCAATTGCTCTTCCGTTAAGTCATCCATATAGATTGGCTGTCCGTTAACGATATATGCCTTGACATTCCAATCTAATCGATCGACATAGACCTCCCCACTTACATTGCCACCCTTGGAATGTCCTAGAATGGAATTTAGTCCTACTGAGGTTGCATGTCTATCAAAAAAGCTTTTAGCATATTCAACCTGAGCTGAATTACCTGTCAAGCCTGAGCTAATATTATCGATCATATCCGTTGAATCATCCCACTCCGTACCTCGAAACAGAAAACCTTTATTTCCTTTACTATCAGCCAAAGCATAGCCTACAAAGCCACTTTCTGTCTCACCTGTCGCTGGACCAAATTTATTATGATTCTCGTAATCTATAATCGTAATGTCATGTAACTTAGGCTTTTTCTCAAGCTTCTCGGCAAATTGTGCTATGCTTTGTCTTCTTTCTGCACTAATGCTTGGATCAGCTTTTGCCTTGTTAACGATTTCGACTAGCGTCAAATTTCTACCAGTATCCGCTTCTTTTAGCCAGCCCTTATTCAAGTCAATATAGGATAGCTCTAGCAGCAGGTAATTTTCTTCATGCGTAAGCTCATCTGTACGTACCGTCATTGCTACTACACCTCATCTTATTTAATCCGTTCGTTAAAGAAGGCTGCATCTTCAATTACGCTGTTCGAGCCAAACGCTAATGACTGCACAACAGCCTCATCCTGTAATAATGACCAATCAAAGTTGAGAATCGGCGAGTATCTTAACAAACGCTGAGCATCCTCTACATAAGCTTCTTGAATATAGGCTACATTGATGAGAAACTCACGATTGCTCATTTCCTTTACATGCGTATACACTTCATATAGGAACTGTGCTTCCTGCGTGTTCTCAAGCTTTTCAATTTCGGGTATCGCGATATATAAGTATAAATATCCTTCAAGCTGTTCATCGCTTACAATTTCCTCGACTGTTCGCTGACTCGTCGTTGCTTCTTGTGGCAAATTAGAGAAGTTCAGTGCAAACTGTACATCCATTTCTCTATTAACTAAACTCAAAATTTCTGACTGATGTAACGTATTGAACTGATGGCTAAAATAGCTTGTCATATAATTATCGCTATAGCCCTTTGATTCCTTAAATACCCAGAAAGCAATCTCCTGATTAGCTTGTGGGGACACTATTAAGCGATCATCGCCATACAGCTCTGGAAACAGAATATCTCCTTTATCAAAAAGCTCCGCTGTGAACTCCTCACCATACTTTTGCTCTACATATTGAAGCATATTCTTCGTCATCTTCTTCTCATCTTTAATCATACATCCTGTCACTCCAAACAAAAGTGCCACAGCACATAGTATTTGTAACCAACCAGTTTTCTTCATCCTATTCACTCAGCTCCATATGCCCGATAAATTGCAGCAGCTGCTCCCATTCCGTAGAAGAGGAAAGCTGAATTAATACAGGTGTCTCCTCATGATCAGTATATTCAATAATCCACACGCCAGCTGAGGACGGGAGAAAAAATACAATATTCAATAATCGAGGCTCGTCCTGCTCAGGAATTGAAAATAAAGAGATATTGTTAAGAATCCAATCTTTCTCCTCCAAGTCTTGAATAAAATGCTGGAAGGTAGCTAATTGTCCTGAAGAAAGTGCAGATATCTCTTTAACCCGCTCTAGCTGAGCTTTGTCCTGTAATAGATCAAATGCCTCATCCGACAGTTGAAACTGTCGACCGACCTCCAAAGAATTCCCTCTGTAATCGTAGTAATCTCGAATAATCGAGGACAATTCCTCCTGCGATATATATGAAAACTCATGGATAATGTCACGATCAATAATATGGACAACCCATGGAGCATCTTTTTCGATGTAATGAAATAATAAAACATTTTGCATTGGTGCGTTCGAGCAACGCAGCATATAGTCAGACTGCACATATTGCACAATAAAACGTTGTAGCTCGTCACTTAACGGAATTTCATCACGTGCTTCCTTCTCAAAATCCCAATATTGCTTTGCCATCAATTGGCGGGCAGCTGAATCCATTACAGCCATCCATTCCTGCTCACTTTTCTCACCTAACGAAGCCTCTGCAATGCTCTTTGCTACTGCCGGATAACCACATAATGTAATGAGTAATGCTAGCTCCTCTGTCGTACATGTCATAATATGCTGCATTGCAGTCGGACATCCTTTCTTTCATAAACTGTCTAATAGCTTAGCTAGTCTAATAACGGCTTTAATAACGCTGTTACACCATAGTAAATTAACACACTAGCGATAATCATAACAATAATACAGCCTAATAAGTAAAGCTTGCGCTTGAGAAATGAGTATTTTCTAAATTTCTTGTCAAGATATGGACCCGCTCCGAATAAAAAATACGAGATAAATGTAATCGTTTTGGTAAAGATATTGGTAGGCTTCTCCCATATAATTAATTGAAAATAATCGGTAATAATGAAGCCCATTAATAGAACAAGTGTTGCATAACCTATTTGTGCACAAAAATAAATGGCGAGTAGCGCTTGAATGTCATATAATTCCATCGTGTACCTCCATTATTTGAACCAACTTCCAACAGATTTAAAAGCTTTACCTACACCATTACTAATTCCTTTCACTGTCTCTGCAGCTTTATCCTTAAGAAACCCGCTGAATTCGGTACCTATTACTGCACCGGCAATACCGCCAATCGCCCCACCGACAACAATACCAACTGGTCCACCAATCATTCCTCCGATCACTGCGCCTGCCTTCGCTCCAGTTGCAGTAAAGGCAACATCGGTTGCAAATCCAGTTAAGAATCTAGTACTGTTTTCAAGAATCCCTCTATCTTTTTTACCGAACTCTCCAGCATTAGCTACAAAGGAAACAAAGGCATTTACCCCTGGAATTCTCTTCCCTAATGTGAGCAAACCCTTTTTCGTTGCCACCTTGCCAATTGTTTTAGATAAGCCAATATCATCACTAGCCTTAATCATTGATTTCAAAAATTTTCCGCCCTCAACTGAAGTGCGAACATTTTTCCCAAAACCAAGTGTATGCTTTAGCATATCTGACGGTGTTCGATAGCTGCTTGCAAATTGATGCGCCTTTTTCAGTAACGGGTTAGATGGCGTGGATTTCTTAAAGTCATCCAGCTTTTGCGCGACAAATGAGCTATACTTGCCGTTTTGCTTCTTCCAAGAATTTGGGGCACTTATAGTGAATTTATAGTCTCCTCTAATTTTTTGCATTAACGTAGGTTTACCACCGACATAATTAATTTTCAGTCTGCCCACCATAGCAATCGATCCTGCAGCAAGAAGCCCCTTTGTTACGTAGACATACGCATTCTCAGCATCGATAATTCTATTGTTAATCTTCACAGCTAAGCTAGTAATATCATCGAAGTAATCTTTAAAGCTATTTTTAGTAGCATTTGCATTTTTACCTTCTTGATCTAGCAATTGCTCAGCTAGCTTACTAATTGCCTTATCTACATCAATATAGCGCTCCATCGCTCCGTTAAGGACGATCTCAAGCATTTTAAGCTGATCGATTTGCATTCTAATGTTCATTATCACTGCATTCAAGCGATTATATAAATCTCTGCGCTGCAATACTCGGCTGGATGTGCTTGAACGTATACGATTCAGTTGGGCAATTTCATCTTCCAATAAATCAGTTAGTTTACCAATATGAATAGCTGATCGTTTCACTAGCTCGGGCTGTACCTGAATTAGCGACACCTGACATCCTCCTCACTTTTCATTATAGCAACAAATAACGTCTAGCAGCGCAATAACAAGTCGAGTTTACTTTTTATATGTAAATGCCTCTATGCTATGATTACTAGCCTTTTCTTGCTCCAATCGTTCTTTTTCTTTTCGTTCCAGCTCCATTCGTTCACGAGCAGCAGCTGCAGCAGCTTCATCTTCTCTTCTAATTTCCTGCTCTGTTATAGCGATATCTCGCTCTATCTCATCAATGATACTAGCTATTTCATTTAAGTTAGACATATTCATAGTGAATGCATGATTAATCGCAACCATCTCTTGGCCCTTCCAAGCTCCATTAATTTCATTCATCTCTTGATTAAGTCTCGCTCTCGCTTTTCTTATGTACTGACTCATAAACCCCACCTGCTTCCTACAAATGGATGAGGAGATAATGGGTGCAATAAGCCCCATTATCCCCTGAAGTTAATTATTTGAACGCATTCGCGTTGTTTACTAGTTGTGTTTCAACTGCGTCATAGCTCGCAACCGTGTTATCTAGAAAAGTAGCATACGAGTCAATGATTTGCTTATATTCCTCAAATCTAGGAGCAAGTGCATTGAACTTGTTAACAATAGTGTTCGATGCATCACTTTGCCAAGAAGCGCTTAACTGATTCATCTCACGTTTGATTTCTTCAAGTCTTGTAGCCAAAGACTCATTAATACCACGAATGGTTTGTGCTGTTGCAGTTACTTGCGCTAATGAAATATTAATTCCTTCTGCAGCCATCGTCATTCTCCTCTCGATAATTAGAATTAATTCGTTAAGCGTCTTGCAGCATTAATCGTTTCGTTTTGCGCTTCGCGATAGGTTTTAGCGCTAAACTTCAAATACTCAGAGTATTGCTGCATAAGCTCTTTCATTTTTTGGAAATCATCCATAAAGCCTTTAATTTGATTAGAAAATGCAACATTATCTCCACCTTGCCATGCTGCACTCAATCCATCCACTTCGTTGAATAGTAGATTATACTGTCTCTCGTATTCACTTGCTTGTGCATCCATCTTTGCAGCTGCGCTTTCCAGCTTGGATGGTTCTACAACGATTTTTCTTGACATTGGTAATCTCCTCTCTATTAATAAGTAATCTATATTAACATTAGCAATGAGCCGTTTTTAATGCCTAGCTCATTAGCTGTCATGTTAACATCAAATAGTTGGCCAGTTGCCCGGTCACAAAGTACAGTGTCAGAAGAGCCCGCAAAAGCCCCCTCCGATAACTCCTCAATCATAGTAATGATTGTTTTTTCAATCTCATGCAGCTTAAGGAGCAATGGGATTTGAATATCAAATGAGCGATTGATTGCTGGCACGTAGACTTCGATTAAACCTTTATCCAATTGCCTCATCCTCCGTGTCAGTAACTGAAGTAATTAATTTAACTAGCTTCGGCTTGCCCTTCACTAGTAAATAACCAAATGATTGCTCTAGCTCCTTATACAAATCATTACTATAGTTCTCAAGCTTAAAGTGATAAAAGCTTGTAAGCCCATTACCTACATAGATGCCATCAGATAACGCAGTGTTGTTTTTAAACCATGCTTCAAAAGAATAACCTGAAACATTTGCACTGCTGTCACAGATCAATAAATTGATATTGTAATCAAGACTTCCATTATCTAGAAGCGCTTGAAGCTTACTTGCTGCATCTCGCGAAAGTGGAGTTTTAAACTCACTGAACGATGTAATGATATAGGTAAGCTTGTCAAAGCTAGGTGGTACTTCACCAGCAGTAAGTGCATCCTTGTAGGCATGATTGCGACTAAGCATGACATGATAGAGATCAATGACCGCTTGTTCTATTGGCTCGACACCTGTTACAAGCTCATACTTGCGGTTGGCATCCTCTACGAAGGCTTCTAGTGTATCTAGCACAACTAGCTTCGTATCCGCCATCGTCGAGATTGCTTCAGCAATTCCTTGCATCACACCGTAATGGCGGCCCTCTTGAGAAATAACAAGCTGAATAAAAGCTTGTGAATAACCAAAGCTAACAACCTGCAGGCTGTCGTTATCTACACCAATCGGAATACTTTTACGCAACTTACTCGCAGGATCTCCTAATAAATACGGTACATCTACTCTTGCAGGCAATATTGGAATTCTTCTTGCGATGTTTCCATTCCAGGTAGTCTCGTATTGGCTGCAATAATCACGTACGAATTTCAGCATATTATCAATATCACTATGAATATGGGCAATCTGATATTCATAGACAACATCCTTCCTTACAATTCCACGCCCAACATGCTTAGATGGATGTACACCATTCACATTACCTAGCAAGCCTGTATAATCTGACTGATCATTCATTTGCAGCACGTACAATTGCTTGAAGTTTTGCTGTATACGGTATCTGACCGCATTAGAATTTTGCGCTGTCAGCACGAAGTAAATCCCGTATTTTAGACCTTCTCTCGTTAAATAAGCGATCTTATCCTCATGCTGATCATACGTCTCGCTAAACGCTGAATAGTTATGAATCACAACAAGTATCGATGCGAGCTGTTCACCCGAGCCCTGGATATAAGAGCGTATATCGCCACCATAATTGGAGAACAGCTTCTTCCTAGTCTCGATTTCTTTATATAGCATGCTAAATAGATTCATAATTTTCTCTGAATCATCTAGCAGTAGAACATCTCCTACATGTGGCGCATTGGCAAATGCTCGTAGTGTCTCAGCGCCAAAGTCCATAATGTACATATTTAGTTCATTCGGCGTGTGACCGTCCATAAGTGCATATAGCAATGTAGTAACAAACAGCATCTCCCCGCTGCCTGCTGCACCATAGATAATCGCATTACCTTCACTTGTAAGTGGGAACGTAAGTGCGAACTGACGCTGATTTGCAGGATCATCGACCTCACCGATAATCGGATTAATATCCAGAGCAGTTTCCCGATTGTTGCCATACTTACTATACAGCTCACTCAACGTAATAACGGCAGGAATTGGTTCAAGCCACAGCGGTCTTACTTTAATCTTCTCTTCACTTGCAATTGCTGACAAATACTTATTAATCTCATCAATTTGCTTAAGTGGCTGACGAAGCTGAGCTTTACGCTTATCTAGCTTCACTTGCTTCACTACTCGACCAAGATTATCAATGATCGAAATTTCCTGATCCTTTTTGGTCTCGATCCGATCAGTAGGATAGTAAGGTGCGCCAGCCCATGCAGATTGCCCAAGCTCAAACAATTCATTAAAACCTACCTGTACATAGAAACGACCAGTAACCGATAGCTCTGCTGCATCAGGTCGTTTGATGACATCCATGCTGTCCGCTTTCTCTTGAACTTTGAGACTAATTCTAAAGCGACTATTACTCCAAATCTGATCGTCAACGACACCAGATGGCTTTTGCGTAGCCAAAATAAGGTGAACCCCTAGACTACGTCCAATACGTGCAGCACTAACTAGCTGCTCCATAAACTCTGGCTGCTGTGTTTTCAGCTCAGCAAACTCATCGGAAATAATAAATAAATGCTGTAACGGTTCATCGACTAAACCATCTCGAAACAGCTTCTGATATTTATAAATGTCCATATTGCTTATATTCAGACGTTTACTTGCTTCACCGAATAACGACTGTCTTCGCTTCAGTTCGCTTTGAATAGAAACAAGCGAGCGATTAACCGCTGCTCCGTCCAAATTCGTAATCGTACCAGCAAGATGTGGCAGGTTAGAGAATGCATTAGCCATACCACCGCCTTTATAATCAATAAGAATAAAGGCAACTTCATAAGGATGGTAATTGACTGCTAAAGATAAAATAAAGGTCATAATAAATTCACTTTTACCTGAACCTGTCATCCCGGCAATTAAGCCGTGTGGTCCGTGGAACTTCTCATGCAAATCCAAATAAAAGCGCTCGCCACTAGTATCGACACCAATTGGCGTTTCTAAGGAAAGCGTCGGATCGTTTTCCTTCCATCTCGTTAGCGAGTTAAGATATTCAATCTTGCCTACTTCAAATAAATCTAAGAAGGTTAGCATATTAGGCAAAATATACGAGGATGACGATGCATCTAGTTGAATATTGGCAAGCTTAACTGCCAACTCTAGCTCCCCCTGCTCAAGCAACACATCAGGATGGAAGGCAATCGACTGACCTGTAATATCGTCCTTGTCGTACATTTTCGCTTCATAATCAGAACATTCAACGACAATCGAGCATTCCTTAGGCAAATTTTTCAGCTCATCATGGAGGTTAACAACGCTAAACCCGAAGTTTTTCTTTTCCTTCATTACATTATTAATAACCTCTGATTTTCCACATAATCCCTTGTCTAAGGCGAAAATTACATAATGCGGCGTAACTTCCTTACGCTCTTCTTCATTAGTAATGCTTCTCCGCATGGCAAATTCTTTATCTAAAAATGCAGACAGCTCCTTAAGCTCATTCGGATTGGTTGCGATTAGTCTAACACCTTTCTCATGTTGCCACACATGCGGAAGCCATTTGACAAAATCCCAAAGCTCCTGCTCCTTAGGATCATAAATAAAGGCTAACTTCAGCTCATCGTAGCTATGTAACGCAGCTAATTGAAAAATCAACCCCTTAACCAATTGAATCGCCTGCTGGCGATGTCCAATTATTCCACTTACCCAATCCTCGGTTAGCGATAAGGAGATTGGCACATTTTCAAGCAACTTCGGTTCTTCAGCTAGCCGATACAGCTCATCCTGAAGCTCATCATCATCTAGCGTAAAGCGCTTTTCTGGATAGGTGATTTCTGCAACAAGCGGTAAATTGCCTAGTCCTAGTCTTAGCTTTAGAAAATCCTGCTGGCGATGCGTGCGCTCCCACAAATTTCTCCGCTTATGATTAATACGATCTAAGCAATCTTGTAGCGGTACAAAGTTTTCATGCAATATCGCACTCTGATGGCCACTTACTTCTGAGATTTCTTTACGGATCGATTGTATGTATTGCTTGTACTTCTCATTCCGTTGCTTCTCACGTCTAGCCTTCCGCTTATTTTCATATTTGCGTGTTAAAACCGGCCATAGAATCATACCGATAACCATACTGAAAGACATCGTTAGCGTAGGCATCGCGTTCATAATATTCCCGTTATTTTGAAGCACATTAGACAGTGTAAAAGCTCCCATAGACAGCGATGCCATCCCCATCGTAATAGAAGGACCTAACATTAGCATTAAAGGAGTTTGCTCTAATTTTTCTTTGGAGGGTGGAGAATCAATTTTAATAATCTTCTTCTCTACATCACGTTTAAAACGAGGCGAGCGATAGAAAAGATCACCTTGAATTTCCTCATCTTCATATTCGTCTTCCAACGCTGGTATAATAGCTTGCTTTGCGAATGGTTGGAAAATTTTATTATTATATGTAACTTTACCATCTGGATTATTAATCGCTATAAAGCCCTTGCCAATAATAATCTTAAAGCCAATAATGTAAACGACATCCCCTGGCTTTAGCACACGATTTGAAATTCGCTCTCCATTAACAAAGGTTCCATTCGCACTGTTTTTGTCTACAATTTCGATGCGATCATTGGTAATGAGTAGCTCCGCATGCTGAGAAGAGGTATATCGATTGTCGAATTGAAGATCACAACCGTCCACCCGACCAATTGTAATTTTACCAGAAGCAGGCAGTACTAATTTACTATACTGCTTTCGATCAGCAGTGATCGGCTCTGCAAAGAGAATCGCTGTTTCTTCACTTTTCTTCAGATGAATTTTATACATGGACATCGGCTCAACAGTGATCTCTTTAAGTCTTTGAGATTGAGCATCCTGTATCGTTGCGTAGCGATTAGACTGAAGGATCCATTGCCCTTCTACACCTTCAACCCCAATGACCTTTTCCGTATTGCCTTCACTATCTAGTTGGCTGATCCAATATTGACCTTTCTTCTTATTAGGAAGGACACAAGTATAGATGACATTTTGTTTAAGCAGTGAAAGTTGCATCTGAGCCTCCGAATTATGGTTTGGAAATATACAATTTATTACAATATATAATAAATAAAATAAGGCTAGTTTACTAAGTACCAGTAACGTCCATTATGTAATTCTACTAATTTCAGGACTATCTATTATCTATATAGATCTTAAGAATCAGCTCTATGTTACATAATTATACAATGGTGGGGAGATTTTGTGTAAACAAATTTTGTATTAATCTGTTAATAGTTTCTTAAATAAAGGAAATTTCCCTATCATCAGGAAATGATAGTTCCTATATTATTCTTCTTTATGTAATGAAGAAAACGATGGGATTGCGTGTAAGTGAAGAGGAAGATTTGTTTGGACTAGACTTAAGTGAACATGGGGCATTCAGATATCCTGAACAGCTGCAAGTTTCGCAGCAGTCTAAATAAACCGGGTTCAATACATAACGGTTGGACGAAAATACGATTATTCTCGTCCAACCGTTTTAACTAATATTGCCTACACAACCTGCTCCACTTCCAGCGGATTTAGATAAATCCAGCCTGCGTCTTGTCCGTTGTCGATTAGGCGTATGCTAGTGTTTAGGGCGAAGGCATCCTTTTCGAAGAATGCAGGTGTTTCCTTCAGCAGCTCCATAATAATGACTTTATTTGTTACGCCGTGACCGAATAGGAATACATGCTCAATCCCTTTGCGCTCCATCTCAGCGGTAAACGTCGGAAGAAATTGACGAATACGAATCGCTATATCGTGAGGGGTTTCACCTAAAGGTGGTCGAGTGAAAAACTCTCCCGCCACTTCTCTACAATAATGATAATACTTCTCTTCTTCTTCATAGAGCCCTCGTAAATAAGAGAATTCGATCGCTCCGTAATTGACTTCTACGATCGCATGATCCTCCATAACGAGAATATGAGGATTATCTGCAATAAACGGCTCTGCTGTCATCTTCGTTCTAAGAAATGAGCTTGTCAGAACTACAGACTGCTGGGCTTCGATGCCTTGCGAATACACATACTGATTAAGAAATTCGCTCAATTGCTTCGCTTGCTGCTTGCCCTTCTCCGTTAAAGGGATGACTGGATTAGGTAAAGGCATCGGCTGATGATTGTTATTCTCCCCGGTATTAGCAGTAGTTTCGCCATGACGAATCAAGTAAAATTTCATAGTCTGTTCCCCCCATCTAGTTAAGCACCCGCTCCTAATTTCTTTCTTGTCGTCTATCATAACGTTAGCTATTAAAAAATGCTAGTATTTCACGAAATGAGAGGTCTCCGTCTGCTTACTTCTGTTGGCATAATTAGCCCAAATTACAGTTATTACGGCACCAAGCAATAATAGAATCGCTGTAAAATAATAAGAGTAGTGAATATCAATATCAAACAGCCATCCTCCAATAATTGGACCGAAAATGGTAGCAAGACTTGTAAACATCGAATTCATTCCGCCAGCAAAGCCTTGCTCATTGTCTGCTACACGTGACAGATACGTGCTAACTGCTGGTCTAAACAGATCAAAGCCTACGAAAATCAACACCGTTAATACAAATATGGCTACAAATCCATTGACAAATGTGGTCACGATTACGAAAATTCCTGAAATTAATAAGCTAAGACCGATGACTGCTTTCTCACCGATTCTATCAACTATTTTTTCAAATAATAGAACCTGTGCAATAACGCCTAATATTGCTGAGCCTGTTAATATATATGCAATATCCTTTGGCGTATACTGAAATTTGTGATCCACAAACAGTCCAAAAAATGATTCAAATGACACTAAGCCAAATGTAGAGATAAAAATAACGATAACTGCTGGTAAGTATTTTGCCGCTGTTATTTTTTTCAATGTGGAAAGAAGGCCTATTGCTTCCTGCTGGTGCTCATCTGCTTGTCGCGTTGGCTCCTTTAGGAAAATTACTGCCAGCAAGCCAGCAAGCGTTCCTAATATCCCCGCAAAGTAAAACGGAACTCGAATACTAATTTCAGCAAGGAAACCTCCTACGCCTGGACCAATAATAAAGCCTGTGCTAATAGCGGCGGACATATAACCCAGTGCTTTCGGTCGTGATTCTAGTGAACTAATATCTGCAATAAACGCGGTAACCGCAGGCATAATAAAGGCCGCACTAATTCCACCAAGAAGTCGTGACACAAATAACGACTCTACTACTCTACTTATGCCAAATAGAAACTCTGAAAAGCCAAAAATAAATAATCCTATGACAAGAATGATTTTTCTGCCATACTGATCAACCGCTTTACCGGTAAAGGGAGACACGATAAATTGGGCAAAGGCAAATGCAGCAGTTAAATACCCTACTGTTGTTCCGCTAATCCCCATCTCATCCATTAGCTCTGGAAAGACTGGCACAACAAGTCCGATACCTAGAAATGCAATAAATAAACTACTTAACAACAACGCTAAAACGAATTTATTTTCTTTCATGTACATCCTCCGTCAAGTCATACGCTAAATTGTGAAGCTTAGCATATAGCTTAAACTCTATAGTTACTATAGAGTCAAGAGGAATATCGCACCTTTAGTTCAATGATAAATTTCTCCTCCTGCTCAGGAGAATAATTACTCGGCATAACAACTTCATAGACAAGTGGCTCTACAGAACACGCATTATACTTAATATGGCTATACAGCTTGTTATAGAACTCAGTATAAAGACTGATTATTGATTCAATATTCGCCTCATAAGCAATACATACATATCTGCCAGCAGGAATGCTGTGCAATTGCAGCTCTTTATCCATGCTTTCAATTGCACGATCGGTTAGCACTGGAACATAAATTTGTTCATATTGAATCTCATCCACAGAATGATAATGGTTTAAAGGATATCTACAACCATAGCGGCTATTTTGCATAATGTTTTCAGCTTCAATCGTTCTAAACAATTTGGTAAAGTAATAATCTTCGATGAATCGAGGCGTAGCATTCTCTGAATTAATCATTAAAATTCGTTCTTCCTCCACTTCCTTCTCGTAAACCTCAGACAACCACGGAATGGCAAGCTGCTCCTGTAATTGCCGCTTTGATATTTGCAGACTTAAGCGAACCTCTTCCAGTTGTTTTATTTTAGTCATGATCTCTTGATCTTGCTGTTCTAAAAACTGCAGGAATTCCTCAGGATTTAACTGCTGTGCTTCTTTTATTTTCTGCAGCGGTAATCCTATAAATTTCAAAGATTTAATAATATCAAGGTAATGAAATTGTGAATCGGAATAATAACGATAATTTGTATTGGGATCAATATAGCTTGGTCTGAATAGCTTTATTTTTTCATAATGGCGCAGCGTTTGAACGGAAACATTGACCAGCTTAGACATTTCTCCGATGGAATATAGCTTTTTCATCTATTCACTCCTTGTGAGAATGGTTCAAGTAACTATTGTAATATTAAAAACCCGAGTGAAGCAATTCGCCATAGCAGCGTATTACTTCTCTCGGGCTCTCCTACTCCATGTAATGCTTTATTTGAATTTCTACCTTTTACTCTCCTAAGTATACAAGCTTCCAAGCTAGACCAATTGGCGGTATGCTTTTCGTTAGCCCTGGGCCATAATAAGCAAACACTTTTGCACCTTTAGTTAGTTGCTTTAGTTCCACAGGGTTGCCTTGCAGATCCGTAATAATGGTATCCTCGTTATGCATCAGCACAACCTTCTCTTGCGAATACTTGCTCATCGCTTCGCCTTCGATTAGAAATCTTGATTCACCGTTATTCCCATCAAGCACTTCAACAATGCTGCCTGATGTGCCTAGTATTTCTTCTCCTGCATCCTCTAGCGCTGTAATTTCATAAGCGTAGGTTTGACCAGGCAGACTCATTGTCATCGCAAGGCTATGCTTCACCTCAATACGCAGACCTAATGTTAATTGCTCTAGCTTAATCTGTTCTCCCGCGGCATTGCGGATAACGGTGTTCTCATCAATATTTAAGATGATGCCGTCCATGCCTACGCCATTTATTTGTAGTGATGTATAGTTTTCTTCATTATTAATTTTCGTAATGACCGCTTGTTGTGTTTGCGTATTTGCTTCCTCCACTTGTCTTGAGATTGATACTTGAGTTCCTTCGACACTTACCTGACTACGCAAAATCTCGCTGAAAAATTGAGCTGGCACATATAGTCGATTGGCTAAATTGACAGGAGCCGCACTAAGCTCAACATTCATACGATTATATGCGTATTGATTGAGCCCAGGCTGAACGAGCGTCCAAATCGGTGATCCCTCTAAGGAAACCTCTGCCCACTGCTTATCCTGATGCCATGTTACTGTAAAGCCTAAAGCTTGCGCTGCTTCACGTAGTGGTATCATGATCTCATGATCATCATTGCTAAATGCAGCCGTAGCCATCGTAAGATCGTTGACAAGAACGCTATACTCTCCATCCTGTAGCTTAGCGCTAATTAGCTGTGGAGCTGTTAGTTCGGGTTCAAATCTAGATTCTGCATACACTGCCCCACTTGATAATACCATTGAAGCGATCATAATGGATGCTGCTTGTTTCTTAAATTGTTTCTTCATATATTCTTGGCCTCCTGTTGCATATAGCATGTTGTGTTCTCTATTATTGACGAGGCTTTTTGGATAATGTTGCACATTAATAGCAAGTTAATAGCAAGTTCAGCTTTATTCCTTTCAGAAAGCTGTTCTTTCTTCAAGCAGTCATTGGAACTAACGATGCTTACGCTTAAATATCATAATAGATAGTATGGCAAGAACGACAATCGCTAATCCAACAATAAGGTAGCTAGTTGGTAAGCTTAACTCATGACCATGCAGCTTATAAGTGACACCATAGACTAGCTTATACTCCTGAACAACCTCCACGGGTGCACCTGCAAATACATTCTGTAATGAATCCTCCATAAATTCATTTCTAAGCAGCATTGTCGTATGACTAATTGGGAAGTACATAATGATGTGCTGGGCAAAGCTTGGCAAAGCGCCCAGCGGCACATATACACCACAGAGAAAGCCGATCAAGGTACCGACGATCGTACTTAACGTTGAAAACGAATTTTGCGTAGAAACCAATAATACTAGAAATGTATTAAATACACTTGCAAGCAGCACAGATAACACTAGTATCCCAAGCACATTAAGGAAGCCAGTTAGGCTTAACCATTGCCCTCCTGTTACGACAAGGAAAATTTCACAGCCAATTAAACCAATGACCGAGAAGGATAAACCGATTAGCATCGCATTGAACACATGACTTAGCTGTAATGTAGCACGTGATACAGGTGCTGTTAAAAAGTCTGCCGTCGCTTTCGTTTCTATATCCTTAACGGCAATACCGAATACGCCCAAGGTTGACGTTACCGCAATAATCGAAAGCAAGCCCGCTACTAGCCATTCATTGACCATCGTAACAACTTCATCAGTAGCCTCTGCCGTTTGCTTAATAGCATCGACCTGCATCTTTTGCAGGAATACAGCGTACAGCACTATGACTATGACCACAGACAGAAACGAGAAAAACACCCCTGTCTTATCTCGAGTAAACACCTTGAAGTTGCGCGCTACTAGACTGGTTAACGCCTCCATCCTCTATCCCTCCATCTTCCATAATATGAATAAATACATCGTCCATCGTCCCTTTAATCACCTCGAAGGAAGCTAGCAAATGCTCACACTGCTTCAACAAGCCAAGCGCTTGAAGCGTAGAATCCAGTCTTACTGTAAATATGCCTTGCTTCTCACTATAGCTAAGCTTTAGCCCCGTCAGCCATTCCATCCCTTGCATTCGGTCTTGGAATACTAGCGCCATTTGATCATAGGCGTATTTCGTTTTTAGCTCATCAGGTGTTCCTTCCGCTACGATTTCCCCTTGCTTCAGCACGACGACCTTATGCGCCATCGCTGCTTCCTCCATATAATGCGTCGTGAGAAAGACGGTCATATTACTATCTTCTTGTAATTGCTTAATCGTCTGCCAAACAAATTGGCGCGTCTGTGGATCAAGCCCCGTCGTTGGTTCGTCTAAGAACAGAATCGATGGGCGATGAATAAGTGCTCTAGCAATATCTGCCCGTCGTTTTTGCCCACCCGACAGCGTACCGTATTTTTTCTTTTCAATATCCTCGAGATGCAAATATTTATTAACAAACTGATAGTTTTCAGACAGCGTTGCTTTGGTTAAGCCATACATTTTGCCGCGATGCATAATATTTTCATATACGGTTAAACGCTCATCGAGAAAGCTTTGCTGAAACACCACACCAATTGATTTGCGTATCTCAGCATTATCGTTGCTTGCATCTAGCGTATAGCCGTTAATCGTCACATTTCCGCTAGATTTCTTTAATAGCGTACATAAGATTTCAATTGTTGTAGACTTTCCCGCTCCGTTCGCTCCAAGAAAAGCAAATAATGTGCCTTGCTCGACTTGAAATGTAATCCCCCTCACCGCTTCATGTCGGTCATAGAGCTTGCGCAGATTTTCTACTGAAATAGCAACCGTCATATTCTCTACTCCTTCCGTTGTTTTATTGCTTTATTGATTTGTTTAATATCTTTTTTCTGTAAAATAGTCAGCATAATCCATATGATGATGTAAATAATGACCTCTGAGATTAACACATTAACTATGCCGAAATTATCGAACCAATTTCCAAAATAGCCTGCAGTTAACGTTAACGCTGTAATAGATAAAAAATGCAGTGCTAGCTGCAGTACAAATGGCAGTCTTTCAAGCTCTAGAATGAGCGATAACGGTCCGATGGCTGCACCTAACAGGGCAGCGATAATAATTTGCTCAAACAAATCCCCACCAGTCATCACTACTCCTGGCTCTTGGCTAATGCTAAGTGCAACTAATATATAAGAACAGCTAAGTCCAATAAGAATACCTAGCACAATCATTCGTACTACTCTCACCTTAATCCCTCCCAATTCCTAAATGCTGTTTAAGCTCTTTTAAATATTTTCGACTTACATGAATGGTGACATCATTATCGAGCTGCAATTGCGTAGTACCGATTTTGCCCATTCCGATCGAAGTGATTTTGTTAACATTAACAAGCGTAGATTTGTTCACTCTTACGAAGTCTTTGGCGAGCTGCGCTTCAAGCTCATATAGCTTGCGCTTCGACTCATATTCCATCTCCTCGGTTTGTAGAAACACTCTGGAATCCTCGGCGTAAATTGAATAAATATCTGTAATTTTTAGTAGATGAATTTCCTGCTGCAAATACCCATCGAGCACATTACTCTGATTGGCTTGTGCGGCTTGAAGCTGCTTCATCAATCTTTCCACCTGCTCATTGTATTCCTTGGCATAGATATGTACTTCCGTTTCTTCTAAGGCGCTGTTAATGTTTAAGTGAATTTTCAATCTAAAGCCTCCTCTCACTATTAATAATGTAGCATATAACATTTATGACGCGTGGAATTTTACGTTAAGTGGTATAAATTTATAGGTGAGTGGTCAAATTCGGCAACCGTAATACATTAAAAAAGCGTGAGCTTTGGTCCTATTGAACCAAACTCACGCTTTATATAGATAGAAGAAATAGTAAGAGCCTAAGAGCTAACTACAGTATTACTTAACCACTCATTCATCTTCACAGCTTCAATCCCTGCGAGCATAATAATACCGATGCCATGCGTATCATTCAAGCGCGGCATTAAATCATGCTTATAGTAATGGGAATGATGGGCAAAGCCTGAGCCGCGACATACGCCATATACATTGCCCTCAGCATCGATGGCTCTCTGCTTTAAGCCATCCCATGCTCGGTTAACGCTAGCTATATACTCAGATGGATCTTGAAACCAATTGTTCTGCACGCCGACTGCAAATGCGTAAGCAAACATCGAGGTGCAGGAGCTTTCCTCATACGATTCATGGTCATCTAGCACCTGATGCCATAAGCCATTATCCCCTTGCAGTGCTAGATAGCCACTGCTAAGTACTGAATACATTTCTAATAGCTGCTCATATTGTTCATGCTGCTTCGATAGATGTCGCAATAGCTCGGCAAGTGAGAATAACACCCAGCCATTGCCTCTGCCCCAGAATGCACCATTTTGCCGGTTAAACTTCAAATCATACACATGATGCATAATGTTAAGCTTAGGCTCGAACAAATACTTTTTATATTGCAGCAATTGATGAATGGCATCATTCATATAAGCTTCATCACCAATTAGCACGCTATAGCGTACTAGGAATGGAACGCTCATATATAAGTCATCACACCACATTGTATCCATCATAAAGTCTGTGCTGCCCTTGATGCGATACAAGGTACCATCCTCTAAGCGGCTTTGTTTCTTACTAATATAATGTGCTACCATATCGGCAAGTTCTTCTGCTCCAGATAGTGGACGCAAGCTATGACCATAAAGCATTGTAGAGGCGAAGGAACCACAATCATCTAAGCTATCCATGCCGACTAGCTGATGATTAATGCCTGGCGCTCCAAATAGCTCCGCATCCCAAAACGCATATTCATTGAATGCAGTACAGGCTTGAATATGCTCAAGTGCATAATTCGACGTTTCTTCTTGCTCAAGTCGCAGCATACCATACAACGTAACACCAAGCGGATAGTTCCAACGTGCAAAGTTCGTTTGCTCGGCAAAAGGACGCACATAGCCGTGTGGCAAATCAGCACGCCAATACGATGCACCATTGCTCGTTGGATGAAGCTTCTCTAGCCTTTGCAGCTCGATCGAGTCGCTTAGCGAAAGCGGCTCCGCATAAGGCCCGCTATATAGGAACTGGCCATGATAGCCCTCAACCTTAATCGGTGCTTGCAGCTGAGCACCACTTGGCGATAGGCTTACAATCTGCAGATCTGCTCCATCCTGCTGGGAGAACCAGAACATAACGTCATTAGCGCCTTGCTTCAGCTCTAGTGTCGCCCTGTAAAGCTTGGAATCATTCTTATCCTGAGCATGAACCAGCTCTATCTCTTGTCCGTTGCATAGTAGCCCCAGCTTACCGCCAAAGCTAGCTTGCAGTTCAAAGACTCCACTCTGCTCTGCAACAATGCTGCTCCAAGCAAGGTACGCATTAGGATTGGTAGCGTTGCTAGCATTGCTAGTCTCTCGAGCTTCTAAGCTATTATTTCTCTCTATACCGAATAGTCGCTCACCTAATGTCTGTTGTCGTTGTTCATCAGTCCATTGCATGACAGGATGCCAATTTAAACTAGCATCCCCAGTCAGAATATCCACATTGCCATACTGCTCACGGCGCTCGCCAATTGGTGAAGTGTATAGGATGCCTTCCGCCCCTTCATTTTCGCCGAATGGTACGATGAAATGCAGCGGAAAGCCTTTAATCGAACCAGAACCAAACACCGCGCCGCAGCCTGTTCCTGTACGCATAAATTGCCATACAAAATGATTCCAGCCTGCATCAAGCTTTAAGCGAAACCAGCTTCTGCGCTGAGGGAATACCTCTTCCTCAATGTTTGCTTGATAGGCTTGCTTGCCATTGAGAAAGATGGTGACAGGTCCGTAGCAGCTTAGTCTAAACGGCAGCTCGGTTTCTACCTCACTCCACTGCTTGCCATAAGCATAGATATATTCGCCACTCTCCATATCGGGGAAGATGCTAGTCATCTCCATATGATAGCGGTAGTCTAAGTCACGCTTAAGACCGTTAGCCGATGACATGCGATACGTAAATGGGCGGATTGGATGCTCCGACATATATCGCTTAGCCATCGCTCCCATAATGACAGCATCATTTTCTATTCCATAACGCTCGGCTGCACTGACATCAAATTCTTTGCAATGCATTAGTACTCCCCTCCTGGATAAAGCGTCGAGCTATATAAACGCTTAGTCTGTGGAATAGGCTCATTAGAGACACTTGACAGTAACGCGGAATAATCGAAGGTTTCACCTACACCTGGGCAAGGCTTGCTGCCAAAAATCGCAACCTCTTGATTGTTGTACACAATTACTTGCTCAAGGCCACTTGCTGTCAGATCGGCAAACACCACATATCCATCAACCGGAAACTGGGCAACGATATTCATTTCTCCATCATAGAGCGTTGGCGGGACACCACCTCCACGACGGAAAGCAAGAATATAGTCCAGCTCATTGTCATCCCAGCCTGTAATCGTCTGAATAATCGTTAGCCAGCCATTACTTTTACGATCCTCTTTCCATAGCTCCTTACCTTCGCAATCGATCATAAAGATCCCGTCTTTACCACTTTCCGAGAATTTCTCACCGGTATCTCCACGCACAATGCGATCTAAGCCTGCAACTTGCAGTCCTGGTTGCCCGCTTACAAATTTCCCAAGCGCAATATGCTGAGATTCAATCGAGCCATCGTATCTCCACAGCTCCTTACCATGACGATCATACATAACCGTTACACTGCCGCCAATGACGATCTGCTTATCGCCACGCCCTAATACATCACCGATCCATATGCAATCTGCATGGTCTTCCAATGGAAGTGTTGACCATAGCAATTGTCCATCAGCATTTAATAGATCATAGCCTGCAACGATTTCATCACGGCCATCTCCATCTATATCATAAGCATATGGGAAATGTCCTGGATTGCCTTCGTACGTCCATAACACATTCCAGTCGCTATCCATCGCCCAAAGCTTGCGGTAGCGATCCTTTACAATGATGTCCTGTGGAGCCTTCGTTCCACGTAAATTACATATAATAATGCAATCATGTGCATGCTCGCCTGGCAGCGGTAGCTGACGCTTCACACTTCCATCACGACCATCAATTGCAAGAAATTGCTCATCCATCACACACAATACTTCGTTAAAGCCATCCTGATCCCAATCATAAATTTGTGCAGGATAGTCTGAGCCAGGCCCACCAGCTTCATCGCTTGGCGTACCCACTTGCCAAAGTAATTCGCCCGCTAAATTATAAGCAGTCAAGGCAATGACCTGATGTGGCACATAACGATCATCAATTCCTCCATCGGCTTGCACAAATAAAAGCTCCATTACGCCGTCACCATTCAAATCACCAAGCAACACCTTGCAGCGTACACCTGCCGCACTGCAATCAAAACGATTCCATTCAATCGTTGTTTCAATCTCCTTCAACATGATGCCCACTCCCCCACAAATAATAAAGGAATAGGCTGAATCAATCTCCTAGTGGAGACTGATCAGCCCACCTATATTGTTTTTATTTACTTGCTTGATATAGCTTGTTAATTTCTTCGATATAGTCGTCGCCACCAGTTTTCTTCCAAAGCTCAATTGCTGCATCAAGTCCAGCATCGTCAATTTGACCAACGATATATTGGATGCGTGCATCTGCAATGATATTGTCTAGCTGCTGACCAACCTGTGCATAAACTTCAGAGATAAGCGGTTCTGCTGGATTACCTACAACAATTTCATCATTCGCTTTTTGTACTTCAGCAATTTTAATGTTAATAGGTGTTTGCTCAATTGTCGGAGCATCAGGACCAACAAATGTTAGCAATTGGTTCAAGCTCTCGATTTCTTTCAATAGAGCTGGATCATCATTAATGATAGATTTAATATAACCATCAACTAGCTCATAATGTCTGCCTTCTTCACCACGCTCAAGCAATAGCTGCATTTCAACATCACTAAGCTGATCTAGGAATGTAAGCACACGTTTCAATTCTTCTTCAGTTTTTACAGCAGACTTAGAAATAGCTAACATGCCGTTATAACCAGAAGTTGGCATATCACGATGACCTTTTGGACCAACTGGAGCTTGGAATACATCTGTGTAAGGCTCATCACGTGGTGCTTTTTCTTGCATTGCATTGTCTAGACGTCTAGCGTTATCAGCAACGTCAACAAATGCACCAGCTTTACCATTAACGAACGGGTCATTCCATGCAGCGGAATCCATTACTGCAAAGTCTTCGTTTACTAAACCTTCTTCATATAGCTGGCGGAAGAATTTTAATGCTTCACGATATTCAGGGAACATGTGAGTAGGAAGAAGCTTACCTGTTTCATCCTCACCCCATTTGTTAGGTGCGCCAAACCAAACCTGCATAATATCCCATGGGCCGGCGTATTTCGATACAACGATACCATAAGTGTCGTCCTTACCGTTTTGGTCTGGGTCATTTTCCTTAAACGCTTTCAAAACATTGTAGAACTCATCAATTGTTTTCGGAGCTTCTAGGTTTAGGTTATCCATCCATTGACGGTTAAGAATAACCCCCATACGTCCTAATACACGCTCGCGATACATTCCGTAAACTTTACCGTCAATTGAAATATTGTTTAGCGTTACATCATGCGCCATAGACAGGTTCGGATAATCCTTCAAATAAGGTCCGATTTCCCAGAATGCACCTGATCTAGCAGCATTGATAAAGCTTGCAGAGTTGCGATCCACAACCATTAGATGCGGAATTTCGCCAGATACTAGCGTAATATTAACTTTGTCAGGATAAGAGCTGTTAGGCACGAATTGAATTTTAACGTCTGTATTTGTATACTCCTCTAGTTTCTTGATGATTGGTGAATTATCATCCGGTAAATCTGTGTTAAAGGCAGGTATCATGATGTCCAGTTTCAACGGATCAAGCTTAGGCTGCTCAGTCTCAGTGCTAGTTGTTTCTGTTGGGTTGGATGCAGGTGTGCTAGTAGGCGTTGTGTTACCTCCGTTATTGCCAGAACAAGCAGCAATTACTGTAGACATTGCAATAACCATAGACATCATCCATACTGCACGATTCTTTGTTTTGTTAACCTCTTTCTTCATACTCGTGATCCTCCTTTTTATTTTTCAATATAGAAATCGCATAAGTGCGAACTCTAACAACGGAATGGGGCAAATGGGTTAGCCCTTGATGGAGCCTAGTAGAGCTCCTTTAGCAAAATGCTTTTGTAGGAATGGATACACTAGCAAAATCGGTAGTGTCCCTACAATGATTACTGCCATTTTCACAGCTTGATCAGGTGGTGTAACAAACTCAGGGTCAACATTGCTCATATCCCCAATTGCTAGCTGAGATAGCATAACAATCTCACGCAGCATAACCTGCAATGGCCATTTGGTATGGTCGTTTAAGTATAACAGGGACGAGAAGAAATTGTTCCAGTGCCCCACTGCATAAAACAAACCAAATGTCGCAATAATCGGCATGGAAAGTGGAATAACAATCCGCCATAGTACACCAATCTCTGTACATCCATCGATTCGAGCTGATTCCTCAAGTCCAGGAGGCATGTTTTGGAAAAAGTTACGAATGACGATAAGGTTAAAGGCACTAATTGCACCAGGTAAAATTACCGCAGCATACGTGTTGACTAGCCCTAGACTTTTAACAACTAAGTAACCTGGAATCATCCCGCCACTGAATAGCATCGAGAAAATAACCATATTCATGACGATGTTTCGCCCAGCTAAATCTCTGCGAGACAGTGCGTAAGCCATCGTCAGCGTAAAGAACAAGTTTGTAATCGTACCGATGATTGTAATATAGATGGAAATCCCCATACTACGGAACAATGTCGCCGATGAAAAAATATACTCATAGGCGGAAAATGAAATTTCATGCGGAATGATAAAGAAATCCCGCGCTGCCAGCTCTGCTTCTGATGTAAAAGAACCTGCAAAAATATATACAAATGGCAGCAGCGTAGCAAGTGCAAATAAAATTAGAAATAAGTAATTCAGTATATCAAACAGTTTCTCATGCCAATGATCATGCTTATTAATTAACATGCTGCTGTCTCCCTCCTCTTTGCTCCGACTATACCTGCTTTAACGCGCCACATTCAGCGCTCCGACTATACCTGCTCTACAGCTCCACTTTCATCGCTCCGACTATACCTGCTTTAACGTCCCACATTCCTGTGCGGAAAAAAGTCGCTTGTAGAGCAAGTATGGTCTCCGCTGTAGCTTTTTTTGATGGTGTTGCTTTGTTCCTTTTTTAGCTATTCCTTCGAACACCTTTAGCTCGTTCATCGCTGCTCATACATGTTTAGTCGCTCACCATCCTTATGGGATGAAGGTCGCTCCTTGAGCATGTATGCTCCGCTGATGTCTTATGCTTGAGTTGCTTCGTGAGCTCAGCTAAATGCTTTTTACCCATTCCAGCGAGTTGTTTCTTTTTCTCGACGACTTTGCCCGAAAGGGCGGTGGAGGAGAAAAAAGAAACAACGAGCATTTCAATAAAGGCTCAATCTGTTGGGATTTCAGGACCAAGAAGATGAGACGAAGCTTAGAAATTTTTGAGCGCAGCGTACGTTATTGGTACGTGAGCATCGAAAATTTCGGCTGAGTTTCATATTCGCTGCCGAATAAGCTACAGCGTGAAGCTTCGTCATCAAATTCCAGCATATTTAGCTACCTCTTCAAATAAAGGCTCAATTGGTTGGGATTTCAGGACCAAGAAGATGGCTTGAAGCTAGGGAACGAGGAGCGCAGCGTACGCATTAGGTACGTGAGCACCGGAGGCTCCCGATGAAAGCCATATTCGCCGTCGAATAAGCTACAGCGTGAAGCTTCGTCATCAAATTCCAACAGATTGAGCTTCCGCTTAATAGATGCCTTCTTGCCCAAACCTCTTTGCCAACCAATTACTCCCATAAATCAACACAATACCAACGAGTGACTTGAACAAACCGATTGCTGTACTATAACTGAATGCCCCTTGCGTAATACCGACGAAGTAAACATAGGTATCAAATACATCGGCTACGGATCGATTCAGTGAGTTAGTCATTAGGAAGATTTGCTCAAAGCCTGTATCAAGGAAGTTTCCAAGACGCAGGATGAGTAGTATAACGATAACCGAGCTGATTGCTGGCAACGTGATGTGTATCAAGCGTTGGAAGCGAGAAGCTCCATCTACTACGGCTGCTTCGTACTGCTCGACGTCAACAGTTGCTAGTGCAGCGAGGAAAATTATCGTCCCCCACCCTGTTTCCTTCCACATAATTTGCAAAATAATGAGTGGCCTAAACCAATCAGGATCAGCCAAGAAATTAATTTTAGCGCCCGTCAATTGGAAGATTAATTCGTTGACGACACCGTCCTGAGTAGTTAAGAATACATAAGTCATACTGGCTACAATAACCATCGAGATAAAATGCGGAATATAGATCAATGTTTGAATCCAGCGCTTAAACAGCATCAATCTTACTTCATTAAGTAATAAGGCGATAAGTATTGGAGCTGGAAAGAAAAAGATCAAATCATATAATCCGAGAATTAAAGTGTTTCGCAGTAAGCGAAAAAAGTCAGGATGGGCGAAAAAGTTTTCAAAGTGCTTGAAGCCGATCCATTCACTGTTCCAAAACCCTAAGTAAGGCTGATAGTTTTGAAAGGAGATGAGCACACCCCACATCGGCGCATATTTGAATACTAAAAAATATAGCAGCCCTGGCAATAGCAATAGATACAAGTAGCGATTCTTCTTCAGTTGGGTAATCCATGCAGCGTTCATAATTTAACGCTCCTCCTCTCTCAAATGTGTAGTGGTTCTGTCTTGCGATTGCCTTGTCACACTCTCAGTATTGTAGAAATTCAGTAGCAGTTCAATTACACATTTTTGCAATAGAAAAAGCCTTGCTACACAAGGCTTTTTTAACGTAGTATCACTTTTTTGAGGAGGTGGAATTCTTTTGTTCTAGCGCTGCCGCACTGCGATATTCGCTTGGTGTGACGCCAACCTGCTTCTTAAATATGCGATTGAAGTAGCGCTGCTGATAACCCACCTGCTGAGCGATATCGTTGATGAGAAGGTCGCTGCTTCGCAATAGCTCCTGGGCCTTTTTTATTCGCAAGTCTGTTAAATAATCAATAAAGTTGACACCGGTTGCCTGCTTGAACCATTTACTCAACGTATATGAGCTGACGCCCACAAGCTCTGCACATTGATCCAGTGAAATATCCTGATGATAGTTTTCATGCAGATAGGCAGCTACCTGACGCATCGCACCCTGCTGCTGGACATTAACACGATTGTCCAATTCCTCGGCAAACGGTACGACAACGACATCTCTCATCCAGCGCAGCATTTTGCTCGGATCACGCATTTGTGATAGCTGGCTGTAAAGATTCTCACCGCGAAACAGCTTAACAGGGTTGACACCAGACTGCAGCATCATATGCTGAATACTGCCCAATAGCTGAAGCATGTTTTGCTGCACATAACGCTCTTTTTTCTGACCGCCGCTCTCCATAAACTTTTTAAGCAGCTCTAACGTTTGCTCTTTATTGCCGCTTCGCATCACTTGCAATATTTCAAGCTCAATATCAAATGGGTAGTCGATATCGTCAAATGTAAATTCTTTTGGCAAATCATCCATCGTAATAAGCTGATTTTGATTAAAAAATTGACGATAGCTCGCTGCCCGCTCAATTTCCATATACAAATTACGCACTTTTCGCAGCTCATCCGTACTACGACTAATCGTTATGCTAACCTGCAGGCGCAGCAGCTCATTAATCGCATTCGTATAGCGCTCACAGAAAGACTTAAGCTTATCCTGAATATCCTCTTGCTTGTTTTCAATAATGAAAATTCCTAGCGAAAGATCGTGGAAATTTAAGGCGAAACCTTGCTTAAAGCTCGTCTCCACCAATTCCTGCGCCATATTATAGGCTGCAAACGTCATTAGACGCTCATCATTAGCGGTCATTTGCTGATCGACACGATGTAGCCCTGTTAAGTAAATATGAATAAAGGTGTAATGATGCTCGCCTACTTCCCAGTATAACGCAGACATTCTCCGCTCCAGCTCAGCCTCGGTCAAATTCCCAATATGCCCTTGGAGCAGCTGCATTAAAAATGTATTGCGCTGCATCGGCAGCATGGAATCTAGCTTATTTTCCAGCTCCACACTGCGTTTAGACAAATCTAACCAATGCTCACGAATATATTGAAACTCGTCCTGCTGGCGACGAGCCTGTGCACGTCCACGCTCTGGGTCGATCTGATTAAGCAGCTTCTGAATTGGTGAATACATCGTATTGGACACGATAAACGCCAGCAATAAAGCCAGCACAAAGCTAAGACCGCTAATCCATAATATCGACTTCGAAAAGGTAATAACCGGTGACGTAATGAGCGACATCGGAGCTGCGGAAACATATATCCAATCATCGGCCAAACGATTAAATTTACCATAGGAAACCGAATAGCTTTCCTTCCCATAATCAAATATAAATTGCCCTGTGGATTGCTCCATCTCTTTAATGTAGGCGATTAACGCCTCCTGAAGTGGATGCGATTGCTCACTGTCTGAAAGCATAAGCTCCATGCTCGGATTTAACAAAAATGTCGTACCTTCGTTGTACGGCGTCATGGTCTTCATCAAATTCATCAGCTTTTCCTTATCGAGCTCGATGCGCAGCACGCCAAACGGAATTGCGCTATCTCCAGGCACTTTATGAATTAGACTCATACTATTAGGATCTCGTTCGTTGTTACGCTCCCAGTACATGCGCTTTTCTTGACTAAGAATTTGTTTATAGTAATCAATTTTTTCTTTATCGAATAATTGATAATATTCCGTTTTAAAAAGAATAGGCTGATCACGATCAATATACAGCTCTACGTCATTAATTAAGGAATGAGAGCCTTCCATGACAACAAGTGACTTCGTTACCTCATAGGTCTCACGGAAATGATAGACAAAATCTAAATTTCTTAATCGGTAGCCAAACGTCGGGTTAAATGCCCAGTTCGACAGTCCCATTTCCAAATAGTTTAATTGATCATCAATGTTTTGTACCCGCTCGTTCATCTGTTCGTAGTGCAGCTCACTAATATCGTCCTTGAGCTGATGTGTGGCAAATTGATAGACTAATAATCCAATCATAAATCCTGGAATACTGGCAGCTAGCAATATAAAGACAAGGCTGTTCCGATAAAACACACCCTTGCGGTGGCCGCGAGCATTCGACCACAATCGTTTCATACTAGCAATCATATTAGCCAACCTCTTTCGATTTTAGGATTTAATTATGTTTATGAGTGTAATATCCAATGAATGCGTTTGCAATATTATAATAATAGAAATAACAGGTATAAAAGTCCAGCAAAAAAACCAAAAACTTTTTAATTTTAATAAAACAATCTCTATCAAAGCCCGTTATTATAGGCTTTTTTACATACTATAAAAAAAAGAGACCTGACAGCATTCTCCTCATTTCGTACAGGAAAATGTGCCAAGCCTCGGTATCAGCTCATTATTTTTTTACTAGCATTTTATTGATTGCGCTGAACAGACCTTTTACAGAAGAAGTCATAATATCCGGATCCACACCACAGCCCCAGAATAGTTCGCCATCAGGTGATTGAATGCTAATATAGGACACTGCTTGAGATTTAGAGCCGATCTCAAGTGCATGCTCGCTATACGTTAGATTCGAGAAGCTGATTTCCAAATTATTTTGCAATGCATCAATAATTGCATCAAGTCTTCCGTTTCCATTACCTGTAAAGTCCTTCACAATTTCGTTCATCTTAACTTTTACGATAGTTGAGTAGTCCTCATTATGTGTAAAGCTATAAGAAATGAACTGGATTGGCTCAGCAATGTTAACATACTCTTCCTTAAAAATTTGATAAATTTCATCAGTAGAAATTTCTTTATTTAAGCGATCGGATACGTTTTTAACGGCATAGCCTAGATGCTCACGCATTTTTTGTGGCAAATCAAGTCCAAATTTTTGATGCAATAGGTAGCCGATGCCGCCTTTACCAGATTGACTGTTAATACGGATAATATCGCCTTCATATTGACGACCAATGTCAAGCGGATCAATTGGAAGATAAGGCACTGACCAGTAATCTCGATTGCCCTCTTCACGCCATTTCATCCCTTTAGCGATCGCATCCTGATGTGAACCAGAGAACGCTGTAAATACAAGCTCACCAGCGTATGGCTGACGCTCACCAATGCGCATACGAGTTAGCTTCTCATACGCTGCTGCAATTTCAGGCAAGTTTTCGAAGCTAAGACCTGGATCTACACCATGAGAGTACATATTAAGCGCCAACGTAATAATGTCTACGTTACCAGTACGCTCACCGTTACCAAATAGTGTTCCCTCTACACGTTGACCGCCTGCTAGCATACCTAGCTCAGCGTCTGCAACGCCAGTACCACGGTCATTATGTGGATGTAGCGACAGGATGACATTGTCTCGATATTTTAGATTGTCACTCATATATTCAATTTGACTTGCGTACACATGCGGCATCGACATTTGCACCGTAGACGGCAAGTTAATAATCACTTTATTGTCTGCAGTTGGCTGCCATACATCTAGCACCGCATTACAAACGTCTAACGCAAAATCAATCTCAGTACCTGTAAATGATTCAGGAGAATATTGGAACTGGAAGTTGCCTTCAGTCTCTTCTGCACATTGAAGGAATAGCTTCGCACCTGTAACGGCAATCTCTTTAATTTCTTCTTTAGATTTTCTAAATACCTGCTCACGTTGTGCAAGCGAAGTGGAATTGTAAAGATGGACAACCGCACTTTTCGCACCCTTTAGCGATTCAAATGTTTTGCGAATAATATGCTCACGTGATTGCGTTAGTACTTGAATCGTCACATCATCAGGAATTAGATTTTGCTCGATTAGTGTACGCAAGAACGTAAATTCTGTCTCAGAGGCTGCAGGAAAGCCTACCTCAATCTCCTTGAAGCCAATCTTAACAAGCAATTGGAAAAACTCTAGCTTTTCCTCCAAATTCATCGGCACGATCAACGCTTGGTTACCGTCACGTAAGTCAACACTACACCAGATTGGCGGCTCAGTAATATTTTCCTTTTCAACCCACTTCACACTTTTTACAGGTGGCATAAAATAATTTTTAGTGTATTTCTCAAAGTTTTTCATGAGATACCCTTCCTTCGCTTAACGTATTTGACCCTCTGATTGGTTATTTATAATAAAACAAAAAAAGCCTTTCATCTCCTTAATCTAGAGACGAAAGACTTGTATCTTACGCGGTACCACTCCAGTTCATGCGTTTGCGGCATGCACTCAACGGATCATGATGCATCAATGATCCCCCTACGATAACGGTTAGGCTCCGGCTTCACCTACTAATAGTTCAGTGTGCAACTCCAAGGCGAGTTCAGATGTTTTATGCAACTGCTTTGCACCAACCAGCAGCTCTCTGAATGCTTCAAACCTCTTACTATTCCTTCTCAACGTATTTTAATATTAGTTAGTATCTTAATACAAAGTGCTCCACTTCGCAAGTGGTTTGAAAAAAAATATTGTGCGCTCTTACGATTGCCTAATTTATTATACTACATCCAAGGAAAGTCGGACACTGTTAATATACAAATTATTATTGGCACTTATTCAGGTTCAACACATAATCAGTTACCGCGGCCGTTTATAGAACGGATGGACTCCTTTCAGGCTGTTGCTTCCAAATATTTGTAACATTATTTGGTTTGATTCCGTTATATAGTCAGCTAGAATTATTCTTGTTAAGCTAATGGACAATTTAGTAAGGGAAATTGCGAAAATGTAGAAAGACTGGAAAGAGAGGGCTGTTTGTGAATCAGCGATTAACGAAGCGGTCAAGACTTGTGATGATCGTCTTAGCCTGCGTTTTGGTAGCGGTTATCACTGCATTAGTGTGGTATATCCGAACCGATCCATTGATGGACGACGGTTTAACGACCTATACAGATCCGGTCGACCAACACAAGGTTTATACCGTAGAATTAGTGAACTTAAGCCGGTTCGACATTCATATCCAAAGCGTGACGGTGAATAACGGGATGAAGCCCGATTCTGTTCAGCTTGGCGTCACGTATGATTCCGGACATTTGGTCCAGTATATGGGGGATCAGACCGACCCTAATACAAAATTTATGGATCTGGATGAATTCTCAATTCAACCACGATTAACCGAGCAAGAGCTTCGCAACATTTTTGCAAACAAAGAAAACGCCAAGAAGCCCACTCCCACCTATTACGGGGTCGCCATTCGGTACGACAGTGCCCCAGTTCAAGAGGTGACGGTTAAGTATTCGTATTTAGGTTTAACTAAAACCAAGGAGATAACCAGGTGGTTTGAATAACGATCAATATAAAAATTACGCTTAGTAAGCATTGTACTGCTTACTAAGCGTAACAAATGACTAGTTCAATGCAAACAAGCTGCTCAAGGCAAGGCCAAATACTAAGAATAATAAGATCCAAAGCACTACACCAATTAATGCCATAATAAGCGAGGCTTTAAAGTAGTTCGCTTTAGAAGGATTACTGCTTCCACCAAATGCATAAACAAAAATCATGATGATGTTTACAATTGGGATAATCATAATAAGCATCGTAATAAGCCATTCTTTCGTTGTTACAACTGGAGCAGCATAATTGTTTTGATACGGAACCCCTCCATATTGAGGCTGAGCTGCTTCTGGATTGTTATTTTCGTACAAACAATCACGACCCTTCACTAAAAATAATTAAGTATAAGTCCATAGGTGATACAAAGTGAAATATATTCGTCATAGACATCTAATATTACTCATTCCTGTTAGCTGCGTAGAATGATCCTCTTCACTTAGTCTGTTACGAACTTCAACATTTTACAACAATTTTTCAGTTTCCACAAGTTGGAAATAAATAACTTATCTTTACACAACTTAATATTGCTCAATGATTTTTTTAATAAGCTCCTCACCATCAAGTGCTGATAGTCCCGCGTTAACACGATAATATAAGCCTTGTGGCAGTTTCCCTTCCATATCACGTTCATTTAACCCTGGAGTAATTGTAAATGCATGGTTAATGCCGATTTCCTTCATAACCTCAAGCAAATCCTCGCTGTATGCACCGTAAGGGAAAGCTAATATATTGTTCTGTTCGCCTAGCTCCTTCACTAGCAGCTCATGTGCAGTTTGAAGATCAGCTCTAACACGTTCACGATACTGCTCTGTCGTTTCTCCCTCTTTCAAATTCGCTAACAGCGGATGCTTTGAATTTTCGGTATCAATCATTTTATGAGAATCGTAGGTATGACTATAGAAGCTCATTCCGTTCGCTTTCATTTCGCGCATTTCATCCCATGTCATATGTGGCAACTGCTTAGGATTAGGCTCATCACTAGACTTTACAACGACAAAATTCGTAGCAGGGAATCCGTACTGCTGTAAGATCGGATACGCTATCTCATAAAAATCTGAGTAGCCATCATCAAATGTAATTAAAACAGACTTTTCAGGTAAGTCTATCTTACCTTCCATATACTCAACATATTGCTCCATCGAGATCACATTGAATCCATTGTCAGCTAATGCACTCATCTGGTCATCGAATACTTCAGCATTAATAATCGATGGATTACCGCTGTAGCCGAAGTCATGATACATCAATGCTACAACACCTCTTGGCTTATGAGCATCCATCCCAAATATCGTTATCCAGCTAGCCGCGATAACGACAATAAAGCCAAGCGCTACAAGAAATGACTTTCTAAACAACTTATTCAACTCCAATTCTCTTTTTTCACTCTATTATTATGCCTTATTCATAGGCGAAGCGATAGTGCTCTGTACAAGAAAAATGTTGGAATGCATGAGAATTGTGCTTTACTATTGCATTAACAGCAACGAAAATGATACATTGCTTCCAATATCGTTTGAATAAAGGAGACTGATCCATGTCCTCATTACCTAATGGAACGTATGGATTTCGCTTTAATAGCTCAGCTAATTTGCCACTATGTCAATTATATGCGGTCGGGCATGATGTTGTAAGCAGCCCACAATACCGTTGGCACGGCTTAGAACGCAATGATGGCCCAATGCTGCTTTTTCAATATACGATTGCAGGCGAAGGTAAGCTGATCCTGAACGGTGACACAATTACGTTGACGCCTACTACAGGCTTTCTAGTAGAGATACCAAGCGATCATTGCTACTATTTTGAGCCGTCCGAAGTGAGCTGGGAATTTATATTTCTACAAGTAAGACCTCATAGCATTATGCCGTTATGGAATGACATTATCGAGCAGCTTGGACGCACTCCTAGCTTACCGCCAGACAGTGCTCCAATTGCTTCGTTAACGAAAATGCTTATCGCAGCAAAAGATAACGAGATTAGCGATCCCTACACTGCCTCGAGCTATGTCTACTCATTTTTTATGGAGTTTAAACGGTTTATAGACAGCAATTCTGTACAATTCACTACTCCATCTGCAATAACTGAGGCGGTGGCATGGATCGATAAGAACTTCGCTAATATGATTAGCCTGGAGCAATTGGCTGAGCAGGTCGGCTTATCTAAATATTATTTTTTGCGCAGCTTTTCTAAAGCGATTGGGATGACTCCTAATGACTATGTCAATCGTAAGCGTATTGAGCATTCGTTGGAGCTATTGCTCTCTACAGACTACTCATTGGAGCTCATTGCTCGAGAGGTCGGTTATTCGAACGCCAGCTACTTTATCCGCGTATTTCGCAAGATGATCGGTCAAACACCTGCTACGTTTCGTTCGAACAAGCATCAGCATCACTACAAGCGACTGTTTTTCAGCTAACACTCTCACCTCACCAGAGCAATTTTGTACTATCGATGCATAAATTTATTATAGTCAAGCCACTCAGCTTCTTATTATGATGAGGTCAGAACATCTTAATTACAGGCTAGGAGGCTGAAAATGGATCATCGATTATTTGCCCCAACACCACCGATGGGCTGGAATAGTTGGGATTGCTACGGTGCAGCAGTTCGTGAGGAAGAAATTCGCGGTAATGCGGAATATATGGCGGAGCATCTGCTCCAATTCGGATGGGATACGATAGTCGTTGATATTCAATGGAGCGAGCCAGGTGCAGTTTCCTCCTCGTACCGTCCCTTCGTTCCACTGGAGATGGATGAATATTCTCGATTAATGCCAGCGGTCAATCGTTTCCCTTCAGCGGCAAATGGGCAAGGCTTTAAGCCACTTGCTGATTATGTTCATAGCTTAGGCTTAAAATTCGGCATTCATATTATGCGCGGCATTCCTCGACAAGCTGTGCATCAAAATACAGCGATTCTGGGTACAACAGTAACCGCGCGTGACATCGCTTCAACCAACTCCATCTGTCCATGGAATACCGATATGTATGGGGTTGATACTGGCAAGGAAGGCGCCAAGCAGTATTACAATTCATTGTTCCAGCTTTACGCTTCATGGGGCGTTGATTTTGTAAAAGTGGATGATATTGCTGCCTCTCGTCTTTACGATGCACATTTGCCAGAGATCGCTCTAATTCAACAAGCGATTCAGCAATGCGGCAGACCGATGGTATTAAGTCTATCACCAGGTCCAGCTCCATTAGAGCACGCAGGCTTCTTCTCTACTCATGCGAATATGTGGCGTATGACCGATGATTTCTGGGATCATTGGCATCTGCTGCTAGATATGTTTGACCGTTGTGAGAAGTGGCAGGGCAAGGCAGGGAATGGCTGCTGGCCAGACTGCGATATGCTGCCGCTTGGACATATCGGTATCCGTTCCGTAGACGGAGGCGGAGCTGATCGTTGGACACGCTTCACGAAGGATGAGCAGGTAACGATGATGACCTTATGGAGCATCTTCCGTTCGCCATTATTTTTCGGTGGGGAGCTAAGAGACAATGATGAATGGACGCTGAGCCTATTAACGAATGCTGAGTTAATTCATATGCATCAAACATCTTCGAACGCTGCACTTCTACGTAGGGTCGGCACTGAAATTATATGGACCGCGCAAGGTGAGAACGGAACACGTTATGTCGCGTTCTTCAACACTGGTGAAGAAACAGCCTCCTCTACTGTTGAGCTGGATTACTATGGCTGGCAGAAGGATAACTTTACAGAAGCAATAAACATCTGGACTGGTGAAACCGTTGCTATTGATGATGTTCTCGTCAGCGGCACAATACCACCACATGGAGCTGTATTGGTTAAACTGATATCGAAATAAAGTATAATTGTCAAACTTCCTTCAATCTTTTGTGCCAATTTAGCTACATCCGATAATGTACAGCGTTGCTTCCATACGCTAATCTATTAGTAAGGATATTCACTAAGGAGATGAAGGAGGAAAATTAACATGTTGCCATCTATTATTATACTTTGCTTTTTCGGTTGTCTAGCAGCGCTTGTTATTGGAGGACGCCACATTATCGCTGAGGATGAAAGAGTAAATTAATCACTAACTACAATAAATAAAACGATCAGAAGAGTTGCACGCATACAACCCTCTGATCGTTTTTCTGTTTTTATCGCCTTATTCTACTCCATTATTTTTGTGAAGAATATGTGCCTAGATTGATCTTCTTGACAATTTCCAGATCAAGCTTAGGCTCGCGATTTTCTTGCAGCAAGCCATTCACCTCTTGCTGTACATCGGTAATTTGAGTATAGCAATATCCTGCAATATATGGCGTTTCTTTAATCGCTTGAGTAATGCTGTTATAACGCTCAATAAATGATTCCATAGAGCTAACCTGGTTACCATAACCCCAGCCCTTTTCATTCGTAAAGGCGATACCACCATACTCACTGATCAATATTGGCTGTCCCTTATACTGATAGCCTTGGGCAAATGCAAACTTATGACCGTTAAAGCTAATTTTATTGTTAACTACGGCATCCTTGTCCTCATAGCGTTGACGGAAGGCTTCACCTGTTTCCTCATAGTCGTGAAGCGTAATAATATCGGACACCGTATGCTCCCAACCATCGTTTACAATGACAAGTCTACTTTGGTCAATGCTCTTCGTTAAATGATAAATCCCTTCAGTAAACTGCTGCTGCTTACGATCTGTTAAAATATTCGATATTCCCCACGACTCATTAAATGGCACCCAAGTCACGATACTCGGATGGTTATAATGCTGCTCCACAATTTCAAGCCATTGCTTCGTAAAGGCTACAACTGCCTGCTCATTAAATTGATAGGTCGATGCCATCTCTGACCAAAGCAATACCCCTTTGCGATCACACCAGTACATATAACGAGAGTCCTCCAGCTTCTGATGCTTACGCACGCCATTGAAGCCCATAGCTAATGTTTTATCAATATCCTCAATTAACGCCGCTTCAGATGGAGGCGTTAGATGCGTATCAGTCCAGTAGCCTTGATCAAGAATTAGTCGTTGCTCGATTGGTACATTATTAAGCAGAATATTACCATTTAACGTAGAGATTTTACGCATACCGAAGTACGTAAATACTTGATCCAGCACCGCATCATCCTGACGCAGCACGATTTCGACATCATACAGGTTTGGATGTGCAGGATGCCATAGAGCGATTTGCCATTCGCCAGCTTGCGGGCTGGAAAGATCATAGCAATAGGATATACGCTCTTCAGCTAGATGCTTGAACTGACGTACAAGCTTACCATGCAGCCAGATGCTAACATCTAGCGATAAATGTTTTCCTGCATAATGGTCTAATCCGTTAATACTATAGTCAAATGAAATTGATGATGTATCTACATCTGGTGTCATTCGAACGTTAGCGACATAGACTGGCGCGACAAATTCTAGCCATACCGATTGCCAAATTCCTGTTGTCTGTACATACCAGCAGCCAAAATTATCCTCAATCCATCGTTGCTTGCCGCGTGGCTGTGTTCTTGAAAGATGATCCTCAACATGAACCGTGACAATATTTTCTTGCTCCACGTTCACTTCATTACTTACATCGAAGGAAAATGCAGCATAGCCTCCTTCATGCATCCCCACCATCTTACCATTGACCCATACAGTCGCTTTATAGTCTACCGCCTGGAAATGCAAGATTATCTTCTGCTGACGATAAGGCTCTGGCACGATAAAGCTGCGCTCATACCAAAGGCAGCTATGCTGGCCTTCATCCCCAATACCACTTGCTTTCGTTTCATACGTGAATGGCACAGTAATTTGCTCTGCTTGCTGCAATCCATTATACCAGCGCTCAGCTAATCCCTTCTTCTCATCATCAAAGCGAAAATTCCATTGTCCATCCAAGCTAAGCCATGCATCACGCACAAATTGTGGTCTTGGGTATCCAGCGATGTATTTATGTTCCATTATGTCCACCTCATCGAATTTTGAAATTATGAATATCAATTACTTTTTATTGGTCACAGCTTTTACCGATAAATCTGTAAACTCTATCTCTCTAGCGTATTGCGAACGTAAGCCAACCTTTCCTACTAGCATTGGACTAGCATCGAGATAAGAGAATAATTTCTGATCATCAATATATACCGTGATTCTTTCCCCGATTGCTTCAACACTAAGCTTAACCTCTTCGTTAAGCGGCAGCTTCAGCTTTTCAGCATGGAGCATTACGGAATCATAGTTAAGACGGTACAGCTCTATTTTGGTAGATGTCACCGCAACGTAATAGCCAATTAGTGCATCGGTCACTTGGTGCGGAAAATCTGATTCATTTCTCACTCTAAACAATACACCCGCATTGCCTGAAGCATTGTCTCCCAATCTTACCGTCGTATCAATACGATAATCGCTCCAATTGGTTTGACCACCGTATAGCTTGGCATCCTGCTGATCGTGAGACCCACTATACCAGCTGTCATTCAGCTGCCACTCACCGTGCATATCCTCTGCGGTTGACTGCTCTAATACGCCATCAATAGAGAAATCATCCTTACTTACCGAGTGGAAATCCATATTGCTCCATAACAGCTTGCCCTTCACCGCTCGTACCGTAATGGTATGATAGCCTTTCGGCAGTGAGATCGTGCCAACTGTTACCCTGCTCCATGGCGCCGCGCCATTGTCTTGACTAGCCGCAGCTTGCGCTTCATCTACGCTCAGCTTATAGCTTGTTTTCTCTTGATCGTCTACGATAATGTCTAGCTCGGCATGTTCACTAACTACAGAGTCAATCGTCATAGCGATCAGATAATCTCCATCCGCAGCGACATTAACACCATAACGAAGCCAATCGCCCTTATGCTGTAGCAGCACCGCATGCTCTCCTTGCTCTGTCTCTTCAATATGCACACCATCGGCTATTCGAATGGAAGCTTCCTCGCTTGCTTCATGCATATAGTAGCCTTGCTTTTCACCTTGCAAATAATGAACGGCTTCAATCGTACCTGGAATCGGCTTAAGCACATCATAGTCACTTGAGCCAGCAGCTGAATTGGAGAAGGCCGTGTAATAAAAGCTTGCCTTCAAATTCTCATAGCGATAGCCAATTGCCCCACCGGCTAATTGAGTAGCCGAGTTCTTTTCTTTCTTGTCAGTCGCATCTAACTGCTCAAGACGATCTGCAGGAATTGACAATTGCTGAAGTCCATCCCAATACAGATCCAAGCCTCGCTCATGCTGTGCAATTCTGACAGTATGCAAGGCAGCTAGATTCATTCCAGGCAATAGCTCAGCAGCACCTAGCTCCTTGACTATTCCATCTTGAACAGAGATCACAGTTAATCCTTCATCGTGCGGGTGCACCACAACAGCGTAATAATTTTGCTCATCCCGATAGTTGAATATTAGCTGCAGCTTCCCCTCACCTTCATCTGCTTGTATACTGAAGTTATACTCCGCAGTAAAATATGCAGCACTGCTTAAACGGCTAATCAAGCTACCTTCGTGACCTTGCTCATTAGCAATCCATTGCTCTGCGTCCACACTCTCGTTCAGATGTGCATACAACTGTGGCATCCTTGGCTGCGGCTGCTGGAAATTTGAAGGACCGAGCAGGTCCATTTTCCGTCCATTAAATACAAGTCGATCAATATTCATTGCCCGAACTGGCGGCCCTTCAGCTGAGCTTCCTAGCAAATTATGATAAACAAGATAATAGGAATCCATATCTGGTCCAAGAACCGTTGAGCTATGTCCAAGTCCGTAAAAGTCCCCTTCGGTATTGATTGCGATTGGATTATGATCTGGCATAATGTAAGGCCCTAAAGGAGACTGATCGGAAACGCCATAATTGATGCGATAGCCTCTGCTAAACACATGATTGCCGGTTAATGTCATATAATAAAGTCCATTACGCTTAATGATCATCGAGCCCTCTGTCCAATGACCGAGAAATGCGCCTTCAATCACTTTTCCATTGCCAAATTCAGTCGGTGATGACATCGGCACCCCGACAATGCCAGTCGTGCCAGCATGCGTTAAATACCAGCTGCCGTCATCATCAATAAACACCGAGCCATCAATACTCATCCCCAAATTTTCAGTGACGCGCTTGAATGGACCTTCTGGAGAGTCGCTCTCGTAAACATAATGTCCATTACCTGCCGGCGAAGTGTACAAATAAAATTTGCCATTCCAATACGTCACCTCTGGTGCATAGGCTCCAGTAGAGTCTGCATCATCAGCCACTAAGCCGACATAGCTCCAATCGATTAAGTTGTTAGATTTCCATGCTTTAATCCCAACGCGATGATCCTTCGTGCTTACATATAAGTAGTACTGACCGTTATAGCGGAGCACATAAGGATCGCCATTCCCATAATCGTCCCATTCTCCCTCTAGTGTAGGGAAAGGATTACTGTAGCTCTGCAAATAATTATCCATATGAAGTACCTCCGCTTCCTCCTGCTTTGTACAGCTTGTAATAATAAAAACCATCGCAATGAACATTGAGAGGGAAACCCATTTAACAGCTCTTCCCTTGCTATCGTGCGCCCACGCCATCGTCATAGCAATCAACCCTTGATTCCGCTAATCGCTAGCGATTCGATAAAATAGCGCTGCGAGAAGAAGAATACGATAATGACAGGGATCATCGCAATAACAGCTGCCGCCATAATAATTGGATAGTTAGATTGACCAATATATAACGCCTGCATCGAAGCGATCAATACTTGAATCGTCTGCTTTTCTGGCGTATGCAAGTAAATAAGTGGCCCCAAGAAGTCATTCCAAATTCCCATAAAGCCTAATGCTGCCTGTGCAGCAAGTGCCGGCTTCATAATCGGCAAGGCAATCGTCCAAAATATTCTTGGGAAGCTGCAGCCGTCAATTTTTGCAGCCTCAATTAAGTCATTAGGTAGTGCGCCAGAGATAAACTGTCGGATAAAGAAAACAACGACGATATTACCGAACAAGCCAGGTATAATTAACGGCAGCAGCGTATCGACCCAATTAAGCCATGAAAACCCGATAAACTGAGGAATCATCACGACGGAATAAGGAATCATCATCGTACCTAGTAGACCTAAAAATAAAGCTCCCTTGAATGGAAAGTCGAATTTGCCAAATGCGTATGCACTCATCGCAGCAACAAACAAACCAATCGTTAATACAACGACGACAATAATTAAGCTGTTCATAAAGCCTTTCAGCAAAGGAGCTTGCCCCCATACCTCAACATAGTTACTGAAGCTTACTGGATCTGGTATCCACTTGGGAGGAATTTCAAACACATTGCGCTGTGACTTAAGTGATGTTGATACCGTCCAAATAAACGGCGCAATCATAAAAATTAAACCGGCTAATAACAGCAGCAGCGCCCAATAATTCGTTATTTTTTTGTATTTCATCTGCGCTCCTCCTAATCTTGATATACCCAACGATCAGCAAATTTGAATTGAATCAAAGTAACGATAAAAATCAATATACCTAATAGCCACGCAGCAGCACTTGCAAAGCCCATGTTGAAATATTTAAATGCATGCTGGAATATATAGTAAACGATCGTTGCTCCACTATACTCAGGACCGCCATCTACAGCAAGCACGTAGATTTGGCTAAATGATTGGAACGCTCCAATAATCCCCATAACAACAACGAAGAAATGAATTGGCGATAATAACGGCAGCGTAATCCGAATAAACTTCTGCCAGCCATTGGCTCCATCAATTTCCGCTGCCTCATAATAAGTTGAAGACACCGATTGCAGACCAGCCAAATATAGCACCATATTTCCACCGACGCCGCCCCATAAACCAATCAAAATCAACGAAGGCTTAACCCAGTCTGCATCACCAAGCCAGTTAGGTCCTTTAATACCAAACCAGTTCCATAGTAAATGATTAAGCAAGCCATAGTCCTGATTCAATATCCATTGCCATAGCAGAGAAACGGCAATTATTGGCGAGATAACAGGTAAGTAGTACATTGTTCGAAGAAACGCAATCCCTTTAATCGAGCGATTCATTAATATTGCGAGCAATAACGAAATAGCCATTCCTATAGGAATACCGATCATCAGATAAACGGTGTTAAATAGTGATTGAAATACTTTTTCATCCTTAAATAATTCCGTGTAGTTATCAAATCCAACCCAGGTTGGGCTAGAGATCATATCCCACTTCTGAAAGCTAATAAATATTGAAAAGAGCATTGGCGTTAGTCCGAAAATAAGGAAGCCCAGCACAGGTGGCGCCACAAATAAATATAGCCAGGCGAGTTCTTTTTTACGATAACCAGTCAGCTTCATATTCACCTAATCTCACCTCGAATCGAAAGGAGTGACAGCGAGTGCTGTCACTCCTGATGTCAAATTATTTATTGAATTTATCATACAGCTCTTGCATTTTTGGTTGAATTTCAGCAGTGAATTGCTGAGCTGTAACCTCGCCATTCCATACTCGGCTCGCTTGCTGCCAGAACAAATCAATCCATTGTGTATCCTTAGAGAAGGCCGGTACATCTGGACGTCCATAATCCTCAATGATATCAAGGAATACTTGACGACTAGCAGGCGCTTTATCAACAGCTAAAAATTCACCTTTAGACATGTCAATTAGATTCGGCACCGCTTGACCTAGCTCATAGTTTTGGCGTTGACCGTATTCATCAAGCGATAGGAATGCTGCCAAGTCAAAGGCTTCCTGAGGATTTTTCGATTTATTAGAAATCGCGAAGCCCATTGAGCCAAGCCATGTAGCTGTTTCGCCTGTGTCCGGGCTCGCTGGCCATGCCGCGATATCCCAGTTAAATGGAAGCTCCCAGAATGCTGGCTGATCCCATGGTCCCATCGCAAACATCGCTAGCTGACCATTCAAGAAGCGAGTGTAGCCGTTCATCGATTGTTCTGCTTCTGTATTCGGGCTTACTTGGTGAACATTCGTTAGGTCTGCAACAAACTGCATTGCTTCATAGAATGCAGGCTGATCAACTAATACTTGACCTGTTTCATAATCGATAAAGTTTCCGCCGTTAGCCCAAACCGCTGATTCTAAGCTGTAGGCAGCTACCCCATATTGATCAGGCTTGCCATCTCCATTGGAATCGATAGTTAGCTTTTTCGCAGCTTCGAGCATATCATCCCAAGTCCACTCTCCTGCTACTGCTGAAGGAGGCGTAATGTTTTGTGCATCAAACAAATCTTTGTTGTAAACAAAAGCCCAAGGACCTACATCCTTCGGTAGACCATAAATATCACCTGCGCCTACCTTAGCTCCATCAAAACGATAGCGATCCAACGCTTGTTTCCATACATTATCAGGATCAAACAGCTCGGTTTCATCCAAGTAAGGCTGTAGGTTCAACACAGTTCCGGCTTCAGCGAAGCGATAAAATTCTGAACCGCCTACATAAAATACATCTGGCGCTTTGCCTGAGCTAATCAATGTTGTCAGCTTCTGAGAGTATTCACCTGGCGGTACTGATGTGTATTTCACAGTTACGTGCGGATACTTCTCTTCGAAGGAAGCAATAAGCTTTTCAAAAATACTTTTTTCATTTGGATTACCGTGACCCATAAACTCAATTGTTACTGGTTCTTTGTCTGAAGTCTCTACATTGGATGTCTGATTGGAGCCTTGATTATTACCGGAGTTATTTTTGTCACCAGAATTGACAGATCCACCATCACTGCAACCGCTTGCAAGCACCGTCGTAATGAGTAAAGCAAGACCAGATAACTTAAGCTTTTTGTTCATCCAAAATCCCCTCTTCTTTTTATAAATTTGAAAGCGCTTAATTGAATTATATTATATATTAATATACTTTTATATACTAAATTTAGTATAAATTCATTTGTTCCAAATAACTGTTACTGGAACAATTGTCCGTGTAGCTTCATATTTACCTTCTATTTGCTCAAGCAGCAGCTGCAGCGTGACCTTGCACATCTCATCTTCATTTTGACGAATATAAGACACGCCTGGCAGATCGGGAGGATCGAACGTAATAAGCTCAAGATCATTAGGTATAGCTTTGTTCAACTGACAGGCCGCTCGAAAGGTATAACCGCATAGCTCTGTATTGGCAGTAAATACCGCAGTAATATGCGGATTGTCTCTTAGAAACTGCAAAATGCTGTCCTCCGCCTGTCCCGATACGATCGTATCTAGCGGCAGTAAGCACCATATATTTTTATCAATCGATTGTCCGCGCTGCAGGTAAGCCTGCTCAAAGCCTTGCGCTCGTTCATCCGTCACCGAATTCGTTATTTCTGGAGAGATAAAGGCGATGGAATGATGGCCCTTATCGAGCAGTCCCGATACAGCCTCACATGTCCCATTAATATTGTCTGAGCTGACGCTGTACGTTTTTACTTCCTTCAGAAAACGATCAATCAGCACGAGCGGAAAGCGATCAAGCGATAATCGCAAAATCGAATCGTTGTACATCTCATTTTCAACTGGAAAAATAATGATCCCGTCCACACCTTGCTGTAGAAAAGCGGAAATTACCTTCGATTCTTCCTCCTGCGATTCTCTAGTAATCCTTAGCATAAGCTCAAAGCCATACTGTGATGCGTATTTTTCAATATAATTCAAAAAGCGTTGATCGACCTTAGTTTTCATAGTCGGCAATATGAGACCGATCCGACCGCTTCGTGCATTCAAGCCGTTCCATTCTTCCTTATACACTTCAAAGGTCGCATGCTCTTGCTGCTTTGCGACAAAAGTTCCTTTTCCTTGCATACGAACAAGCAGACCTTCCTCCATAAGACCGATTAAAGCATTCTTACTCGTAATCTGACTGACGTGGTACGTATCTGCTAATTCCTTTTCAGAAGGTATTCGATCACCTTCACGTAGCTTGCCAATCGTAATCATCCGTCTTATGTCTTGTTGAATTTGCTTGTATAGAGGTAAAGATTTCATTTTCTCCACAACCTTTATACTTATTATATTAAATATATGTTTATACTATGTTTATATACTATTATTTAAAATAAAAAAAGAGATCATGTGATCTCTTTTTCAATTAATTGCTTATGTTTGCTCAATATAGGTAACATTGATAAATTCTCGACGTGGCTCATATGTACCCGCTAGCTGCTCTAGAAGCAGATCAACTGCAGCTCGACAGACCTCATCCTCATGCTGTCTAATATATGAAAAGACATAATCTACATCGTCAAATGAGCTGTGAACAATGCTTTGGCGTCCTAAGCTTTTGAGTACCCTTTGAACGACACCAGCTAAATAAGCATTAACAGTAAAAATAGCTGTTAGATCTGGACGATCACTGATAAACTTAGTGATCACTTCTTCACTTAGCCCGAACTCGATATCCTTCAGATTAAGCATACACCATAGTGACTTATCGATCGATAAGCCTTGATCAACAAATGCTGCTTCATATCCCTTTGCACGTTCATCCGTTACTGTATTCGTAATTTCTGTGCTTACATAACCGATTCGAGAATGACCTAGCTGAAGTAATCTACTGATCGCAGTATGAACTCCTTTACTATTGTTGGAGCTAACACTATATGTTTTAATTTCTTTGAGATAGCGGTCAATAAGCACCATCGGAAAGCGATCAAGCGTTAGTCGCAATATCGCATCGCTATAACTCTCTTGCTCAACTGGGAATATAATAAAGCCCTGTACACCACTCGCGCGATAACGTTCAATGGCACGCTGTTCTTCAATTGATGATTCTCGTGATATGCTGACTAGCAAGGTTAAGCCTGCCTGACTGCAATAGAGCTCAATACCATCCAGCAAGCGCTGATCAATCTTCGTCTTCATAGAAGGAAGAATAAGGGCAATACTCTGTAACAACGGCTTGTCCTCTACATGCTGGACTACAGCAGCTGGGCTGACGCTTTTAACAAACGTCCCTTTGCCCCTCATACGCTCCACATACCCTTCAGCAGCTAATAAATTCAACGCATGCTTAGAAGTAATTTGACTAACGCCGTATTGCTGAGCTAATTCCTTCTCTGTAGCAATCAAGTCACCTGGCTGCAGCTTTCCCTCTTGTATTTGAGCAATAATATCTTGCTTAATTCGCAAATATAATGCTTCAACCATTTGCTCTTCCTCATCTCATTCCGTATTATCTATAATATCTTTATTATACTCTATCTTAAAGCATTCAGCACAATGCTAACTCACTCTTCAAAAAGTATACAGTGCTTGAAGGGTTTGAACAAGCCAATAGAAAAAGAGGCATCATATGATGCCCCTCAAGGATTTTATTGTATTTATCGCTTACGATTAACTAAGAATTACTAAGTATTAATTATCGATTCAACAGGCTACCAACATAACGCAGTAGTTCGTTAGCACATACTGGGCAATAGCCATGCTCATCAATTAGGCGTGCAGAAACCTCATTAATTCGCTTAAGCTGATTTTCGTCTGGTGTTTTAGTGCTAGTAGTAATTTTCACGATATCCTTCAAGTCAGCAAATAGCTTCTTCTCCACAGCCTCGCGCAAGCGCTCATGACTCTGGAAGTCAAACTTCTTGCCCTTGCGAGAATAAGAGGAAATACGAATTAATATTTCTTCACGGAACGCTTTTTTGGCATTCTCTGAAATACCAATTTGCTCTTCAATCGAGCGCATCAGACGCTCATCCGGATCCATCTCCTCACCGGTTAATGGATCTTTAATTTTAGCCCAGTTGCAATACGCCTCGATATTGTCGAGATAGTTCTCAAACAACGTTTTCGCAGACTCTTCAAAGGAATACACGAACGCCTTCTGCACTTCCTTCTTCGCTAAGTTGTCATATTCCTTACGTGCGATCGAGATAAAGTTAAGGTAACGCTCGCGCTCCTCCTTCGTGATGGAGGCATGCTGATCTAGTCCGTCCTTCAGTGCACGCAGTACATCAAGCGCATTGATACATTCCATATCGCCTTTGATAAGCGCACTGGATATGCGGTTAATAACATAACGTGGATCGATGCCAGACATTCCTTCTTCTACATATTCATTTTGCATTTCCTTCAGGTCTGCATCTTTAAAGCCTTCCACCTCTTGCCCATCGTACATTCTCATCTTCTTGACGAGGTCCATTCCTTGCTTTTTTGTTTCCTTCAAGCGAGTAAGTATAGAAAAGATTGCTGCCGAGCGAAGTGCATGCGGAGCAATATGAATATGCTTCATATCACTTTGCGAAATAAGCTTGCTGTAGATTTTCTCTTCTTCGGTCACATTTAGATTATATGGAATCGGCATCACAATCATCCGTGATTGAAGTGCTTCATTTTTCTTATTCGCAATAAATGCTTTATATTCCGTTTCATTTGTATGGGCAATAATCATTTCATCAGCCGAAATCAGCGCGAATCTGCCCGCTTTAAAGTTCCCCTCCTGGGTTAGCGATAATAAATTCCAGAGAAATTTCTCATCGCATTTCAACATTTCCTGAAACTCCATAATACCTCGGTTTGCCTTATTTAGCTCACCATCAAAGCGATAGGCGCGCGGATCGGATTCAGAACCGTATTCGGTAATCGTTGAGAAATCGATACTGCCTGTAAGATCTGCAATGTCTTGAGATTTGGGATCAGAAGGGCTAAATGTTCCGATACCAACACGATTATCCTCCGAAATAAATACTCGCTCAACCCGAACATCCTCAATTTTCCCGTTATACTCTTCCTTCAATCGCATCTGACAGCTCGGGCATAGATTCCCCTCAATTCTAATGCCTAAGCTTAACTCCACCTCACGCCTTAGATCATTTGGTATGAGATGTAGCGGTTCCTCGTGCATCGGGCATCCTTCGATGGCGTATACAGCGCCCTTCTGTGTACGTGAGAAGCTTTCTAGTCCACGCTTGAGCATCGTAACAAGTGTTGATTTCCCCCCACTGACAGGCCCCATCAGCAGTAGAATTCTTTTTCGTACATCTAAGCGCCGTGCTGCAGAATGAAAATACTCCTCCACCAGCTTCTCGATTGCACGATCAAGCCCGAATATTTCCTGCTGAAAAAACTTGTATTTCTTTACCCCATTTTCAACCTCTACCCCGTGTGCTTCGATCATTTCGTAAACTCTTGAGTGGGCTGTCATTGCTGGAGAGACATCGTTTTTTAGCAGCTCAACGTACTCCTTAAACGTACCGGACCAGGCTAAACGTTCACTCTCTGCCTGATATTCTGAGATTCGTTTAAATATATCCATCCCTTGCCTCCTCCCAATCACATAGACGCGATTTCTTCTATAATCTCCGTATGAAAGTTAACTTAGATTAAAGAGCCATGTACTGCTGGACTATGTTTAAAGTGTATGCTTGTTACACTAGGATATTGCCTTTTTTTAAAGATTTAACGTGCAACTTCTCATTGACTGGATAGGCATTGCTCGATATAGTAAGGAATAATGTGAGGTGAACGTTTGGCATGGCGATACATAAGGAAGCTCAGCTATATGAGCCTGTAAAAGCATATTTTACAGCCAAAGGCTATGAGGTAAAAAGCGAGGTCAATCATTGTGATCTCGTCGGAGTCCACCGTGAAAGTGGAGAAGTGATTGTCGTCGAAATGAAAAAGACGTTCAATCTTGCGCTGCTGCTGCAAGGAGTTGAACGTCTCCGCTTAGGAGCTAACGTATATTTGGCGGTTGAGCGTAATCGTAAAAAATCAGGTGCGGTTAATCAACGCTACGGCGATCTAACGGAATTATGCCGCAGACTTGGTATCGGCTTATTAACCGTTACTTTTTATGTGACCAAGGCTCCAGTTGTCGAGCTGCTGTGCACCCCAGATGAGATGCCGATGCGGAGTAATCGACCAAGCAAAGCGAAAAGATTGCTATATGAGTTTAAGGAACGCAGCGGTGATTACAATGTTGGAGGCAGTCATGCACGGAAGCTCGTCACAGCTTATCGCGAGCGTGCATTACGTTGTGCTCATGCATTGCATCAGCTTGGACAAGCATCTCCTGCTCAGCTTACGAAGCAAACTGGAGTACGCAATATAGGCAACATTTTACGAGACAACCATTATCAATGGTTTAAGAAGCAAGGCCGCGGAGTTTATTGTTTAACTGATGAAGGTCATGCAGCGCTAAAGGAATACAATGAGGTCATTGCTGGCTGGAACGATTAGCAACTCAACTAATTATTAATTTCGTCCTGTAAACTGTCCAATTAACTCATCAAGCTCTGAAATAAAGGTATGCATTTGTGCAGCTGTTAGTCCTGCGACATGCAAAGAGAGCCGACCTGGCTGATGCTCTTGCTGTGCGATACGCTCCGGTGTTAGCGCCTGATACTGCTCACCATTCTTTTGTAATGCTCTCAGAAGTAAAGCGCTCGGCAAAGCATCAGGCAATTCAACTGCAATACTTCCCTGCTGCTGCCGCAGCTTACCTCGCATATTGTTACTTTTCTCACATGCTCGATGTAGTTGCTGATAACTTTCCTGGAGCTGACGGCTTCTTTCCTCTAGCTTATTGCTTCCCCCATCTCCATCTCGCGTTTCAGCTTCGGCATTATCTCGAAATTCAGATAAGCGCTTATAATCTGCAGCGTACCCAGTAGCTTGCTCCCGCTGCTTAGCACTCAACTTGCCCTCTTCTGCCACCTTGCTCGCCTTTGCAGACTTGCCGCTATCAGAGCTCAGCTTACCTTCTGCATGCTTGGCTTCCTTGGTATGCTTACTGTTTTCTACTTGCTTCGCCTCGTCCGCATGTTTGCCATTTCCTGCTTGCTTACCTTCCTTGGCACGTTTGCCACGATCAGCACGTATTCCTTCTCCTGCAGTCTTGCTGCTATCGCTTGCTGCCTTACCTCTTGTCAGCTTCTCTACTGCTTCAGTTGCCTTCACCTTACCTTTACTACCGCTTGTTAGCTTCCGCTTTTCCTTCTTTGACTTTTTTGGCATTAGATCCACCTTCCTTCCCCTACTATACTCATATCGCAAAACCACCAATTATGTTCTTATTTTTTGAAGTTTTCTTTTTGGAACAGCTTGGGTATAATAAGGTTAGGTTATGGAGGTGCTAAGGGATGACATTTTGGATTGTAATTACTGTATTAGTTATGTTTTTGGCCGCTATTATGACTAGCTCTTATAATGACGATAAAACTAGCGGTCTGTAAGCCTTCAGCTCGAGACGTCGTAGGCTTTTCCTACACTTCTCAAACATCTTGGCCTAAGAAAAAAGCAGCACTTTTCTCATATGAGATAAGTGCTGCTTTTTTCTTGTTTTGTAACATTTATTATGCCTGCTTTAATTGATCCATTTCAGTCATACAAACATCACAAACATACTTTTCTTTAAATTCGGCTACTTCTACCATTGAACCACAGAAAACACATTTTGGGCGGTAGCGCTCCAAAATGATGTGATCACCTTGTACGAAAATCTCCACTGGATCCCCTTCGTTCATTAAATAACGTTTACGGAGTGATTTAGGAAGAACAATACGTCCTAGTTGATCTACTTTTCTTACTACGCCTGCTGGTTTCATCATGTCACCTCTCTTTATGTCTGAATATTAAGCAAGTATTTCGAGAGAAAACCATGCTTTACGTTATTCGACAAAAACAATCAAATTCCTGCAAATTAGTTAAAAATTATTTTTACTAATTTTAATGTAGGTTTTCAAACCCTGTTTGTCGCAGTGCTTCATACAAAACAGCACATACAGTATTACTTAAGTTTAAGGAACGTACCGCATCAGTCATCGGCATTTTTATGCAGGTTTCCAAGTTACTATAGACAAGCTCCTCTGGTAAACCTTTCGTCTCTTTACCGAAAACTAAAAAGTCTCCATCCTTATACGTAAAATCCGTGTAATACTTTTTACCCTTTGTACTGGCATAGTAATAGGTTGCATTCGGGTATTTGCCCTGCAGCTCCTCGAACGAATCATGATACTCGATGTTAACAGCATGCCAGTAATCAAGTCCTGCACGCTTTAGCTGCTTATCATCAGTGCTAAAGCCAAGTGGACGAACTAAATGCAGATGCGCACCAGTCGCCGCACATGTGCGCGCGATATTGCCTGTATTCGCAGGTATTTCTGGCTCTACAAGCACAATATGAAATGCCATATTTCCATTCTCCTATCTCTGTTCATAATCCCTTTACAATTCCGAAGTTTTTTACACTTATTTTACAGAACGTTAATTCTTAGCATATCGTTATGCTTCATAATGGCTAGTAATGTAACATTCTCATAAGGATGTAAAGGAGTGCTTCCCTTGCCAAAAAAGATATTAATTGTAGATGACGAGCCTTCCATCAGCAAATTAATTGAATTTAACTTAAAGCTTGCTGGCTTTGATATCAAATGTGTAGATGATGGAGAAGCTGTATTTCAATCCTTGAGAACGTACCGTCCTGATCTCATTATACTTGACCTAATGCTGCCGAAAATGAGCGGCCTTGACGTATGTCGCACGCTACGAAAGCAAAATAATGCTGTCCCGATCATTATGCTTACTGCGCTACAAGATGTATCAGACAAAATTAAAGGCTTAGACTACGGCGCTGATGATTATATGACAAAACCATTCAGTCCACAAGAGCTAATTTCACGCATTACAGCCATTTTTCGCCGACTTGATTCGTTACCTAGCACTAAAAAGGAAGAGCAATATCAAGTTGGAGGACTTCTTCTATTAGCCGATCAACGTGAGGTCTACCTAAACGATCAATTGATTGAGCTAACGCCTAAAGAATTTGAGCTATTATTATTTCTGTGCAAGCACGAAGGAAAGGTACTTAGCCGCCAGCAATTGCTGCACGGTGTATGGGACTATCACTTTTTAGGTGATACGCGAATCGTTGATGTCCATATTAGCCATCTTCGCGATAAAATCGAACGAAATGCTCGCAGTCCTGAATATATAATAACGATTCGCAATGTCGGCTATCGCCTCCAACAGCCGCGCATAAACACTAGCTCGATGGGCTAACAACAAACTCATGTAAAAGACCGCTTTATCTCCGTTACTTCGAGATAAGCGGTCTCGCTTATATGAGACTACTCACTAGTGATGAGTATTGTTATGGATTACTAGTTACGATTAAGCGTTACGTGTTTGAAATTCTTTCATAAATTTAGCTAGCGCCTCGCAGCTTTCTAGAGGAACAGCGTTATACGTAGAAGCACGTAGACCACCAACATCACGGTGCCCTTTCAAGCCAACAAAGCCTGCAGCTTCAGATTCTTTTACAAATTTCTTTTCAAGTTCTTCATTTTTACCTTTGATGCGGAACGTAATGTTCATTGGCGAACGATCGTCTTTATTCGCGCAGCCTTCGTAGAAACCGTTGCTTTCGTCAATTACATCATAAATTAGTTTTGTTTTGTTAAGATTGTATTGCTCAAGCGCTGCTAGGCCGCCTTTACCTTTAATCCACTTCAATACTAGGCCAACCATGTAAACTGCAAAGGATGGTGGAGTATTGTATAGTGAATTCGCTTTAGCATGTGTATCGTAGCGAAGCATTGTTGGAATGCCTTTTGGACTTTCAGCAATAAGATCTTCACGAACGATAACTACTGTTACGCCAGAAGGACCAAGATTTTTTTGTGCTCCTGCATAAATTAAACCGAATTTTGATACGTCTACTGGACGGCTTAAAATGTCACTGGACATATCTGCAATTAAAGGCACTTCACCAAATTGCGGGAATTCTTTAAATTGAACGCCACCAATTGTTTCGTTAGATGTAACATGTACATATGCAGCATTATCTGGAACATTGATTTCAGATGCTTGTGGAACTCGCATGTAGTTATCTTCTTTAGAAGATGCACCGATCACTGTTTCCCCTACAAGCTTAGCTTCCTTGATCGCTTTACCAGCCCAAGCTCCTGTATCAACATATACACCAGCCTTGCCTTCTGTTAAGAGGTTCAATGGAATCATAGAAAACTGTGTGCTTGCTCCACCTTGTAGGAACAAAATTTTATAGTTGTTCGGAATGTTTAATAGCTCATGCAATAGATCTTGAGCTTCTTGGTTTACTTTTTCATAAGTCGCGCTGCGATGAGACATCTCCATCAACGACATCCCAGCACCTTCGTAATCGATGAATTCAGCTTGCGCCTGTTGTAGCACTTCCAAAGGAATCGCTGCAGGTCCAGCGTTAAAATTATAAGCACGTGTCATTAACTTTCATCCTTTCTAGATTCGCGATCATCAATATATTAAACTATATCAACTTTACTACATTCCATCAAGTAAAATCATCAATATATCACAATAAACTCGAACAAATTTCACAAAAACGCTTTAATTATTCGGATTTGGGGCTCCGGATCTGTTCGTTCTTGCTGTTGCTTCGAAGTTTTGAATCGTATTGCAGCGCTTCGATGCTGTGATTCGTTTTGCAGCGCTTCGGTGCTGTGCATTCTTGCAACACGCTTTTTAAAGTCAGCTGCTTCTTTTTATTTCTCATGATTGCAGCTGACTTTAAAGGCGGTCCGCTTCGTTTTCCAAAATGCACTGCAGCCCTCGCTGTAGGCAATCACGCTGGCACAGCACCTTCGCTGATGACTTCATTGATTGCTAAGCTCCGAGCTGGACAATTTGAAAGTACTTCTCAGATGTTCAGTTCCTCGTGAAGTTTTTTGAACGAGCTGTTCCATCGTTGGAAGGTTTATGCTTGTTTGGCTACGGCGACCTGCTTCTGTGTTGCTTCGATGCTTGCCTCGTTTTGCAGCGCTTCGATGCTTGTCTCGTTCTGCAGCGCTCCGGTGCTGTGCATTCTTGCAACACGCTTTTTAAAGTCAGCTGCTTCTCTTTATTTCTCATGGTTGCAGCTGACTTTAAAGGCGGTCCACTTCGTTTTCCAGAATGCACTGCAGCCTTCGCTGTAGGCAATCTCTCTGGCACAGCACCTTCGCTGATGACTTCATTGAATGTTCAGCTCCGAGCTGGACACCTCGCGAGATCTTCTTGAAAGCTCAACTCCTCGCTGTCAACATCATTCAATGTTCAGTTTCTTCATTGTCGACTTTTTGAACGATCAGTTTTCGCTTGAACTGGACAGACTGAAACTTTTTATGGGTCTAGTCCCTTAGCTGTTCGTTTTTACATGAACAGCACCTTCAACACGACTTTCTTTAACATCTGCAGCTGAACAAGTGAATTCTGTTTCTCAACCGTCCCAACCTCACATTAAATGTTAGGTTTATTCAATACTTCATCAGCACATCATCCACACTGTTATATTGTTAGCCAATATGTGATGAGTTATTTGTATATAAGCGCTCTAACTATGTTCTTTTGTTTAAAAGCAAAAGCCGTTGAAATTTTACTTTGCGTAAAATTTCAACGGCTTCTTGGGTGTAGAGAGTAGTTTGGGAACTACTCTCTACTTCTATGGGGCGCTCTCCTAGAGAAAGCGTTGTGTGTGTTATTAAACGTTGAAGTATAGGTTGAATTCGTGTGGATGAATACGGATTGCAACTTGTTTAGCTTCAGCACGTTTGAATGCGATGTAGTTAGCGATGAAGTCTTCAGAGAATACTCCGCTTTCTGTCAAGAATGCAGAATCAGATTCAAGAGCGTCAAGCGCTTCTTCTAGAGTACCAGGAACGCTGCGGATTTCTTTTTTCTCTTCTTCAGGAAGCTCATAAATGTTTTTGTCGAATGGTCCATAGCCAAGAGCAACTGGATCAAGACCTTTTTTGATTCCGTCAAGACCTGCAAGCAACATTGCAGCAAATGCAAGGTATGGGTTAGCAGTAGAGTCTGGAGTACGGAACTCAATACGGCAACCTTTTGGAGATACTGCTGCAATTGGAATACGAACTGCTGCAGAACGGTTACCTTTAGAGAATACCAAGTTAACTGGTGCTTCATAGCCAGGAACTAGACGTTTGAAGGAGTTAGTACTTGGGTTAGTAATAGCGATTAGAGCTGGTGCATGGTATAGAATACCAGCGATGTAGCTCATAGCAAGTTTGCTTAGGTTACCATAAGCGCCTTTTTCATAGAACAACGGAGTGTCGCCATTGAAAATTGAGCTATGAACGTGCATACCGCTACCGTTATCACCAAATAGTGGTTTAGGCATGAATGTTGCAACTTTGCCCCATTGTTTAGCCACGTTTTGAACGATGTATTTATATTTAATTAGGTTATCAGCTGTTTGAGTTAGTGTGCTGAAACGGAAGTTGATTTCTGCTTGACCTGCTGTAGCAACCTCATGGTGATGACGTTCTACTTTAAGACCAGCTTCTTCCATAATACGAACCATTTCAGAACGGATATCTTGTTGAGCGTCAACTGGAGCAACTGGTACATATCCACCTTTAACGCCAACTTTGAAACCAAGGTTACCGCCTTCTTCTTTGCGGCCAGTGTTCCATGCAGCTTCTTCAGAATCTACAGAGTAGAAAGAAGAGTTCATGTTGTTTTCGAAGCGAACATCATCAAAAATGAAGAATTCAGATTCAGGAGCGAAGAACGCTGCTGTACCAACTCCAGTAGTTTGTAGATATTCTTCTGCTTTTTGAGCAATGCTACGAGGGTCACGTTCATAACGTTCACCTGCTGGTGTGAAAATATTACACATGATGTTAAGTGTTGGGTGAAGAGTGAATGGATCAATGAATGCTGATACTGGATCTGGCATCATAACCATATCTGATTCTTCGATACCGCGGAAGCCTGGGATTGAAGATCCGTCGAATGCTACACCTGCTTCGAATGTTTCTTCGCTTACTTCACCAACTGGCAATGTAATGTGGTGTACGCCACCGTTAAGACCGATAAAGCGGAAGTCCACAAACATAATATTGTTTTCTTCAATAGTTTTGAAAATTTGCTGTACTGACATAAATAAAATCCTCCATTTCCGAACAATCAGATGTAAAATTAGAATAATGTTCAACTTCTCGATTACTTATGTTGTAATTATAAAACTCTACTAATCCATCGTCAATACTCATGTAAGGTATTTTTTGCGTATATGTCAGGTTAATTCACAAACCTTACATGGACCGAAAAACCTTATAAAATCAACGGTTTTCGCCTTTTTTTTCACTTTGCAAGCGTTATCTTTTATATCATCCGGCACAAAAAATATGTGGAAAAGTACAAACAAAATGTGGGGTTTTTCCCACTAGAATTTGAAATAAAAAACGCCGCTTCTAAGTTGCCCTAGAAACAGCGTTTACATACCTCATATAATCTAGATTAACTGGATACTTTTGCAAGCGATTTTCCTTGCGAATGGTCTATCAATTGCTTGTAATGACCGCCATATTTTAATAGCTGCTGATGTGTCCCTTGCTCGATAATTTCACCTTTACTCATAACAATAATATTATCGGCTCCAACGATCGTAGATAAACGATGAGCAATGACAATCGAGGTTCTTCCTTGTGACACAAATGCTAATGCCCGATTAATGAGCTGCTCAGTTTGCGAGTCTAGATTAGCCGTGGCCTCGTCTAATATAAGAATGCGTGGCTGGAACACTAGTATACGTGCAAACGATATGAGCTGGCGTTCCCCAGCAGAGAGCCCGCTGCCCTTCTCAGAAAGCTTTGTATCATACCCTTCACTCATATGCTCAATGATAAGGTCTGCTCCGATAAAGCGACATGCCTCTATGACTTTCTCACGTGAAATGGTTTCGTCAAATAGCCGAATATTATCTAATACGCTTCCCGTATATAAATACGGCTCCTGCTGCACGAGCCCAACGATTCGATGCAGCTCCTCCTGCGGAAGCTGTTTAATTGGCACTCCATCAATAGTTATCTCGCCTTGCTGAGCATCGTAGAAGCGACAAAGCAAGCTAATAAGCGAGCTTTTCCCTGCACCTGTCGAGCCCACAACTCCGAGCATTTGTCCCGACGGGATAACTAGATTTAAGTTCTTAATTACAGGCTCACCCGTCTTATAGGCGAATGTGACATCCTTAAACAGAATATCTCCCTTGGCTTTGTTGACTGGAAGCGAAGTCGTCTGTGCTGCATTCTTCACCTCTGGTTCAATCTCCAATATGCTCCAAATGCGTTGAATCGCTACCGTTGCCGCTTGCAGCGTATTCCATTGCTGCGTTATCGTATTGATCGGCTGGAAAAATAACCGAATGTACGTAATAAAGGCATACAATACCCCAAAGGAAAGAGTCTCACCTAACACTGCCTTGCCACCAAACCAAACGACACAAGCAATCGCAATATTGTTTAAAATCTCGAAAGTACGGTTAAACAATACATTGGTACGAATCTCTCGTAAATTTGCTCGGAAATAGGAATGGTTTTTCTCGTTAAACTGCTTACTTTGCTCCTCCTGCTGATGAAACACTTGAATTAACGGCATACCTGCCAAATTTTCCGCTGTAAAGGCAACAAGCCGAGAAAGCCTTGTACGAGCAATTTGATATGTTTTTCGCATATAAGAACGAAAGGCGATGGCAATCAGCGCAATAATTGGCACTAGTATTAAGCTATACAGCGTTAACGTTACATCAAGCTGAAACATCATCACCAGAATAAATATAAGCGTAAAGCCATCACGCACGATGCTAAGTACAACCTGATGAAAAAACTGATTGACAGCCTCAGTGTCACTCGATACATGCGTAATTAAGCTACCGCTTGGAACACGATCGAAGTAACTCATCGACAGCTTAGAAATATGATGAAACAACCGTTTGCGAATGCTTGCAACAATGCTTTGCCCAGCCTTTTGCAGCAAATTGTTTTGAAAATAGCTAAACAGTAAGCTTATAACAGAAAGGAGTAAATATGCACCGCCAATTAATAGCAGGCTAGAAAACTGTGCATTTCCGACCATCAAATGATCATCGATCGCCAGCTTGAGTAAATAAGGCTGAAGCATCTCACCTACGATAGCAATTAACGTACAAACTACAAACAGTCCAAATGTAAGCTTATGCTCCAGCATATAGCCAAATAAGACGCGAAAGCTGGAACTGTACTTTGGCTTAGGCTTTGGTGCATTAGGATCAGACTTCTGATCCGTCTGCCCATTACGAATCGCTTGTGCCATTAGCGCGTGTCCCCTCCTCCTGCAGCTCATACAGCTGGCGGTATAATCCATCCTGCTTCACAAGCTCCTGATGCTTGCCCTGTTGTACGATACAACCTCCATCAAGCACGATAATATGATCTGCCTGCTTCAAAGCACTTACTCGATTGGCAATAATAATCGTCGTTTGACCTTTACGGTATTTCGTAATATTAGCTAAAATTTCCGTTTCCGTAATGGAATCGACTGCACTTACACTATCATCTAAAATGAGTAGCGGTGCATTTTTAATCATCCCGCGTGCAAGACTAGTTCGTTGACGTTGCCCGCCTGAGAGCGTTACGCCACGTTCACCCAGTTGTGTATCGAAGCGATCTGGGAAATCCATTATGTTATCATATATTCTTGCTTGCTTAGCAGCAGCTATAACTTTTTCTTCCTCAATTTCACGATTAGAAAAGGCGATATTTTCTCGAATGGTCGTACTGAACAAAAAGCCATCCTGCGGCACATAACCGATATTTTCGCGTAGGCTAGATAGCTTTAACTCTCGAATATCATACTTACCATAAAATATTGTACCCGCTGGCGGTTCATATAACCGCAGCAGAAGCTTCATCAATGTCGTCTTCCCGCTGCCTGTTCTTCCAATAATCCCAAGCGTAGAGCCTTGTGGAACCTTCAAGGAAATATTGCTAAGCGCAGCATGACGCTTACTTTTCGCATGGGCGCTTGCCTGCGGATCATCACTTAACGCTTCTCTCTCATGTGTACTGCCGTGGGACGAGTCTGCTGAAGCTATACTGTCACCATGGCTGTGCTGCTCTAGTAAATCTTCATAGCTAAATGATAGATTGCGAATTTCGATATCCATATTACGCAGATTTAGATCCTTCGCATCCTCAGCTTCCACGATTTCTCTTTGCTGTCCTAAAAGGTCATTCAGTCGCTCAAGTGAGGCGCGAGCACGCTGTACCACATTGATCACATTCCCGAGCTGCTGCAATGGGTTCATTAGCATTCGCACATATAACGTTAACGCAACGAAGGTACCGATTGTAATCGTGCCCTGCAACGTTAAGTAGCCACCGTACACCATAGCCACAATTAATGAAAGCGAGCCGAGAAATGGAATCGTCGCTTGAAATAGCGAAGAGATTCTCACCAGTCGCAGCTGCCTGTTACGAATTTCATCTACAGTATCACCAAAACGTGCATTCATAATTGGCTCTACCGCAAATTTTTTCGTTACACGTATTCCAGCAAACTGCTCCTCTGCGCTTGCGGTCATCGCACTTAACGCTTCCTGCACTCGTCTAGAACGCCGCTTAATGATTGGACCGATCCATACGACAATAACTGGAATGAACAACAGAGGAGTAATACAAACCAAGATCAAGTGCACTGGAACATTGGACATCACCAGCATAACGATTGTTGAAATAAGCAGCATCGTTGCGCTCGCCGTCTGGTTAACCCCCATTGAGATCGATTCACGAACTGCAGTCACATCATTCATAAAATAACTAAGCAGCTTACCTACACCATGATTGGCATAAAAGCGCTCACTTAATTGCAGAAAATGCTGATATAGGCGTCCACGATTCATGAATTCAAAATAACGACCTGTGTACATCACTAAATATTGTCCAATACCACCAAGCACAGCAAAGCCTACTCCAATAAGTAAAAGCTGCCAGCCTGCATCAAGAACTCCGTCCCATGTCAGCCCGCCTGTTTGCAGATTGTCAGTAAACTCCCCTAACACTCGTGGAAATTGAACATGGATGAGATTGGCTATCGCATGCAATGAAACCGAAATTACATAGGCAATCCATGTTTTCTTAAAAAACTGTGCCAATATGCCTTGTGAATCCAACTTCACATCACTTCCTAATTATGATTTATAGTCCCTCTTTCTATTCCTCCCCCCTTATTATGATGCACAATTTTGCTCTCCACTAACTATTTTACTGAGCTGCGGCAAGCCCAATACCTTCACCGCAAAAAAACTTTACTTCTAAAATATCTCTACTATTAAATTTACTCTACTTAGCCTATTTGTTCAATCCTTCCAATAAATTATTGACCTCGAAATGGGCTAGTGACAAATGTTTATTCTTGGTGTAATACTCATTAGCCACTAAAACGGCTATGCGGAATGCCCCACATAGCCGTTTTTAAAAGCGCTTGCCCTATATTTAGCCTAATGCTTTTTATTGTCTAATTGAAGTACGTTTCATAGTAATAGTTGTTTTTTCCATAAAACTTGACTGTGCCATAGCTTACATCGGGGATCGGAATCAATATGCCCTTCTTATTATCAAGTTGATAGGTCACGACTTCTCTTTGCTCATCGCTCGTGTAGTAGTCTACTGTCAGATGAGTTATTTCTTTTTCAAGCGCGTTTGAATATAATACAATGCTAAGAAAATCCCATATAGCTCTAACGCTAAAGCCTTCCGCATCTTCTCCTGTACCGAAACCGGTAGCAAGACTTAATTCACCGTTTCTTAATCGTTGAATTTCAAAAAGTACTATAGCATCCTTCCCATAAATATCAAATTGCCCAGGATAATCATCACTATATTCTTCATCAACATCATCGTATTCACTGTATTCAAATGCATAAGGTGTCAATGCTATTGCCGTATAATGGTCAATTATTTTATAATCGTATACCTCATAATCATTTTCAGCAAAATAAGCTATTAACTCCTCCTCAGTAATCGCTTTACCATTAGGATCATTGTGTTTTATTGGCTTTACACCGATCCAATGCTCCCAATCATCAATTGGTTCAAGCTCTGCACGATATGCCTCATCAGTTATTAGCATTGCAGTTCTAGTAGCATTATCCCATCCGACTTCTATTCCAAGTCTCTCCGCAATTTCACGTAATGGAACCATTATACTCCCATTCTCTATAAATGGAATTTCAGTTTTCCATGGCACATCTGACCAGTGTAACCCTTCTTCTGACGAAAGGTAATCAGTCCTATAAACTGGAGAATTTAGGTCTATTCTAATCAGTGAATGAAAATGTGTTATAGAGACACTAGTATAATCCTCTTCCAGAAACTCTTGAACATCCCCTTGAATGTCAGAATGCTCAAAAATGCCTACATCAACATATATTCTGCCATTAATAAGCTGAGGTGGAGTTAGATAGTTAGAAATTTTCTTTCCATTAATCGTAATCGAAGGCTGAATCGTAGAGACTTGATTTGTTTGCTTTGGCTGAGCAGTGGTGGAGCTTACATTTGTTATCGCTAAAGGGTTTACTGTTAAGGACTGCTGCGTTGTGATTGAGGTCTTGGATGTGGGATTGGCTGTAGCGTATGTAGAGCTTGGCGCGAATGCAATCGCCGTAAAAAGTGAGGTTGCTAATAACGGAATAGTGAGTTTTTTCCTTATCATTTGTATCCTCTTTCTATATTAATTATTGAAATAATAGAAATAATTATACCATATATATCCACACAATAGGCTGCTGTACTTACATAAAAAATCCTGTACATCAGAGAATAGGCGGTTGATGTTGCCATTCTAAGCTGTACAGGATATTGTCTCTCACGTTTGGGTTATTTACCGTATTGACCATTAAAATTGGCTTGCAAATATTCACCTTCTGAAGCTTCTACTGCAATCGCCTCTTGAATCTCAACATTTACGATGCTATACAATACAGTACCTTCAGGAAATGTATTAGAAATGTTGCCTGAATGGATCGCTGAGTCTTTAATTAGCTTATCAATTTCACCTATCTTATTCTCAACTTGCTCCACCTTCTGCTGCGTTACCTCATACAGATTGCCTTCATAAACAACGAAGTCAGACACCCAATCAGGTTCTGGTTGCTTTCCACAAGCTATTGTCATTACCGAAGTAATCAATAGGATGATAATAGTCAGCATACTCTTTGATTTTCTCATCAACATTTCCCCCTCATACTATACTTATTAGAGGATGTTCTAGCTGTAGTAGCAATGGCTAAGTTAGCCCTTTTTCACAAACTCCGACTTTAATTTCATCGCGCCAAAGCCGTCAATTTTACAATCAATATTGTGATCGCCATCAACGAGGCGAATATTTTTTACTTTAGTACCGATTTTCAATACGGAAGAGCTGCCCTTTACTTTCAAATCTTTAATAATCGTAACGCTATCTCCATCCTTCAACACATTGCCATTGGCATCCTTTACAAGCAGCTCATCGTCACTCGCTGCCTCCGCACCTTCCGTCCACTCATGCGCGCACTCTGGACATACAAGCAGATTCCCGTCCTCATATGTATATTCTGAATTGCATTCTGGACAGTTTGGTAATTTCGTTGACATGTACTTCTCTCTCCTTTTAACTTTTCTGACTTATAACATATAGCCACTATGTTAGCGGCAACCTGATAAATTGTCAAAGCAGCCTGCAAAAAAGCCCGCAATCGGAACGCAGGGGACTGACCCCTCTCCATTGCGGGCATCGCTTATTTGCGTATTAATTCTTTCATCATAGGTTCTTAAGCAGCAAGCTTCAAATTACTTCTTCCAAGTAGCAAACGCCTCCTGAGGCTCCTTCGGTGTATTAAACTCCTTACCAACAAGCGGAGCAAGCTTCTCCAAATCTTTAAGAAGTGCTGCAAATTGATCTGGGAACAGTGATTGTACGCCGTCACCAGTCATCGAGTTATCCGGATCTGTATGCATTTCTACAATTAGACCGTTCGCACCAGCTGCAATTGAAGCTTTGGACATTGGCTCAACAAGCTCTCTGCGTCCAGTACCATGGCTTGGATCTGAAATAACAGGCAAATGGCTTAGCGATTGTAGCACAGGGATTGCTGATAGATCCAATGTGTTACGTGTGTAGGTTTCGAATGTACGAATACCACGCTCACATAGCATAACATTCGGATTACCGCCAGCTAAAATGTATTCAGCAGCATTTAAAAACTCATCGTATGTCGCACTAAATCCGCGTTTTAATAGAACAGGAGTTTTAATCGTTCCAAGCTTGCGAAGCAGGTCAAAGTTTTGCATATTACGTGTACCTACTTGCAGGATATCTGCATATTCAGCACATACATCTACATATTCTGGTGTCATAACTTCAGTGATCGTAAGCAAACCATGCTTCTTGCCCGCTTCAGCCATCATCACAAGACCTTCAACACCGATCCCTTGGAAGCTGTAAGGGCCTGTTCTTGGCTTAAATGCGCCGCCGCGTAATACTTGACCACCAGCAGCCTTCACTAGTCTAGCGATCTCATCAATTTGCTCTGGGCTTTCAACCGCACACGGTCCACCCATAATAACAACGTTACTGCCGCCAATTTTCACACCGTTAATATCAATAACCGTATCATCTGGATGGAAATCACGGCTTGCTAGCTTGTAGGATTTAGAAATTTTAATCACATTCTCTACGCCCTTCATCGATTTCAGCTGCTCACCTAGCTGAGGGTCAACTTGACCGATAATCCCGATGACTGTACGATCTGTTCCTTTCGATACATGAGCTTGTGTTCCTTCACGACGCTCGATAAAAGCGACGATTTCATTCAATCTTTCTTCTGGCAAATTATTTTTAGTAATTACGATCATTTCAATCTCTCCCTAGTCATGATTTATATGATTACATTTATCATTTCTTATACAAATTCATAATCACAACACGCTTTCTCGCTTTTATGCTTGCACGCTTTTACGCTTGCAAGCTTTTATGCGTACATGCTTTGACGCTTTTATGCTGTTGTGCTTTTATGCTTTTATCTGTTAAAGTAATCATACTCCTACAAAACTAAAAAGTCAACCACTAATCATCGCTCTTCATCAAGACTGAGCTGAATCTAGCCTTCGCTTGAGCATTACAAGTAGCAATAACCCTGCCACGATCAAGCTGTATAATAACGTTGCACCAATCGCAGACAGCTTATTAAGCGTTGTAGCAGCTTCATAGGTCGATAACAGATTAACCGTCATTTGCAGTGGTGGAATGATTATAGTCACGCTTTTCACAGCTTGCGGCAGTTCACTTTGAATGCCCTGTGCAGCAAGAGTCATCGCAATCAGCAAGCTTAGCGACAAAAAAGACATAAACCTCGATCGGATGAATTTTTTGCTAAACCAACAGGTAAGAACAACAGCAAGCCAGCTAGACAGTATATGATATAGGAATGCCATAATTAACTCCTCTAGCAGAGGCTCTCGATTAAATTTATTAAAAATAGATGGGTATAGTACTGCAAAAAGTGCTAGCGGCAATGTAAAAAGCCAGCAATAAAGCAGCTTAGCGATATAAAGCTTCACGATACTGCCGCAGTGCAGCAGCGTAATGGATTCTTGGTTTACAGACTCAAGATCAATAAATGAATAACAAAGTACGCTCGTCACAATAAATAAAAAGGTTGTAGAAAAGGCATAGCTGTCCATAACTGGATTCGGAACAACCATATAAACAAAACAAATCCCAGCGACAAACACAAAGCTGGCTGGTCCGTAGCGATAAGAGCGAATAAAGCATTTATGTAAATACGATAGCAGGGCAACCATCACTCAGCCTCCTTTCTCACAAGGCTTATTAACTCAAGATCCCGCTGCAAGCATTCCAGTAAAAAATTACGATAATCTCTCACATCAACCGTCATCGTCACAATCCCGTTAGCCCCAACCGTACAAGCTACATTAGGAAATTGTTCAACAAGCTGCTCTGTTGCAAGCTCATTATGTATGAGTGTCAAAGTATAACTAGCGTTGGAGTGCTCCTGTGCATCCATAGTCTCTAATTGCCCATTACGAACCCAATACGTTCTTCCGTCAAATTGGCTTGCTAACAAAGGATCGTGAACAGCCGCTAATATCGCTGTCCCCTCCCCTTTAATTTTTTTCAAAGAAGATAGCAAATGCTGGACAGATTGCTTGTCCAATCCTGAAAAGGGCTCATCCAGCACTAACAGATCAGGGGTTTTTAGCATCGCCTGCATCAAATTCAGCTTTTGGAGCATCCCTTTGGAAAATGCCGTCATCTTTAGCTTTTTGCTTTGCTCAAGCTGAAATAGCTCATGTAGCTCCTTAATTTGCTTCTGCAGATCAGCGCTTTCTAATTTCGAAATTTTTCCCAAGTAGGTTAAGTATTCTGTCGAGGTCATGGGAATTGGTGTTAGTCGATCAGGGGTATAGCCGATCACTAATTTGTGGTTCAATATTAATCTCTTACCTGATGTGAACGGAATAAGTCCACTTATTATTTTCAGTAATGTGCTTTTTCCAGAGCCATTTCTCCCTCTAATTACGACAAATTCACCCCGTTGTATCGTAAGCGAAACCTCATTCAATACTTCATGCTCGCCATATCTCTTCGTAACGTTTTCTAATTTGAGGAGATAGTTGCTACCGTTCATAAATCCACCCCATAACAACAAAATGGCTAGAAATCAGTTAACTTACTCTGACCTCTAGCCATCTTGCATCTATTGTTTAATTTTAATTTTCGGTAAAATTTTGCTCATATTCACTGATCGTTGAAGTGGCCACGTGCTTGGGTCATTGTGATCATATTGCGCTAAATAATCAATGACTTCCTTCGTTAACGCCGTTGGTGTCGAGGCACCTGACGTAACAGCTACACGATCAATTCCCGTTAACCATTCCTGCTTAAGCTCGGACAGATCGGCAATGCGATACGCCTTAACACCAGCAATCTCTTCTGACACCTGCGCTAACCGGTTAGAGTTGTTACTACGCGGATCGCCAACGACGATACATAGCTGCGCCTCACCTGCTTGACTAGCCACCGCTTCCTGACGTACTTGTGTCGCTAAGCAAATTTCATTATGAACCTGAGCATGCGGGAATTTCTCCTGCAGCTTGGCAATAATATGACGAATATCCCATTGCGACATCGTTGTTTGGTTCGTAATAATGAGCGGAACATCCGGAGGGAAGCTTAAGCTCTCGATTTCCTCTTCCTTCTCAATCAGATGAACCATTTCCGGCGCAACGCCAATTGCACCTTCTGGCTCGGGATGTCCTTTTTTACCAATATATATAGTATGATAGCCTTCCGCACTTTTCTCTCGGATCAAATCATGAGTCTTCGTTACATCTGGGCAAGTAGCATCAACGACCGTTAGCCCTTTATCACGCGCTTTTTTACGCACCTCAGGCGATACACCATGTGCAGTAAAAATAACTGTGCCTGAATCGATTTGGTCTAATATTTCAAGTCGGTTGGGCCCGTCTAGCGTAATAACTCCTTCTGTTTCAAATGCCTCTGTTACATGAGCATTATGAACGATCATTCCAAGAATATATATCGGCTTAGGCAAATTTTCATTTTTTGCCGTTTGCAGAGCAAGCACCATAGCATCTACAACACCATAGCAATAGCCTCGTGGAGATATTTTAACGATTTCCAAGTTTTGCACCTACTCTCTATTCATTGCGTATTCATTCATTATAGACCATTGCAACGTTTAGGAAAAGTGTATCGGCAGCCATATCGTAAACGTTGAGCCTTTTCCGTACTCTGTCACTACTTCTACAGTACCCTGATGCTCATCTAATATCCATTTAGCTATCGCTAAGCCTAGCCCTGTTCCAGGATTAACACCTCGCGATTCATCCGCACGATAGAAGCGGTCAAAAATATGCGGAACCTGCTCTGGCTTCATGCCTAGCCCTGTATCGCTAATTACCCATGCCATATGCGTCTCATTGGCTTGTACGGTAAAGGTAACATTGCCCTCTGGTGTATATTTAAAGGCATTTTCGATAAAGACAAATAGCAATTGCTGTAGGAAGTCCTCGTTGCCATACACTTTAATTCCTTCTAGACACGATAGATCTCTTGCCTCCCAGCTTGCTTTTCGTGGCAGAAGCTGCGCTCTACGAACAACCGCCTCGGTTAACGCAAGCACATCAACCTCGCCTTTCTCCATCACATAGCCCGCATCTGCGCGCGCTAATGCTAGCAAATCATTGACAAGCGTTGACATCCGCTTCGCTTCTGCAGAAATATCGAGCATCGCCTCCTGTGAAAGCTCGAAGTGATCCTCAGGCAGCGTAATGACACTTAAAGCCTGTTGCTCCAACGCTTGTTGCTGTTGTGAGGCATGCTTGGTTTGCGTCCACATTTTCTCCAACAAATCAATATTGCCGCGAATCGTCGTAAGCGGTGTGCGAAGCTCATGCGATGCATCCGATACAAAACGACGTTGCGCCTTATAAGCCTCATCCAGCTCATTGTAAGCCTTCTCTAGCCGCGAAAGCATGAGATTGAGCGTATTAACCAGCTTACCGATTTCATCATTAACCGGCGGGCTCGGAATTCGAACACTAAGGTCTGAGCCATGCTCAATGGATTGGGTCGCGTCAATCACCTTCTCAATCGGCCGTAGCGCTTGTCTTGCAATAATCATCCCTACCGAGAAGGCAATAATAACTGAAGCGATCGCTGCAATAATTAAGCTATTCAATAAGCCTTCAAGAAATTTATCCTCGTTATAAGGGATTGCGCCAACCTGCAGCAAGCCGATTAACGTATTCTCCATTATAAGCGGTCGCTGATACGTAATCATTTTATATTTTTTCGAATCTATCGAAACTTCCGTTTCAACAAAGCCTCGCTGCGGGTAGGCTTCTGCTTCGGGATAAGGAATAGTAAATTGCTGCTCGATTAAATTGTTGGATTGTCTAATTTTACCGTTGCTATAGTTGACTAATTGTACATACAGGTTTTTACCTTCCACATAGCTTTGGCGATCAACATTGAGATCAAGTGTATTAAACAACCGTTTTTCAGTAACGGTTACGACCATAATTTCCGTTTGCTCACGTACTTCTTCCTTTAATTGCGCGTAAGTGTTCCAGCTAATAAATAAGTAGACGATAATACCAAATGCCAATAACACACCCGCCAGCATCGCAGAATACCATAATGTTAATCTAAGTCGCAGTGACACTCGCTATCCCGCCTCTCCTTTAAGAACATAGCCAGTACCACGTACGGTTACGATGATGCGGCTTTTTCCACCTTCCTCTAGCTTTTGGCGCAGCATGGCAATATATACCTCTAATACGTTAGACTCTCCGCTGAAGTCATAGCCCCATATTTTCTCCATAATCGTATCCCGAGTTAAGACACGCTTCGGATTTTGCATAAAAAGCAGCAGCAGCTCGTATTCTTTCGAAGTAAGCTCAATTCTTCTGCCAGCACGAATCGCTTCTCGCGCATCCAAATCAAGCACTAGATCCTCGAAGGTCAACACGCTCTCCTGCTTGGCAGCACGCTCTCCTTTACGACGAAACAAAGCGCGCGCTCTAGCTAGCAATTCTTCAAGGGCAAACGGCTTAACGACATAATCATCCGCACCAAGATCAAGTCCCTTTACGCGATCATTAATTTCATCCTTCGCAGTTAGCATTAATATTGGAACGTCACTGCCGCTTTCGCGGATACGACGACATACTTCCATACCATCTATATAAGGCATCATCACGTCTAGTATGACGAGATCCGGTTCCTTAATCATAAATTGCTTTAATCCATCTGCTCCATTATTCGCTATACTAACCTCATATCCCTCAAACGCTAAGGAGCGTCTAAGCATTGATGTAATTCGATCGTCATCATCAATGACCAAAATGTATTGTCTCATATAACTCCTCCTCATCACCTATATGTAACAAGAACGCAGAGATGTAACTCCCTGCGTTCAGTTTCTAGCAATCATTATAGGCCAAATTGGTTTTTATCGCCAATCTCAACCGGCAAGCTCATTTTTTCACCGTCACGAATAATCGATAGATTAATGACATCTCCAACCTTTTTCTCTTTGATGTAACTAATTAATTCATCCGTTGTTTTAATATTTTTATCATCGACGCCTATAATAACATCGTATTGCTTAATACCTGCCACATAAGCTGGGGTTTTATAATATACGCTGCTGACAATGGTACCTTCGGTACTATCTAATCCAAGCTGATTCGCTAGATTTTCTGTCAAATTAGATAGGTCAACACCAATAAATGGCGATGCATCCGCAGCAACAGGCGTATTGCTCTTTAATGAATCAAGCACTTCCATAATCGTTGTTGTTGGAATCGCAAAACCGATACCTTGAGCTGTAGAGCTAACAGCAGTGTTAATACCAATAACCTCACCATTCATATTCAACAACGGACCACCTGAGTTACCAGGGTTAATTGATGCATCTGTTTGTAATAGGTTTTTATAATTACGAGTGCCATCCGAGTCAGAAATATCAATTGGACGTTCCTTCGCACTAATTACACCAACCGTTAACGTATGATCGAAGCCGTAAGGATTACCAATTGCTACAACCCAATCACCGATTTGTGTATCGTTAGAGTTACCTAACGGAAGTGTTGGGAATGACTTCTCGCCTTCAATCTTAATTACAGCTAGGTCAAGCTGATAGCTTGAACCAAGCAGCTTCGCTGTAAATGGCTCGTCATAGCCCTCTACAATGACGCGAATTTCATCTGAATCAGAAACAACGTGCTGATTCGTTAAAATATAACCGTCTGATTCAAAGAAGAATCCTGTACCCATCCCTGTTTGCACTAGCTCTTGCGATTGATTTTCTTCAACCTTCGGAGCATTATTCCCAAAGAACTGTCTGAAGAATGGATCATCGAATAGAGAGCTTCCACTGCTTTGTCTTGCTTGTGAATAGGTCTCGATTTTCACTACAGCAGGGCTAGATGTACTAAACAGCTGGGAAATATTATCTGGTCGATCCATCATAAGCGATGTTGTTGTGCCCTGTGGATTGCTGCCTCCGCTGCTTCCACTTGAACCGCTGTTATAGGAATTGCCCTGTGTCACAGTCACTTCCTTAGAAAACCAATTCTGCACGTCGGCCGTATACATTAACAATCCAACAGCTACGACACCCGCCATAAAGGATAAAAAGATTTTACCAAAGCCGCCCGAGCGTTGCTTTTCTTTTTTAGCCTTTAACGGATCACCGCCAACGGTTGATGTTGTAAATGGTCGATATGGCATATTATTTGGTGCTGGACCACCCGCCGCTGCGTTACTATAATTCGGCTGAGCTCCATTGCCAGGCTGTGTACCATATCCAGGTTGTGCACCATATTGCGGTACGCTTGGTTGCGATGGAGCGCCATATTGCGGTTGTACAGCGGAAGGATTAGCTACCGCTTCGTTATTTCCATATGGCGTTGAACTAGCTCCAGTAGATCCATTGCTACTACTATAAGTATAGCTATTATTTCCTTGAGAAGCCGACGAATTCGACTGTACCGTTCCCATTGGACGAGTTTGACCGAAAGTATAGTAAGTCGGTCCTTCTTGCTTCTCTGTTTCTTGATTATTAGTAGGAGTGGATTCTATCGTTGTAAATTCAGCATCCTCAGAACTGTGCTGGTTATCAACCTTCTGCCCAGCCTCATAAAACTTATCGTCACGGTTATCGTTATTCATGGAATAACTCCTCCTATCTATATAAAGTTGCTCTCGTTTTGTTACTTCTATATTGCACAAGCTTCCTTAAAATTAGATTAAAAAAATATGAAATCACAATAAATTATTATACCCATAAATCCTTTGCTTTAATGAGTTTAGTTGCTTCAACCCTCATTAAAAGATCATACTATAATCCCATTATTAACCTTTGCTATAAAATTCACTATAAATTAGAATAACTTTTAGTGAAATAGGAGGTTTTGTAGTGAAAAATAAATTTTTTATCTCTCTTTCTTTATGTTTAATTATCGTTTTATCCGTTGCTTTCGTTTCAGTTGCATCATCTAAATTAACTTTGGTCGTCAATGGCAAGGTTGCTAATACTGATCCAATTCTTTATAAAGACCGGACTTACGTTCCAGTTAGAGCTGCAGCTGAACTATTAGGCGCTAAAGTTAATTGGAACCAAAAAACAAATACTGCCACCGTCACTACAGCAGATGTCGTTACTGTAGTTTTCCCAGTGGAGGATTATAAAGCTACAGCTGCGCATATAACAGCAGCCATTAAAAAAGGGCATTCAGCTGTCTGCACCATTGATCGTAAAGGCGCAGATAAAAATCGTGAAGAATCCCTTAAAGGAATACCTACAAAAGCGGGATACGATAGAGATGAATGGCCGATGGCTATGTGTGCGGAAGGCGGTGAAGGAGCAAGTGTTGCTTATGTCATTCAAAGTGACAATCGAGGTGCTGGAAGCTGGATAGGCAATAAACTCGACAAGTACCCTGATGGTACTAAAGTAGCATTCGCTATTCTCGGACTAGATACATCCAATGTTGATTTATTTGAAGTGGCCAAGCCGAGCACTAATGTTGTCTATAACAGCTGTGCAGAGGTTAAAGCTGCTGGAGCTGCTCCTATCTATAAAGGTCAGCCTGGATATAGCACCAAACTCGATCGTGATGGTGACGGCGTAGCATGTGAAACTTAAAATGAGTAGATGAAATCGAAATCACCCTCTCTTTTGCTGGAGAGGGTGATTAACTATAATCTCTATTTATTCGCCCAGCCTTTGCGATGGGCAAGTACAGCTAGCTGCGTACGATCTTCAAGCTCGCATTTCATTAATAAATTGCTAACATGCGTTTTTACGGTTTTAATACTTATATGAAGCTCATCGGCAATTTCCTTATTTGACAAGCCATCTGCAACTAGCAGAAGCACCTCGCGTTCACGTTCAGTAAACGATTCATCGCCCTGCTGCGTACGTTGAACACGTAAACCGCGTGTGAGCGACTGAGAAACCTCACTTGTCATTACCGGCATTCCTTTAAGCGCACCTTTAAGCGCAAAAATAAGCTCCTCCGCCGACACTGTTTTTAATACATAACTAACTGCTCCAGCTTCGATCGACTGGTATACTTTATCATCCTCAAGAAAGCTCGTCAGCATTACAATTTTCACATTAGGAAATTGCGAAGTAATGGCTTTCGTCGCTTCTATTCCATTCATATTGGGCATCATAAGATCCATTAATATTAACTGCGGCAGCTTCTCACACTGCTGTAAATAATTCAATGCCACTTGACCATCTCCCGCTTCTGCAACGACAGAGAACGATGGCTCTAGCATCAAATACGTTTTTAATCCAAGACGCACCATATCGTGATCGTCTACTATCATAATGTCAACGACTTCATCCATATTAGTTCTTAGGCTCCTTTTCAATTAGCTTAGGAATGGTAACCTTCACAATCGTTCCTCTGCCTTCCTTACTAATAATTTCCGTATCACCGCTTAGCTTCTGTGCACGCTCGCGCATCGTCGATAGTCCATATGATTTACGAGTTAGTGCCTCCTGCTTAAAGCCGATACCATCATCCTCTAGCGTAACGATAACGCGGTTATCCGTCTCATATAACGTCAGCTGACAATGCGTGCATTGTGCGTGCTTCACAACATTGGCCATCGCCTCTTGAATAATTAAAAATAACTGATGCTCCTTCGCTTCAGAAAGCGTCGATTGTATCAAATAATCCAATCTGCCTTGAATATTATTTTGTCTACAATAATCAGGATACCAGTAGTTTAGCGCTTCCGACAAGCTACGATTTTCCAGTTCCATCGGACGTAAATGGGAGATAAACTTACGCATCTGCTGCTGCGCATTACTGGACATTGTAACAAGCTGCTGCATCACGAGAACTGCTTGCTGCGGATTAATTTCCTGAAGCTTTTGCAGTGAAGAGGCACTCATATGAATCGCAAATAGCTGCTGACTGACGCTATCGTGTAAATCTCGTGCTAGCCGCTTTCTTTCTTCAAATACAGCAGCCTCTACAGAGGCAGCCTCCTGCAGCACCTTCGCTTCACCGATCACTTGAATATAGGCTAGCTTCTGCTCTGTTTGCTCCAGAAAGTCATTAAACTGCTCATACCAATCTCCGTAAGGATCATTCTCTTCATACTGCACACGTGCTGAATAATCCCCATTGTATGCATCCTTAATTGCAAATTCCAGCTTATCAAGGGCAACTCTATCATTACGCACCAATAGCTTTGCAAGAATTGCGCTTATCATCGTGCTGAATAGCAGCAAAATAACAATTAACGTAAACCAATGCAGCAACGACTCTAGCAGCATGTACAAAATCGTTGTACATGCTGCAGTTAGAACACCTAACAATATTAGAGGAATACTTCTGTTAATTCCGGCAATAAACAGTTTATTTTTGCTCATCCTATCCAACCCTTTTTACTTTAACGTCGCCAATAAAGGTAGATACCTCGATATATACTTTACGGTCGCATTCATCATAAAGCGGTGTGCTAATATTGTAGGAGCCCATTAATGCGGATTCCTTCTGGTCGATCAGCTTCGTATCCCCGATAAAAGCATTCATTTGAATCGATACACCAAGCGTTACATCGTTAGGAACATAAACCTTTACATCGCCAATGAATGCTGATATTTGAATTCTTGTCTCGCCATATGGAATATGTGCTTTCGATAAATCAATTTTCATATCGCCAATAAATGCTGACAAATTCATCGGCTTTAGCTCCCAATGTTGCTTACCATAGTGCATGTCGCCAATAAATACTGAACGTTCAATGCTGCCTCTATCTTTCTTGCTACCATAATTATAATTGTAATTACCATCATTTCCTGGCTTGGAGGCCTGATCTCCACTTCCGTAAGCTGTGTTCGTGCCGCTAGGTGGTGCCTCGTGTGTTGAGCTTCCACCATAGCCATTGTTCTTGTCTACATTTACGGAAGAAAACGGCTCATCAGCAGGTGGCGGCGGTGGAGGTGGTGCCATATTCGGGTTGTAATGCTCCCAATGATGCTCTTCATGATCGCTTGAGCCTGGCTGCTTAATCATTTTGACACCATACATAATGATGCATACTCCGACAACGATAAGAATTAATTTACCTAAACTAATACTTAAGCCTAGCTGGTTACCTATAAACCAAACGCCGACTGCTATAATAATAAGCGCGATGCCGTACTTATCAAATATTGATCGTTTCATCGTCATTCTCCTTTGCGATAACTTTATCTACTTAATTTGCATCTCATCTCTATGTACAAAGTATATCAAAGCTAGCAAGGTTGCAACTAGCGTCGTGCGATTGAAATTGTTCTCAGTCTAGAGACCGAGGCGAAGGTCAGACCTCCTTACAATCAACGATCTCTTATCTCCACGTGCCCTATAGATAAAGCAAAAACTGGCCACCGCTTAGCATCACGCTAAACATTAGCCAGTTAAGATGACATATATACTATAATAAACAAACAACCATACTCACCAATTGCCAGCATTCAAGCTTCCACCATTAAGTGCTAATCGTTAAGTCCACGCCTAATACGCCGACAATCTCACCTGATTCGCTATAGATCGGTACAGATATTGTTTGACATAGCTGCTTCGTGATCGCAGAAACATAGTAGTTCGATTGAAAGCTTACGCCAGCAATTGCACGTTGCCACCATTCGCGTCCTTTAGCATTTAATAAGCCAGCATCAGGAATAGATACGATAAATGCGCCTTCTTTGTCGTTAGACCAAATTGCTTCTATTGAAGATTGTCCTTTTAATAAAGTCGACAGTCTGTCGTGGTGTAATTGAGGATCAAGTGATTGGATTGCGGGGTCTTGTGCGGCAGCCTTAAGCCAGTTCACGATGTTCTCTGCACTTGAATTCGTGACTTTAGAGACGACATCTATTTCAACGAGTTCTATTGCACCTTTCAAATCGTTGGACGCTTTCCCTAAATTGCTACGTATCCGATCCAGCTTCGTAATTTGCCTACGTTGCGAATGATTCATCTCCAACGTGTCTTCTACAGCAATTAATGTGCTGTTAACATGCTCAACCGCTTGCTGAAGTGAATGAATGACCTCATCTGTTTCCTTCGTTTGGCTTAAGCTCGATTCACGCATATCATGAACTAGCTGGTCTACCTCAACCATTCGTTCCGCGATCATATCCATCCGTTCACGGCTAAGCGCGATTTCCGTAACGCCTCGCTCTACGGATTGATGCTCCTGCTGCACGGCTTCAGTAACTAGTTTAACACCTCGTTCAATTTGCGTTACTAGCTCGGTTGACTGCTTCACCGTATCACTGCTTTGCTCAGCTAATCGGCGAATTTCACTAGCAACAACCGAAAAGCCTCGTCCATACTCGCCTGCATGTGCCGCTTCGATGGAAGCATTTAATGCAAGCAGCGATGTTTGTGAAACAATCGCTTGAATTAACTTATTCATTTCATAAATTTTTGACGTATGCTGAATCAAATCCTGTATATGCTTAATCATGTTGACGTTGTTTTGTTGGAGATGCTCCATCATGCTTTCCGTTTTTTGAAGCGATTGCTGCATTTGTAACGTTGCTTGCTTCGTGTCCGAGCTTTGCTCCGTTAGATGCTTAGATGCGTGGCTAATCTGCTCTGCCGCTGCAGAAACCTCCTGCAGTGAAGAAAAGGCTTGAATAATTTTACTCGTAGCCAGTTGACTGTAGTTTCTTAAGGTCTGCTCCTGTTGATGCGATTGATCAGCGATTTCACCTAATTGAATCATCGTTTGATCTACTTCATCAACTGCCGCAACTAATTGGTCGGAGATCACGATTGATTCATTATACAGCCCTTTCATCTGATCGACATATCGCGTGTTCTCTTGCTCTGTCTCACGCTGTTTCGTCCATGAAAATACGCTAAGCATGTAATCTTTCCCTCCATCCATTGTTATATAGAGTAATTATATAGAAATTGTTAAAGGAAGGAAAGTGTGGAATCGAGAGTGAAGCGCTTACATGCGTTATATTATTATACATAATCTTTGTGTTTATTTTCAAAATTAAACGGCGACCTCGCTTTATCTGTGCGAAGTCGCCGTCATGTCCATTCATATACACTAAGTGATGTTGTAGCTTGCTTCTGTGCCATTGTCTTATAGCGCATATTCTCGTAATAGCTGCTCTGTTGTTTGCTCCTGCGGCTGATCCTGATGTAGTTCTACGACAATGTCTGTTAAGCAAGCACGACATTGCTCCTCTGTCGTACAACGAGCTGCATCCTTACAATGGTAGCACACCATTAATAAATATCTGTTTAAGTCATTTTTCATTTCGGTTGTCATGATAACCACTCCTTTTTGGATTTAACTTATTTGTTATGGGCTTCTTTGTGTAACTTCTTTGTTTAGCTAACTTCTTTCTTATGAGTTAAGCTTAACTCATTTGCTGTGGGTTGTATGTGATTTATTTCACATAACTAATTAGAAAATGACAAATAATCATTGTAAAGAATGGGTAGGTAATCTGCTGCCTCTGTTAAAGTCTTAAGAAGCAGCAGTACATATGGAGCTACGTCTACGTCCAGTATAGAGATCGTTATTACGTATTAAGCTCCACAATTGGATCACTCTTGCTATTACCTACTCAATTTTGTTTCATCGTTTTATCATCATGCTTATCCCACTTCACCACTGCTTCTAATATGATAGAAAGCAGCACCCCCATCAGAAACCCGTTGCTCAGCAAAGGCTGGATTAGTGATGGTAGGCTAGTGAATAGCTTGCTGTCGGCCATCATAATACTGACACCGAGCAGGACAGGAGCGGCAATTCTATGCACCGTAACGGAATTGAATTGATAAGGTGCGACGCTTTTTAACGCTGTGCCAAAGAGCTGCAAATAAGCTACAAACAATACGGCATTTCCTAAGGTCACTGGAAGATGTGCCAGCATGACGGCAAGAGATGGTACGACACCTAGTAAAACAATCATTGCTCCGCCCCAGAAATACGGCTTTTTCTCATAAATTTGCGTGCTCTCTAAAAAGCCAATTGAGGATGCGAATGGTGCATATGCAACTAATCCAAATAATGAAGCAACAACGCTATGTACACCCGTTAGCAGTATAGAATTACGAAATTGCCCCTTCTCTGGTTTATCCTTGAATATATCAGATGCAGCACTGATCGCCGCAAAGGTATTACTCATATTCAGCAAGCAAGCGATAAACGTAACGATAATAATGCCAAGCTGTAAATTAGGTTGACCAAGCGGGAATAGAAGCTTTGCTCCTCCTGTCAACGCATCAGTAGTGCTTGACGTATCTAATGCAGACGACGATGTATTGTGAAAGATCAGGCTGTAGATCGGCCAACCGATAATAATCCCAATTAATAATGAAAAATTGCTTATTACTGTATTACCTTTAACTTTTAGAATTGCTACAAATAAAGTGATGAATAAGGAAAAAATCGTAATTGGAATAATGATCGAGCCATCATCAGCAATGCCAAGCATCCCCGTAAAAAATATAACTGCCAATTGAATAGAAAGCAGCAATAAAAATACATTCATCACCATCGGATTGAAGATTTGATGAATGGACGATACAGCTCCGCATACCGCAAGCAAAATCGTTACTACACCTGCAAGCATCATACCAGTTGCGATTCCACCGCCAACGTCAGTTAGCGACAGTCCAAGTGTTGGTGCAGATGCACCAAGCGTTAGCATTAACCCCCATAGAATACCCGAAGGCCCTTCTAATAACGGATAGCGATGACCAATCCAGCCCTGCAAAATGCAAGCGAGTCCTGTTATGATGAGCGAGGTGCGTAACATCAATACGACCTCTTCCGTCGATAGCTGAAATGCTGTTCCAATCGAAATTGGAACGACGACTACATTTACAAATATAAAAAACATCCATTGCATTGAAGCAAAAAATGTTAATCTTCCACTCTGCTGATTCATATTCACCATTCCTAAAAATACAGATGATATACACTATGAAAGGGAGTGCCATAATAGACACTCCCTCTGTAAGTAACAAATTAACGTTGGTTGTTATTTGTTTGTTTCTTAAAAGATTGCTTTTCATTCTCTTGCTGCTGTTGTTGACCTGGTGCTTCTGCAAATTCTACGTCTTGATTTTGGTTAACAACTTGTGCTTGTTGCTTATTACGTTTAGCCACTTAGAATCACCTCCCAAAGAGTAGTATGGTTTGTTTCGCCCATACTATTCACTTGGGTGGATCACCTAAATATGGCACGCATAATTATTGAGCCTTTGTAGCAATGTCCTTTTGCACCAAAGCAATAAAGTCAGCGATCGGCATTGAACCAATATCGCCTTCGCCACGCTTACGCACAGCTACAGTACCCGCTGCCTTTTCATTTTCCCCAACAACGAGCATATACGGCGCTTTTTCAAGCTGAGCTTCACGAATTTTGTAGCCAAGCTTTTCGTTGCGTAGATCGCTCTCAGCACGGATGCCCGCATCAAGCAATTGCTCGTTAATTTGAGATGCATAATCTTCATATACAGTTGATACTGGAATAACCTTCGCTTGAACAGGAGATAGCCATAGTGGCAACGCACCTGCAAAGTTTTCAATTAGATATGCAGTCATGCGCTCCATTGTACTAATGATACCGCGATGGATAACGACTGGACGATGCTTTTTACCATCATCTCCGATATATTCTAGCTCGAAGCGCTCAGGAAGCAAGAAGTCTAGCTGTGCAGTAGACAGAGTTTCCTCTTTACCTAAAGCAGTTTTAATTTGAACATCTAGCTTAGGACCGTAGAACGCTGCTTCGCCCTCTGCTTCAAAGAACGGCAAGCCAAGCTCTTCAACAACCTCACGCAGCATACGTTGCGAAGTTTCCCACATCTCATCGTTTTGGAAGTACTTCTCAGTATCTTGTGGATCACGGTAAGATAGACGGAAGCGATATTCTTTAATTCCGAAGTCTTCATAAACTTTACGAATCAAGTTTACAACGCGACCGAATTCCTCTTTAATTTGATCTGGACGACAGAAGATATGAGCGTCATTCAACGTCATCGCACGTACACGGTGCAAACCAGTTAATGCGCCCGACATTTCATAACGATGCATTGTACCCATCTCAGCAATACGGATCGGCAGGTCACGGTAAGAACGCATATCGCTCTTATATACCATCATATGATGCGGACAGTTCATCGGACGAAGCACTAGCTCCTCGTTATCCATCTGCATAAGCGGGAACATATCTTCATTATAATGGTTCCAGTGACCAGAAATTTTGTAAAGCTCAACGTTCGCAAGAACTGGAGTGTATACATGCTGATAGCCTAGACGCTCCTCAAGATCAACGATATAACGCTCCATAGTACGACGCACTTTAGAACCATTAGGCAGCCATAGCGGTAAGCCTTGACCTACCTCGCGAGAGAAGGTGAACATTTTCAGCTCTTTACCTAGCTTACGATGATCGCGTTTCTTCGCTTCCTCTAGGAAATGCAAATGCTCATCTAGCTCAGCCTTTTTCGCAAATGCAGTACCGTAAATACGTTGCAGCATTTTATTTTTAGAATCCCCGCGCCAGTACGCACCCGCTACATTTAACAGCTTGAACGCTTTAATACGTCCAGTGCTTGGTAAATGGGGTCCACGACAAAGGTCAAAGAATTCACCTTGATCGTAAATTGTAATCACTGAATCCGCTGGTAGATCGTTAATTAGCTCTAATTTCAAATTATCATTAATCTCAGTGAAGATCGCTAACGCTTCCTCACGAGAAACCTCGCGACGACGAATCGGCAAGTTCTCATTGATGATGCGAGTCATTTCCTTCTCGATTTTCACTAGATCCTCAGGTGTTAAGGAATGATCCATATCTAAATCGTAGTAGAAGCCATCCTCGATGACTGGACCGATACCTAGCTTCAAATTCGCATCCTTATATAGACGCTTAATTGCTTGCGCCATAAGATGGGCAGTACTGTGACGGTATACTTCTAAGCCGTCTGCACTCTCAACAGTGACGATCTCCACTGTTGCATCAGCTTCGATTGGTGCATAAACATCGACAACTTTGCCGTTAACCTTACCTGCAATTGCATTTTTCTTTAAGCCAGAGCTGATTGACGCTGCAATTTCCTCAGTTGTCACGCCAACTGGATATTCGCGTACTGCGCCATCTGGAAATGTAATATTAATACTCATCTGTTTCTTCCTCCTAAAGCTTTTCGCGTAAATTAAGCTCATTGGGACGCAAAAAAAGCACGCATCCCAAAACAGGGACGAGTGCTTGTGATCTCGTGGTTCCACCCTAATTCAACTGCAATAAATGCAGTCCTCATAGCATCTGATAACGGAGATATCCGGTATTGCTTACTAATAAAACGTTCGGCAATACAGCTAGGAAGTGGTACAGCTATGTGCATCTTGGAAGGAACTTTCAGCCGAGGTTCCTCTCTCTGCGCCAGTGCGGCATAGTTGCATGTCTTCGTCATTGCTGTTACTGAATTAATCTATTCAACATTATAGTTCTATGAATTGTGGGAGTCAAGGGGTGGGGGACTGACTGGAAGCAATATTGAAATCAAATAACGCTAATATAATTCTATCTCCCATACATTACCTCCCTAAATAATCATTCATTATATGTCATATACATCTAGTATTGTGGAACTGTCCAGCGAGTTAGCTTCAGTATCATGCCAGTATAAGTTAATAATGATTATGTCTGTTAAAACATGACACATTTACATATAAAGACGACAATCCATCCCATTATTTTCATAAGAAAGTATATGTTACGATAACAATGTACATACATTAATCATAGTAGAGGTGCATAATGGCTACATTTATATTGCTTATCATCTATCTAGCATTTATTAGTCTTGGATTACCTGATTCCTCTCTTGGTAGCGCTTGGCCTGTTATAAGTAAGGATCTCGATTTGCCACTCGACTTTGCAGGCTATATATCTGTAGCTACTGCAGCATCGACAATCATCTCTAGTTTATTAACTGGCTACGTATTAGACAAAATCGGTACTGGGAGACTAACATTCATAAGTGCCGCTTTAACATCTGCTGCATTGTTTGGTATGTCTCAATCAACTAATTTCATCTGGCTCATTGTGCTAGCAATTCCGCTTGGCTTAGGAGGCGGAGCAGTCGATTCCGCATTAAACAACTATGTTGCTAAACATTACAAAGCACATCATATGAACTGGCTGCATTCCTTTTGGGGTGTAGGCGCTACAATTGGTCCTATTATACTTGCTGGCTATTTGACGGAATCAGCAGAATGGAGAAAGGGCTACTTTACCATCGCTTTGTTGCAGGCTATATTGGCTTTAATTTTATTAATTACTTTACCCCTTTGGACGAAACTTGCGAAAACCGTTCATGCAGATAATAATGCAAGTGTACAAGAGACTAAACAAGAGCATATGAGTACACAGCCTATATTAAAACTGAAAGGATTTAAGTCCACTATTTTTGCATTTCTATTTTATTGTGCAGCAGAGGCCACAGTAGGCTTATGGGGGGCGAGCTATCTCGTTAACAGTAAGGATATTTCAGCTGATCGCGCTGCAGAATGGGTTGCCCTATATTTCGCAGGGATTACTGTAGGACGCTTTATTACAGGCTTTGTCACCTTCAGGTTTAGTAATTTAGTCATTATCCGTACAGGTCAGGTTACAGCATTAGTAGGCAGCCTCCTGATCGTGTTGCCTTTACCAGATATCTTTATTTTAGTCGGCTTTATTCTCATCGGATTAGGGCTAGCTCCAATATTCCCAAGTCTATTGCATGAAACACCCAATCGCTTTGGTGATCAAAACTCTTCGAAAATTATGGGTTATCAAATGGCAATGGCATATACAGGCGCAGCATTTTTACCACCGCTTTTCGGCTTTATTGCGGCAAAAACAACGATCGGTATTTTTCCGATAGTTATCGTGTTTTTCGCAGCTGCGATGCTGCTCCTTGTGGAGAAGGTTAATATTGTTCTGAAATTAAATAAGTAGCCTAGTTTAACTGCTCGATTACAAAGAGCCGTACGCCATTTACTTATGGGGTGCGGTTTTTCTATTGTTCTCATTAGGGAGGTTAGTCTGTAGTTTTGCGAAGTGCAATCAATACATTACATAAAGTGTTCAAACACTAAACTTTTATCCCAATCCCTAATAACTGAGTGTTAAGATTCCAGTTAACGGGACTTTCAAAGCTCTTGCTGTGCCATGGACAACCTTTATTAATCCATGAACACCTGTATTGTTCATGAGTAATTCCTCTATCTAAATCATCTTAGGTTGTGGATATTCAGGACATCAATAATGTCTTGACATAATAATCTAAGTTCATCTACTTCATGAGATTTCTTAACCAATCGCAAATCAGCGCAAAAGGAATTACTATTTCTCTCATACTGAAGTAGTTTGAATGGCGTAACATCACCATTAGATGTAGGATACGACCAATATGTTAGTAATGACTTAATTCCAAATATGTTTTTTTCAAAGCTTTCAAAATCACCTACTATAGCTACATTCAATTTTACAACTGCGCCCTTAATTAAAGGATACCTGCAAGGTTCATAAACATTGTTAATATCCTGCCAATTATCCATTATTTCCTCCATCTGATGTGGAATATTCTATTTTCCTAATTACTATAAAACATCCCCCCATTATCTTCGCAAAGGCTCACCATGCTCTAATTTCAATAGTTTAATCTTATATTTATATAGCATCTCGGTTAATGGCATTAATCCTGTTGTCCTGCCGCCACCAAACTTCACTTCTCTTATTGCATTTGGGAATATCGTATTGTATTCCACAGTTTCAAAGTCAGAAGTGATGTAGTACTCACCACTCATAATAGGAAATTTTATTGTAAGCTCATCATCTTTATATAAGATAATATCGTCATTGCCACTTGCTAACCACTTCTTCCACTTAATATATTTCCCTGTTCCTTCACTTAAACCAATTCCATCGTATTTTACGATAATGGTGTCCTCTACTCTTATTGTCTCACCATTGATTTCATACTCGAAGTAAAAAGGAAACTCACCATAGGTATATGTAGGCTTAGGAGGATCTTCCCCAAGTAAAAGTCCAACATATAATAACAACCACGGCCCTGCAAAAATAGCAAATCCAACTACTACAATTAGTAAAGATGATAGTATGGCCTTTTTCAGGGTTATCGCTCCTTCCTTTGAAATCCCCTCTACCATTATTCCTCAAAAAATATCGGATCGTAATAAACCTTTACCTTCTCGGCTTTCATTGCCTCTACAACCTTTTTACTTACAATAACTCTTGGATTTTCAAAATTATTAAAGTGCTCCAATGTTAGATTAAAATCCTTACATTCATCCCTAACTGATTCAGCGTAAATAATTTCGGATTTTAAATAAGTAGTCTTACCATAGGTAAAGGTTCTTACAGTCTCACTCATTCTTGGTAATACATTATTTATCTTTAGTTGATAAAATACAGCTCCTTCTCGGTTCTTATAGTCTCTAACAGGACCAAATTCGCATCCTGTCAAATGATGCATTAAAGCTGCTTTATAAAATGCTTCGGAGACGATTAATTCAGGTAAAATGGTACAGATATTATATTTCTTCAATCTTTTCGTGTTTATAATAAGCTCTGAGGTTTGCTCACCATGTTCATTATAAGATGTTCCGAAGTCCCTAGCGTATTTCCATTTATCCTGCCAAGGATAATAAGTATATAGATCATAATATTCAGCTTTTTTAATTTCAGCTTTTGAATATATCCTTTCTTCAAAATAATTATATGTATGCCCATGTTCTGTTACTAAATTAACTAACAATCTGATCTCGGAATCGTCAACCTCACTCAATTGAAGCTCAATTCTATTATCAATGTAGATGCAGCTAGATATTTTATTATTTCCATAGAACTCGAGCATTGTTTCAATAGCTTCTTTCCATATATCTTGAAATTAACATTACGTTTCACACGATCACCTCTATATAACGGTTATTTATATCTAACGCCCCACCATTTACCAAAATAAGAAAATAAGCTATATTTATCCATACACAGCATATATTCATTATGCAAGGGGACTAACTTAATCGCAATACAAAATCTTGTCTATGAGGTGAGCCATGAGTAAATATTCGATTAATGAATTTATTAGAAAGACTGAGCAAAACGACGAGCAAAGCTCTTTCTTTGAGCTAGAAACTCCGCGTATGCTAGAAGTAAATTTGAGAGGTCAAGTCTGGGCAAAAACAGGCGCCATGGTTGCTTACACTGGCCAAGTAAAGTTTGAACGTGAAGGTTTACTTGAGCAAGGAATCGGTACTCTGTTCAAAAAAGCTTTTACAGGAGAAGGCGCTTCGCTTATGAAGGCAACAGGACATGGAAAGGTTTATTTTGCAGATCGTGGTAAGAAAATCATTATTCTTGAGCTGGACAATGAAACGATTTATGTCAATGGCAACGACCTGCTGGCATTTGAATCGACGGTTAACCATGAAATTAAGCTAATGAGAAAAATCGCTGGGATGATGGCTGGTGGCCTATTCAATATTCGGTGTTCAGGTTACGGACTAATTGCAATCACAAGCCATTATGAGCCACTGACACTCCGTGTTACCCCGGGTAATCCTGTATTTACAGACCCTAATGCGACAATCGCTTGGTCTGGTAATCTAACTCCTGAATTCCATACCGATATATCCTTCAAAACCTTTATTGGCAGAGCAAGTGGAGAATCTATTCAGATGAGGTTCGAAGGTAATGGATTCGTCATCATTCAACCGTACGAGGAAGTTTATTTTCAAAAATCACTAGATTGAGAAACCCTATTTATCAGTACTTACAGGTAGATAGCCCCTAATTTCTTTCCCTACCCACAACTATCAGTGTGTGGGAAAGAAATTAGGGGCTATGACCATTTGCGTGAAATATTCTCCATAACAAATGAATGTGAACAAATAAAGACATTTCCTAAAATGTGTAAAATTATTTTCGAACAAATTCGATAAATAACTGTTAGGAGTATTTGTTTACATTACTTATATTATTAAATTGGAGGATGTAGTAGTCATCATGAAATTAACAACATGGAAATTAAACATCGCTACACAAATCATTATTGGGTTTATGGCAGTACTTATTTTATTTGCTGTTATCTCTACAATCTCAATAAAACAGGTAAACAAAGTGGATGGGTCTTATGCAAATTTGCTAAAAAGACGAGAATTAGTTATTGAAAATGTTAAACAATTAAAGGCAGAAACAATCACACAAGAAAAAGCTATTATTGGTCTACTATTAACCGGAGATGAAGAGTACACACAAGATTATTCGAACTCACTAGAGATATACAATCAAACATTTGAACAATTTTCTGCAACGGCTCCAAATGAAAGTGCTAAAAAACAAATTGATGATCTTAGATTATCATACGATAATTACCGAGCAATTCTTGAACGAATGATAGATTTACAGAAAACAGACAGACTGAAAGCAACAGAATTGTTGAGTTCAAATGAACTTACGCAGGCAGAACAGAGCTACACTGAACAAATAAACGGGATATTAAATGTAGCTACTAGTGTTATGGCTCAAGATCAAATCGCAGCTGCACAAAAAACAAAGTCCATAAATAACATGCTCATTTGGACTACAGCGATTGCAATGTTAATGTGCATAGCAATCAGTCTGTTCATCAGCCGTTTTATATCCAAGCCAGTGAAAAAGGTTTCGAAAGCTATGGAAAAATTGGCTAACGGAGACTTTTCAATTGAGCCGATTACTGTTCGTAACAGAGATGAAATTGGTGAAATGGTTGGTTCAATGAATCATATGGTTAAAGATTTGGGACTAATGCTTTCAAAGGTTTCAGAATCGAGCGATTATTTAGCATCCTCTACTGAGGAACTTGCAGCTTCTTCAGATCAAAGTAAAGTAAGCGCTGGGCGCGTAGTTAATATTTCTCAACAGAGCGCGACTGGAGCTCAAAGACAGCTTGAATTATATAGAGGCACCTCTGTTAAAGTAGATCGAATCGTAACAGAAGTTGTACAAATCTCACAATCAAGTAAAGATATGTTGGAAGCGACACTCCATTCTAGAGAATCGATACAAAAAGCAGACACATTAATTAATCATGTAGTGACACAGATGAATGATATTAATGCGACTACTGAAAATACGACAAATGTTATTCGTACACTAGAAGAGCATTCTAACAATATTAGCGCAATTGTTTCTATGATCACCAATATATCAAAGCAAACGAATGTACTGGCTTTTAATGCAGCTATTGAAGCCGCACGCGCGGGAGAGCGAGGTAAAGGATTTTCTGTTGTCGCTAGTGAAATACATAATCTCGCTGAAGAATCTCGTATTTCCGCAGAAAAAGTTGTCGACATGATTGACTTGATACAGCAAGGAATACAACAAGCAGTTAAATTTATGGAATATGAAAATCAACTTGTTGCAAATGGGTTAACCAGCACTAACGAGGTTAAAATAGCGTTCATAGATATTGAATCCTTCATAGATAACGTTATTGACCGAGTGAGAGATGTATCAGCTTCCGTCGAAGAAATTAAAGATTTTAGTAAACAAATTGCAAACGAAATAGAGCATGTAAACCAATTATCTGAAGATGGTCTACAGCTATCGCAAGAAAGCTCAGCTGCATCCGAGGAACAATTTAATGCAATGGGAGAAATGCTCGATTCGGTTAAAAACCTTACGTATCTGGCAGAAGAATTACAACGTCAAGCGAATCGATTTAAAATTTAAGATTAGCTATATCCATTTGAAATAGCAGCCCCACTTGTAGTATTCACACCTTAAATGAATACCTACAAGTGGGGCTGTTTGTTGCTAATATATCATAAGAGCTTCGCCCTTATTGTATTCGAAAATTATAGTTACCATTTAATGAAACGGAACTCGTTCATCACGACTTTGTCTGCACATCGGACATGTACTGCAATATTGCGCGCGTTCTGCAAAAATTGCCTTAACTGTACGTATTACTTGATAATCTTGGTGCTTGGCATGCACAATGATTTTTTGCGGAGAAGCGGAGATTAGTGAGCTAATAACGATATCCTCAATATTGATCTCAGTTTCAAGCATCTCAGCAACTATACGATCATGCTCATTGTTAAGCTCTAACGGCTTCATATTCTCATCACACAGCATAAAGGAGCTACCTTCCTGCTGTACCAAATGCACTAGCTCTGTTTTAGTTTCCTGCAATTGCACAAAATATTTGAGCAGCATCATAAATTCCTCATACTGCTGGTCTAGCACATACTCATCAATCGCGTATTCAATCACCTCACGCAGCTCTTGCTTATAGCTATACATGCGAAATTGAATAAACCCAGTGAGATCTAGATGGGTGTTACTTTCAAAATGCTGAACAAGCTCTTCAATAATTTTGCTACGTCTTCTCGCACGATCCTGCTCTGTAAACCTCTTCCCTAACGGTTCCCACGGATCATTGTTTAAGATGTTATAGCAATACATTGCAACCTTTTGAGGCTCTAGCTTGGTTTGTCGACAGCGACCACGAAGCATCCTATCAATGATTTCATTCTCACAATGCTCAACAATAAATTGACCTACTGCATATGCAGTCGCTTCATATAGTGGCTGGGCATGATTTATGAGCTGAAACTGCGGTAGCTTGGGACTAATGATAATATTGTTAGCTTCGATGCTCGGTTCGATTATGATCGGATACTGCACTTCAGTAGGAGGCTGACGATCGTCCTTATGTATATCGTCATGCAATTTTTGTTTTAGCATTTCGATGACATACTTAACGCCAGCATACTGACTATCCGAAAAATGTATCGTTAGTAAACTCATTGGATCACTCCTTCCTCCCCTAAAGTATATGGTCAGTGGACGCTGTATATACAATGCAGAGTTTGGCAACCATGCTAAAATTATCGTTATCTTGTACGACAGCATGATCCGAAGGAGTAACAAAAAATAGCTGCATATTGTTTACCCCATTAGGGCAAGCAACATCCAGCTATCTCATTAAAAACTATATTAATTATTGGTTAGCTCCATCTACCGCTTGCATAGCTGCAGCAAGTGCTTGATCCAAGTCAGCGATCAAATCATCGACATGCTCAATACCAACGGAGAAGCGCAGCAAACGATCATCAACGCCAATTGCCATGCGAATTTCCTCTGGAATGTCGGCATGCGTTTGTACTGCTGGATAAGTCATCAGCGACTCAACCCCGCCTAAGCTTTCGGCAAATGCGATTAGCTTAACAGAACGTAAAATATGCTCAACATAACGCGCATCCTTCACTTTAAAGGAGAAGATTCCTGTATTTCCAGACGATTGACGAGATTGAATGTCATGTCCTGGATGTTCAGGCAATGCTGGATAAAACACTTCAGCAATAGCAGGATGCGTTGATAAATGCTTAGCAATTGCCGTTGCATTGCTTTGATGACGCTCCATGCGCAATGCTAAAGTTTTCATACCGCGAGCTAGTAGGAATGAGTCTTGTGGTCCGAGCACTGCACCAATTGAGTTGTGCAGAATAGCCATTTGCTCAGATAGCTCTTTCCCCTTCGTAATGATCAAGCCTGCTAGCACATCATTATGTCCGCCAAGGTATTTGGTCGCGCTATGAACAACGATGTCCGCACCAAGCTCGATAGGACGTTGGAAATACGGCGTTAACAGCGTATTGTCTACAATCGTCAGCAAGCCTTTGCTTTTTGCCCATGTTGCAACCTTTTCAAGATCTGTAATCATCATTAATGGGTTAGTTGGAGTTTCAATCAATACAGCCTTCGTGCTAGGCTTTAGGTTAGCACCTAATTGATCTAAATCGTTCGTGTCGACATAAGTAGCCTCAACCCCGAAACGCTTCATAATACGCTCTAGTAAGCGGTAAGTGCCTCCGTATAGATCAAGCGAAACAATCAAATGATCTCCTGCACTAAAGTAAGAAAATACGATTTGCAATGCAGCCATGCCCGTGCTACAAGCAAATGCAGCATCTCCGCTTTCTAGCTCAGCGACCGCTTCTTCTAGCACAGCTCGTGTCGGGCTTTTCGTACGTGCATAGTCAAAGCCAGTACTTTCTCCTAACCCAGGGTGACGAAATGCAGTTGCTTGATAGATCGGAAAGCTGACAGCGCCAGTTACCGTATCCTTTTGCGAACCAATTTGTGCTAAACGACTTTCAATTTTCATCCTAAGTTCTCCCTTTCTCCTCTTAACATATAAGCTATAAAAGCTAAATTCCGCCACCTAGCTCATACGGCGTAAGTTGGTACACATAATAATTTAACCAGTTAGAATATAATAAATTTGCATGCGCTCGCCATGTTGATAGCGGAATTTTTGTCGGGTCATTGTTCGGAAAATAATTTTTCGGAACATCGATTCGTAAGCCCTTCGCTTGATCGCGCTCGTACTCGAATTTTAATGTTGTAGGATCATATTCGGAATGACCTGTAACGAAGATTTGCTTTCCACCCTTCGAAGCAACGATATATACGCCCGACTCCTCTGACTCAGACCAAATTTCCAGCTCCTCAACCTTCTCAATGTCACTTTTACGAACCTCGGTGTGACGAGATTGTGGTACATAAAACTGCTCATCAAATCCGCGAAGCAATGGGATATTACGCTGACAAATCGTATGAGGGAAAATTCCAAACAGCTTTTTATCCAGCTCGACTTTGTTAATTCCATAATGATGATATAGACCAGCTTGCGCCGCCCAACAGATATGGAATGTCGAGGTGACATGCGACTTGCTCCAATCCATAATTTGCGTAAGCTCTTCCCAATAATTCACTTCCTCAAATGGCATTAGCTCCACAGGCGCGCCTGTAATAATCATGCCGTCGAAATATTGCGATTCGATCTCATCAAATGTTTTGTAAAAGCTTGATAAATGCTCTTGTGATGTATTTTTCGATACATGTGTTTTAGGATGTAATAATACCGCTTCCACTTGCAGTGGTGTATTACCAATTAAACGCAGCAGCTGAGTTTCAGTTGTTTCCTTCGTTGGCATTAAATTTAGAATCACAATTCGCAGTGGGCGAATATCCTGTTTGTAGGCAATGCTTTCATCCATTACGAATATATTTTCACTTGTTAATATCTCTTTAGCTGGCAAGTTATCTGGAATCTTAATCGGCATAGTGTTCACTCCCCATTTTGTAAAGAAGTCAATAAAAAAAGACCCTTCTGATCGCATGGAAAGGTCGCTTTATAGGTAACCTCTCTCATCTCTCAGAAACTTATGTTTCCGCAAGATTTAGCACCGTACGCGTAATTACGCCGGTTGCCGGGCTTCATCGGGCTAGTCCCTCCGCCTGCTCTTGATAAGAAAGTAGTTTATTTAGTTATTAGAGTCTTTATAACATAACTTTATAGTATTTGCTGCATTCCGTCAAGATGATTACATCCCTTTTCATATCGGGATTAGGAGCAAATTAACGGTTGAATGATTCTGATATATCAGAGTATACTAGACAAGTGTTAGTGACTGTGATGAGTTGCCTAACTTACATTATCAAAAAGGGAGTGTGGGACTTCATGGGGGACGACCGACCGAGGACCTCAAAACAGCATATCGGGATGCGTCATAATGACTCCACAGATCAGTTGATCCATTTGCTGACCCACAGCTACCAGTTTTAATCGTAAGCTGACGGCAGCAAGCAGCATCATTGGTATACCACCAATTGGTTGTTATGAGGTTATGATATGGCAGCATCCTTTTTAAATGGAAGGAGAAAGCCTGGATGAAAATTAGACATGTAAACCAAGGGAATTTTACACTTATTGAAAACATTGAACAAACGATGAATCCTCCTGCGGAAGGTTTTTATTGGATTGATGCAGATCTTGATGATCTTGTTACATTGCAACCAATATTCCGCATGCACGATCTTGCCGTAGAGGACTGCTTAAATGAAGAAGAGCAGCGTCCTAAAATTGAAATTTACGAAGATCATTACTTTATTGTTGTCAACAGCATTCGCTTTGATGACGAGGAGTTCTTCCTACGTGCACTCAATATTTTTCTCGGAAAACATTTTATTATTACAGTAACAAAGCAAAAAGTGAATGAGCTTCGTTTGCTGAAACCTATTTTATGGGAGCATGAAGTTGGCAAACCCGATCACTTACTCTACCATCTTATTGACTTAGTCATTGATAATTATGCAGTCGTCGGTGATCGTATTGAATTGAAAATCGACGGTCTTGAGGAAGAGATATTACTTCATACTAAAAAAACTCATCTTAATGAAATATATGGACTACGTTCTGAAATACTATGGCTGAAAAAAGTACTCGGGCCGCAGCGTGAGCTTGTCGCACAGCTTATGAAAAAGGATCTTCGATTAATTAATGATCAGCTGCAGAAATACTTTAGCGACGTATACGAGAACGCCTTGAAAATTTCAGAGTCCTTCGATACGTACCGAGACCTCATGGGCAACTTACGTGAAGCCTATCAGTCGGCAGTAACGAGCCGTGCCAATGAAATTATGCGCGTCTTTACGGCGATCACTACAATATTCATGCCGCTAACCTTTATAACTGGGATTTACGGAATGAATTTTGATATTTTACCTGGTGTTCATTACAAATACGGTGCATATATCGTGCTTGGCATCATGCTAGTTCTCGGAATCAGCATGTATATTATTTTCCGCAAAAAAGAATGGCTATAGCTATGGAATGTATATCGTTATAAAGTGGTGTCTTGGGATCATGTATTATGATTTCTCGGCATCACTTTTTTTCATTCAGGTAAATTTAATGAAACAAATTCTCAGTTTTCTTTGCCCTGTGCGCTCAAGTTCGCTATAATTAACAGTAGCTTCATCGGGCAATTCATTCGAAAAGGAGGTTTGACGAAAGTGAATATTAGTCAACTAGAAACCTTACTCACAATTTCGAAAACGATGAGCTTTCGCAAAGCTGGAGAGCTGCTTAATCTTACGCAACCCGCTGTTTCTGCTCAAATCAAAAGCTTGGAGGAAGAATTTAATACAATTCTCATTGATCGAAATCAGCCTGTTACATTAACGGATCATGGTAAAGTATTTCTTGAGCACGCAGAACGAATGCTAGCAATAGTCGAAGAATTAAAGCAAAAAATGTCTGACCTTAATGACAATCCACAAGGTCATATCATCCTAGGAACTACCGCATCCATTGCTGTGCAAATTTTGCCGCGTGTTCTATCATATTTTCAAAACCAATATCCGCTAATCAAAACAACTATTCATACCATGCCCTCCGTCCAAGTGATGAGTGCCGTAGATAACGGAACCGTTGATATCGGCATTACCTATTTGAGTGAAAAATCAGCAACGATCAGCTCGTCAACTCTTTATTACGATACATTTGAGCTCATTGTGGCTCCTGAAAATCCTTTGAGCCAATTCGATTTTATTACGATTGAACAGCTTAGCAATGTTCCCCTAATTATGCTTTCTCCAGATACATTAGGACGCCGTTTTGTTGAACAAATTTTCCGTGAACACCGCGTCCAGCCCAATATTGTAATGGAGCTATCTAGCAGTGAGGAAGTAAAACGAATGGTAGAAATCAATCTAGGGGCAGCGATTGTTTCCAAGCTATCAATTGAGCATGAACTGAAGCTTGGTACGCTGAAAGTTATACGGGTCGAAGAATTGCAAGCGTCTCATCCCGTCGGTGTCATCTATAAATCAGGTCGTTACTTAAATTCCGCGATGCAGCAGTTTTTAAGTGACTTAAAGGGTATGCCAGAATATCAATTTATGAGTACGGAGTAAATTGGGTAAGTTAATACATGAAAAGTTAATGGTAAGGTGCTTCCGATGTACTTTTCATGTACAGGAAGAATTGCAAGTATGTCTACATGAAAAGTTAAGACTATGCTTCCGTAGCTACTTTTCATGTACAGGTAGTTAATCACGTTTGCGACATGAAAAGTTTGGCTTATGCTTCCGATGTACTTTTCATGTACAGGAAGAATAGCGAGTATGTCTACATGAAAAGTTAAGACTATGCTTCCGTAGCTACTTTTCATGTACAGGTAGTTAATCACGTTTGCGACATGAAAAGTTTGAGGAGTGAATTATTATGACAGTTTCAGGGAACCATGCAATTAAGTTTGACCTACATACTCATCACCTTCGTTGCGGACATGCTGATGGCGGCATTGAAGAATATATTCAAGCAGCCTTAGCGAAAGGGTTTCATGCGATCGGAATTTCAGACCACACTCCTTACTTTGCTAATGATGAGGATCATCCGTTTCCAGGCGTTGCGATGGCAAAAAGCCAGTTTGCTGAATATGTTCAAGAAGTGCTTGAACTGAAGAAAAAGTATGAAGGTAAAATAGATGTGTTGCTTGGCATTGAGTCAGATTTTTTCCCAAAGCATTTTGACACGTACAAAAAAGCGTTGGAGCAATATCCATTTGATTATATAATTGGATCGGTGCATAAAGTTGGTGGAGTGAGTATTTTCAATCGTAATCGTTGGAAGGGCTTAACTGATCGAGAAATGATTGCAACGAAAGAGCTTTATTATGATATGATTGCACAATCCGCACGTACTGGATTATTTCAAATTCTAGGACATATCGATGCAATGAAGGGCTATTACCCTCAGTTTTCCGACATTCCTGCACATGAAAAAATCGACGAGACTTTGAAGGTGATCTCTGAGTGCAATGTTGCAATTGAAGTCAATACCTCTGGCAGTACGAAGGATGCAGGTGGCTGGTATCCATCACATGATATTTTGGAGCGCACTTTCCACTTTGGTGTAAAAATATCTTTCGGATCGGATGCACATACGCCACGTCGTTTTGGTGAAGACTTTGATGAAGTAGCACAAACCTTGCGCGATATAGGCTTCAAAAGCTGGGTTTACTATAAAAACAAGCAGGAAGTTGTCGTACCATTGTAACGTTACCCTTTAAGCTATTCAGAGCTTTATATATGAAAGCAGCGGCAGATGCGGACTTTACAAATAGTCTTCTTCTCCTGCTGCTTTATTTGTTATGCTATACTTTATTGGTTAGTCATTTACTACTGAATTGGAAGTGACATCATGTGGTTGACGCTCTCCGTTGTTAGCGCAATAATTTTTGGCAGTGCGGGCTGGTTTATGAAAATGTCACAAATGAAAGGCGGATCTGTGTCCGTTTTGCTGTTGTGGCTATATATAATCGGTACGCTTGGTTTTGCTGTCCATGCCATATTACAAAAAAGTTATTCTCAGCTAAGCATGCCATCCGTATGGCTCGCCGGCTTAATTATCGGTGTAGGCTCAGCATATGGTAACTATTTATTTATGAAAGCATTGGAGCTTGGGCCAGCTAGTCTTACCTCCCCGCTTTCAAATAGTAATATCGTACTTGTTGTGCTGATGGGAACTTGGCTCTATAACGAGGAGTTAGGCTTACTTCAAATGATTAGTATTGTCTTACTGTTGATTGCAACTGTGCTTATTGCACAGAAAAAAGAAAACAAATCCATTGTCTCAAACTGGTGGTATGGACTCATCGCTCTGTCTGTTATCATGTTCGCCTTACGTAACGGTGGGCTGAAGGTTACGGCCGAGCTAGGGTTTGACGCCGCTCCAGTTCTGTTTGTTGCTTACCTGCTTTCAATTGTATTTTTCATTATTCCTGTTTTTCGAGAACGAAGCAGAGCTAATCGGAATAAACATGTTCAAGCAGCAAATGCTAATGGACAATCGGTCGAAGGGCAAGCCAATATCTCAAGCTCTGCTCATTCTAAAGCTAGAGCAATAGGTTTACGTTTCGGTATAATTAGCGGAATATGCTCTTATGGTGGATTGCAGCTATATGCCGTGGCATTGCAGGATGGTCCTGCCAATCTCGTTGCGCCTATTTTTGCAACGAATGGACTGCTTGTTTCGTTGTTTTCGATCCTGATCTACAAGGAACGACTGAATAAATTACAATGGATCGCTTTTCTATGCTTGCTGCTAGGCTTAATCTGTATACGAATTACGGTATAAGGAAATTATTCCCAGCCTAAATTTCTACATACCTTACTGTTATGTACTTACTTTTATTAAGTCTATATGGTACAATAAGGTGAAGGAAGGTGATTCGAATGGACTATACTATGATGTGTCCAAGATTTGAATCGGCCACAGATATTCTTGGCAAAAAGTGGACAGGTAAAATTATACACGTACTGCTCGGCGGTCCTAAACGATTTAAGGACATTAAAGAGCAAATTCCCGAAATGAGCGACAAAATGCTAACAGATCGCATGAAAGAGCTGGAAGCAGTCGGAATTATTGCACGAAACGTGTATCCTGAAATGCCAGTACGAATTGAGTATGAGCTGACCGAGAAAGGCCTTGATCTTGAGCCAGTGATTTGCTCTATTCAGGAATGGGCTGAAAAATGGATAAAATGATCAAATAGCGTGAAAATCAGGTGCATGCCCTCCTGATTTTCACGCTATTGCTGTTTCCAATGAAGGCTCAAATACTAGGCGTTCCTATCAAGAAGATGCTGTAAATTAGATAGCAATGCGTACGTTTCTAGTACGCGAGCTAAAGTGTTTTCTACGAAAACAGATATCGAAAGCATCCTCCCGATGAACGCTAAATTCGATGCCGACTAAGCTACAACGCAATACATCGTGATCAAAGCCCAGCAAGTTGAAGCTCCTCTCTTCCAATGAAGGTTCAACTGCTGGGCTTTCAGCACCGAGAAGCTTGGACGAAACTAGAAATTGAGGAGCGCAGCGTAGATAGACCTACGTGAGCACCGGAAATTTCGGTTGAGTTCAAGATTCGACGTCGAATTCTCTACAGCGCATTACTTCGTGATCAAAGCCCAGCAAGTTGAACCCTCCTATTCCAATGAAGGTTCAACTGCTGGGCTTTCAGCACCGAGAAGGTCGAACGCTAGTAGAAAAAGAGGAGCGCAGCGTACGCAATTGGTACGTGAGCACCGGATTTTTCGCTAGCGTGCGAGATTCGACGCCGACTAAGCTACAGAG